>Ga0105104_10001184_pt1 | contig 19720 bp, 20 predicted proteins | sample PPLLaktember2015_3_FD_87034 | JGI IMG/M metagenome (GOLD analysis project Ga0105104, IMG submission 87034) | Freshwater sediment microbial communities from Prairie Pothole Lake near Jamestown, North Dakota, USA - PPLs Lake P7 Core (6) Depth... | ecosystem: Environmental > Aquatic > Freshwater >... | reverse complement strand
TGGGCCCGGGGACCGTTAGCCGATGGCTCGCGGCGGCTCCGAACGCCTCCTCCGCCGACTTCCCCTCCCTCCTCTCCCACGTCCAGACGCGCGAGTACATCGTGAAGGTGCTCAACGCCTGGCTCGTCTACCAGATGCTCTACGGGGAGACGGGCGAGGGGACCTAGCCGGCGACGGCAACCGTCCGACAAGGCGGTGCGCCGCCCGCACGATCCCGCGCCGTGGGACGCCGATCCCACGCTTCGACCGGTATAATCGCCCCGCCTCGCACGAGGCGGGAGGGATCATGGCCAACTACCGGATCGCAATGCTGCCGGGCGACGGAATCGGAGGCGACGTGCTGGCCGCCGCGAAGCGCGTTCTCGACGCGGTGGGACTGAAGGCCGACTATCAACACGGCGACATCGGCTGGGAGTTCTGGAAGAGCGAAGGCGACCCTCTTCCCGAGCGCACGATCAAGCTCCTCAAGTCCACGGACGTGTGCCTGTTTGGGGCCATCACCTCGAAGCCCAAGGAGGAGGCCGCCGCGGAGCTGTCGCCGTCCCTCCGAGGGAAGGGGTTCACCTACTCGAGCCCCATCGTCGGACTCCGCCAGCTCTTCGACCTGCACACGAACATGCGCCCGTGCAAGGCGTATCCTGGGAACCCCCTCAATCTGCGAGACGACATCGACATCGTCGTCTTCCGTGAGAACACCGAGGACCTCTACGCCGGCGTCGAGTGGCACCCCATCCCGCCTGACATCCGAAAGGCGTTCGCCCTGCACCCGAAGATGAAGCGCTTCGACGCCGTGCCCAACGAGGACATGGCCATCTCCGCCCGCATCGTCACGCGTGGCGGGTGCCGCCGGATCCTGAAGAGCGCGTTCGAACACGCAAAGAAGTACGGGTACAAGACGGTCACCGTCGTGGAGAAGGCCAACGTCATCCGCGAGACTTCGGGGCTGATGATCCGCGAGGCGCGCGCGATGGCGGCGGAGTACGCGGGAGTCGAGTTGTGGGAGACGAACATCGACGCGATGTGCATGTGGCTCGTCAAGAACCCACAAGACTACGGCATTCTGGTCTCCACCAACCTGTTCGGCGACATCATCTCGGACCTTGCGGCGCAGCTCGTCGGGGGTCTCGGGTTCGCCTCGGCGGGCAACATCGGCGATCACTACGCCGTGTTCGAGCCGACGCACGGCTCCGCTCCCAAGTACGCGGGAATGAACAAGGTCAACCCGATCGCCACGATTCAGGCCGCGCGTCTGATGCTCGATCACCTCGGCGAGCACGAGAAGGCCGAGCGCATCGAGCGAGCCATTGCCCGCGTCGTCGCCGAAGGGAAGGCGAGGACGTACGACATGGGAGGGACGACGACGACGAGCGGCATGGCCGACGCGGTCATCGCCGCGCTCGCCTAGGAGGCAACGATGACGTCGATCAGTCGAAGAATGGCGCAGTTCGCCCTCGGGTTGGGATACGACGGCATCCCTCAGGCGGCGCGACACGAGGCGAAACGATTCCTGCTCGACTCGATCGGGTGCGCCCTCGCCGCCGTCGACCACGAGGACATGCTTCAGGCCTACGAGTATGTGCGCCGCGTCGGCGGCAAGTCGCAGGCCACGATCATCGGACACGGCACACGGACGGACATCGCGAACGCCGCGCTCATGAACGCGCTCCTGATCCGCGCCATGGACTACAACGACATCTACTGGAAGCAGGACCCGAGCCACCCGTCGGACATCCTCCCCGCCGCGCTGGCGCCGGCCGAGCATCGCAAGCTGGACGGACGAGAGCTCATCGTCGGGATGCTCATCGCGTACGAACTCGAGATGCGCCTCTGCCTTGCGGCGACCCCCGGCGTACGCGAAGTCGGCTGGCATCACGCGACCCTGACGCAGTTCGTAAGCCCCTTCGTCGCCGGGCGGATGCTCGGGCTCTCCGAGGATCAGCTGGTCGCGGCGTGCGGGATCAGCGGCTCGAGCCACTTCACGCTCGGGGGCGTCGTCGCCGGCCATCTGACGAACATGAAGAACACGGCCGATCCGATGGCGACCGAGGCCGGCGTTCGCGCCGCCGTGCTTGCGTCCACCGGGTACACGGGACCCGTCGAGGTGTTCGAGGGGAAGGAGGGCGTGTTCCACGTTCTCGGCAACGTCACGTGGGACGCCGAGGTTATGACCCGCGGCCTCGGCTCGGAGTTTCTGATCACCGAGTGCGGGTACAAGGCGTTTCCCACGGAGGCGCTCACGCACCAGCCGATCACCGCCCTGCTCGAGGTCATGGAGGAGAACAAGGTCGATCCGCACTCTCTCCGATCGATCCTCGTCAAGACCACGACGCGGGGGGCAGACATCCTCTCCGATCCGTCGAAGTACGACCCGAAGACGAAGGAGACGGCGGATCACTCTCTCCCTTACTGCATTGCCGTCGCCGCCGCCAAGGGCAACGTCCTGCCGTCCGACTTCGAGGCCGACGCGCTGGCCGACCCCTTCGTGCGGAGCCTGCTCGGGAAGATCCAGGTCGTCGCCGAGCCGGCCATCGACGCTCTCTTCCCGAAAGTGAAGCGCGCCGTCGTCACGGTCACGACCGAGAGCGGCGAGTCGTACACGCGCCAGGAGGATTACGCGAAGGGAAGTCCGGAGCGCCCGCTCTCCGACGACGACGTCGCCGAGAAGTTCCGGTCGAACGCATCCTCCATCCTCCCGGATCGGAGGATCGAACGCATCGTGGAGGCCACGTTCCACCTCGAGCAGTTCGAGGCGACGGGGGACTACATGCGCCTGCTCGCGCGAGGTCGGTAGCACGCAAGGCCGCCTCCCATGCGGAAGGACGGACGATCCTGCGGCCGGATCCAGCGTCGACTGCTCGCCTGGTATGGGACCGAAGCCCGGGACCTTCCCTGGCGGCAGACGTCGGATCCGTACGCCATTCTGGTCTCCGAGGTCATGCTGCAGCAAACCCGTGTCGAGACAGCGCTTCGGTACTTCGAGCCATTCCTCAGGCGGTTCCCGACGGTCGAACGCCTTGCCCGCTCGCCGATCGACGACGTGCTGAAGGCCTGGGAAGGACTCGGCTACTACCGGAGGGCTCACAACCTTCATCGTGCCGCGATCGCCGTCATGCGTGACTACGGCGGCGTCTTCCCGGACTCTGCCGAGCGTCTGGTGCGGCTCCCCGGAGTGGGTTCGTACACGGCCGCCGCGGTGGCGTCGATCGCGTTCGGTGCGAACGAACCCGCGCTCGACGGGAACGTGATTCGGGTGACGTCTCGGCTCTTCTGCGTGAAGGGCGACCCCGCCCGCGCGACAACTCGCGCGGCGCTGCGCGCGGCTGCTGAGGCCCTCGTGCGAGGAGACCGAGCTGGCGTGGTGAATCAGGCGCTCATGGACCTCGGAGCCCGCATCTGTACGCCCCGAAACGCTCGCTGCGGCGCATGCCCGGTGGCCGCCGAATGTGATGCACATCACAGAGAGGTCGTCGCCCACTTCCCCCAGAAGCCGAAACGACCGAGTGTCCCCCACCGGGACGTCGTCGCCGGCGTGATCTGGGAGCGCTGGCAGGGTCCGGGATCACGACGTCCGCGCGTCCTCATCGCTCAACGCTTGGCGGACGACATGCTCGGCGGGATGTGGGAATTCCCCGGCGGCACGGTGGAGGTTGGCGAGACCTTCGAGGAAGCGCTTCGCCGCGAGCTGCACGAGGAACTCGGCATCGAGGTCACCGTCGGCCGACGCGTCACGACCGTCGAGCATGCCTACTCGCACTTCCGGATGTCCCTCCACGTCTACGATTGCCGACACAGGGGCGTCCGCCCGCGCGCCCTCGGCTGCGCAGACCTCTCTTGGGTCGGGCTTCAGGATCTGCAGCGCTACGCGCTCTCCGTGGCCGACCGGAAGATCGCTCGCACCCTCGCAGAGGCCGTGGCGTAGAGGACTCGTAGGAAAAATGAAAGCGCCCGATCCGCGAGGATCGGGCGCCATCTTCCCGGGCTCCCACAACGTCGCGCTGGCGACGCAAGGGAGCGCTGGCCCTACATTCCCAGGAGAACGAGAAGAAGCAGGGTCGGCAGGATCGCACCGCCCCCGATGTACAAGAGGCGCATGTTCTGGCGACCCTGAGCGTACCCCTCGAAGTACCCGGCCTTGTAGTCGGACGACTTCCCCTCGAGTTGCTGCATCCGCATTGCCGACGGATCCGGAGGAGCGCTGAAGGCCGCGACGCCGAAGGCGATGACTCCGCCGAGGACTCCCCACACGATGTTGATCAGCGGCGCATCCTTCTTCCCTTCTTCGACACCCAGTTCATAGCCTTCCCGAAAGCCATCGGCGGCCGCGGCAGCCCACGAGAGAAGCATGACCGCTGACAGCGCAACCACCGCGATGGCCGCGGTACCCGTTCGAAGACGCATACCTCCTCCTTAGCCCCTTCCAGTCGTCGCCTCTCCGCTGCGGGAGGCGCTTCATCCTACCGGCGGCCTCAGCACGGTACAAGACCGCCCCAGTCGACGCGATCCGAGGCGAGCCCCGGGGCGCCTCGCTAGAACCCGACCTCGAGGGCCAACCCGTACCCAAAGAACGTCAGCGAGTTCCAGTTCACCTCGATGAGCATCCGCACCTTCTCGGAGATCGGGAGCTTCAGCCCTCCCGTCACGTGGTGGATGACCCCGCTGGCCGAGAGCATCACCTGGGGCACGTAGGCGAAGAAGACCGGGAAGTACCTGGCGTTGCTGTCCAGGAACACCTCTCCGAACACTTGCCAGCCAAGCGTCTCAATGCTGGTGCCTCCTCCGAATCCAAGGGCGAGGGCGAACGTGTCCGGCTGATCGAACAGGGCGAACTTCAGGTCGGCCGTCGTGCCTGCCCAGGCGGCGTCTCCGCCCTCCAGCGGAACGAGAAAGGCGGTGTCGATTCCGAGGTCCACGCCGTCGGCAATTCCGACGGCCAGTCGCACCTCCGGAGTCAAGCAGTAGGCGTGCGTCGCTTCGTCGAGGTCGAGGTCGAACAGCCCTGTCCCGAGCACGAGCGCTACGTTGCCTGCTCCGAGTGTGCGTGCCGTTTGGAAGACATTGAGCAGGCACCCCGTGCTGCACAGGAGAACCCCGCACGCAAGGCCCGCCACTGCCATCACGCGAACTCTTCTCTTCATCCTGGCCCCCTCGCCTTCTTGTGTGATAGACTTGCCAGTCTGCCGCAAGGGGTCAGGGATTGTCAAACACCCCTGCTCGTGCGGCCCGCGTGGCAATGGAGAGAGGAGGAGCCCCTTGAAGCGTAGCGCACTCGTTGTCGCGGCCATCGTCGTCGGATTCGCCGCCCTGTCGGCCCTTGCGGCGGAGTCTGCCTCGCCCGCTTTCCTCGTGGAGCAAGCGGACGCCCTCTTCGACCGATCGACCGGGACGTTCGACTTCGACGCGTACGAGGGCCGCCTCAGGGAGGCCATTTGCTTGTACGAGGAAGCGTTACCCCTTCTCGATGCAACCGACGTCGCTCTGCAGGCGCGCGTTCTGAATCGTCTCGCTCAGGCGTACTTCGAGCTTGCGACGGCGTACTCGGCAGCAGACGCGGAGAAGGAAGCCGCGTTCGTCGCAGGCAAGGATCACGCTCTCGCATGCCTCCGCCTGGACCCCGCGTTTCGCGCCGCGGAGGCGACCAGCTTCCGGGATGCGCTCGGCGTCGCCAGCGACGTTGCCGCCGTGTTCTGGTACGGGAACAACTTCGGCTCGTACCTGAACTACCACCAGCTGGAAGCCATCTTCGGCGGCGGTGCACGCGACGTCCCGGTTTGCTACGAGCGGGCCGTCGCCCTCGATGAGACATACCTGGGGGGCGCCCCCCTGCGGTCGCTCGCCTGCTACGTCGCCCGGGTTCCCGCATTCCTCGGCGGGGACATGGCGCGCGCGAGAGAGCTGTTCGGCCGGGCCATCGCGGTCGCCCCGGACTTCTTCGAGAACCAGGTCAACCTGGCCGAGCTCGTCCTGAAGCCGGTCGGCGAGACGGCCGAGGCGTGCGCGTTGCTGCGGGATGTCATCGCACGGTCGGCCGACGCAACAGCGATGGCCCTCTGGCCGCTCTACAACGAGCTGTCCGTCCGCCAGGCACACAAGGTCCTCGCAACGCTCACCTGCCCGTGAGGAAGCCGTGTTTGCCAGTCGGAATGGCCACGGCTAAGATCAGGGTGGGACCGTAAGCAGACTGGGAGACGCATGGCTGGACATTCAGAGTGGGCGAATAAGAAGTTTCGCAAAGAGCGGCAGGACAGGAAGAAGTCGGGCGTCTTCTCGAAGCTCATCAAGGAGGTCACCCTCCAGGCCCGGAACGGAGACCCGAACCCCGAGAACAACTCCGGATTGGCCCAGGCGCTCGAGCGCGCCAAGGCGGCCAACGTTCCCAAGGACAGCATCGACCGGGCGATCAAGCGGGGCGCCGGCGAGCTGGAAGGCGCGGCCTACGAGGAGATCACCTACGAAGGCTACGCGTCCGACGGAGTCGCCGTCCTCGTCCGCGCCATCACCGACAACCGGAATCGCGCGGCGGCCGACATCCGCCACGTGTTCAGCAAGCACGGCGGGAACATGGTGCCCGCCGGCAGCGTAGCCTGGCTGTTCGAGCGGCGGGGCATCGTCGTACTCGAGGACCTGCCGGAAGAGGTCGACCGCGACGAGCTTGAGATGGCGCTGATCGAGGCAGGCGCCGACGATCTGCAGATGAGCGAGGACACCCTCGAAGTCTTCTGCGCCGTCTCCGCTCTGCCTGCGCTCTCCACCGTCGTCCAGGAGAAGGGCCTGACGCCGACGCGCGCCGAAGTGACGATGGTCCCGAAGAACACCGTCCACATCGGCGAGAACTCGGCCGGCAAGGTTCTGCGACTGATCGACGCGCTTGACGACAACGAAGACGTCCAGGAAGTTTTCGCGAACTTCGACGTCGACGACGACGTCCTCGAGCGACTCGAGTCCGGGGAGTAGTCGCAAGTCAAGAGGCCCCAGGGGTTGGAGTTGCGCTCAACTTCTGCTAGTCTCCTACCCAAGCAAAGGAGGGCACAATGAAGAGGGTGTTGGTGTTGGGGGTTCTGGTCCTGGGTCTCCTGGCGGCGGCAATCCCGGCCATGGCTGCATCCGACGCATGGATTCCGGGCGTCGCTTCGCTCGCCATTCCGGGACTCGGGCAGCTCCTCAACGGGCAAGAGGACAAAGCCCTGGTGCATTTCGTCGTCGGCCTTGGGATCTCCGCGATCGGGTACGGAATCGGCTGGTACATCCTGCCGGGAGCCTGGTACCTTGTGCCGACGCTGTACCTCGCCTGGTCGGTCTATAGCGCGTTTGATGCGTACAACGTGGCGAAGGACACGGGGTTCACGCTCGGGTTCGTCCCCAACGGAGTCGGGGTGGGGTACACCTACAACTTCTAGGAGAGGACGATCCAAAGGACGCTCGCGACAAGCGCGAGCACTTCCAAGAGGCGAACGAGGCCTCGGCCCACGGGAGCCGGGGCCTCTTCTGTTGGAAGGAGACCGTTCGAAGCAACCTGTTTCGCGCCGGAAAGCGGATCCACATCGAGCACGAGGCGACCGAGGCTTCGGCCGAAGGCGCCCGACTGCACAATCACGGTCTCTCCGACCCGCACGGGCGACGGCGTCTCCTCGTGCGAGTGGCCGGTCAAGAACACGTCGATACCGGGCACCTTCGAGGCGATCGCCCGGGCATCGCTGACCGGCACATGTCCTAGGCAGACGACGAGGTCTGCTCCGTCGCTGCGCGCGTCGATCTCCGCGCGCACGGCGTGCGCGGCGTCGATCGGGACGAGCCAGGGGTAGTCGAAGTACGGGAAGTACTCCTCCGTGACCAGTCCGACGACAAGCACGTCAATCCCGCAGACGGCCATACGAGCGGACGCCGCAAACGACGGGGCGTCGCCGGTCGAGACGACGTTTGCGCAGAGCAGAGGGAAGTCCGCCGCCTCAGCGAGCGCGGAGAGCCTGCGCGCCCCCCAATAGAAGTCGTGGTTTCCGAGGGCCATCGCGTCGTAGCCCGTCTTGTTCATCCACTCAACCATCTCGTCCGCTCCCCAGACGGCGAAGATCGGGACTCGGTAGTCCTGCCACGTGTCGCCCGCGTCGAAGAGAAGAACGCAGTCCGAGAGAGCGCGCTCCGCCGCCACCAGCGCAGCGATTGACTCGAGGCGAGAGAGACGCAGGTGGAGGTCGTTCGTGTAGAGGATCGTGACTTCCGTCGCGGCGACCGCGCTCCCGACGAGGACGAGCGCGAGCGCGACCCGAGCCGCGAGCTTGACCGCCTCTTTCATCGCACTCCTCCTACGGCGATCGCAGGGCCGCTCCCGTCGAAGAGCGCCGTGAGGCTCCACAACGCGCGGGTGGACGGCCGCCACGAGAATCCGGCCACGGGAAGGATCGAGCCGTGCGCAGACCGTACGCCGACGACAAACGAGACGTCGGCGCGAGCCGCGAGGCGCACGACGCACCATGCACCCACTTCCTTGCCCCACGCGCGTGCCGCGTCCACGCGCACCGGGCCGAGGTGAAGAGAGCCCAGGAGAAGCGCGCTGCCTGCGCCAACCTCCGCCTCCACGCGCAACGGGAAGACGTCCCGAATGAGGAGGACTCGCAGGCGCAGATCGAACGGGCAGTCGGGAGTCACGAGAACCGCGACGTCGACGCGGTCGCACACGGAACGGGAGATCGAGAGCCTCGCGTCGTGAGACGAGAGCGAGCCGCCGAACGACGTCGCGCCGGGATCTTCCTGAACAAGGACGGCGGGAGGCTGGGTGGGGATCCCGGCCGGCGATCCGCCGCCGAGGGCCGGGAGCCAAGCGAGGCAAGCCAAGAAGAGCGCGATCATCCGCCTCATGCACACAGGATACCGTGCCCCGTCGCCGAAGAGCGAGTCGTTGCATTCTCCAGAGGGGGTCGCCACAATCGGTCTATGCTCGGGAGGCAGACTCGCGACACGATCGAGAGGTTCGGCATGATCCCGCGGGGCGCGCGGGTCGTCGCCGCCGTCTCCGGCGGCCTGGACTCCGTTGTCCTCCTGCGCATCCTCTACGGACTCGCCGATGAACTTGGGTTCTCGATCGTCGTAGCGCACCTCGACCACGCGTTGCGCGCCGACTCGGCCGGAGACGCCGCCTTCGTGAGGGAACTGGCCGCCGAGCTCGGACTCGCCGTGGCGATCGAGAGAATCGACGTCGGAGCGCTCGCCGAGTCGAAGCGAATGGGGATCGAGGAAGCGGCGCGGGAGGCGCGCCACGCCTTCCTCGACGACACCGCGAGGCACCTCGGCGCGGAACGGATCGCCCTGGGCCACACCGCCGACGACCAGGCGGAGACGATCCTCTTTCGCCTTGCCCGCGGCACAGGACTTGAGGGGCTACGTGGAATGGATGCCGTTTCCGGAAGGATCGTCCGACCTCTCCTCTACACCTCCCGGGCGAGCGTTCGCAGCTACGCCGAAAGCCACGGACTGCGCTGGCGCGAGGACGCGACCAACCTCGACCTCCGCTTCTCGCGCAATCGGATCCGACAGCGCGTTCTTCCCGAGCTTCGCGCCATCAATCCGGAGGCCGTCGAGGCGCTCCAACGCGCAGGCAACCTCGCCGACGAGGCGCTCGACGGCGTTGCGTACCTTGTCGCCGGCCTCTGGCCGAAGCTCGAGCCGGTCGAGGAGCCCGGCCGGGTCGAGCTCTCGAGGGCGGCGCTCGCCGCGCTCCCGGACTCCGTGCAGGCGTTCGTCCTTCGCGAAGCCCTGCGGCGCGTCCGCGGAACACTGCGTGGGCTCGAGCGCCCCCACGTGCTCGCCGCGCGTCAGCTCGTCGCAGAGTCCGCACCAACCAGGGCGCTCGATCTCCCGCAGGCGCGGGTCGACGTCCTCGCCGATCGCCTGGTCATCCGCAGCCATGCACCGGTCGCGGAGCCGACGCAGGCCTGGTCGGTGGCCCTCCCCCTCGGCCACACCGTCCTCCGCGAGCAACGGCTGACGGTCGACGTGTCCGTCGAATCGCTCACCCGCCGCGGGGAGGTGCCGGAGGCCGACGAGTGGACTGAACTCGCGGATGCGGACAGGATATCCTTCCCTCTGGTTCTCCGAACCCGGATGGAGGGAGACCGCTTCTCTCCCCTCGGCATGGGCCGGGACGTCCGGTTGAAGGACTTCCTCATCAACCAGCGGATTCCGCGCACGGAGCGCGGCGTTCTGCCGCTTCTGTGCGACCAGGAGAAGGTCGTCTGGGTCGTGGGGATTCGCCTCAGCGAGCGGGCCAAGATCGATCGATCGACGACGCGCGTGCTGCGCATGCGCGTCGTGAGGAGCGAACCATGACGGTGCTGATCTTCATCGCCTCGATCCTCGTCCTCGTGGGCGTTCATGAGGCCGGGCACTTCGTCGCGGCCCGGGCCTTCGGCGTCTACGTTCGGGAGTTCGCCATCGGCATCGGCCCGACGCTTCTCTCGACGACGCGCAAGTCGACGAAGTACTCGCTGCGCCTGATCCCGATCGGAGGCTACGTCCTGATGGCCGGCGAGGACCGGCGCGAGACCGGAGACGCGATCCCTGCGGATCAGATCCTCTACAACAAGCCGCCCTACGTTCGCGCGATCATCAGTCTCTCCGGAGCCCTCTCGAACATCGCCCTGGCCCTTGTCGTGACGCTCGCCGTCGTCTGGGCATCCAACCTTCCGGTTCTACAGGTCGCCGACGTCATCCCGGGCTCTCCGGCCGCCGCGGTCCTCCAGCCCGGGGACCGAATCGTGGCGATCGACGGAAGAACGATCTACACGACCGATCAGATCACGAAGGCGATCCGCCGGGCGGGCGCGTCGCCGATCGACATCCAGGTGGTGCGCAGCGGAACGACCCTGCACGTCACGGCCGCCCCGCGCTACTCGGAGGACGCTTCGCGATACGAGATCGGCGTCTACTTCGGCGCCTCCGCGCCGACGAGCGAGGTTGTCAGACTCGAGTCCACCTCGCCCCTCTACGCCGCCGGCGTCAAGGACGGAGATCGCATCGTCGCCGTGAACGGCCAACCCGTCAGGACGGAGACCGCCCTCCTCGTCGCCCTGGAGGCCGCCTTCGAATCGTCCGACGCGGTCACGCTCGAGATCGCGCGGGGAGACAGGCGCCTGTCCGTTTCCCTCGCCGGTCAGGACCGCACGGCCGACGCCGTCGTGGACGGCGCCACGTTCGCCGACCTCGGCCTAGAGTACCACCGGCCGGGATTCGCGGACGGACTCATCCTGGGGGTCCGCCAGTTTGCCTCGTACGTGACGCTACTCGCGCAGTCGATCCGCGGCATCATCGGGGGAAGCATTCCGGCCAAGGACGCGATTCAGGGTCCGATCGGCATCGCCAAGGTCGTTCGGCAAGGCTTCGACCTCGGCTTCCTCGTCTTCCTTCAGATCCTCGCCTTCCTGAACCTGAACCTCGGGCTCATCAACCTGATTCCGTTCCCGGCCCTCGACGGAAGCCGAGTGGCGTTCGCACTCTACGAGTGGGTTCGCGGAAAGCCGATCCCGCCGGAGAAGGAAGGGATCATCCACGCGATCGGCTTCGTGATTCTGATCGGGCTGATGGTCTTGATCACGTATCAGGACATCCTGCGGCTGTTTCGATGAGGGCCACGGCCCACGCGGCCATCCCCTCGCCGCGGCCGACCGCGCCCATCCCCTCGCTCGTTGTCGCCTTCAGGCTGACGCGGGAGGCCTCGATCCCGAGGACGTCGGCGAGCCGACGCTGCATGGCGGGGAAGTGCGGCGCGAGCTTGGGGCGTTCCGCGATGACCGTAGCGTCTACGTTCACAACCCTGTAGCCGGCCGCCGTGAGCTTCACCCGCACGTCGGCCAGAAGCTTCAGGCTCGAGATGCCACGGTAGGCGGAGTCCGTGTCCGGGAAGTGGACGCCGAGGTCGCCGAGGCCGGCGGCCCCGAGGACGGCGTCGCAGATCGCGTGCGTCAGGACGTCGGCGTCCGAGTGGCCGAGGAGCCCTTTCTCGTGAGGAATCGTCTCTCCCCCGAGGATGAGGGGGCGACCCGCGACGAACCGGTGGAAGTCGATTCCGAGTCCCGTTCGGACTTCAGTCACGCGAACCGTCCTCGCGCTCGACCCGCCGCACCGCATCTGCGGCGAGCCCGGCGGGGAATCCCCGCCGCAGAAGATGGTCCATCGCCCGTCGTCGCCTTGCGTCCGGCTCGGTCGACGCCAGCCGCGTCCACCGTTCCGCGGCAAGCTCCCGTGCGATCTCAGGTTCCCTCGACGGGGGATACGATGCGTCCAGCGCTCTCACGATCTGCTCGTGAGGGATTCCTTTCTCCTCAAGCTCGCGCTCGATCGCCCGACGGGACAACGGATGATGGAGGAGACGATCGTCGACCCAAAGCTTCGCGTAGACGCGGTCGTCGATCAGCTCTTCCTCGACGGCCCGGCGGACGGCGGACAGAGCCTCCTCGGAGGGAAACCCCGCACGCCGCAGCCGACTGGACGCCTCCCGCTCGGTGAGCGCTCGGCGTCGCAAGAGCTGCGAGAGCGTCGCCCACGCGTCACTCCTCTTCGGCGTCGTCCGCTCCTATGGCTTTCAGGGTGGCTCCCAGCGCCGCCTTCTCGCGAATCGCCGTCTCGAGCCGCTCCGCGAGCTCCGTGTCTTCCTCGAGCGCTTGAGCGCTGTTGCCGATTCCTTGGCCCAGTCGCTCGCTCTCGAACGAGTACCACGAGCCGCTTCGCGTGATCAGGCCGAGCGCCTCTCCGGTGTTGACGAGGTCGCGGGACCGGACGATCCCCCTGCCGTAGATCACGTCGAAGGTCGCCTCTTTGAACGGGGGCGCCACCTTGTTCTTGACGACACGAACGTTGACGTGGACGCCGATCCGTTCTGTGCCCTCTTCGATCTTCCCCGCGCCCCACATCTGGAGGCGGAGCGAAGCGTAGAACTTGAGCGCCCAGCCTCCCGCCGTGGTCGTGGAGGGACCGAAACGCGAGGCGCTGATCATCGACCGCATCTGGTTGGTGAACACGACGATCGTCTTCGACTGCGAGATCGCTCCCGACAGCTTGCGCATCGCCTGGCTCATGAGGCGAGCCTGCAACCCAACCTGGGAATCCCCCATTTGCCCTTCGATCTCCGCCGTGGGGACAAGGGCCGCGACCGAGTCGATGACGATGATGTCGATCGCGCCGCTCCGCGTCAGTTGCTCGGTGATCTCGAGCGCCTGCTCACCGGAGTTCGGCTGCGAGATCAGGATGTGGTCGAGGTCCACGCCGAGCGCGCGGCTGTAGGTCGGGTCGAGCGCGTGCTCCGCGTCGATGAACGCCGCGGTCCCCCCGCGCTTCTGAACCTCGGCGATCATGTGCAGGGCGAGCGTCGTCTTTCCGCTCGACTCCATGCCGAAGATCTCGATGATTCGTCCGCGCGGGATTCCCCCAACCCCAAGGGCGATGTCGAGCGCCAGCGACCCCGAGGGCACTGTCTCGATCTGCATGACCTGTGCCCCGTCGCCGAGCCACATGATCGAGCCTTCACCGTACGCTTTCTTGATCTGTTTGAGCGTACTCTCAAGCACTTCGCGCTTCCCCATGATCCCCCCCTGCGTGCAATCTTCCCCCGTATTCTAGGACAATGCTCGAGTCGCTTCAAAGCGCGTCGAGCGTCACGCTCCCGCAGTCTTCGGCGACTGCTGCATCTCGTGTACGGCACGTGCGAACTCCGCTCCGGCCGCGTGCTCGACGCCGCGCAGGCGCAGAAGCCCCGCCGGCGTCCGCACGTCCAACCCGTTACGCCGTCGCTCGACGCAGAGATCGGCCACATCGAGCTCCCGCCCGACATTTGGCACTTGGCCGGCTCGGCGAAGCAGCCGAAGCGCCAGGCTCGCAGCCAGCTTCTGCATCATGGCGGTGACGAACCCCGCGTCCCGCGGGTCCACGTCGGACAGGCGCACGAGAGCGTCCCTCGCCTCCTGCCGCGTGTCGCGAGCCCGCTCGACGACGACCGTCCCCTTCTCCGTCAGAACCAGGGTGACGAGGTCTTGAGCGTCCGACACCCTGGCGCGCTCCGGAAGCCACACGACCTCGACGATCGTCTCCGTCCCAATCCCCCGCAACGTTCGCTCCCCAAGCGGCGCGAACCGCAATCCCTCAGGGAGCGGCGTGCTGTCGTACACTCGCCCCGTGGAGAGGATCTGGCCTCCCTTCGCCAGGCCCGACAGCCGCTGAGCCAGGTTCACGGCGTGCCCAATGAAATCGATGTCCGTCATCACCGGCGTTCCGGTCGCGATGCCGACCCCGACGTCGATCGACTCCGAGGAAGGAACTGCGTTCTCCGCTCTGAGAGACTTCTGGATCGAGGCCGCGGCGAGAATGGCCGAGAGCGGTGCTTCGAACGCCGCCATGACCCCGTCTCCGAGGGACTTCACGACGATTCCGTACTCGCTCACCCGCGCCCGGACGATGTCCTCATGCCGCTGAGTGAGGCGAAAGGCCGCCTGGTCGCCTTGCCGCATCGCATAGCTCGAGAAGCCGCGCAGGTCGCTGAACAGAAGCGCGATCTCTTCGCCCGCCTCGATCTGACCGCGCAGCATCTGGCGAATCTTGAGGGTACGGCTCCACGACAAGGGCATTCCTTTCGATCGGCTAGAAAACGGAATCGCCGTATTATATCATGGATTCTAGCGTTCGCGTCGTGAAAAGGAGCGTGGAATGGACAGCACAAAGATCATTGATGCCCTCAAGAAGACACCCATCTTCGCCAAGACGAGTGACGAAAGCCTGCACTCCTTGCTGAAGTCGGCGATCCAGAAGACGGTTCCCGGGGGGACCAAGATCGTCGAGAAGGGGCAGTCGGGCATCGGCTTCTACCTCGTCCTCTCGGGTAAGGCCGACGTCATGTCCGGAGGGAAGAAGCTGGCGGAAGTTGAAGAGGGTGGTTTCTTCGGCGAGCTGTCTGTCATCGACGGAGCGCCGAGGACGGCCGACGTTGTGGCCAAGGGCGAGGTCACGTGCCTTGTCGTCTCGCAGTGGGCGATGCGCAGCCTGATTGACACGCACCCCGAGATCGCCCTCTCGATGCTGGACGAGCTCGTCCGCAGGCTCCGCGCGACAAATGAGAAACAGGGGATGTGCTCGTAGGAAGGGACTCGTCGCTCCGCCCGTCTCGATCCTTTGCCTCGGGTCGTCCGCCGCGCTGACGGACGGGGGCCCGTGGAGTTCGTTCCTGATCGACGGGCGGCTGCTTCTTGACATCCCGCCTACGGCGGTGACCGAACTACGCCGCCGGAAGATCGACCTTGCGCGCATTGAGTGCGTCGTGGTCAGCCATCTCCACGCCGACCACGTCTTCGGGATCCCGTTCCTCCTCCTCGAATACGCCATCCGGTGCGAGCGAACGGCCCCGCTCACGCTCGTCGGCCCGCCCGGAGTGAAGGAGTTCGTGGAGACGCTGTGCGCCCTTGCGTGGCGTGGCGTCTGCTCGGAGGGCGCCGATCTTCGCGTGCCGGTCACGTTCGTCGAGGCGAGCGCGAATCGTGAGACGTCCGTCGGCGACGTCCGGTTCGTCGCCTTCCCGATGGCCCACTTCGACCTGCCCGCCTTCGGGTACCGGATCGCGTACCAGGGCCGAGTGATCGCCTACTCCGGTGACACCGGACCGTGCGCGGCGCTCGACGCGCTCGTGGACGGAGCCGACGTCGCCATCGTCGAGCTTACCCATCCCGACACGAGAACGGACCGCGGCCACCTCAACTCCGGCGACGTTGCCCGTCTCGCAGGGCCGCTCGCATCCCGCGGAGCCAAGGTCCTTGCGACGCACATGATGGGCACGCCGCGCCCGATTCCCGGGGTCACGCTCTGCAAGCCGGGGAGGACCTATCGCGTCTAGGAGTCAACCCCGCGCGGCGCCGCCCCGCGCCCTTGCGCGGCCCCGCGCCCATCCTTGCGCGGGCCCGCTCCACCGCCTACGAGCGGGCACCTAACGCTCGTAGCAGTCTCGACAGCGAGCTTCGTACGTTCCCAGTCCGCCCACCTGGATCACCGGGCCGTTCGACGAAGCCGGCTTCCCGTCGATCAGGCGCTGCGACCGCGTCGCGACCCCGCCGCACTTGACGCACACCGCCTGAAGCTTGTCGACCTGGTCGGCGAGCGACAAGAGCGTCGGCATCGGACCGAACGGCTCCTCCGCAAAGGTGAGGTCGAGCCCGGCGACGACGACGCGCTTCCCCAGGCCGACGAGGGTCTGGCAGAGATCGGGGAGCTTGGCGGAGAAGAAGTTGCCCTCGTCGAAGGCGATCACGGCCGCCGCGTCGATGGCGGGGCGCCCGACGGTCCGTTCGAGCGCCTCGAGCGTCTCGTCGCCGGGCGCCAGGAGGTGCGCCGCAAACTCCCGCCCGTAGTGGGTCATGATCGACGTCGTGCTGTACCGATCGTCGATCGTCGGCTTGAACAGAAGGATCGTCCCGTGCGCGATGCGGACCCGTTCGAGCCTACGGATGAGCTCCTCCGTCTTCCCGGAGAACATGCACCCCGTGATCACTTCGAGCTGGCGCGTCTTCGTCGTCACGTCCCCTCCTCAGGTAGCGGCAAGAAGTCCGTACAGAAAAGCGATTCGACCGGCCACGGGCTGGCGATGATCTTGTTCTCGAAGAGGAACGCCTGGAGCGTGCCCCACACCCCCGCGTCATCGTGCCTCGCCCCCTCGGCGTAGAGCGGGAGGGTCACCGCGTAGGCACGGCGGTCGAGTTCGTCGTCCAGATCCGGGTTCGCGCGCAGGAACGCGTCGAACGCGGCAGCGGGATCGGCCCGCGTGGCGGCCACGGCGTCGGCCACGGCGGCCAAGAACGTTCGAAGGTCCTCGCGCCTCTCCGCCGCCAGGTCGGGGTGAACGGCAAACACAAGCTCGTACGTCGCAGGAACGCAGTACGCCTCCTGCGGAAAGAAGATCCCCGGCCTGCCGATGAGGTCGACCTCGATCGGCTCGAAGTTGCGGAACGCGCCGATCGCGTCCACGCTCCCCGCAAGGAGCGAGGCCACTGTGCTGTAACCGATCGGGATCAGCTCGACCGCGTCCGGGTCCACGCCCGCGCAGCGGAGCATCGTCCGCCACAGCACCGGCTCGAGCGGCTCGAGGGAGTATCCGATCCGCTTCCCCGCGAGATCGGAGAGCGACTCCATCGTTCCGTCCGAAAGCGCGAGGAGCCCGCCGAGCCCCTGGCCGATGAGCGCACCCACCGCGACGAGCGGCAACCCCTCCGAGCGCGCGATCAGGTAGTTCATCTGCGGCGTCAGGCAAACGTCGACGGCTCGGGCCGCCGCCAGTTTCACGGGATCGCTCGGGTCGCCCGGGACGATCAGTTCGACGTCAAGCTTCCCCTGCAAGGCCTCGACGGCGACGTAGAGCGGCACGTGGTTCGGGTTGGGAAAGAAGTCGAGGCACACGCGGAGAGGGCTTGCCTGGGCGGCCACGCCGACTGCCAACGCAGCACCGAGCAGCACGACGAGCTTCGCCCACAACGTCCCCTCCCCCCTCTCACCCGAAGCGACGGCTGTGCGCCGCCCAGTGGAGCACCCGACGCTCGATTATCCGGAACCCGGCAAAGAGAGACAACCCAATCAGCGTCAGCATCAGGATCGCCGCGAACACGAGGTCGACGCGCAGGCGCGCGTTCGACTGCAGCATGAGGTACCCGAGGCCGCGGCGGGCGCCCACCCACTCCCCGATCGTCGCTCCGACCACCGACAGCGTCGCCGCGACCTTGAGACCCGAGAAGAGAGCCGGAAGCGCCGCCGGCAGAAGCAGCTTCCCGAGCGTCTGGCGCCGCGACGCGCCCATCGTGCGGAAGAGGTCGACCATGTCCGAGCGCGTCGAACGAAGCCCATCGAGCGCGTTCACGGCGACGGGGAAGAAGCCGATCAGCGCGGACACCACGACCTTCGGCCAGAGGCCGTAGCCGAGCCACACGATCAGAAGCGGAGCCATCGCGAACACCGGCACCATCTGGGATGCGATGACGAACGGTTCCACCGCGCGCCGGACCCCGTCCGAGTAGAAGAGGATGACGGCGAGCCCCAGGCCTCCCGCGCCGCCGAGCAGAAGCCCGAGGAGGATCTCCGCGAGGGTGACTCCGGCGTGCCCGAGGAGAAGCGGGAACTGCAGGAAGAACGTCGCGAAGATCCGCGACGGTGGAGGCAGGATGTAGACAGGGACGCCGAAGGCCCGAACGCCCATCTCCCAGAGGCCGAGCGCCGCCAGGAAGAGCAGAGCCGGAACGAGGACTCGACGCGCCGTCACGACGTCCCTCCCACGAGCACAGACAGGATCTCCGCTCGACGGCGCATGAACGCCAGGTCGGTTCGCGATCGCGGACGCGGAAGGTCCTCGAAGCTCCACTCGGACAGCACGCGAGCCGGACGTGGAGTCAAGACGACGAGCCGATCTGAGAGGACCACGGCCTCTTCCACATCGTGCGTGACGAGGACGATGGTCTTCCGAAGCTCGTTCCACACGGAAAGGAGCCAGTCCTGCATCGTCGCGCGCGTCAGCGGATCGAGCGCGCCGAGCGGCTCGTCGAGCAGGAGGATCGAGCGCCCGGAGAGGAACGTTCGCATGAGGACGACCCGCTGCTGCATGCCTCCGGAGAGCTGCCACGGGTACGTCGACTCGAACCCGGAGAGGCCGAACCGCTCGAAGAGACCTGTTGCCTCCGCGAGCGCCGTGGCTCTCGGGACGCCGGCAATCTCCGAGGCGAGGACGGCGTTGTCGATGGCCCTCCTCCACGGCAGGAGCGTGTCCGACTGGGGAAGGAGCGCCGTCGCGCCAAGGCGCTCCTCGCGCGCCCCGTTCACGAGGGCGCTGCCGGCGTCCGGCTCGAGGAGGCCGGCGACGATCCGAAGGAGCGTCGTCTTCCCACAGCCGGACGGCCCGATGACGGTAACCCAATCCCCGTCGCTCGCGAAGAGGGACACGGAGTCGAGGACGCCGATGCGGACGCCCCGAACGTCAAACGCCTTCCTCACCGAATCGACCTCGAGAATCGCCGGCGACCTCACACGGATCCCTCCACGCACCCTGTGCGTATCTCGATTGTAGCGGTTCTCTAGGCGTCTTGGCCGAGGGCGGAGCCCCTGCTATACTAGCTGCCCCATGGCCGACCCCAGTCGCGGACAATCGCTCGAAACGACACGAACGGAGTCGTACTACGTCGCGCGACGTCGAGCCTACAAGGTTTTCCTCTACGTGCTCATGTTTGCCGGGTGCGCCGTCATGCTGCTTCCGTTCTTCTGGATGCTCACGACGTCGTTCAAGACGGAACTGGAAGCAATGCGGATGCCGCCGCAATGGATTCCGAGGACATGGCTGTGGGAGAACTACCCCGTGGCGCTCGCCCGAGCGCCCTTCGGCCGCTACTTCTTCAACAGCTTCTTCGTATCGATCGTGTCGACGATCGGCGAGGTGTTCACGACCATCCTGGCCGCGTACGCGTTCGCCAAGATGCGGTTCTTCGGGAAGAACTTCCTCTTCGCGCTTCTCCTCGGAACGATGATGATCCCGGGGGAGATGCTCCTCGTCCCGAACTACGTCACGCTCGTGCGGCTGAACTGGTTCGACCACTACGAGGGGCTCATCATCCCGTGGCTCGCCTCGGTGTTCGGGATCTTCCTCTTGCGCCAGTTCTTCCGGTCCCTCCCCGACGAGCTTTGGGACTCGGCGAGGATCGACGGGTGTCGGCGATTCCGCTACCTGTGG
>Ga0105104_10001182_pt1 | contig 19741 bp, 16 predicted proteins | sample PPLLaktember2015_3_FD_87034 | JGI IMG/M metagenome (GOLD analysis project Ga0105104, IMG submission 87034) | Freshwater sediment microbial communities from Prairie Pothole Lake near Jamestown, North Dakota, USA - PPLs Lake P7 Core (6) Depth... | ecosystem: Environmental > Aquatic > Freshwater >... | reverse complement strand
GGAAGTACTGACCGGCATACCCTTCAAGCCCGGTTGTTGCAACATTCAGCCGGTTCATCACGGTCCCGAAGACGACCATGCAAGCCGTGACGAAGATGCCGAACTCATCGTAGCGTACTCTCCTAAACAACAGCAGGATGAGCGGAGTTACAACTCCGACAATCATCTCTAGAAGAAACATCCGTCCTTCGTAAGTCGGCTGGAAAGCGAGGTGCAGAACGTCGCGGCTGCGCAAATCGAGGAACTTCATAAGCAGATAAAGCGCCAGTGGCACTGCCATGATCTTGCCGAGGTCGGCCAGCAGATCGATTTCCAGCTTCTTTCGAAAAGCGCGATAGCTGAGGAAGGATTCGAAGATCGTCATTGCACAGCCCAGTCCCAGCGCCGAGACGAAGAAGAAGATCGGCAGGAACGGAGAGTACCACAGCGGATACAGCTTGCCCGGCAGAATGAGGAACAGTGAGCCGAGCGACGACTGGTGCAGCATGGAGAGCAATACTCCCAGGATGACCAACGGAACCGTGAACCGGTGGATCGTCTCATAGGCGACCTTCCATCCCAGGCGCTCAAAGAGCATCGGGCTGAATTCGAGGGCCAGGACGGTGGTGTACAACATCACGCACCAAGCCACTTCGAACATGACCGAGTGGGGATTCCACATGATAATCGCGTGCCAGATCCGGTACGGATGGCCGAGGTCAAAGAGCAACCCCACAACGACTAGCAGGTACCCGAGGAACGCTGTCAGCATGGTCGGACGGATGATCGGCTTGAAGCGCTCGGAATGAAACACGTAGACGATCGCGCTGATGGTAAAGCCGCCCGCGGCCAGGGCCACTCCGCACAACACGTCAAACCCGATCCAAAGGCCCCAGGGGAAGCCGTCGCGCAGCGCCGTACTCGCGCCCAAACCGTGCACAAACCGTACGTAAGTACTATAAAGTCCGACTCCCAGGACAGCGAGCAGGAAGACCCGCCACCAAGTGATTTCCGGAATTTGAAACTTCGTCTTCATAATTCGTTCCTTTTTGCCGCTGCCCTCGTCCTAATGCCTGCGTCGGCAGTGGGCAGTTGTCAGCTGTCAGCCGTCAGCTGTCAGTGCTTTTTCCCTTCGGCCTTCGCCACTTCCGCACGCCGGTTCGTAATCCACCAGATTCCGCTTAGGAGCACCCCGCCACAGGCCACCGCCGTCGGGATCTTCTCCAGAGCGTTCCAGGTCAACTCCGGCAGCGGCTCGTGCCCCAGTTTGGTCGGCAACCCGAGGCGCTCCGGGGAGACATCGGAAATAACCAGTACCGATGTCCCGCCGATTTCCTTGATCCCGTAAACGTGCTGGAAATACCGGTCGGGTTCGGTATGAATCCGATTCTGAGCCTCGCGGATCATCTCATCCCTGTCGCCGAAGGTGGTTGCACCACTCGGGCAGACGGTCGCACACGCGGTGGCCAGTCCCTTGGCCAGGCGAGGTGCGCACATTGTGCACTTTCGGACATAGGGAAGCGCGCTGGTCCATTCATACCGGGGCACGCTAAACGGGCAGGCCTGCATGCAGTAACGGCATCCGATGCATTTCTCGCCGTGATAAACCACCGGGCCTTGCGCCGTCTTTTCGAGCGCTGCGACCGGGCACACGGAAACACAGGTCGGGACTTCGCAGTGCATGCACATCCGGCGGACGTACCGGCCGCCGCGATTGTTCACGACGGTGAACGCCTGGGCACCCAGGTCCTCTCTCAAAAAGTCGGCACTCGGGTGAACCTGTTGGTTCTGCTCCTGGCAAGCCTGGTAACACGCGCCGCACCCGACACAACGAGTGGTATCCAGCAGAATCGCCTTCTTTGGCTGGCTCCGTTCTACAGACATGAAGATCCTCCGTACCGGCCGGCAGCCCTTGCTGCCGGCCCTTGAAACATCGAGTTGTATCGGGACTTTTTGTGCTCAGCCTGGTCAGTCTGTCAGTTTGTCAGTCTGTCAGTCTGTCAGTTTCAGCCGGCTACACGGCCGGCTTCGGCCGAGGCCTTCAACGATCGACGCAGGCAGCGTCCCGCAGAAACTCCTGGGAGAAGAGCTGCCATGATTGGTCGTCAAGCATCTCCAGGACGCCGGCCGTGATTTCTCCTCCGTCCTGCATCACGTGACCCAAGGCCATGTGCTGTACGGCGCGATGAGAGAAGAAGTCTCTGAAGCGCTCGATCTCCCGTGCGATCCAGCTCTTGGTCTCCTCGCCCACCATCAACTGCTTGAGGTCTCTGGCCAGGTTCGTCGGATTCAGCACGCAGACCCAGCCACGCTGATACGGGTCAGCCTTGAGCAGCGCCGGATCGCGTGAGATGCTCGTATTCACAGCCGTGATCACGCCATCGACGGGCGCATTGAAGTACGCCTTGCGTCCGGCCTGACTGACTGCGAAAAGCCTTTCGCCCCGGGTTACTTTCTTTCCGGTTTCGGGCAATTCAACGCCGTCGATTCGCCCTATCACGCTAGGCGCAAAAGCGTCCACGCCGACTTTCGAGCGACCAGAAGCCTCCAGAGAAAGCCAGGTGTGTCCGGGGTCGAGAAACAACCCTGAAGGAGCGGCGACCGCTTCCGGCGCCAACGCCAGCTGCAAGGCGGCTTCCGGCTCGGCGACCTTCGGCTCGAGCAGCTTCTGCTTCCGGGCTTTCGACCACTGCAGCGCGCCATCAATTAATATAAACGTAATAAAAGTGGCAACGACAAATACGGCAACCATGTTACTTCCTCCGTTCTAGACCGCAGTCCGCTCCTCCTGGCTGCTCCAGCCGGGAAGGCGAAGATGCGGACACCGACAAGAAACGATCGATCAGGCGCTGGAGCTCCGGGGCGCCTATTTCAGCCGACAGATCCGCGATGTGAACGCCGCCATCCTGGAGCGTCTGGCCCAGAACCGGCGCGTGTTTTTCCATCAGTTTCAAAAGCTCGCTATGCAGGGTCTCAACTTCGTCCTCACACCAGCGTTCGACCTGTCTCCCGTAGTACAGACCCTTCAAATCCCCCACCAGATCCACGGGTCTGACGACAAAAGCCGCGCCATTTCCGTACGGATCGCGATTGACTAGCGAGGGCAGCTGCGACAGGCGACTGTTTCTTTCCTCCACGACGCCCCTTATTGGCGACGTAAGGGTCGTCTCCCCTGCGCTATGTACAATCCGCCAATTCGAACATCCGGGCCCCACTTCACTTCCGGGTGCCGGCAGCAGGACAGAGTAGAAACGACCTGCCAGCTTCTGTGCGAAGTCATCAAGCCCCACTCTCACCCGTCCGCCCTCTTCTATTCGCGCCCAAGAATGCCGGGGATGATAGAAAAGGGTGCTGGGCACCGTGTAGCCGCGAATGTTCATGACCCCCGGTTCCCCGCCAGGCGCCCGTTCAATTCCGGCTCCCGGCCGAGACGGGATCACCGCCCGGGGACCGCCCGCTTGCCTGATGCCCATGTCCAGCAAGCAGTTCTCGCACTCGTACTCGCGGTCGCACAGCTTGTAGTCAACTACCCTGGCTAACATCCAGACACATTCGAGGAATCCCTTGCTCGGTTGACTGCTTTCTTTCTCCCTCTTCATTACGGTGACTCCTGTAATACCCGACCAACCAAGTAAGCAATTCCAAGTCCAATTGAATCAGAATCCGCAAATTGCGGCAAGCACAAGAGATAGGGTCTCGGAGTGCAGCGGGAGAGTGTTTAATAAATCTACAGGCGAGGACGTAACGCTAGAATCGGAAGGCCAAAGCAAGAACCGCAAACCCCTAGTTTCAGCGGGCTTCGGCGGCCAAGTTGTGATGTTCAACAGCGGAATCGCGAAAGTGTTGATGTTTTCAACGTACAAGCGTTGATTTTGCGTTCACCCACAACGCTATGGACCTGGAGTCGCGTTACAGAGCCGCGCACGGAGCCGGAGGGCTGCGGAGCGCTTTTCAGCGAAGCGGCCTGGAGCGCAGTAAGCGGGACCACCCAACGTGCTCCGACGTTCGTCACTTCTTCAACCAACAAGCCCAGGTCGCGTTACCGAGCCGCGCACGGAGCCGGAGGGCTGCCGAGCGCTTTTCAGCGAAGCGGCCTGGAGCGCAGTAAGCGGGACCACCCAACGTGCCCTTTGACGTTCGTTGGGTGGTCCCGCTTACTCCGCTCCAGGCTGCTTCGCTGGAAAACGCTCGGCAGCCCTCCGGCTCCGTGCGCGGCTCGGTAACGCGACCTGGGCGCGGCTTCAAAAAGAACCTTCGTAGTTTTTCGGACTCAAGCGTAATAGTTGGTATGGAACCACTCGCGTACCTAATAACCTTCACGACTTACGGAACTCATCTTCATGGTGACCCGTCGGGATCAGTCTCGAAGTTCAGGAACAGCCGGGATCACGACTATGTGCCTGACTGCCCGGATCTCATCAGGCTCTCGAAACGGGCAATGCGAGACGCGCCCTTTCTCATGAACGCCGTCGTGCGGAAGGTTGTTTTTGGCGCAATCCTGGCTACTTGCAGAAGAAAAGGCTGGATCGTTCTCGCCCTCCACGTTCGCGTGACGCATGTCCACGGAGTGATCTGCTTTCAAGAAAAACCCCGGAGAGTCGTGGACGCACTCAATGCGGCGGCCAGCCAGGAGTTGAACAAGAGTGCCCTGGAAACAGGAAGGGCCAAGAGATGGACACGCGGAAGAAGCGCCATCCCGCTCTGGACGATAGAGCGGGTCCGCGCTGCGAACGATTACGTCTTGAATCAACAAGGGGAGCAGATGGAAACATTCGAAGACGCGGAGGCCCTCGCAGATCTGGAAGGTCGATGAATGTCTTACCGAGCCGCGCACGAAGTAGAGGGCTGCGAAGCGCTTTTTTTGCGGAGCAGCCTGGAGCGGAGTAAGCGGGACCACCCAACGCGCCCTTGTGGGGCTAGTTGGGTGGTCCCGCTTACTCCGCTCCAGGCTGCTCCGCAAAAAAGCGCTTCACAGCCCTCTACTCCGTGCGCGGCTCAGTAAGACAGATCCTTCCAGTACAGATTGTCGATCAGGCGGGTTTTTTCGATCCAGACGGCCCCTGCGATACGCACGGGGCCCTCGACCGTCGTAACCGGCGTCATCAGGCGCGCCTCGACTACTTCGAGGTATTCTTTGCGCACGGCCGAATCTCGCGCCAGCACCGCATCGCTCGCCGCCAGGATCTTGGCCGCGTCGCGTTCCCCGGAACACAACGCCTGATAAGCGGCGTTAAGCGCCTCGTACAGGATCGGGGCAGATCGCCGTTGGTCGCGAGTCAGGTATCGGTTTCGGGAGCTGATGGCCAGGCCGTCGGGCTCTCGTGCCGTCGGCACTGAAACGATCTCAACGGTCAGATTAAGATCAGAGACCATCTGCTCGATGACCCTCAGCTGTTGGGCGTCCTTTTCCCCAAAATAAGCTCGATCGGGCAAAACGATGTTGAAGAGCTTGAGGACAACCGTGGCCACCCCACGAAAATGGCCGGGTCTGAACCGGCCGCACAGCTCGGATGGGATCTCTTCCACCTCGACGAAGGTCTTCTGGACGTCAGGGTAGAGTTCGGAGGGCTCCGGGGTAAAGACAACGTCGACCGCGCGCGTCTCGCAAAAATCCAGATCGGCGCCGAGCGTCCGGGGATACCGCGTATAGTCCTCGCCGGGACCAAACTGAAGTGGATTCACGAATACCGAGACAACGAGAAGTCCGGACTCGGATCGGGCACGTTCGATCAGCTGGCCGTGGCCTTCGTGCAGGGCTCCCATTGTAGGAACCAACCCCACCACCTTTCCAGCCCGCCGGGCGGCATGAGCCGTTTCCCGGGCCTCGCGAATCGTCTTGATGACTTGCATGTTTTTCGTCAGATGTCAGCCGTCAGTTATCCGCTACTTCTCCTTCGCAGGCAGCGCGGCGCCAGCCGGTTCGGCTTCGCGCCTCGGGCGTGGGAATTCGCCTTCTCGAACTTCCCGCGCGTACTCTCTGGCCGCGTTCGTGATCGTTTCCCGCAGGTTTGCGTACTGTTTGACGAATGAGGGTACGTTACCGTCGTAAAGGCCGAGAGCGTCCGGCCCAACGAGGACCTGCCCGTCGCAGAAAGGGCCAGCCCCGATCCCGATGGTCGGGATCGCGAGGGCACGGGTGACTTCGGCGGCCACTTGGTCAGGAATGGACTCGAGCACGATGGAGAAGGCCCCCGCCTGTTCGAGTGCGCGAGCCTCCTGAAGCAACAGCTTCGCGGCTTCCTCACTGCGCGCCTGCATCCGGAAACCGCCCAGCTGATGAACCGATTGCGGCGTCAAGCCCAAGTGACCCATCACCGGGATGCCGATCTCGACCAGTCGCTTCACCACGTCCAACACAGGCCGACCGCCCTCGATTTTGACCGCCTCCGCCCGCGCCTCCTGGACAAAACGTCCGGCGTTCCTCACGGCCTCCTCGATCGAGACTTGATACGACAGGAAAGGCATATCGGCGACGACGAGTGCGCGGGACGCACCGCGAGCGACGGCGCGGGTGTGATGCAGCATTTCTTCCATCGTGACCGGGAGCGTGGTCTCGTATCCGAGGACCACCATTCCCAGAGAATCGCCCACCAGAAGAACATCGATCCCGGCCGAGTCAAAAAGGCGCGCCGTAACCGCGTCGTAAGCGGTCAGAACCGTGACCTTCTGTCCGTTGGCCTTCATTTCTCTTAAATCGGTGGTCCGTACCTTTTTCATCGTCGTCTCTTCTCAAGCAAGTCGCTCAACTCGCGGCCTCTCGACTCCTCCAAACCGCGCTCGCGCGCCAGCCGTATTGCCAGCCGTCCCAGCACGCGGTAAATCGTCTCAATCTCACGGATTTCGCCGCTCCGGCCGTTGCGGCTGCCAATGGCGACGAGGTGTTTTCGTATAGTACCTGTGTCGCCTCGTGCCACCGGTCCGGTCAGTGCGGCGCCTCTCGGCATGCTGAAGACATTCTTCACCGACTGGTCCGCAAGAGCAATGAAGGCGCGTGCGGCCACCTCCCGGCTTAACCCCGCTTCCTCCAGCAGGCGCAGGCCGGCTTCCGCGAGGACCACAAAGTCGTTGCAGAGCAGCACCGCAGCGGCGTGATAAAGAGCCCGGGCCTCGTTGGGAAGCTCGAGCAGCGTGCCGCCGAGAATAACCACAATTTCCCGAGCCCATTCGGCCGCCTCACCGTCCCCGGTCAGGACATACTGACATCCGATCAGTCCCTTCAGTCCGTTTTCAGGGGATGGGACTGTCTGAAGAGGATGTAGAGCGGCGCAAGAACTTCCTTCGGCCTGCAGGCCATTCAGCACGTCGGTCCCGTTGACACCCGACGTATGAATCACGATCCCATCTTTCCAACCGGATTCACGGAGCAGGCAGGCGACGGCGGGCAGCGCATCGTCGGGCACGGCGATGATCAGCCGGCAGCACGAGCGGGGAAGATCGGCATAGTCAAGCGGGTGAACTCCGGCACCCACAAAGGCGGCCGCAGCCGAAGCGTGGGCTTTCGTACGGCTGGCGATCGCGACAACGGGCAGACCGGCATCATGGAGAAGTCTCCCCAAAGCCTGGCCGACACGTCCCGCCCCCACAATCCCGATCGGTCCTTTGGTCACAAGGCTACGATTATAGCGCGAGCGGCCCTGGGCGCGCAGGCTCGCGGCGGCGGGTAGTGGGTCAGTCGGGCTGGAGCCGCATTACAGAGCCGCGCACGCAGCGGAGGGCTGCGGAGCGCGTTCTGCGAAGCAGCCTGGAGCGGAGTAAGCGGGACCACCCAACGAAGCCCAGTGCGCGTTGGGTGGTCCCGCTTACTCCGCTCCGGGACTCGCTCCGCATAAAACGCTGCGCGGCCCTCCGGCTCCGTGCGCGGCTCTGTAGCGCTACTCCAGCGGCGATTCTGACCCCTTACCTCACTTCGTTTCTCCCCGGGCGCAAGTCAATGTGCTTCTCTCCCGACTCGAACCGGCCGCCGACGCCCTCCGGCAGTGTCACGACGCCTACCAAGCCGGCGCCTTCTTTCTTCAGATCAATCTCGATTACACCTTTCGGGTGCGCCACCTTCGCCTTCACCCAGCCCAGGGAACCAAGATGCGGGCGTACCAAGACCGACCGGAACCCCGGCTCGGTGGGTTCCACTCCCGCCACCGTGGCCAGGAATTCGTAGTTGGGACTCGCGCTCCAGGCGTGACAGTCTGATCTGACCGGATCGGGCTTCTCGGCCCAAGTCGTGAGGCCTCGATCGATCATGTCTTTCCAAAGGGTAAGGTTGTCGAGGTACAGATCTCCAAGCCCCGCTTTATTCAGTGCTCGGGCCAGGTAGTGGCGGAAATACATGGTGGCCGGAATCAATGACTTGTCGTCGATGACCCGGCGCAGCAACTCCTCACGCTCCCGGCCGGTTACTACCCCTTCCAACGCTGCGAGGATGTTCACATGTTGGGTGAAGCTCGCCTTGCTGGGCGTGTCGGCGAAAAGCTTGCGTCCAGCGTCCCAGCATTGTGAGCGAACCGCCTTGACGATCCCGTCGGCCCGGGCTCGATAACGGGCGGCCAATTCCCGATCTCCCAGATGTTCTTCCAAATCCGCAGCGTCCCTGAGAGCGCCGGCAAACTGAAGGCTCACAATCGCCGATCCGCCCTCGTCGACGCCTTTGGGAGTCCCGAAGTCAAACCCGTCCGGCCAGTCGACAAAATTCCACCACTGGAGCGGTCCAAGCAGGCCCGTTCGCGAATCCAGGCGGTTATCGAACCAGCTTATGACGCCCCGTGTGCCGGGCACCATGTTGCGGACAAAGGCGGGATCGTCGCGCAGCATGAAATAGTCGTGCAGCATGTTGACCCAGAAAAGCGAAAAAGGCGGGATGATCTGAGGCAATTCACTCGGGAACCGGCTTTGAGTCAGCCCGTCCGGGATTCGAGATGCATCGATCTGCTCGAGTGCGTTGCGGACCAGACGGTCGTCGGCGGTCATGTAAAGCGTGATCAACGCCTGGATGCGGGTGTCGCCCACGTACTGGAGCTGTTCGTAGTAAGGGCAGTCCATGTACGTTTCATGGGCGCAAAGCTGCGCGGTCCGCCAGCCAATTTCCCACATCTTCGTGTGAATCGGATCAGGAGTCTGGAAAGACGCAACCGGCCGGAACGGATACGCGGTGTACATCCCTTTCATATCTTGGATCGTGACCGGCTCGCCCGCCGTCTTGATCTGCATCTGAACATATCGATAGGTTCTCCACCAAAGCGGGCGGAAGGTGCGCGCCTGGCCATCGAGCACGAACACATCCCGGACCCCGCGCATGACTTTGCCTTCGATATCATCGCGGTTTCCTTTCTCCCACTTCTGCCGACCCGAAACCGGTTTCCAGAGAGCTTCGGCGTACTTGAGCTCCAGCTCGGCGCCGCGCCCGCCTGACACGCGGATAACCGGATACGCAGTCGTCAGGCGGCCCTGATCCAGGAGGATCGTGAGCTCCTTGTTCGCGGGAACCGTGAACGGGGAGTTTCCGGCCGGGAAACCGGACGGAGCGACCGTCTCGGTTTGACGCGCCACTCGCTCTAATCGCTCTTCGGTATAAACCATGGGCGGGAGGGCGTCCTGGACCATGAACCAGCGCGAGGGACCATCACGCATGCCGCGGGGAGCGGCGGCGGCGAGCACCTCGACCTTGCTCCAGCCGGAATCATCAAAAGCCGGGGTCTCCCAGCCCCATGGGTAGACCGAAGCATCAAGCTTCTCCTCGGGCCCGATAACGATATAACTCTGGAGATTATCCCCCGGCGGAGCAGGCGAGTAAGCCTTGTTCTGGATCGCCTTCCACTCGGACGGGGTATTCACGACCGACTCTGTCGCGGTGTCCCCCTGCATTACGAAGCCAGTGCGATGCGACATCTGAGCCAGGGGCGCCAGGTGGCTGAAATTCCAGACGACGGCGGCAAGCACATTTCGACCGGCGACCAGGTGCTGGGCGAGGTCCACCGTCTCGAAACGCCAATGATACAGATCTCCACGAGCGGGGCCTTGAGAGACAAGGTTCCCGTTGACGAACAGCTCGTAACGGTTGTCGCCGGAGACGTGAACCATGAATGACGCCGGTTTCTGCGGTAGCTCGAGAGTCTTCCGAAAATGGTAGACGCCGAAGGAAGACCCGGCGCCCGGGTACGTAACCCAGCGGGCCGGCCAGGCTTTCGTCTGGAGCTCGGACGAGACAGATGAGCCGCCCAGGACGAAAACCGGAGTTAGGAGCAGCATCAGGGCCAGAAAGGTTCTTCTCATGGTCTTTTCCTCGCTGGTAAGGATACCGGAACAGGGGCTTGGTGCGAAGGGGTTTGGATACCGGCCGCGCGCCAGTGGGGGACTCGCACGTCCCGGTTGTAGTCCTTCCCTTCTTCTGCTACGCTCCTCTTGTTGTAACAGTTGGATCTGCCGAGGTGCGAAAGGGAAGCGGGTGTAAATCCCGCACGGTCGCGCCACTGTGATCGGCGAGTGGACCTCAGCCGGTGGAAAGACCACCAGTCACTCCGCGACGCGGGGGAAGACTTTGATGTCCGCGCTCGAGCCGAGAGTCAGGATACCTGCCTCGCAGACCTGAAACCACAACTCTTCGCGTCAAAGGGTTGGAAGTCTCGTGATTTCCTCCAAACCCATGGCGCCACTTGGGTGCTTTTGCGCCCGGGAGGGCCTATGCTTTTCATTCGAGTCTTTGCCACCGCGCTTCCCCTCTTCTTCTGCACCGCTGCCCTTGCCGGCTCCCTTGCCGGCAAGGTTCGCGATGAACAGGGAAAGCCGCTGATCGGGATTCACCTGCAACTCCAGGGACTTGAACATACCTCGACAGCGACCACCGATGGATCGGGTCACTACCGGTTCGAGGCCGTGCCTGCGGGTGCGTACAAGCTCTTCGTGCGCGAGCTCGGCTTTGAGTCCCGTAGCGAAGACGTCAGTCTCGAACCATCCATCGACAGCACACGCGACGTCGTCCTCAAGCTTGAGCTCCTGAAGGAGACGGTCGTGGTCACTGCGACCCGCAACGACGTTTCCACCAGCTTGCTCGGTAACAGCGTCACCGTGATTGCGGCCGACGAGATCAAAGCGACGCGAACGGTCTCGGACGTTTTGCGGACCGTTTCCGGTGTCCACCTCCTGCAGACGGGCGCACCCGGCTCGGTCACGAGCCTGTATATTCGGGGCGGCGAGTCCGACTACAGTAAGGTTCTGCTTGACGGTATCCCCATTAACCAGCCTGGCGGGTACGCAGAATTGTCGAATTTGACGACGGCCGACATCGACCGAATCGAAGTGGTACGCGGACCACAGAGCGCGCTTTACGGCTCCGATGCGATTGCCGGCGTGGTTCAGATTTTCACCCGAAAGCCGGACGAAGAAATCAATCGTCCAGAGGTTGAACTGAGCTTGGAAACCGGTAGCTACTCACAGCTGGGAGCGAGTGGCGGCGTTCACGGCCGGCGCAACCGCTTCACGTACGGCGGCCTTTTTAGTCACTGGCAGACCGACAACGCGGTTCCCAACAGTTATCTGAACAATAACAGTCTCAGTGCCACGGCCGGAGTGGAGCTCAGCAAAACAGCCTCACTGACTCTGCTCGGCAGAGGCGAGTATGGCGGCTCCGGAGTGCCGGGAGCGAGCCTGTTCGGTCCCCCGGACCTCGAGGAATCCTACCGGAAAAGGAACTCGCTGTTCGGCGCCAGCTTTAACCAACGTTTGACGCCGTCGGCCAGCCACCGTCTGAGCTACTCGCAGGCTCAGATCAACGAACTCTCTGAGGACCTTGTCGACTCCGGGAGTTTCATCCCTTCCTACCGCGGGCAAATCGCCGCCTTCCCATCGTTCGATTTTCTTTACTCATTCCTGAACGCCACTCGACGCCAGGCAGCCGGTTACCAGGCTGATTTCACCGTCTCCTCTCACGTGTTCACAACCGGCCTTGAATATGAGAACGAACGCGGGACGGTCGGTGATGTACGGGCTTCGCGGACCAACTACGGGTACTATCTGCAAGACCAGTTGATAACGCACGGCCGCCTGTCGCTCACCGGCGGGGTGCGGTTGGATCACAACGGCAGTTTCGGTTTCGCTGCCACCCCGCGGTTTTCGCTGGCCTGGCTTCTGAGAGCCGGACAAGAAGCGGGGTTTTGGGGTATGACGAGGCCGAAATTCAACTTTGGCCTGGGTATCAAGGAGCCCAGTCTACTCGAGTCCTTCAGCACCAATCCCTACTATCGCGGCAACCCGGATCTGAAGCCGGAAAGAACGATGAGTCTGGAGACGGGGATCGAACAACGACTGGCGGGTAATCGGGTGAGGATCGAGCTCAACGGCTTCTACAACTATTTCCGTAACCAGATCGACCTGCTCACGACCGACTACACCACGTTCGACGCCTCCTACTTCAATATTGGACGCAGCCAGGCGTGGGGGATCGAGCACGTCGTGGAGCTTCGACCCGACGAGCCGTGGCGGATTTCCTGCGGCTACACGTACCTGAATTCAAGAATACTGGAGAGCGCGGCCCCGCTTCACCCGGTGCTGCGCGCCGGCTCGCCTTTGCTCCGCCGGCCTGCGCATTCCGGATTCATAACGGCCGGCTGGTACCAGTCACGCTGGAGCCTGGGAGCGCGCGCCGCTTTCGTCGGCAATCGGACAGACAACGACTTCTACGGGCTGAACCTGCGTGAGGTTGACAGCTATTCGCGGGTGGATTTGAACGGTAGCGTCCGGATCGGGAAGCAAACCGAGTTCTATGCGGCCATTCAAAACCTGTTTAATGCGGAGTATTCGGAAGCCCTGGGTTACCCGGCGCTCAAGCTCAATTTCCGATCCGGGGTGAGGGTAAGGTTTTAGATCAACCGCGTTACAGAGCCGCGCACGAAGTGGAGGGCTGCGTGCGCGGCTCTGTACGCGAGGCTTCACATTATGAGACGCATTCTACTGATTCTCGTCGGCGCAGCCCTGCTGGTCACTTGCTCCCGACCGGCGCCGCCTGCTCGCGGCACGGGCCACCGCATCGTCTCGTTGGCGCCGAGCCTCACTGAAACCCTGTTCGCGCTTGGCGCCGGGGACGAAGTCGTGGGAGTCACGAGCTACTGTAACTACCCGCCGGAGGCACAATCACGCGAAAAGGTTGGCGATTTCATCAATCCCAGCATCGAGAAGATCGTCAGCCTTCAGCCGGATATCGTCGTGCTCGAAAAATGGAGCTCATCCAAAGTCTCCCGGCGCCTTTCCCAGCTCGATCTCCGGGTCTTTGAAACAGTCAGCCCGGCTTCAATCAATCAGGTTTACCTGCTGATCCGGCAAGTGGGCGACGCGACGGGGAGAAGCCGACAGGCGGGCGATCTGGTGAACGAGATGCGCCGGCGAATAGACGCTGCAAGGCAACGGTCGAGCACGTTCCGAAGTCATCCCTCGGTCTACGTTGAAATCGACCCACCCTCCTGGACGGTGGGCGGACGAAGTTACACAAGCGAGGCTGTCGCTCTTGCAGGCGGGCGTAACCTCTTCGATGATATTGACCGGCCTTCTCTTCTGGTGTCAAAAGAAAAGGTGCTGGAGAAGAACCCCGACGTGATCCTCAGTTTTGCCGCGAAGGCTGCTGACATCCAGGCGCGGCCCGGCTGGGGGGAAATCAAAGCCGTGAAGCAAGGGCAAATCATCGACAACTTTAACCGCGATCTGCTCTCGCGAGGAACGTTTCGGCTTGTTGAAGGGATAGAGCAGTTGCAGCAGAGGCTGGAGAGATTGCAGTAGTATGACCGGACAGCACCAATGAAAACTCGAACCGGAACCACACTCGCGATCCTCCTCCTGCTTCTTCTTGCCTCCGGCGTGCTGGCGCTTTTCATCGGACCCGTGTCCGACGCGTCAGCGGTCATCATCTGGCAGATACGTCTTCCGCGCGTCCTGATGGGTCTCATTGTGGGGGCGGGACTGGCGGCAGCCGGTACGGTCTTTCAAGGCGTCCTCCGGAATCCGCTGGCCGATCCCTTCATGCTCGGTACATCGAGCGCCGCGGCCGCCGGCGTCATGATTGCCGGTGCTTTTCATTTCGGACGCTATGCGTCGCTCTATTTCATGGCGCTGGCCTTCGCTCTCCTGTCCATCGTGCTGGTGTACCGGATCGCCCAGATCGAGGGGCGCGCGCCCATTCAGACGATGATTCTGGCGGGAGTCATCGTAAGCCTCTTTTTCAATGCCGCCGTCTTCGTCTTTTTCTCCATCTTCTACCGAGAGTCGTTCAACACGCTGTTCTATCTCCTCGGCACTCTCACTGAAGCGGACCCGATTCTTATTGGGATCTCGACCGTGCTGATTGCCGCGGGCCTGGGCGTTTGCTGGTACCTTTCGCGGGATCTCGATATCCTCACCCAGGGTGAGCAGACGGCGCAGCATCTGGGTGTTAACGTGGAAACGGTGAAAAAAGTGCTGTTTACCGCTGCCTCGTGCATGGTTGCCGCAGCGGTTGCCGTGGCAGGGATGATTGGTTTCGTGGGCTTGATCGTGCCTCACATGCTGCGCATGATTGTGGGACCCAACCATCGTGTGCTGATCCCGGCGGCGGCACTGGGCGGCGCCGCCTTTCTGATTGTCGCAGACACAATCGCGCGGACGGTGGTCGCGCCGATCGAGATCCCGGTGGGGGCATTGACCGCGCTCGTCGGTTCACCGTATTTTGTGTACCTGCTCCGTCGCCGTCATCGGCACGGGCAGTTTTAAAAAATGGACCTCCGCCTCGATAACGTTTCCTTCAGCTACCGTGACGGCTTCCGGCTGGGGAAGATCAGCCTCGATATCCCCTCCGGTTCCTTCCTGGGCCTGATCGGACCGAACGGCAGCGGGAAAAGCACCCTGATCCGCCTGATGAGTGGAGAGCTGAGCCCCGAGGAGGGACAAGTCCTTCTGGAGAAGCGGCCTGTAACCTCCTTCTCCCCGATGGAGCTCGCCCGGGGGATGGCCGTCATTTCCGCCGAACAGTATTTCGATTTTCCTTTCCTGGTCCGTGATGTCGTTGCCATGGGGCGGTTTCCCCATTCGGGCCGTAGTCAGCGATTGGCGTCAGCAGACGATGCGGTGGTCGACGAGGTCCTTGCCCTGACCGATGCGGCCTCCTTTGCCGACCGGTCCATCTCGCATCTTTCTTCGGGCGAGAGGCAGAGGGTCCTGATAGCGCGGGCGTTAGCCCAGGAGCCGGCGGTCCTGCTGCTGGACGAACCCGACGCTCACCTTGACCTCCATCATCAGCTGAACGTTTTCAGGCTTCTCCGGCGACTAAACCTCGAACGAACGATCACCATAGTTCTCGTGTTGCATGACTTGACTGCCGCTGCTGCTTTTTGCCGGCGACTGGCGCTGCTCGATCGGGGGATGCTGATCAAACACGGCGCTCCTGCCGAAGTGGTCAGACCCGAGGTCATCCATCTAGTCTACGGGCCCGACATCACGGTCTACCCAAATCCAATGACCGGGAAACCGACGGTCGCGATGGGCGGTGAGGCGGGGCCCGGCGAGACGGGCCAGTTGACGAGGGACAACCAGTGAGTCGCGCGCCGCAGCTCGTCTCATTTTTCTCGCTGCTTCTGTTTACGACCCTGGTCTTTGCCTACCTCTGGTGGGGCAAATTCCAGTATGAGCATAACCTCCTTCTCGTCATCACTTACGTCGTCGGGATCGGCCTTGTCCTCGGAAACCACCTTTACCATCGTGATCGCGGGCGGGACATGGGGTTTCGATCGGACAACAACCGGCAAGCGATTCGAACCTTCGGTCTGCTGACGCTCGTCGGGGCGGCGGTGATCGTTCTGATTGGACTGGGGAAGAGCCAGGCCCGCCTGGATCGCTGGGAGGACCTTTACCTATACATCGGTTGGGCGGCCCTTCAGCAGCATCTCCTTCAGAACTTTCTGCGGCTGCGTGCAGAAGACATTCTCGGGCGCGGGCATCGAGTGGCGGCGGTGGCGGCAGCTGCTCTGTTCGCCCTTTACCATTTGCCCAACCTGCCGCTTGTCGCGGCTTCATTTCTTGGCGCGCTCGTCTGGTGTGCGCTCTTTATGCGGGTCCCGAACTTCGCCGGCGCCTGGCTTTCGCAGGCAGTGCTGACCGGGTGCCTGGTTCTCTTTTTCAAGCACGGCCTGCTGAACCAGTTTCAGGTTGGAAAGCCCGGACACCGTTACGAATATTACGGCGGCGGGGTGAACGTGGCCGGTGGTTATGATTCTCAGGGCAAGCCGTTTGTCGTCGCTGTGCCGGGTCCGGACAAGGGCGTGCGTGCCCGAATCCGAGTGTTCGATATCGACGGGAAAATGAAGTCCGAATGGACGGCACTGCCCAACCTTGATTTTTCAGGCCAGGTGGCCGCGGGAGAGCTTGGCTGGGGACCGGGGGATGAGATCGTGGTCGCGGCCGGTCCCGGCCCGCGTAATCCGCCGCTCATCCAGATTTTCAGCTCCTCAGGCGAGCTGCTGAAAGAGATCGGGCAGGCGCTGCCCAACCGCGGGTATGGCGCCTGGGTTGCGATCGGATGCGGGCGGATTTATGCCGCACAGGGACCCGGGCCAGGCAACGGGAACCTGATTGTGGAGCTGTCACCGGAGGGACAGGTGCTCAGCCGACGCGAACCTGACTGTGGGTTTGAGAACGGAGTCCGTGCAACCGTCAGCGAACCGCAGACCAGCGCTAAGACTGACGCCTGCACGCGACTCCTCGTCTGGGGGTCGCCGGTGTCTGTCAACCCGTCCCGCGTATTCCTCTCGGATACCCAGCCCGATTGTCTTGACTCGTTTGAAACACTACCGACGACGTTTGGTTTGAACCTGACGACGCTGCGTCTGTCCTCGGGGCACCCCGGCATTGCAGTTGCGCCCGGCCCGCTTAATGGCTATCCCCCGCTGATCCAGATACTTGACCTTCGGGGACATAAAATCGGTGAATTCTTCGCCTTTAACGACCCCAAGACATACGGCAGCAACATTGCGGCCGTTGACGTCGACGGAGACAGCCGGGACGAGATCGTGCTCGGGGAAGGAATCGGCCCGGGAAGACCGTACACCGTGAGAATCTTCAGCCAGGACGGACAAATGCTGACGAAGTGGGACGCGTTTTGAGGGACAGAAGCGACAGAAGGGACATAAGGGACACAAGAGACATAAAGACCACCCAAGTCCCTTGTGTCCCTTGTGTCCCTTCTGTCGCTTCTGTCCCTCAAACGAGGTTATTTGGAATTCGTCAGTTTTCGCGTCGCCTCGAGGGCTGCGTCGTAGCTGGGATGGGTGGCCACCTCGCGGACATACTCGATATGGCGAATGACGTCATTTTCATCGACGACGAAAATCGCCCGTGAGTCGAGGCGCAGTTCCTTGATCAGGGTGCCGTAATTGCTCCCAAAAGAAGCGTCCTTGTGATCCGAGAGCATGATGACCTTGTCGACACCTGCGGCGGCGCACCACCGGCTCTGCGCAAAAGGCAGATCCATGCTGATGGTGTAAACACCGACGCCCGGCAGATTCGCTGCTTCCTGATTGAAGCGGCGGGTCTGCGCATCGCACACGGGCGTATCCAGTGACGGAACCACGCTAAATACGCGGATTTTGCCCTTGGTATCGGCCAGCTTGACCGGTTTCAGATCCTTTCCGACAGCAACAAAGTCCGGTGCCTTGTCACCGACTTTCAGTTGGGCCCCCAACAACGTAAGTGGTTTGCCTTTGAGAGTAACGGCCTCCGGTCGCTCGGTCATCGTGCTTCCTCCTTTGTCTTTCCAAGAATTCTACTTTTTTTAAGGAGGGGAGTGGTAGTTCAGTGCAGGTGCCTGGTGAGATCGTGCTTCTCGTCACCGTCGCTTTTTTTCTCGCGTGTTTCTGCGCCCGGCAGATCACAACGATTGGACATTCAAGTGGACACGCCTAGCCTGGGCAGGACCCACTTCATGATGACGATATATATGACCAGGAATGCCAAGAGCGCCCAAAATTCCATATCAATCCAATCAGACTAATCGGTCACCCACTTCTGCAGCTCGGCCTTAAGAGCGGCCTGGCTGAATTCAGTGCCGATTTTCAGCCCACGAGCCTGCAGGAAGGCAGTCGGCTCCGGCGGCTGGTCACGCCACACGATGTGCGGCTTGTACACTACAAGCATATCCCAAGCGAACTCTTCCGGAGGATACTTCAATTGCTGCGTCAGGAGTTTGCTCGTGAAGTTCCACAAGTCCCAATAATGCTCGGCCCTTGAGTCGGGCAGGTAAGCGGACCCAACGACGGCGGCGTTCCTGGTGTCGTTCGGCATGATCGGCGTCCACATCACGAACACCTTGACCCGCGCATTCGGCATCTCTTTCAAAACAGCTCTGACTTCGGAGGCCCCCCGAACACAATGCGGTCAAGTGGGCGCAAGAACCATGACGATACGGGCGCGATCCGCCGTGGCATTGAAAGCTTTGACGAATTCCTTCCCGTCGAATGAAAGGACCGCAACGACTTGCGGTTCGCCAGGAGGCGGCAGCTGCGGCTCCTGGACAGCGGGCGCTTCCAACTTGGGCTTCGGAGGTTGTTGCGCCTGTTGAGGCACAAACAGCATGCACAGCAATAGCAGCCAGCTCATATTCAGTCTAGTAGATTACTGAAGGCAACCATTAGTTGCAAGTCACTCGGAGAATCGCGGAGATGTTGGAACCGCCGGAGGAAGCGCCAACGAATAACACGAATGACACGAATCGATTTCGTGCCATTCGTGTTATTCGTTGGCGCTTCCTAACGCCCTCAGTGCGCCGGGCCGAGGAAGATCGCGTTAAACAACAGGATGTTTAACCCGTCGCAAAACGCCCGGTAGCCCGGATCTTCGGCAAACGCCACGATGTGGCCGCTTCCCAGCGGCTGATTCATCAGATAGGCTTTCTCTGCGAGTTGCTCCCGGGCATCCGTCCAGCTGAACCCGCTCAGCATCAGCTGGTCTGCCTTCGCATAGAGCCCGACATTTCTTCCCTTATCGAGTTTCAGCGGCCTGAAGATATTCCGGCTGCTTACCATGACCGAGGTGTCCGTGTCGTAGCCGAAAGCCAGCCAATGCTCGGGATCTAACTGAACTCGAACGAGAGCGCCGGGAGTCCTGCCAGGCAATTCTTTCTCGGGCAATATCGCTTTTTCCAGGTCGAACGGCTTCTTTTCGGGGGAGTCCGCTCGCGGTTTTTCTTCCTTGGGTTTCGTTTCCGCCTGGGCGTCAGGCTTCTCTTCTTCGTCGGCTGCCGGCTTGGCTTTCACCTCGCTCCCGTCCCGATACTCCCTGGAAGTGGCCAGCAAGCCGACTTTCTCTTCAGTCAACCACCGAGTGGCCTCTCCAATCGCGACCAGAGTACCTCCGGCGGAGACCCACTGTTTCAGTTTCTGCACTCCGGAAGCTCCAATTGCTCCCTGATAACCTCCGCCGAAGTTGGAGGCATCGGGCAGGATGAGAACATCGAAGTCCTTCAGATTTGCCGACCCGAGATAACGGGTGGGTATGATCGTGACCGGGTAATCGTAGACCTGCTCTATCAGGAACCTCAGAGCGCCCACGGAGCTGTCGTCAGTAGGCAGATTGTAGGCCAGAGCCGCGTTCGGCTTTTTGACAAACCGCACCTCCCCGCTGCCGAAATTTACTCCTTCGTCGACCCACCCCGTATTGGTTGCGTAGACGTCAGCCCCCGTTTCGCGCGCGATTTTTACCAGTTGCCCGTACAGGTCCCCGGGATTTCCTTTCACCTTTATGATCAGGCTCCCGGCTGGAAACG
>Ga0105104_10001180_pt1 | contig 19748 bp, 29 predicted proteins | sample PPLLaktember2015_3_FD_87034 | JGI IMG/M metagenome (GOLD analysis project Ga0105104, IMG submission 87034) | Freshwater sediment microbial communities from Prairie Pothole Lake near Jamestown, North Dakota, USA - PPLs Lake P7 Core (6) Depth... | ecosystem: Environmental > Aquatic > Freshwater >... | reverse complement strand
GCGGAGCGACCCCCTCCCGCGCGAGCGGCGCACGTAACGCGCACATTGCGCTAACACACTTGCACACACAAAAACAAGCGCGCAAAATCGCACCGCGCACGTTCGCGCAGCACACACCGGAGTTGTCAACATGAAAGACCCCACCGCCCCGCTTCCAATACGCGGCGCGATCCCTTGCGACAGATGCCTAGATCAATTCATCAGCACCCGTCACCAGCTACACCAGCAAATCAAACGCTGGCAGGACGACTACACGCAGATGAAAGCCGAGAACGACAGGCTCCGAGCCCGTCTAGCGGATATGGTCGAGCAGGAAATCAAGTTGCGCCTTGATTGCCAGGACGCGGCTCCGCAGCCCCAGCACACCCCGCACACGCTCACCCTCGGGCAGAAGCTCCGTCAGGGCGTCGATCGGCAGCGGCAGCAGGCGGTCAGCAAGCAAGAGGGCGCAGCCTCATGACCGGCACATCCCACCCCTGTTACTTCGAACAGGTCACATGGCACCCCGCCTCCACCCTCCCACCCCCAGACCATGACGTTCTCGTCACGTTTGAGGGCACCCGTGGAGCCTATATCGCGGCCTGGATGGGCTCGGATCAGGGTTGGATAGGGGTAGATGCCCTACCCCTTGAAAAAGTGCTCTGGTGGGCTGAGATTCCCCCAGGCCCGCCACCTGGGTTCGATGCAGCTAGACGCGCAGCAGACCCAGGCCCATAATACGGGCGCGGTTCTCCAGACCGTAATCGGAAGTCAGTTGCACCCCCGGCCCCGCAAGGGTCCGGGGGATTTTTTTGTCACGATCTGAGCAGATCGTCTATTCGCTCGTGCGCTCGCTTGTTCGCGTCTTCGGCGTGTTGCATCCGGGCCTTCAATTCCGCAAGGTCCGAACGTATCGCCACATACGCGGCGACCCCGCCGAATAACGCTGACAGGATCGTCCCGAGCAGTTGAAACCCTTCAGTCATAAATCCTCGGCACCACGTTGACCACATAGTCACGCGTCTCACGCGGCAGCTGCCCCGCCCCACCTTCAGCGGTTTGCCGCAGAAACCTCCGCACAGTCCCCTCGCCCGCGTTGTACGCAGCCAGCGCCAGCGGCAGCGACCCCCGGAACAGTCTCAGATAACGCGACATCAGCGCAGCAGCGGCGGCGCTCGCCTGATATGGGTTTGACGGGTCAGCAGCAATCCCGAACTCCTGCCGAACCTGATCCAGCGCGATCTGCCTTAGCTGAAAGATTCCCCTCGCCCCCGTCCTACTCGTTTGATCCCGAAACGTCCCCCGCGTCTCCCACCAAGCAATCGCCTCCAGGGTGCCAGCTGGCAGGCCCCAGGAACGCTCCAGCGCGGGCCATATGGTCACCTCGAGGTGCGTCTTGGTAGATGGGCTCAGGCTCACGGCATCCTCGTTTCGTCACGCGTGACGTTACTCAGGTAATTCGCCCCGTTATACGCGATGGTCAGAACCCCCAGCAGCAGCATCAGCGGTCCCGCAGGCCCGCGCAAACGTTGCGACGCGTAGAGCATGAAAGGCCCCACCACCAGCACATCCAAAGCACGTACCGCTTGTGATTTGGTTTCCATGACATCAAGGCCCAGGCGACTTAACCCATGACAGCGAGCCCTCATCCCACAGATACAGATTTCCGTCGCTGGGCATCTGCACTGGTGCATTCCACAAACAGGTGTTTTGGTTCAGTGTCCAAGATGGGTAAGACTGTGGCGGAATGAAAGCATCAAGCGTCGCGTCATACGTGAAACCCACCCCCGCGTAGTTTTTCCGAATGCGCCCGTTGTAACTGGTTTGCACCCAGGTAGTGTCTGACCCAAAAAGAGACTTGCAGAAGTCAATCCCTTTCAACTCTGATTCAAGCCCATCGGGTCCGATCAATTCGGCGTTGTTGATGACGATGACCTCCACAACCATGTTGGAGTCATTCAGACGCGCAAAGTGTGCCATTTGAGTTCCTTAGAACGTGATCGTTCCAGACCCGGTAAAGGTGTAGATCGTATTCCCGCCCGAGGTTGTCACAGTGGGTGATCCAGTTGTTGAGACAGCCGCAACCGCTGACGAAAGTATGACCACACCAGAGCCGCCGGACGATCCAGCGCCAGTACCGCCAGCACCGCCACCACCGCCGCCACGGTTTGTGGTTCCAGGGGTTCCAGCTGCGCCCGTGCCCCCATTCCCGCCAATGCCGGACCCTCCAGTTCCACCCGTGCTTGAGAATGACGCTCCGCCACCGCCACCCGCGTAAAACAACGCAGCGCCTGTGATGGATGAGGAAGCCCCGACCCCGCCATTCCCGCCATTTGCGGTGGCACCAATAGCGTTACCGCCCACACCACCAGCACCGCCACCGCCACCGCAGCCGTAATTTGACCCGCTGTTAGCAGAACCACCTGCAAAACCTTGACCCGCAGTACCGGCACCGCCCGCGCCTGTTGCGGTAGAACCTCCACCGCCAGAACCTCCAACTAAACCGCCTCTTGTGTAGGCGTTTGCACCACCGCCACCGCCTATCGAAGTGATAGTCGAAAAGACGGAATTGGTGCCGTTGGATGCGTCAGGAGCGCCCGTAGAACCTGGGCCGCCAGCACCACCACCGCCCACCGTAACTGTCAAGGGCGACCCAGGTGTGACCGTCAATGTCCCGGTATGCAACCCGCCAGCCCCGCCGCCTCCACCTACATATCCACCACCACCACCCCCGCCCGCTGCCACCAAATAACTAACAGCCGGAAACGCTGAAATTGTTAAAGCGATGTTTCTTGCGTTGATCGTAAACCCACCCGATCCCGTAGTCGCTGGGGTGTATGTAACAGTCCCGCCCGATTGTAAAACCGCACCGTTTGATGTCGTTACTGTGTAAGTTGTGAACGAATCAAAATTAGTTATCGAAAAACTATAGGCGACCCCCGCGTAATAAACCGCATTCGCGGTTGTTACGTCAACAGGCACGATAAACGGATCGGTCAACCTTGCGCTTGTCCAGTCAATACCGGTTGAGGTCAAGACATTACCGCTCGCCCCGGGCGGCGGCAGCGCGGGTGTGAGAATAAAACTCATATTAACCCCCGCCCCGCTTCTTGTCCCAAACCGACCAGCCCACACCAGCCAGCGCGGTCCCGCCTGCCACGATGGCATCAACGGTGGTTCCGTCGATCCCCCACTTCACAGCGAATCCACCCGCGAGCGCGGTCAACAGGTGTCTGACGATAGCTTGCACGATCATTGCATTCATGGTGGTTTCACTCCTCACTAGGTCAAGCGGCAACAATGCCGGGAACCGTGCCCGATGCGGTCACGGTGATGATTCGATTCACAGCCTGGGCAGGCGACTGGATAGACACATGGACCCACCCAGCCCCGCCCCGGTCGGGGTACTCATTGATCAGTTGCCCGATGCCGAGTTCCCAAGTGTGATCCTCCAGGGCGCGGGCAACCTCCAGCGGAGTCCCGAACGAAGGTGCCCGGATGTCCGCAGCCAGGGCCTGCATGTGGTCCGATCGGGGCGATCCACCGATAGCGGCATTCAGCGCGGCAGACCGATAGCCCGAGGTCACGATGATGGGCACGGTCGAGCCTTTAAGGTCGGACAGATAGGACCGAATCCGCTCCAGCATCGCAGCAGTGGCGCGGGCATTGGCGAGCAGGTCGATTGGCAGGTCGTTGTCGATGCCCCGCGCCTGGGCAGTGCGCGAAGCGGTGAACTCCGCGACCGTGAAGTGCTCAGACAAACGCGCAGACCCGACAGTGCTCACATTGACCCCCTCGAAACCGATTTCTGGATTCTCCTCGGTGTGATCATCCCCGGGAAGCCCCTCTCCAGGCCCTACAAGCCCGATCTCAGAATTCTCCTCGGTGTGATCATCCCCGGGAAGACCCTCTCCAGGCCCTACAAGCTCCCAAGGATCAGCGCGGGCACCCGACACCCTCAGAAGCAAAATCGCGGCCACCAGGGCCGCGATCCAGGCACCGGAATTGCTCCGCACGACTCACCCCGGAAAGGTCGAATAGACGTAGGCCAGAACCCCGCCCGCGGCCGATGAAACCACGTACAGGTCGTCCTGCGACACCACCGTGTCAAACACCACCAGGGTTCCCGGACTCAAGGCCAGCCATGCCCCGGTGGTCGCCTGGGAGTTGAAATCGACGTACAGGATTTGTCCACCCGTCGAAGCGTTGCGAAAGCCCAGAAAATTGCGCTTGCCAATCGGAGCGTCCAGGAACTTGATCGAGGTTGTCCCCACAACCAAGCTCAGGGAGTTGTAGGACGCATACCGGTAGGGCTCGCGGACGTTGAGCCCGTCAGACGGGATGCCCTGCACCGTAGACGCGGCAACAGCCGGGTCAGGGCGGCTCGGCAGATTGTGCGGTTGCCCTGGGATGTACTGCGGGCTATCCCAGGGCTCCCGGTTGTTCAACCACTGAACGGGTTCCATGATGGCAAACCCCGATTAGTTAGAGTACGCGCGAACCAAAACACCCTCGAAAAACACATCGATGTTGTACGTCTGCGCAGCATCAAAGTTTGTCAGCGTCACCGTCAGCGTAGACCGACCCGAGATGATGCGCGGATAAGACAGCGTGTTGATGATGTTGCCGTTGGTCGAGTAGCTTTCGAGGTCTACCGCCGAGTTCGTGAATTGCTCGTTTGAACCCGAATCGGTGATCAGAATCCGTGCAAGCGGCGCGGTCTTGTTTGAGACAGTTTGTCCAGCGGCGGCAACGTTGGCGCGGTGGTGAACCACCAGCGCGATGAAGTCGGCATTCGCAGCGATGTTCAGCGTTTGCGTGGCGGATGCGCCCGCAGCGAGCCCGGAAAACGTGAGGTTGTAACCGTAAGGGGTCAGCAGCAGGGCTCGACCCGCGTAGAATTTCGAAGCGAACGCCTCGATTTCCCCGATTGAAAACGATTGGCTTTGCATTGCAAACCCTCGAAATGTTGAATGGTGGGAGTTAGTTTGAGTGCAACCCCCAAAACACTAGCACACACCCGAGGGTGTATGTGGCACGGTTATTACTGCGAAGCGCGCATGAAGTAACCGTCCAGGATCACACCGACTCGGGCGTTGAAGCCCGAGGGAGTCGCCACCGCAGCCGGGAAGCGCAGCAGAACCTCAAAATTGACCGCCGGTTGCAGCGCAATCGTCGGGTCGATGTAGTATGGGCGACCAGCGGCTCTCATATTGACAGCGTTGAACGAGAACGTGGTAGCCGAGTTCGACGCGAGCGCAGCATCCAAGTTAAAGCAGGTCTTGGGCGGGAACGCAATCAGCGGGGTTTCGCGCAAGTAGTTCTTGCTCAGAATGTTGAGTTCCAACATGCCCGACTGATAGAACGAATTGACATCGCTCAGTTGCGCCAGTTGAGCAGCCGCAGCCACAGCGGTACTGGTCGATGGGGCTTGCAGCGTGTAGGTGTTGGCAGTGTTGACCGATCCCGGGAAGAACAGGACTTCGATGGACTCGATCATGAAAGCCTTGCCAGAGGGCAAAGTACCTCCGAGTTCGAGATTCGTGTCCCAAAGGGTTTTGCCAGTGCCCACAGTGCCGCCCAGGGCGGTGGTGATGCCTTGGCCGATGGGTTGCTGGAAGAAACTCAGTTGCGACACGCCAGCGGTCGCGTAGAGCTGGTAGTCGTAAAAGCGTTGACGGACGATTTCAGATTGGCCGGGGTTCGTGACACGGCGGGCGTTGAAATCAGCGGCGGTCGGCAGACGTTCCATTTTGGAAACCTCTCAGAAGATGATTGAAAAGGGGTGCAACAAATTGCAGCGGGTTGGATGATGCCACCGCCTGCCCGTTGAGTCCAGGGCAGGCGGCGGCGGTTTTTCAGCGGACCGAGGTCACGCCTTCACGATTGCGGGCGCCGTTGAGAAGTTGAGTTTGACCAGGTGCGGTGTATGCCGACAGCAGGGCAGTGCCTTGCGTGTAGGCGTTCATCCCGCGACGGATCGGGCCAACTCGGTTGGTGCCCATTGCGATGCCAGCGGGGCTCATGTAGCCCAGGCCACCCAGCGGCAGCGCAGCAGGCACAAAGCCCTTGACCAGATCATGCATCTGCACGGTCAGGGACGCGGCAGCAGCCTTCTTGGAAAAACCACGGGTAACACCGGACAGGGCCTGTCCCAGCACCACGGTAATGAGTGCCTTCACGGCATCGCCAGCACCGATCCGACCCGGAACCACGCGCAGCGCGGCGGGCAGGAACTTGGCGATTTGACCGTGCACCACGCCGAACGCGACAGCGCCCACACCGGACATCAGACCTTCGCGGACCATGCCGATAACGCTGGACATGCCCAGGCGGCCGCCCATGCCGATGGGGTTGCGACGGCGACGCATGACCCGACGTTTCATCATGCCGATGGGGTTACGCCGACGCATGACGCGACGGGCCACAGCGGCGATGGGGTTGCGCCGACGCGCAGACGATGCGCGACGGACGCGGCGCTTGGCGGTCGTCTTGCGAGCCTTGCGGCGGCGGCGGGGATTGATCAGCAGCATTTCAGCCATTTTGGAAAACCTTCAGAGGTTGGGAGGAAAACCGGCGTCAAGCCGGGTCAGGTGTCGCCAGTGCCCGGGGCGGGCGCGGGCTCGGGAATGGGCTCAGGCTCAGGCGCAGGCTCAGGCTCAGGCTCAGGCGCAGGCTCAGGGGCAGGCGCAGGCTCAGGCGCAGGCTCAGGGGCAGGCGCAGGCGCAGGCGGTGCGGGCGGTGCCACAGGGATATCGACCTGCGCGGCATCGTAGGTGAAGACAACGGGTTGCCCCTCCACGCTTGCCAAGACGGTATCTCCGGGCTCGAGCCCGTAGCAAAAACAGCGAATGAAATTCATGTGAGTGCCTTACTTGTCTGAACGGTCAACGATGCCCCGCTCGGTGAATGTGTAGTTTCCACCTAACAGGAACAGCGTTTTCCCGTCAGGCGCGACCACGAAAAGCGGGCGGTCTGCCTTGTGAAACTTGTGGATGTACTTCTCCAGCACACCGTCCCGAACCGTAGAGTACAGGATACCGTCAACTTCTCCAATGGCGACACCGACACGCGGCATCGGATTGACCCGCACACGCCCGAGTTCCACCGCGTCGTGCCCCGAGAAACGCTCGTAAAGGTCAGCAGCGGCTTCGATCTCATTGCGAGCAGCGCGGCTCATCCCGGCCCGACTGGACGCGGGAACCGGGTTCATGCGAACCCCCTTCGCAACGTGCTTGGGCTTGAGCAGGGTCGGGATGTCACAGTCCCAGGCGGCTAGCGAGCGATTGATGCGCGAGCCCGGATCGCGGGCCTTCTTGGTCCCGGTGTTCTTCGCCTTCATGCCACCCATGCGGGCACAGAACGATTCACGCCGCGCAGCAGCTGCGGGCGAGCGTTTCGCGGCCTTGAGGGTGACGGGGCGCTTGAGGGGCATGTCAACGCTTGATCCAGCGACCACCAGACATCACGCGGATGGTGCGGCTCGGGTAGGACTTCGCCAGCGCACGGGCATATTGCTTCGCGTCCTGCGCGGTCTTGAACACTGCCTTGGTCATGAACAGGCCTGACTTGCCCACGCCTTCCATGTCCACCGAATAGGTGTATTCGTCGGCAGGATTCCCCCTCCGACCCGCAGCGGGCTTGGCGGGGTTGGACATTCGCCCACCATCGTAGAACTTGAGTGCGCGGATCTCCCAGGTTTCAGTGACCGGGCGACCGTCGGCGGCCTCATCAATTGCCACCGTGGCGCGAGTCTTGCCAAACTTGATCGCGGCCCCGAAATCCGTCACGTTTGACACCAAGCGATAGGGGAAGCCGTATGACAGCGCCCACTCATCCGTTGCGTCAACGAAGAACCGGGTTTTTGTTTTGCCGTTCACGGTCATGCGGAACTCGCCAGCGTCCCGGCCTGCGGGGTTGGTCTTGCGCCTGGATGCCCCCGCCTTCTTGAAAGCCCCGCTCCGCGCAGCTTCAGCAAACCGCTCACGCGCGGCCAGTTGGGCGGGGGTGGGCTTGCGCTTGATGGGGTTGGTCTTGGCTTTCATGGCGGGGTTGTCCTTGTAATCCCAGGGGTACGGGGTGCGGTGGATGTAATGGTCATCGTAGGCTTTCAGAACGTAGGCATGCGCCTTGTCCCAATCGTCGAAAGTCTCGCCGAATCCCACCATGTTGGTGAGGTAGACATACCCCTTGCCAGCGCTGGCCTTGAAACCCATACGCTTGCCGAATTCGATTACCTCTTGGCGCTTGGTCATCTTCACGGGATTGTCCTTGCGTGTCTCATCCTGGGTGCCGTACCCGAATGGTAGCGGCTTGTGTGTCAGCCCGAACCGTGCCCAATCGTGATTGGTCAGCGCGAACTTGGTCATTGACAGCAGAAGCTCGGCGCGGGATCGGTCGATGGTGTCAGCAATGCGGTCCAGGGTTTCAACGGTCTTGGGCTCGGCACGAAAGCAGACCTCGGGGGCGCGGTCACGGTACGCGGCTTGGCGCTCGGATGCGCTCGCGTACTTGCGCGGGCGGGGGTTGGCTTTGCGTTTCGTCACCGTTGATAAAACCCGCTTGCTCATGCCCAGCACCTCAGGCCTTGCCACGCTTGGAGAACCCCTCTACGGTCCTCCAGATGAAGTACGCTGCCACCGCCCACCCGATCCACTTTGCAGCGCCAGCAATCGCGGTGATGGGCGACCCTTCGGCGCGATTCTGCGCGGCCTCCAGTTCTTGCTGGGCGCGGATGACCCGCTCGCGGGCCTCGGGGCTCAGGGTGGCAAGCCTTGCGGCCTCCAGGGTGCGCTGATTGATCCCGGCGATCCAATCCCGGCCCCAGATGATGAGCCCGCCAGCAACCGCCACCGCAGCGGCAACCCCTGCAATCACGGCCACGGGCAGCGCGGCGAGTTGCCCAGGCACCCGCACGGGCTTGAACCCACCGCCCACCAGATTGGCCCCGGAGATTGCGAAGTTCAAGGCCTCGGCAGCGGCGCGGAATTGCCCCTTCTTAGCCTCGAACGCTTGGATGTCAGCCTGATAGCCTGCGGTAATTTCCGGGTCCACATCGTCCTGGATCATCTGCCGAGCGATTGCGGCCGCGGCGTCCATCTCGAGCAGGACGGCCTGAAACTCGCTGACCTTGTTGCGGTAGTAGTCCACCGAGAAAACCGAGGGGGCACCGGGCGCGGCGACCACGGGCGCGGGCTCGCCTTCGCTGATCGGGTTGCCCCATTCGTCCGTCAGGTAGTCGCCCGATGCGCTCATCTCACCGCTCCTCGAACAGGAACCGGGCAGCGTTGAAGACGTCGAGCATCTCGGGCAAGCCGTTCAGCCTGGGTGATGCCGGGTGTCCAAAGGGACCATAGATGCCGGTCGTCGGGGTGAAGACATCGCCCGGGAACATCGGGTCCACGGGCGCGACTCCCAGCGTGAACCGTTGCGGCGCGCGACCGTATCCGTTCTCGATCAGCAACAGCGGATCAATGGGCCGCATGACGTCCGACAGCATGTCGGGCGATGGCAGGAAAAACGGATTCGTCGGCATCATGGCAAGTCACCCAAGCAAAAAGTAGGCAGCAGCGGCAGCGATGAGCATGGGCGCGGCTGACTGCGCGGCGGTTTGTCGCTCGACCTCTGCCCGCGTATCCCGATAATAGGGCTCGACTCCAGCAGCTTCACGCAGCAGCCGTGAGAAAAGCTCATCCCCGGGTTGATAGTCCATCGTCATGCGGTCAGGGTTCCAGCCCGGGTATTGCGCTTGCACCCGGGCGCGGATTGCCTCGTAAGTGGCGTCATCCGGCCAGGGCGCGCCCTTTTCAGCAGCAGCTAGAAACATGACTCACCCCAGCAGGAAGTAGGCAGCAGCGGCAGCGATGAGCAGGCCAGCACCACCGCCAGCGGGCGCGGCGGTTTGTGCAGCTTTAGCTCGGAGGTACGTCCAATCCGAATCCGACTGCCGACCATAGCGGGCTTCGACTGCGGCGCGGATAGCCTCGTTCGTGAATCCAGCGGCGAGCGTTGCCCGATACCAAGCGACTTTTTGGGCCTCGGTCATGGTTCCGAGGTTGGCGGGTAGTTGGGGCATGGCGGGGGTTCCGGTTGTGGTGTCGGTTGTGGTGTCGGTTGTGGTGTCCGGCACAGTCAATGGCATTGTGGTCACCGAATCGGTGGGCGGTTGGGTGACATCCGTCTCCACCTCGGCGGCAACAACCACCCTGGGCGGCGGCGCGGGCGGCGGCGCGTTGATGTAGGCTACCAGCCCCGCGATGTAGGCATCAGACCCGGGCACGTTGAACAGGGCGGCGCTGATATCGTCCAGCGACACGCCCCAGGTCTGCATGCCATCGACCACGGCGCGGTAGTCGGTCCCGGCGCTGGCGATGAAGTCGCGGATGTTCTGGTGCATGGCGATGATGCCGATACCACCAGGGCCTATTGCAGCCTGCGCGGCAGGTGATGCGGTCTCGAAAACTGAAGCGGCGGTCGAGTCGTACAGCACGGTAAAGGGTTGATCCACCACCGAATCGGTGGGCGGTTGGGTGACATCCGTCTCCACCTCGGCGGCAACAACCACCCTGGGCGGCGGCGCGGGCGGCGGCGCGTTGATGTAGGCGACCAGCCCCGCGATGTAGGCATCAGACCCGGGTACGTTGAACAGCGCGGCGCTGATGTCGTCTAGCGACACGCCCCAGGTCTGCATGCCATCGACCACGGCGCGGTAGTCGGTCCCGGCAGTGGCGATGAAGTCGCGGATGTTCTGATGCATGGCGATGATGCCAATGCCACCAGGGCCTGTTGCAGCCTGCGCGGCAGGCGATGCGGTCTCAAAAACTGAAGACTGCATGACCTCCCGCCCGATGTCCACCAGTTCAGGCGCGACCACTACGGGCACGATGCGGGACTCCAGAAAATCAGCGTCAACCCCTAGCGTTTGCTGCCACGCAGTCGCATCGAATCCGGTAATGCGACCGAGGTCATACAGCCCGACATCCATTGCAGTCATCGCATCGACTACACCGTCGATTCGTTGCTCCAGGGTCAAGCTCGCATCGTTCCAGATTCCGTAAAACAAATCCCACAGTTTGGCGTCTTCATCATTCGTGATGCTGCGCGGACCGAATGCGATTTGATCGGGCGTGTAGGCGGCATAGGTGGCAGTGCCTGCGGCGATGAATTGCTGATAGGTCAACCCGCCCACCTCGGCATACTGCGCCATCTCATCGTCTGTCAGCCCGAATTGCGCCTGAATCGCAGCGATGCCCAGGGCCTTATCGGCAAGGGTCAAATTCTGACTGCCCATCACAAACTGCACCGCTCCCACACCTGCGGAGTTGATCGGCAACCCTCGCGGGGTGCGACTGGTGGGCGCTTGAATGCCCGAGGTTGTCAGCACCAGGGGCGGGTTCGTTGGAGTCGATGATGGGAAGACGTTCACGATGGGATCAGACCCGGCAGGCACGATGCCTGACACGCCCGAACCGGCCACGATGGCAATGCCGGGGTTTGTCGCAGTCGCAGACACGCCGATGTTGGCACCCGGGTAGCTGCCCGGATTTGCAGCGGACAACAAGCGATTCAGCGCATCCGTGGTCTGCCCCGTGATGCGCGACAGGTCGGTAACGGTCAGCCCTTGCTTGATCGCGTAGTCCCGCAGGCCCGCGCCCATCTGCCCAGGCGTCAGCCAGGACGCGGACAGCAGCGGGGCCAGCGTGACCCGATACCAGTTTTCGGCTCCGTAGAACCACGCATCAAGTTCAGCCTGGGTGATGCCCAGCGCTTCGGCAATCTGTGCCTCGCTTAGGTTATTTGCCTGCGCAATGTCGCGCATGATGGTCACCTTCTGAAAAGGTGCCAAACCGGGATTTGATTCAATCTCCACAAGGTCGAGCAGCGCCTGTGTCGGAGTCCACCATTGATTGTAGAAAGCAAAAAATTCAACCCCCACAATACTCGGCAGGCTTAACCCGTAAGCCTCGGCATTGATAGCAAGAAACGCTTTTAGCTTGTCAACATTCGATGCGTCTGAGTTCCAGACATTTAGAACATCGGCGGCAATCTGCGTTTGAGTAGGGGTCAGCGCCATGATGAAAACACCCGATCAGCGACGACGGGCCAGAGTATTGATAAGCAGAAAACCCAGCACCGCAATGCCTGCGTAGGTCAGGAATTGCTGCGTGTTTTGTGACACGCCCACCTGGACACCAACACCCGTGTACTGCGCGATGTCTAGCGGCGGCTCGCCTCGCTTGGCGCGCTCGACGTTGATTTTCATCAACTCACGTTGTTGCTGCGCCATGACCACGCTGGACGCGATGCGGCCCCACGTTTCCCACCAAGGTTCGTCCCGTTGTTGCTGGGTGGCGATCTTTTGCGTGATCGTTGGCGCGATGGACTCCAGCGCCACGGTCCACGTCGGGGTCAGGTCCGAATTGATGACCCGGCTCGGGTCGTCAACAGAAACCATCGTGCCGTCAGGCGCAATCCTCCAGCTACGGCCCAGGTCGTCGGTGTAAATGTCGTCCATGTCTCACACTCCAGTAAATCAACGGCGGCGGGCCAGCAGCACCGCACCCACCAAGACAACAGCCCCGCCGATGAGCAGGGCCTGATTGCTCACACCCGACAGCAGGCCACCGCCACCGGCACCAGTTGTGCCCGCGTAACTGGATGGCACCGTGGTGGTGCGTCCACCAGGTGTGCGAATGGTCTGCGTCCCGTTGCCGTTGTTGGTGACCACTCGACCGTCGGGCAGGGTGATCGGCACGCCCACGGGCGTATTGCGCGGGGTGCCCGTGGTCGAGGTTGAGCCAGCGGGCGGGCGATAGGTGCCCGTTCGTACCGCGTTCACCGTGCTTTTCAGTTGCGCGGCCAGCTTGCCGATGGATTCAAGCACCTTCGTTGCGTCCGTGATGCTGGGCCACTTGGTTTGCGATGCAGCGGGCGGGGCGGCAGCGGGGCGCGATGGGGGCGCGGGCGCGGTTGTCACCACGGTGCCTGCGTACTCATCCATTTGGCGGGCAATCTCTGCGCTCAGTTGGTCAGCGGTCAGATTCAGAGCCTCATCAGACGGGATCAGAATGTTATTGTCCGGGGCGCGAATGTTGCCGTCCTCATCAACATAGATGGAATCCACATACACGGTATCGGACAGTTCGACGTACTCGCCGGACGCCAGGAACAGATTGCCGAACTCATCGGTAAACACGGTTGAAGGGTCGATGTCTGCCGCGTCGAGCGTGTCGGAGTTGATTGCCAAAATTTCGTCAATCTCCACAAGGTCGAGATCCACTCCGATGTCGTCCAGGGTCAGCCAATCGCCCGAGTCACCAAACAGACCGGGGTCGATGTAGTCCGGATCAGGAAAGGTCGGCATCCAGTCGCCCGTGTCACCCAGCAGACCGGGGTCGATGTAGTCATCTACCGTGTTGAAGTAGTCATCCACGCTTTGCGCTCCGATGGTGATGAGGGCTCGGGTTACCGCTTTTTCGATGTCACCGCCTTGGATCGCAGCGGTAGCGGCGGCCGCGGCAACCTTGCCGATTTGCGCGGAGTCTAGCCCGGAGCCCACCACGTTGCCAAATTGCGCGCCGATCATTGACGCGGCAGCGGATCGGGCAGCGGCTTCGATGTCGCCTCCGTTGAGGGCGGTTTGCAGGGCGGCCGACCCGATAGCTTTAGCTGCAAGCGGGTACGCGGCGGCGACTTGAGCCCCAAGCACCGCTTGACCGATCATTGCGGGAAAACCCGCGAACCCGGCAGCGATGCCGATCAGCGCGACCACCTCCACGGGAACATCCGACGATGATGCCCATACAGGGGTAAACACCACCGAACCTGACGGAATCGCAACAGGTATCCACTTGATGTGACCGGACCCGGCAGGGTCCCACAGGTCGAGCACTCCAACATCCGACGAATCGTAAGGGTCAGCCTCAGAGGATGCGCCACCATCGGTGCCCAGGTAACCGATGGGCTCGCCATCATTCGCCAGAAAATAGTAAGTCTTGGTCGGCTCGCCTCGGTATTGAGTCCAATCGACTTCAGCCCCGACCACACCACGCACCCGGGCGCGTGAGTCCGCATCGGTGTACCGGGTCACACTGCCGATGGACAGGCGCGACAGATCGCGCACACCCAGCGTAAACAGTTGTTCAGCCAGGACAGTAGCGCGTTCTGCGGTCGGGATGCCTGCGATAGTGGACTTGATGCCCATCGCAGTCCACACCCGCACCAGTTGATCGGCCAGCGGTTGCCACGGCGGCAGGAACAGCGCGGCGGTCTGGCTCACACTGCCTCGGCAGCGATAACGGATGCGCCTGGGGGCTCCCAGCCCATCGGATGCGGCTCGGTCGGGTCCATGCTCACCCAGCGACCATTCACCCAGGCTTGCAGGTAGACGTGTTCAAAATCGCCACCGTTGTACCCGGCAACGACAAACCGGGTCGGGTAGCCGATGGATTCCAACATGCAGGCCAAAAGACACGATTGGTCGTCACAGTCCCCCAGGCGAGAGGCCAGGGTTTGCGGCGGGGTCATCAGGGTTTCGACCCCGTGAACGTCTCGCGTGTACCGAATGTGATCCCGCACGTAGTTGAAGATCGCTTCTACCTCGGCAGCTTCGTCTTTCTCGGGTTGCAGGAACGCGACCGAGGTAGCGGCTTGACGAATCGCCAGATCGGTCTTGCATTGGTTGACCAATGCCCGCATGGCGCGGAGGGTGTCGTCTACACCGGCCACACCGTCCGAAATCTGGACGATGGACCCCGACAGGTAGGGGGCAGGGGCAAGCATCATGGCGCGGATGATATCCGGCCCCTGGAATGCGTCAAAGGATCATGCCGCTTGAGGTTCGTCATCCTCGGATTGATTCAGCAGCGCCAGCGCAGCATTGCGGACCTCGGTGATGTACTCGCGGTGATCGCGCACCTCGGGTGCCACGCTTGCCAGCATGTCAAACCACGCGGGCAGTTCCATCATGTCGAGCAGATCGTCAGGGAGTTTCTCGTAGACGAATTGCGCGGCCTTGGGTACCGGGTCCTTGGCTTTCGCCATGTCGATGAGGGCCTTCAGATAGGCGCGGAGTTTGAAAGCGGTTGTGATTTTCACGGGTTCATCCTCGGTAGGTGTCTGAGCCATTGATGCGGGAATCGTCACGGGTGACAAAACCGCGCCAGGGTCGCCCTGGGGGATCATGCCACCCAGGCCCGGGTCCATGCCTTGCTGGGCTTGTTGCCCGGTTTTGACCAGTTCGAGCACCTTGGGCAACATGCCGAGCAGGCTCTCGGGTTCCTTCTCGGTCTGCGGCGTAAGTTCTTCAGCCGCGCCTCGGAGCTCGCGGATTGCGGAAACGATTTCCCCAATGCTGGACTTCTCGCGACCCTGGGGTTGTTGGTTGAGTCCCATTGCCTCCCTCATCGCGCTCATCATGCCCAGCATCCGGGTCATTTCTTCCATCGGGTCTTTGGGCGGGGCTTGCTTGATGTCTACCAGGGCCTGGAGCATTTGTTGCTGCCCCTGCGCGATGGTGGTGAGCACCTGGGACAGGCCCGAGGGCAGTTCAGCGCGGGGCGCGGTCTTGACGTCCGAGATTTTGATGCGGGTCAGGTTGCGAACCGTGAATTTGCGAGATGCCGGGTCGGTGGCGTACAGGCGCAGCTCGTACTCGCCGGGTCCGAACATCTCGCGCAGCATGTCGAATGAACCATCTTCAAATTCGTCAGGCCTGAATTTGCGGCAGTACTCGCGAGCACCGTTCACCATGCGGTAAACGTTGACCTCGGCGCGGTCGGCCCCTTGCGCCTGGGCCAGCATTGCGCTCACGCGGTCGGTGGCGGTTTCTTCGATGTCGGGATCGGGTGCGAGCATGGGCATTGTCTGCGCGGGCTCGGTCAGGGGTTGGTCATCCGGGTGCAGGCCGGTCGGGACTAGACGGACCTCGCCGGTGTCTGAGTTCTCCCAGCGGGTGACTTGCATCCCGTTAGACATCGTGACCGATTCGCCAGCCTGCCAGGGCTCGGTCGGGGGTTTGCGGCGTGTAGCCATTGGGTGACACCTCCAGTATGTGCCTGAGAAAAAACAAGGGGTCCGACTTGCGGACCCCTGATTCTGATCTAGAAACCGGCTTGCAGATCAGTTAGGTTTTGCAGCAGGCTCGGGAGGTTCAAACATCCCGCAGATGTCGGTGCGCTGCACCACCGGCCAAAGGCTGATGACTTGCACCGCCAGCCCTTGCGGGCCAGGGACAGGAATCGCCTGGGGAAGCGGTGGATTGGCTCGGCAGATCAGGCCGCCGCCGGGCTTGCCGTTTTCGGCAATCTGGATCGCGGAAAAAGTGCAGTTGGCACAGGTCATGGCGCGGCCTTTCAGGGTGCGAAGGATGTGAGGGCGACCACCACGCCGATACCGCACACGGTCAGGCTCAGGCCCAGCCAGCCCAGCACCCGCATCAGACGCTGACGGGCTCGGCGTTGGTCCCAGCCGGTGCGGCTGGGGATGTCGTCAATCATGAAGTCACGCACGGTGGATCGCCTGGGGATGCGCGGGCTCACTTGCGGGCCTTGGCGGGCTTTGCAGGGGCCTCGGCAGCGGGTGCCTGGGCAGCGGGCGCGGGCAGGGCTACAGGGGCGTCCAGGCCAGCGGCAGCGATCAGGGCTCCCAGCTTGTCAGAGACTTTGGCCTCGACCAGGGGGCGGACCGTGTATTCGTACCCGGTCACGCTGGTGGCGTTTGCCTTCGCGCCGATCAGGATGCCGAACTCGACTTCTTGGGATTGCGCCAGAGCAGCGGCGAGAGATTCCGCGATGAAGTTGGGGAAGATCGCGGTCGCGGATTCGAACGTCTCGCCGGTTTGCAGATTCACAGCGCGAAAGGTGCCGCCGAACTTGACAAACTCGCCCTTGTCAGTTTGACCCGGGCGGGCCTCGGTGGTGATGCCTGCGATCTTGAGCAGATCGGCGGTCTTGTTGTCACCGATTGCGGCCTTGACAGCGGAAACGTCGAAGCCTGCGGTCTTGATGGTCAGTTTGCGGAGGAGTTCCATGGGGTGTGCCTTTTTGAAAAGTTGAGTTGCAAAAACCGCTTGCGCGGTGCGCCGATTGTGCAACAGTTTTTGAGCATCACGCAAGCGTTTTTTCTACGCTGGTTCCGGCGCGCGTTTGTAAGCGGTACATCTCTGCGCCTTGCATGACTGAAACGAAGTTGTTTCTTTGGACTTGATCTTGCACGGGCGGGGTGCCGTGAAACCACGCTTCATAGTCATCAGGGGTCAGCCGTTTGACGTTGAGCCCCTTCGCATGACCCTTGCCGGTTTCGACGTTCTGATAGACCTTCTTGGCGATGATGCGGAAGTGTGTGCCGGACTCCTCAAGTTTCCAGGCACCGTACCGCTTAGGGTCGATGTCGAGCAGGGCGGTAACGTCAGAGGAGAACACCACGCAATCGGTGTCTGCGTAAAGCCAGTCATCCGGGCGCAGCAGGATCGCTCGGCGCAGCACCATGCGGACATAGGCGGTGATGAACCCGCCTAGGTGCGGTTGATGGTAGTCCTTGCCTCGGGGCTCGGTGAAGCGCCAGAAAATATGATTGATGGGCTCGAAACCGTCAGCGTAGTACGGGGCAAAGTCTGCGGGGCAATCCTTGGCGATGAGGAACTCTTGATCTCCCAAGACTTCCAGGGTCTTGCCATAGGAGTGATTCCCTACCGCTTTGATGACTGTCCCGATGGGGCCTGACGGTCCCCCTTCGCATGTGGTGCGAATGCCTTCCAGGCGATTGACGTAATCGGCCATGCTGAATTGGGTTTCCCAGGTCCAGGATTCCAGAACCTTGATGCGCCAGCCTTCGGCCTTGAGTTGTTCAATTTCTATGCAGGTCAGCCACGTTTCCGCGATGTGAGTCGTTGCGAATGCGGCCTTTAGCTGGCCCCTATCGTTGAGGGTGACGTAATAGAAGGGCACTATGTTGGTGGTGTGCGTAGCAGTCACCCGGGCAATGTAGGTTTTGGCATACCGATGGATGCCGTTCAGTGTGTGCAGTGCCCGGCCTGCGGGCAGTTGCGCTTCACGCATCGCAGCGGCATAGGCTTGGTTGAGGTCGTATTTCCAAACCGGGCCTACGTATCTGCGGGCGCAGTAACAGAACCCGCCCCGCACCACATATTGCCGCGTAATGTCTTCCAGTTCTTCGCTCAGGTTGCGAACGTCTACGCGGGGTGGAATGTGAGCCTTGAATATCTTGATACAGGCCGCACCCATCGTGACGCTCAAGGGTTGATTGAAGTTTTCCAACAGGATCGCTTGCGCTCGCGTCATGGCGTGCCACAGCCCTTCAGAGTCCCGGAATGCATAGGCGCGATGCGCGGGGTTCTCGGGGTCGAATTCTTCGCGCTCGAAGTCGATAGTTCCGGACAGCTTGCGGAACTCGGCCGCGAAGGTGTCCAGCAGCTTCGACAGCGGGGTGCCCGCGAGCCCGAGCATTGCCATTCCGTCGAGGAACTCCCAGCCCGTCGCTTGCTCCCGGCCTGCGTCCTGGGCCTTCAGGACGCGCAAGCCCCGCAATGAGTTGCCTTTGGTCAGGTACGGTCGAATGACCCACTCGGGCGACTCCAACAGGGCAGCGGCGACGAAGTACGCATCGAAGGCGTTGGCGTTCCAGGCAACAAAGCGGATGCCTTGCAGGTCGTCCGTGAGAAATTGCGACTCCAGTAGCAGGCGCAGGTGCGTCATGTCGCGGATGGGGGTATCGACGCAGAACTCGGGATCAAGCCCGTAGGCGGTCAGGTACAGCGGGCGCGGGGTGCCCTGACGGATGCGTGTCGTCTCGAAATCGTAGGCGACCATGCGCGAGGGTTTCGCGGTCTTCTGGCGCACCTGCCTAGACATGGCAGCGGGGCGGCCCCGCCTGGGTTTCGTCACCGTTGACGAAACGCCGGATGCGGGAGGGTTGGGGGTAGGGTCAGCGGCGGCGCATGTCGCGCTTGCCGCGCGGTTTTGGGGTTGGGGTTTCATTGCGGTTGGGGGTCAGTTGCAAAAGGATTTGGTCGGCAAAGGCGGTGCCCTTTTCGCCAACGTGCTTACTGTGCTTCGACAGCTTTTGGTTCCAGTTTCTGCGCGACCGGCGCAGGTCGGTCCCGGGACTGATGTTTTCGTACTTGGTGTACAGCGGGGCGGGCAGATTCGACCCGGGCTGCGCCTCTTCGCGGGCCAGGAATGGGACGGCGAGGGAGTCGCGCTCAATGCGGTTGAGCATGGACATCAAGGGCGCAGCGGGCGGGGTCTTGGTGCCGATGTAGCTGTAGAGGTTGATGTTCGACCGGATCGACACCTGGATGAAGCGGCGCGATTGCTGCGCGGTGCCGATGAGTTGGTCCCGCAGTTGGGGTGCGATGTACTGCGTCCGGTCGATGAATACCCGCTCGCCTGGTGTGCCGTCGCGCAGGGTTGGGCGCTGGATCAGCACCGGCGCGAATGGGTCGAAGGGCAGACCGTCTACGCGGGCTTGCTCTTTGGCGATGTCGCTGTGGATTTTGAAAGCGAGGTTGATCGACCGCGTAGCTTCACGCGGGATCGGGGAGTCACCACGGAGCCAGCGACCCAGCTTCTGGTGGGTGATGCCTACCAGGGCGGCGAGGTTACGCATGGAACCCGCGCTTGTCATGGCGAGGGCGAGCTTGTCCTGTTGGGAAAGCGGCATGTTGGGTGGAAGGGTTGCGGGTGAGTGTCGCAGGGTGGGGCGGAGGAGACAAATAGGCGGGAGCTATTGACAGGGGCGGGGCGATTGGG
>Ga0105104_10001179_pt1 | contig 19748 bp, 19 predicted proteins | sample PPLLaktember2015_3_FD_87034 | JGI IMG/M metagenome (GOLD analysis project Ga0105104, IMG submission 87034) | Freshwater sediment microbial communities from Prairie Pothole Lake near Jamestown, North Dakota, USA - PPLs Lake P7 Core (6) Depth... | ecosystem: Environmental > Aquatic > Freshwater >... | reverse complement strand
TAAACATTGAGCGACGAATGTTAAACATTGAGTGACGAATGTTAAACATTGAGTGACGAATGTTAAACATTAAGTGACGAATGTATAAACATTGAGCGACGAATGTTAAACATTGAGCGACGAATGTTAAACATTGAGTGACGAATGTATAAACATTGAGCGACGAATGTTAAACATTGAGCGACGAATGTTAAACATTGAGCGACGAATGTATAAACATTGAGTGACGAATGTTAAACATTGAGTGACGAATGTTAAAGATTGAACGATGGATGTTTAACATTCATCGATGGTGATAATAGCTCCGCAAGCCTTGATTTGACATGGCCGGGTAAAGAGCGGAAAGTACTGGGAATCCCCTATAAATCGACCTTTTGAGTTTATGAGTCTATTTGAAGTGCTAAAATCCCGGGTTGAAATTTAAGAAACGTGATCTTCAAGGTTAAATGCCTGTGATAGGGGAGAAAAACCCCTATGAGCGGGGGGAAAATCGCAGGACCGGGATATCGTGACTCCCCCGATCCGGGTTGGAATACAGATTGAAGAAAAAAATATTCCAAAAAACTTGACATTGGTTTGGAATTATGTTAGGTTAAGCTTTCAGAAACTAATAACAATAACAATAATAAGGTAACATTTATGCTTAAAGGTAAAGTAAAGTGGTTTGACACAAAAAAAGGCTTTGGTTTCATCCAGAGCGAAGAAGGAAATGACGTTTTTGTTCATTTCTCCGGTATTAAAAGCGGTGAACAGTTTAAAAACCTGGAAAAAGACCAGGCTGTAACATTCGACATTACTGAAGGTAAAAAAGGCCCACAAGCCGTTAACGTTGAAATCGAGAAATAACCGGTAGAACAGAAAAGAGTACACTACTTAAGTTATTTCGCACCCCATTTGGCTTTTAAACCCTGGATAAGTTTGTCGGTTTTGTCTTGACTGTCGCGGGGTTTTATATCCCGTGTTTTAGGTGCAGGTTTAGCCGGGTGTTGGTGCGGGTGTTTCTCTCTCTTGGGCGGTTCTTGTAAGGCCTTAATACTCAGTTGAATACGCTTGAGCGGAAGGTCCACATGGAGGACTTTAACTTTTACTTTATCCTCCACTGCCAGGGCCTGTTCAGGATTGGTAATAAATTCGTGGGAGATTTCCGAAACATGAACCAACCCATCCTGGTGAACACCGATATCGACAAAAGCCCCAAAGCGGGTCACATTGGTAACTACACCTTTTAGAATCATTCCTTCTTTCAAATCTTCGATATTTTCAACGCTTTCGTCGAATTCGAAAACTACGAAATCCTGTCGTGGGTCGCGGCCCGGTGTTTCCAATTCTTTGATGATGTCTTTAATGGTAGGGATTCCGAATTGTTCCGAGACGTATTCTTCGGGTTTGATTTTCGAGATATTGGATTTATTGCGGACTAATTGGGTGATGGGAACGTCCAATTTTTGGCACATTTGTTCGACGATAAAATAGGATTCGGGGTGAATGCCGGTGGAGTCGAGGGGGTTTTGGCCGGTGCGTAAGCGTAAGAAGCCTGCGCTTTGTTGAAAGGCGCGTGGGCCGAACATGCGGACGTTTCGGATATCGTCGCGTTTTGAGAACATGCCGTTGTTGTTCCTGAAATCGACGATGTTTTTGGCCAGGGTGGGGCCGATACCGGATACATATTTAAGGAGGTGGTATGAAGCGGTATTGAGTTCGACGCCGACGCGGTTGACAACGGAAGTGACGACGTGGTCCAGTTTGGTTTTGAGTTGGGGTTGATTGACATCGTGTTGGTATTGGCCGACGCCGATGGATTTGGGGTCGATTTTGACCAATTCGGCGAGGGGGTCCTGGAAGCGGCGTCCGATGGAAATAGCGCCTCTAACTGTGAGGTCGTGGTTTGGGAATTCTTCGCGTCCGGCATCGGAAGCGGAGTAAACGGAAGCGCCGGCCTCGCTGATGACCGATACGATGACGTTTGGAGGTACAACGCTTTTGAAGAACAGGCGGGTTTCCCGTGAAGCGGTTCCATTGCCGATGGCTGCGGCTTGAATGTGATATTTTTGGATCCAATCTTTGACGATGCGGCTGGATTCTTCGGTTTTTTCTTGGGGTTTAGTGGGGAAGATGGTGGTGTTGTCGAGTAGTTTGCCGGTTTCGTCCAGGGCGACCAGTTTGCAGCCGGTGCGGAAGCCGGGGTCGACGCCGAGGACGCGGAGGTTACCGGCGCAGGGTGCGAGGAGGAGGTTTTCGAGGTTTGAAGCGAATACGGAGATGGCTTCGTCATCGGCGCGTTTTTTCATTTCCGACATGATGTCTTGTTCGATGGAAGGGAGGAGTAGGCGGTCCAGGGCATCGTCGAAAACAGTGAAGAGGAAGGGATACCTGGGGTGTTTATCGGAAAAGATCATAGAGCGGAACTGGATCATCACGGGTTGTTTATCGGTTTCTATTTTTATTTTCAAGACTTCTTCGGTTTCGCCGCGGCGAATGGCCAGGATGCGGTGAGAGGGCATGTTTTTGGCGGGTTCTTTGTATTGGTAGTATTGTTCGAATTTGGATCGTTGTTCTTTCCAGGTGTCGGTGACGGAGACGTTGACGATGCCTTTATCGGCGAAGTGTAGGCGGATGGCTTTTCGTAATTCGGCGTTTTCGGAGAACAATTCGGCGATGATATGGCCGGCGCCTTCTGCGGCTTGTTCCCAGGTATTAACGTCTTTTTCTTCGGAGATATAAGCGGCAGCCAGGGTAGGGATGTCGCCTTCCGTGGATTCGTCCAGGATGGAGAGGGCGAGGGGTTCGAGGCCTTTTTCTTTGGCGATGGTGGCTTTGGTGCGGCGTTTGGGTTTATAGGGCAGATAGATATCTTCCAATTCGGTTTTCGAGTAGGTTTGTTCGATTTTTAGGCGCAGTTCATCGGTTAGTTTTCCCTGGCTATCGATGGTTTTTAGGACGGTTTCTTTGCGTTCATTCAATTCCGTCATGTATTCGTATTTGTCTTTGACATTGGCGACGCCGACTTCATCGAGGTTCCCGGTTTTTTCTTTCCTGTACCGGGAGATAAACGGAACGGTGTTTCCTTCCATCAGCATTTCAATGACATTGTTGGCCTGGAATAATTTTACCTGGCATGATTCGGCAATAAACATCAGATCTTTTTCATTCAGCATTCAAAACATTCCTCCGGGATATAGTATTTTGTATAAGAGTGCCGCGGCATGGTAAAGATAGGGATTTAATTTTTAGCCGGACAAAGGAGGATTTTACCACAGAAATCGAAAAGGTGAAAGAGGGGAAGGCGGATTTTCCTGTGGTAGTTGATCCCATGGCCGAATAGATGCGAAAAAAATATTTCTTAGCGAAACAGTCCTAAACCATTGATAGTATCCAATAATTTTTTTCTTTCGATTGGTTTTGTCAAATAGCCTTCGCAGCCGGTTTGGTGTGCGGTCAACATCGTGCGTTTATCGTCGATTGCGGTGGTAATAATGATTTTCACACATTGCTGGCCGAAAATACCTTTACTATCCTCTAGTTGGCGGATTCGGCGGAGGGCTTCGTGCCCGTCCATTTCCGGCAATAAAAGGTCGAGGCAAATCAGGTCGTAAGAAAATTCTTCGCTTAACGATTTTTCGTATGCCACAACGGCTTCCTTGCCGTTTACAGCGACATCGCACTCTCCATAGGGGGAAAGAATGCGTTGAAGGAGGCGTCTACCGTCAAAATCATCCTCCACGATCAATATTTTTAATGGATATGCAATACCTTTTCTATCTGAATCCATATTAACAAATCTCCTTGTATTCATAGGTCACACAATCATTAATATCATTTTTCAATGTTATAATGTTAATATTAAAACGATTATTTGTCAACCTGTTTTGGCAGTAATTCTTAATTTTAGAGCCGCTGTATATTGAAGTAGGATGTGTGATGAAAGGGGGGCGGTCTCACGGTCCACAAAAAAGGAATTATCAATTATCAATTAACAATTAACAATTATCGAGTAGCTTCTTAGAAGCCCCACCACGAAAAGCGCTTCGCTCGTTCGATAAAAATAAGCAAGAAATTTTCAACAGGACTTTTGGCTGAAGAGCCCTAATAAAATTAGCAATTATCAATTTTCAATTGAAAAGCGTCCACTACGTCCACCGGGTCCACATGGTCCACATGGTCCACCGTCCACCGTCCACCGTCCACCGTCCACAATTAACCGATTGCCAATGGCCATTATACGAAACATCGCAAAATATCCCGGCTCTGCAATAAAATCCCGCGTAGTGGGATTGAATTTTATTTTTATATGAACTATAATGGATTCATGAGAAAAAATAAACGTATTTCTATGAGTATGTTTTGGGTGATTTTGGGATTAGTCATTTTTTCATTCCGTTTGAATGGGGAAATCTACCGGTTAAAGATCGATGGACCGATCGATTCCATAACCGAAGAATACATCGTGGATTCGTTTAAAGAGATCAAAGAAAACCGGGATGCGAAATTGATCATCATCGAAATGGATACACCGGGTGGATTTTCCACGTCCATGAGAACGATAATCAAAGAGATCATGGGTTCAACGGTGCCGGTGGCTTCATATGTTTATCCCAAAGGGGCACAAGCCGCATCTGCGGGATTTTTGATTTTAATCGCTTCGGATATAGCGATTATGTCGCCGGGGACCAATACGGGAGCCGCTCACCCGGTTTCTGTTGCGGGCGATAAAATCGATGAAACCATGAACAAAAAAATAACCAATGACGCGGGTGCTTATGCCAGGTCTTTGGCCAAAAGCCGCAGCCGGAACGAGGACTTATCGGAGAAAGCGGTGAGAGAAAGCCTTTCTTATACTGCTGAAGAATGCTTGAAAAGCAATTTGATCGAATATATTGCACCGGATATCCGGTCTCTCATCGACCAGTTGGATAACAAAACCATCACCATGATCAACGGGAAATCGATTTCATTGAAAATAAAAAATGACCGTGTGGTTGTATTGGATTTGAGTGGGCGGCAGAAATTTTTAAAGACCATTACGAATCCCAACCTGGCGTATATTCTTATCATTATCGGGTTATTGGGTTTGTATTTGGAATTTACTCACCCGGGTATTTTGATCCCGGGAGTGGTCGGTGGAATTTGCCTGGTGCTGTCGTTTTTAGCGTTCCAGGTTTTACCCATGAATTATGTGGGTTTGCTGCTCATCATACTATCGATGGGTTTTTTTATAGCAGAAATAAAAATCCAGGGTTTCGGGATGTTGGGTATAGGTGGAATCATATCGTTCGTATTGGGTTCCGTCATGCTGATCAATGCGCCGATACCGGAAATGAGGCCGGCTATGACAACAATAATTGCGACAACGTTAACTTTTTGCGGTATTATTTTATTTTTGGCTTACAAAGTCATTAAAGCGATGAAACATCGAACGGAAACAGGGCAGGAAGGTATGATCGGGGAGTTGGGTACAGCGAGGTCGGTGATTACCGGTACGTCGGGGAAAGTTTTTGTCCACGGCGAGTGGTGGAATGCTGTTTCGGCATCGGGAGAAACGATTCCCGAAGGTTCGAAAGTAAAAGTCGACAGGGTTGATGGATTTACATTGAAAGTATCGTTTTTATCAAATCAATAAAAATATCGATGCCTATGAAAAGGAGGTTAGAATGAACGTATATACGTTATTCATAACGATAGGTATTATCGTCTTTTTTTTCGTGATAAACTGGATCAAAGTATTGAATGAATATGAGCGTGGAGTTATTTTTCGTTTGGGACGCGTGATATCTGAGCCGAAAGGGCCGGGTATTATCCTGGTGTTTTCCCCCATCGATCGAATGGTGAGGGTGGGTCTTCGAACCATAGTCCTGGATGTACCGCCGCAAGATGTTATTACCAGGGACAATGTGTCGGTTAAAGTCAATGCGGTTGTTTATTACCGTGTTTTGGAACCGAAACGTGCGGTGATCGAAGTCCTGGATTATCAATATGCGACGTCTCAACTATCGCAGACTACCCTTCGGTCCGTCCTGGGCCAGGTGGATTTGGATGAACTCCTGTCGGAACGGGAAAAATTAAATGCGAAGCTGCAAGAGATTATCGATCAACATACAGACCCCTGGGGTATTAAAGTGTCGATGGTGGAGATCAAGCATGTGGATTTACCGCAGGAAATGCAGCGGGCCATGGCCAAACAAGCAGAAGCGGAACGGGAAAGACGGGCCAAAGTCATCCATGCGAGCGGCGAATATGAAGCGTCTAAAAAATTGCTCCAGGCCGCGGACATCATGTCTGAAAACCCGACCTCGCTTCACCTGCGTTACCTGCAAACCTTGATGGAAATCTCCGCCGATAACTCCTCCACTATTATATTCCCACTCCCGCTGGACCTTTTGGAGGTTTTTTCCCAAAAAAACAGGAAGTCGATACCTACATCCAGTGAAGAAAAATAACCATAAAATGGAATAATCATGGAAAATTCATACGTGGAGATAAAAGTCAGTTTCATTCATATCGTGGTTCTCCTCGTGGGTGTGATTATTATCGGATCTTTTTTGTTTTACCTGGGATATAATGCGGGTAAATCTTCGGCTCGGGGCGGAATTACGCAATCCGATACCGATAACCCCCCTGAAAACACGGATGACATCCGGCTCCCGATGGATGTGTCTACGCCTCAAAGCCAACCGGATAAACAAAATGAACCGGCAAAAAAAGAAGAAAATCCGTCCATCAGTGAAGAAATAAAGATGCACCAACTGCCGGCGGTGGATAATACTGCTCAAGAACAAAAAAAGAAAGAGGAAAAACCGAAAACAACCCCACCGGTGGAATCGAAAGGAGCATTGTGGTCGGTGCAGGTGGGTGCTTTTGCCGATCAATCGAACGCCCAGAACTATGCGGAACGTTTTGAAAAAGCGGGTTATTTCACTCGCATCGATACGATCGACCGAGGAAAAAAGAAATTATTCCGGGTGATAGTCGGACGCTTTAAAAATAAAGAAAAAGCGCGAGCCGAGCAAGTTAAATTGGAAAAAATGGAGAATAGAAAATTCGCCGTCATCCCCTTCGAATAATGCCCATGAGCCGAACAGTAATAACGGCTGGTCTGTCCGCTTTGCTTTATGCGTTATCGTTTCCCAATGCGGCCCTGTTTTTCCTGGGTTTTGTTTTTTTGATTCCACTTCTTTATGCGTTGGATAAGCAAAGTGAAGAAAACCGGAAGCCCCGTTTTACGCGGGGTTTTTTCCTGTTTTTTCTTTTTTCTTTTTTGACCCGTGTATTGGTTCTTTATTGGATTCCCCGTGTTATGGTCCGTTACGGCAGTATGCCGGTTTCGTTAAGTATTTTATCTTTAATCCTGCTTTCTGCGTTTCTTTCTCTTTTTGATGGCGCAGCCGGCATACTAATCCGTAAGGTCATGGGTGGGGCCCGTTTTTTATTAATACCGCTTGGGTTGGTCCCGGCCGTTTGGGTATGTAAAGACCTGGCGGTAGAAACGATTTTCGGCGGTTTCCCGTGGTGTTTGGCGGGTTACTCCCAGTATAAAAACATTCTTTTTGTTCAAATGGGGGAATGGGGAGGGATCCATCTTGTCACTTTTATATTAATATACTTCAATGTCCTTTTTTACTATCTTGCCCGGTACCGGAAAGAGTTGTGGAAGCCTGTTTTAGCGTCGATCGTCCTGTCGATGGTCATGGTTTACACGGTGGGATTTTATCTATACCGTACGAATGAGAAGAGCATTTCAGGTTTACAGGTACACAAAGCGGGGATTATCCAGCCGAATGTTACGCATGATTTTCCTGTTGTCAACCAGGCGGGAGAAACGTTGAACCGGTTGTTCCGGGAGTCTGCGGAGTTGGCGCAGTTAGGGGCGGAGTTCGTGGTATGGCCGGAATATACTGTCGATATATACCCGCTCCAGGGCGAGAGTTATCTCAATCGTTTCCGTCGGTTTGCTGCGGATTATGTTCCTTTGTTGGCTGGTTTTACGGATTTGCAGGGGTATAAAGAGATATACAATTCCGCCATCCTGTTTTCGCCCGGTGGGATTCAAAAATACGATAAAGTGCATCTGACGCCGTTTGGGGAGTATATCCTATTCCGGGAGTTATTATTTTTTGTGAAGCGGATCACGGATGAGATCGCGGATTTTACGCCGGGTGAGGCAGTGAGGAATTTGAATTTGAAGGGTCGGTGGATATCGACGCCGATATGTTATGAAGTGATTTTCCCGGGGTTAGTGAGGGATTTTGTGGCTGGAGGGGGTCAGTTGATGGTGACGATATCGAACGATTCGTGGTTTGGGGATACGTCTGCGCCGTACCAGCATTTAGCGATGGCGGCGTTTCGGTGTATCGAAAACCGCCGGTATATGCTGCGGTCGACGTCCAATGGGGTTTCAGGGGTAGTCGGGCCGTCGGGGAAAATACTATACAGTGTTCCATATTCTACGGCTCATCATTTTGTGGCGTCTTTCAGGTATATGGACAAGAAGACGATTTTTACGCGTTTCGGGTATTTATTTCCATATTTTTGTGTGGTGTGGGTGTTGGTGTTTTTTTGGGGTAGGCGGTGCGTGTTGAAATTAAGAAATCTCTCCGCCGCCTCTAAACGGTGGAAACGAAAGAAGCGGCGTGAGAAGAGTCGGTAAAGGTAGAGGTCTTTACATGATGAAAACGAAAATGCCGGGGAACACCCACACCCAGCCTATAGGTTCTTGACTTTCGATGCAATCTTCACAGCCGATAACAAAGGAATTTAGGGATTTTGTATATGATATGCCTGCATCGAGGTCCATGCAGTCGACTACTACGGTTCCTTTACAGGCATTATAGTCGCACACGCCATTGGTTTTAAATCTGCTCATAATATATTCTTCCGCTGTTGCGCATTTTTGCTTTGCTGCTGTCTCATCGATGCAATTGCAGGTGGTTATCGACAGCACATAGCCTGCGGCGGCAAAAAATACCGTGAGCGAAATTGCCCAAATCGTGATTAAAACTTTTTTTTTGTTCATACTATCACTCCTTTTCCTATTTTTTTTCTTCGAATATATGGATATAATCGTCTCCGATTGCATAGTAGCGGTTATTTCTCTTCGCTTTAATCCAAATTGCATGCTCTAAAAAATAGACGTCGATCAATTGACCTTGTAGATCGAATTTGTATAATAACCCGCCTTTTGGTTCATAAGAATTTATTTGAAGATAGAAATACTTCCCGTTTTCTTTATCTACAAAAAATTGGTTGAACATCTGCATTGAATAAGATTCGTCGTTTTTGAGCTTGATTCGCATCCTTCCGATTCTAGTTTTAAATGACTTTATCGCTTTTTCCGGTAGGATGTCGAAGCGGCGAACCAATTTATTGTCCCGGAAGATATAGGCGGTGGATGAGTAGCACAGGTAAATAATCAAACCGTTTCCCGGGAATATATCGTATAAGGTGTCGAAATCGCTCGGAACAGCGGATGCGATGTATTCCCGGGTTTGCTTATCCGTTGGATTTGAACCCAGGAAAGGGACACGCATGGCAAATTTCATGTAGTCCGCCTTGGATAAGAGGGTGCGGGTTTTCTCCAGGTTTTTATCGTAGACATCGACAGCACCGCCCGACCTTGATATGACATAGTAATTGTTCTTGGAATCCGTCACCGGGTAAAAAGTGATTGGATATTTGAAGCGAAAGAAGAGCTCCTTGACCAGGTTGCCTTTTTTGTCGAAGACAATAGTTTTGTTGTTCTGGTAGTCGCTGACATATAGATTACTGTCTTGGGCCAGGTAAATGTGCTTTCTTCCTTTTTTAGCTTGGCCCCAATCCCCCGGACCGCGGCCGACTTTGCCGAAGGACCGGATGAATTTTAACTTGGAGTCGAAGATTAAAATTTTGTCCAGGATATCGTCGATCACAAAAAGGGTGCCGTCTTTGTCGACTTGCAATTCGTATGGCCGGGCAAAAAAGTTTTCCTCTTCGAAATCCAGGGGGATTTCCCCGGTTTTTATCAATTTTTTGAAGGGCTTTTCTACATGGGTGGGTTTGGGGTCTTTGACCAGGACGGGTTCGGCGGAGAAGCCTGCGATCCCGAGTATGAAAATAAATAAAAAAATGGCAATCATAGAGGTTTCCGGTGCATTATGGGGAATTCTTTTTAATGGATTCATCGTCGTACTCCTTGCTTTTGGGTTTCGTTTATTTTTAATAATGTTTTGATCCTGCGCAGCAGGTTGGTGTAGTCGTCACCATTCACATCTCCGAATTTAACAAAATCCACTTCCCGGTCGACATATAAGATAGTTTGGGCCAGGTCGGTTTTCAGCCTGAAATTTTTTTTGAATTTGACGAGGTCATCCGGGGAATAAATATTAAAGCTCAAGCGGGCATTTTCTTTGAGCTCGAACATTTGCCCGGGGGGAGCGGGGATAATCCCGTAAATGTCCACATCGTTTTTTAGGATTCTCCCTATTCGATTCCAGGTTGCCAGGTTTCGGTCGCAATGAGAGCATGGTTGTTGGAAAATGAACAGCAGTGCGATTTTTTTACTGTTCAGCATCCCGGCCGTTATTTTCTCTGCATTTAGACCCAGGACATCGAAATAGGTAATTTGTTCCCCGGGAACCAGGTAGGGGAGTTGGCTCTGGATGTTTTTGTTTTTTTGGATGAGATCGAATATAAACAGGGATACTGCACAAAGAAATATAAGCCCCGCGATGATTGCCAGGTATTTTTTTTTCACGCTTAAAACCTCTTTAAATGGAAAGGCAGTTCAATTTGTCCTGTATTTATTACAACTTCCGACTTCCATTATATACTTCCATTATATTTTGGAAACGAAAGGTACAATTATAAATAAACAGCCTCACTAAGTCAATACAAAAAAGCAGCAGATAAAAAAGTTTTCCTGCCATGAAATTGGATTTCTCACGGGGGCACGGAGCCACACTAAGTGTGGGTTTCTTGCCTGTCCCCTTTTTCCTTTCAATTAACAATTATCAATTATCAATTTTCAATTTAGAACCGGTGCCGTAAGGCACGTTAAACGAAAGCGACGTGAGAAGAGTCGGTAAAGGGCTCCCAACTTCTTAATGTCCTAATTTCCTCACTTTCTTCTTTTCAATGCGTTGGGGTTAAGTATATATCGATTTTCAAGCCTTTGGTTTCGCTTTTTAAATATACGGTATCTTCGAGGTTATCGACTTTGACTTCTTCACCGGTGAAACCGGCCAAAAAATCCACGAACTGCAAAACCGCCTTTTCCAGGTTTTCATTTTTTTCGGCAGTAATCGTACTCCCGTTTAAAGATGAGTTCGTGGGTATTACGGTGTATTCTTCGAAACGTTCGCCGGGGAAATTGGCGGCGAGGATTTTCAATATTTTTTCCCGGTCTTCCAGGTAGAATTTGACGAGGTAACCGGGGAATATTTGAGCGAAATAATCGGAGAGGCAAGTCATATAATCCATATCATAGAGGGCGACGGAAATGATTTTATTTTTTTCATCCCAATTAAAAATAACGATATGGTATTCGTTAATGAGTTCAAGAGGGATTTCATCTTTAATTTTTAAGCGCATTAAGGGGTCCAGGTTGATGGGAGCGACGCCGGCCTGGATGGAGAGGACGGATTTTAAGTCTTTTTCGGTAATATAGCCGGCTTCGACCAGGATTTCGCCCAGTTTTTTGACGGAGTTATTTTTTTCTTCGAGTGCGAGGCTGAGTTGCTCGCGGTCGATATAGTTATTTTTGAGCAGGAGGAGTCCGAGTTTTGCTTTTCGGATGGATTTTCGGGCGCCGCTGCGTTTTTCCCGGATGTATTCTTCAGAGGTATAACGGCAAAAGCATATCCGGGAGCAGAACCACAATTCGCCTTTTTTTTCCCAGTTGTGGTGTAAACCGATTTTGAGCGATAGTGGGTGGATCGTTTGAGTACATCCCGGGTTGGCGCATTGTATTTTCATAATTTTTCTTTGATGGGAGAGCTGATATATTTTCTTAATTTGATGACCAGTTCGATTTCCCCGAGTGGGATATTGAGTTTTGGAGAGATTTCTGCCGGGGAGAAGCCCTGGTTGACGAGGATCAGGATTTTATTGATGGTATCCTTGTCCAGTTTATTTTCTTTGATTTTTTGTTCGACGATGCCGAGGCGTTCGGAAGTTTTTTCAGCTTCGGAAATTAGTTTTTTCAGGGCGTTTTGTTTGACGCTGAGTTCTTCGGAGATATCGCGGGTAACTTTTTCGCCTTTTTGGATGAAATCGGGGAAGTATTTGCTTATAGTGGTTAAATGGGTAATATTTTTTTCAATATTAGCGATACGGCTGTCGGTTTTCCGGGAGAATCGGAAAAGGAAGATAATGGAAGCGATAAAGAGGATGACCTCGATAGCAGCAATGATATAGATGAGTTTTAAAGTTCCGCTCATCGGCCCGCTCTTAAAGGATTAAGTTTTTTTACTGAGGAGTTCACGCACGGAATCCTTAATGGCATCGGCTTCATCGGTAATTTCGAAAGTCAGGCGTTCGATGTCGATGGGTTCTTTTTTGTAATTGGCGAGGATGTTCCATGCGGGGTCGCCGGGGATTTCGAAGACTTTTTTATCCCAGGAGAAACAGAGGCCGACGGCTTTGGCGAATAAATTGGATATACGGACCACAGCGGCATGAAGAGGGATAGTGCTCAGGGCTTTATGGTGGTCTTTGATGGATTCCATGATTTCTCTTTTGAAACTCCAGTTTTCCGCCATAAACGTCCCGATTTCGGCATGGGTGACGCCGAGGATTTCTTCTTCGGCTTCATAGTCGATGATACCGTCCTGGATTTGTTTTTTGACTATTTTCCTGAATTCCTGGGGGTAGAACTGGTAAACCAGGAGTTTACCGACATCGTGGAGGAGTCCGCCGACATAATAGGAGTCGTTAGCCGGGAGGCTTAGTTTTTTGACGATGATTTCGGTAAAATAGGCGACGCCGAGCGAATGTTCCCAGAAGGTATCGCTCCTGAAATCGGGGATATCGTCGTCTTTGATGTCGAACATACGAACCAGGGAGATTTGGAGGATCAAGTTCCGGATGATTTGAGTGCCGAGGAAAGTAATGGCGTTGGAGAGGCTGGTAATTTCTTGTCGTTTACTGTACATGGCGCTGTTGGAGAGTTTTAATACCTTTGTTACCATAGCCTGGTCTTTCATGACCAATTCGGAGATTTTTTTATTGGAAGTAAAGGGGTTGTCCAACATTTTGTTTAATTGGCCCAGGATCACCGGCAAAGTCGGCAGTTGTTTATTACCTGAAAAAAGATTTTTTAAAATAGAGGTTTTGTCCTTCATGATTAGAATATCTCCAAGTAGGTTTCAATCTCCTGGACAGCCTTTTTCGTGATATCATCGAGATCGTCATTGGAGAGGTGAAGCATTTGAGTTTCCAGTAGTTCGTCCACTCGTTTATCGAAGGTATAGTCGTTCATGTGGCTGAGTTTGTTGGCCAGGCTGGCAATGGGAACGAGCAGGCTTTCGCCGTTGTATTCCTGGACGTTATGGTGATAAATGACGGTTTCGACGATGCTTTCCGAAAAGCGCCAATTGGTCATCAATAAGAATCCGATTTCGACGTGAGTGAAACCCAGGATACTTCGTTCTGCCTCGATTGAGTTCATATTATCGTTGTAGATCAATTCGATGATTTTCTCGAATTCATCGGTTTTGTTTTTTAAGAGGACGCCTTTGCCGATATCGTGGAGGAGTGAAGAGATGAAGGCTTCTTCGGAGTTGGCTTTTTTGAGGTGTTCGGCGATTTTGCGTGCGAAGCAAGCGGTGGAAATGGAATGTTTCCACAGCATGGTTTGGATCAATTTATTTCCTCTTGCGCTGTATAGGTTCTTGGACAAATAGGCCGTGAGGATGGACCGGGCGGTGTTGTACCCCATCAGGTTAATCGCGTAGCTCACGGTGCTGACTTCTTTCCTGAGGCCGTAAAGAGCGGAATTGGCCACTTTCAGGATAAACGCGGTTAAGCCCTGGTCCAATAATATCTGTTCTTGAATTTTTTTTACTGTAGTGGAGGGGTCGTTGAGCAGTTTCATGGATTCGAGGATTACAGCCGGAATGGGCGGTAATTCCCCGATTTTTGCAACCACATCCCTGGCTTTTTCCATTATTGTCGTCATTTTAGTTCTCCTATTTCCTATTATATATAATTGCAGAAGGGAAATGAAGCATTTTAAAATCGTTAGAAATCGAAAACAATGATTCGGAATTCCCTAAGATCAAATAGCTGTTATTCGCCATTTTCCCGTAAAAACTACTGATTACTTTTTGTTTGGAATCGCGGTCGAAATAGATCAGGACATACCGGCAGAAGATCAGGTCGAAGTTGGCAGAGAAAGGTGCGTTATCGAGTTCCATGAGGTTGAGTTTTTGGAATTTGACATTGGATTTATAGTGATCGTGAAATTTGAAAGAGCCGTTATCGAGGGGAGAAAAGTATTTTTTTAATAAGTCTTTGGGTACAAAGCGAACGGCGTAATCGGTGTATTCGGCGCGAAAGGCTTTTGCCACCACCAGGTCGGAGATATCCATTCCCAGGATATTGTAAGCCATTTGAGGGAATTTTTCTCTCAGGATCATAGCGATAGTATAGGCTTCTTCGCCGGAAGAACAGCCGGCGCTTAGAACATTCAGAACTTTTTTGCCGCTTTTAATGGATTCCGGGAATACGTGTTTTTCCAGTACTTCCAATTGGGGCAAGTCCCTGAAAAAGAAGGTTTCGTTAACGGTGATTTCATTAAAGAGGTTGATGATTTCTGTTCGAATTAATTCATTTTTCAGTACATTCATGTAATCCTGGAAGTTAGAGTAGTGGAGGAAAGAGATACGTTTGATCACTTTTTGTTCGATGTAATTTTTCCGGGATAATGGGAAGAACATGCCGGATTTTTGGTAAATAAAATCCTGTAGTTCTTTAAACTCCATGCTTGATAATTGTTTATTGGCTAAGTCAGTTGCTGTCACACATACCTCGCATAATTATATTAACATTAGGCCAGTGATTTAATACGTTCTGCCCTACTTTCAACTTCGGTAACCCGGACAGCGAAATTGCTGTCGCAGACTACGACTTCTCCTTTGGCCACGAGTTTTTCGTTGACCAGGACTTCGACGGGGTCGTCCACCAGTTTTTCCAATTCGATAATACTACCCAGGCCCAGGCGCATGATATCGATGAGTCTCATCTGGGTAGAGCCGATTCGGACAGTAATGGGGAGTTCGACATCCATCAGTAAGCTGATATTGGAGCCGTCATAAGATGCATACTCTTGGGGCATTTGAGTTTGCGGTATGAAGGCGGTTGGAGATGGCGCTCCGCCGTGATGGGTGTCCCTGGGTGCTTCTACTGCGATTTCTTCGATTCTCTCTTCTTCGACGACGCCGAAATCTTTGGGGGTAACCAGGATAAAATTTTCGACCGCTACATCTTTTAAATCGATGCTGCAGCTCCAAATTTTGAAATCATTCCCGGTTAGAATGGAGGAGGCGTCGCCGGGGTCGATAAAGGAGATATCGCGGAATTTCATATCCAGTCCGATGGTTTCTTTCAGGGGGACCTGGCAGGCGGAGAACATTTGGTTAACGGCTTCTTCGAAAGCATCCTTGTCGTCGGCGGTAATTTCGTCTTTGAAGGTATCGAGGCCGATCATCAGGTTGGAAATAATCGAGACCAGTTTATTTCGGAGAGCTACCACGATATGCCGGGAGGAATCGTCGCCGTAGGATAGGCTGACATAGGATTGAAAGCTTCCCAGCGATGAGTTGACTTCGCTTTTGTTCTTTTTTTCGACGGATTGGATCGTGATCTGGACATCCCGTCCGAGGATGGTATTATAAACGGATGTCCAATTTTCTACAAAAATACTGATGAGTTGTTTTTGGTCATTCATTTTTAAACTCCCGGGGAATAAGTCCCACGACTTGAATGGCTTTTTTACGGCCTTTTTGAACCTGGTAAGCGGTGAATTTTTTAATGCCGTTCAAGTGGAGATGGATTTCGTCCGAGATTTTGGATTCGAGGCGGACGATATCGCCGGCTTTCATATCCAATAAATCTTTGACGGTGATATAATTTTCATAGATCCCTGCATCGACGTTCATATTGGTGCGAAGGAGGTTGAGTTTGATTTTTTTAACTTCTTCGACGCTGGTTTTAGCCCTGTCGGCGTACCAGTCCTGGGAGAATCGTTTTGCGATGGGTTCCAGGACGATGGAAGGGATACAAAAATTCATAAAGCCTTTGGCTTCGCCGACTTTAAGTTCGAAGACGATTAAGACGACGATTTCGTTGGGAGCGACGACCTGGATCAATTGTGGGGAGGTTTCGGTAGCGACGATGGCCATTTTGAGTTTAGCGATTTGTTTCCATGATTCTTCGAGGTCCCTGAGGATGAGTTTAACGACGCCTTCGATGAGGGTACGTTCGATATCGGTGATGGTGCGCATGCCGCCGCCGAAGTCTTCGCCTTTTCCTCCCAGGATTTTATCGATCATGGGGAAGAGGATTTTGGGGTTGATTTCCAGGACGGCGTTGCCTTCGAGGGGTTCCATGGAGATGGCGTTAAAATAGGTGGGGTCGGGGAGAGAGAGGATGAATTCGGCGTAAGTGAATTGTTCGACGGAATAGAGGTTGACATCGATGAGAGCGCGGAGGTAAGCGGAGAGGGAAGAAGAGAAGTTCCTGGAGAAGCGGTCGTGGAGGTAGTGAAGGGAGCGGAGTTGTTCTTTTGATACGCGGTCGGGTCGTCTGAAATTATATATGGATACTTTCTTTTCTTTTTCTTTTTTTTCTTTCTTTTTGGTAACAGCGACTTCTTTTCTAGGAGCAGCGGCGGCTGTAGGAGCAGCGGCAGGTGCGTGGGGAGCTTCGCCTTCGGCTTCGGAGAACTCGCTGAGTAGGGCATCTACTTCTTCTTGCGACAATATTTTAGCCATTTCGCCTCCTTATCGGTCCATTTTTTTCGATTTCCGAGTTCATGGTTCGTCCTGGGTAGTTACACGACTTCTTTTTCGTGTACCCTGTTTTTCCTGGCGGCATCGGCCAGTTTTGCCCGCATGCGTAAAATGGCGGTTGTTCGGATTTGGGAGATGCGGGATTCGGTTAAATCCAGTACTTTACCGACTTCTTTCAGGTTGAGGTCATCGAGGTAATACATGTTGAGGACCAATTGTTCTTTTTCCGGGAGTTCTTTAATAAAGGACGCGACTAGGTCGCGTAATTCTTTTTTTTCCAGGACCAGGTCCGGGGTATCGGTGTCGGAGTGGAGGTGGAATTTAACGGAGTCGTCATCCGAGAGGTTGGCTTCATCTTCGATAGAGATGCGGAACACGCCGATGCCGACCCCGCGGGATTCGCCCAGTAATTTTTGGAATTCCTTCAAAGAGATTCCCAGGCTTTCGGATACTTCTTCTTCTTTAGGGGGGCGTCCCAGTTTAATTTCCAGGCTTTCAAAGGCGTTTTCCACTTCTTTGATTTTTTGTCTCAGGCTGCGGGAAGCCCAATCGAGGTTTCGTAATTCATCCAGTATAGCGCCTTTAATACGTACGGAAGCGTAAGTAGAAAACCGGGTTCCCTTGGAGGGGTCGTATTTTTTTACTGCGTCGATCAGCCCGAGAATGCCTGTATGGATGAGGTCATCCAGTTCCACGCCGCCGGGGATCCGGGCGTGCAGTTTACCGGCAATGATCTTGACAATATAGAGATGGTCAAGAATTTGTTTTTCAAATTCTTCTTTTTTCATAGTTTTAATTTTAAATTATGTCCTGGATACCGGTTTTATTCATCGTTAAAAATCCAGTTTAAATGTTTTTTCCTTGCGGATTTCCATGGTGGAGATCCGTTCGGCCATAGCCCTGGACAATTCCAGGTAATCCATACCGCTGGGGCTGTCGGGGAATTTTTCTACGACGGGTTTCTGGTATTTGATGGCTTCGATGACGTGTTCATCTTTTCGAATATAGCCGAGGTAGTGGAGTTCTTTGTTTAAGAATTTTTTGACAGCCCGTGAAATTTTTAAAAATACGTCGGAGGCTTCTTCTTTATCCTCCACCATGTTGGTGATAACGGAGAATTTTTTAAAGGCATCCAATTCCGTCACGACTTTGACTACGGCATACGCATCGACGATGGAGGTATTTTCGGGGCTTACCACCAGGTAAACTTCATCGGCAGCCAGGAGCAGCGAGATCACATTGTCGGAAATACCGGCGGCGGTATCGATAATCAGGAGTTCCGCCAGGTTTTCCAATTTTTTCAATTCTTTATAAAGCAGTATTTCCTGGTATTCGGAGAGGTGGGCCAGCGATTGGACCCCCGAGCTGGCAGGGATAATCATTAAATTGTTTTTTGAAATCAGGATATCTTCGAGTGTTGCGGTATCTTTCAGTAAGTCCGAAATATCCTGGTCGGGTTCGATGCCCAGGAGTATGTCGATGTTGCCGAGGCCGTAATCGGCGTCCAGAATGACGACTTTCATTTGCATCCGGGAGAGGGCGACGCCCAGGTTTACGACGACATTGGTTTTCCCAACGCCTCCTTTACCGGATGTGATGGCAATTTTCTTCAGTTTGGAGAAGTTGCCCATTATGTTTTCATTTAACTTATACAATGTCGATGCTTGGCTCATATGTTCTCTCCGTTATTATTATAATCTAAAAAGATGTTCCTGGCAAATTTTCGTGGATATGCAATTTCAATATCTTCCGGGACCCGTTGTCCTGTAGTAAAATATGCAGTCGGGATGTCGGTTTTCATTTTTAAATTGAAGAGGTTACCCAGTGACACGGATTCATCGATTTTGCTGAAAATGAATTTATCGGGTTTGAAGATACTGTAGTTCTGGTAGATGTGATAAAGGTCCGCTGATTTTGTAGAGGCGCTGAGGATCAAATAAACCTCCCGTTCGTTTTCGGGGATAGTCGAGAGGTGTTTTTCCATGATGAGGAGGCCTTGTTTGTCTTTAGGGCTGCGGCCGGTGGTATCGACAAAAACAACATCGAAACCCGCCAGGCGTTCGAGTCTGAAAGCGAGTTCCCGTTCGTTATAGACGGCATAAAAGGGGACATCGAGGATGTCTGCGTAGGTTCTCAAATGGGCTTCTGCGCCGATGCGGTAGCTGTCGATGGTAATTAAGGCGACTTTTTTCGATTCCATCAGTTTGAAATAGGATCCCAATTTGGCGATGGTGGTGGTTTTGCCTGAACCGGTCGGGCCGACCATGACGACGATGCTGCGTTTGCCTTTTTCCAGTTTCAAAGGTACGGCGCCGGATATGGAAGAGGTGAGGAGGTTGAAGAGTTGGCGGCGGATGGCCTGGGCGTCGTTGATTTTTTCTGCTTCGGTTTGAGTTTGGAGGGCGTAGATCAGTTTCCCAGCGATTTTTTTTTCAATACCGCTTTCCACTAGGTCCAAATAGAGGTCCATGAAAATTCCTTTAAATTCCATATAGCCGTCGAACCCGCTGGTAGTAGCTCGGAGTAGTTTTTTTATTTCTGCTACATCCTGGGTTAAAGGGAGTAATTCATTTTTTATACCGGACAGGTCTATGGCGGATTCCTTGAGAAGGGAAGGGGTTTCGTGGTCGGCAGGAGTCGGGCGGAGTTTGCCGAAGGCCTGTTCTTTTTCCTGTTTTGCTTTCGTGGGGTCCGAATAGTTATAGGTCCGAGATAGTAGGGTCGATGATATATCGTTGGGTGCAGGTTTGCCGCTGTCTACCGCAGCCG
>Ga0105104_10001178_pt1 | contig 19763 bp, 17 predicted proteins | sample PPLLaktember2015_3_FD_87034 | JGI IMG/M metagenome (GOLD analysis project Ga0105104, IMG submission 87034) | Freshwater sediment microbial communities from Prairie Pothole Lake near Jamestown, North Dakota, USA - PPLs Lake P7 Core (6) Depth... | ecosystem: Environmental > Aquatic > Freshwater >... | reverse complement strand
TGTTTCTCACCTCGTATGAGTATATCAGCTTCATTTCACTCATCGGTTCGTTGTTTGTGGTGTCCGGCGGGGTCCATTTGCGGATTCGAGGGAAGTCGACCCCATTGGGAAATGTCGCATTACTGAGCACCGGTGCTGTGATTGCCAATATTCTTGGCACGACCGGCGCGTCGATGCTGTTGATTCGTCCATTTTTAAGAATGAACAACTACCGCATCAAGGGATATCATGTGGTCTTTTTTATTTTCCTTGTAAGCAATATCGGGGGCGCATTGACGCCGATCGGCGATCCGCCATTGTTCCTCGGTTTTCTCAAAGGAGTACCATTTTTCTGGATCATTTCCCGTGTTTCCACCATCTGGATTTTAACGATAGGGATGATCCTGTTGATATTTTATATCATCGATGTCTACTACTTTCGGAAGGAATCGGCCCGGGTAAAAAAGACAGCAATCGAGATAGACGAACCGGAAGTATCGGGATTGCACAACATTGTATTTCTTTTCATCATCATTGCTGCAGTGTTTATTGAATCTCCTGCGCCGTTGATGCTGCGCGAGGTGTTGATGTGGAGCGCTGCACTCGCATCGTACCTCACGACCAGGAAGGAGATTCATGAAAAAAATGATTTTAATTTCACGCCCCTGAAAGAAGTCGCCATTCTGTTCGCGGGAATATTTGCCACGATGATACCGGCTCTCGACTGGCTGGAACTCCATGCAGCTCAGATCGGCATCGTCACACCGGGACAATACTTTTGGGGATCGGGGATTTTATCGAGCGTCCTCGACAATGCACCGACCTATCTTAATTTTCTGACTGCTGCCTTCGGGTTGCATGGGGCGAATGTGGATAATGTTCAGCATATGAACTGCATCCTCGGCCTCACGACCCCGGCGATCGCCGGTTTGCCGAATCCGCTGCAATCCGGTGCAATGGAAATTACTTCGCAATCGTGGCGTTATGTGCAGGCGATTTCCGTCGGCGCCGTTTTCTTTGGAGCCGTTACCTATATTGGAAACGGGCCGAATTTCATGGTGAAATCCATCGCCGAACAATCGGGAGTTCCGTGTCCAAGTTTCTTCGGGTATATCGTTAAATATTCTTTGCCGATTCTTATACCCATATTCGCGTATATCTGGTATCTCTTTTTCCGGATGTAACGGTAAGATAATTCTGTGAATTTATGAATTCCTCTATAAACGATATTCTTTCCAACGCACCGGTGATGATGGTGACGGTCACCGCACTTGCAGCGATGATGGTGGAAGCGGTACGTAAGACCAGGCCTGTTGCGGTTTCAGTCGTCAGTCTGGCCGGATTAACGGCTGCAGCAATTCTCGCCATCTCGAATCTTTCCGGCGAAGGTCTGAGTTTTGGCGGCATGATCCGGCATGGCGGATACGCAAATTATTTCGGCGCTTTGTTCTGCGTCGCCGCCCTCATGACGGTAATCGTTTCGCGCAATTATTTTGAGGTGCAGAATTATCATCGCGGCGAATTTTACATTATGCTGCTGTTCACTACCGTCGGCATGCTGCTCATCGCATCAGCGAACGACCTCATCATCCTTTTTCTTGGTATCGAATTGATGTCTGTGTGTTTATATATTCTGGCAGGATTCATTCGGACCAAGGATCGCGCAAATGAAGCCGCGTTGAAATATTTCCTGCTCGGCGCATTCTCCACCGGATTCCTCCTGTATGGCATTGCTCTGATCTACGGTGCAACGGGCACGACAAATTTATCGTTGATTCAAAACGTTTTCGCGGTTGTTTCGTCGAGACCGATATTCGTTATCGGCGCCGGACTGATTATTGTAGGATTGGCATTCAAAGCGGCCGTCGTGCCGTTCCATATGTGGGCGCCGGATGTCTATGAAGGAGCGCCGACCACCGTGACTGCGTTTATGTCCACCGGAGTGAAAGCGGCGGCTTTCGCTGCATTCATAACGATATTTATCCGCACGTTTGATTTTCTCGGCGGACGAATCAACGAACTCATGGCTATTCTTGCTGCGGCGACCATGATCCTCGGCAACATTACCGCGATAGCTCAAACGAATATAAAGAGAATGCTCGCATACTCCAGTATCGCCCATGCGGGATATATGCTGACCGGCATCGCGACAGGGACTCTTAACGGCCAGGTGGGTGTGATGTTTTATTTAGCTGCGTATACGTTGATGAATTTCGGCGCATTTGCCATTATCAGTTTCGTAGAGCAGGAAAACGATAATAATCTTTTACTCGATAGTTATAGCGGATTAAGTCGTCAACAGCCGTTGCTCGCTCTGCTGATGGCGGTCTTTATGTTTGCGTTAGCCGGTGTACCGCCCATGGCTGGTTTCTTCGGCAAGTATTATGTCTTTCTAGCGGCAATTCAATCGCACATGACGTGGCTGGCGATCATCGGCGTTTTGATGAGCCTGGTCTCGGCGTATTACTATTTGCGTGTGGTGGTGTTGATGTATTTCCGGGATGGGCATGGTGATGTCTCAGTCATTCCGTCGAAGTCAGCGCTGGCCGTCGTCGTCTTTTGCGCTGCAGCCGTTATCGTGCTCGGACTGTTTCCTTCGTTTATCGTTCAAATCGGTTTGCGCTTTTTCTAGTGCCGTTTCCATTAATTAATTTTGTGTCGTTGATGATTCAAGCGAAAATGGAACCGAGCACGAGCGCCTTTTTTATAGGCTGAGAGTAAAAAACAAAATTTCATTAAAGAAGCGGCGCTCGTTCTCGAATCGGGAAATGCTATGCAACGAATAGTCTCTGCTGAAGAAATGCGCTGGTGCGACGAAACCGCAATAAAATCCTGCGGGATCCCCGGGCTGCTCTTGATGGAGAATGCCGGGCGCAGCATTGCGGATGTTCTGAAGCAAAAATTTCCCCAACGAGAATCCAGGAAGGTCCTTGTTGTTTGCGGCAAAGGAAATAATGGCGGGGATGGATTTGTCATCGCCCGCTTAATTTCAAACTCTTGTGCGCGGGTCGATGTTTTATTGGTGCCGGCGCCGTCGGAATTGAAGGGTGATGCAAAAGTAAACTATGCAATTTTACAAAAACTGGCCGGGAAATCATCTTCGCACATAAGGCTGCTTCGATATTCAAAAAAAATTCTCTCATCTCTTTCTCAATCTGCGAAGCCCGATATTATCATAGATGCATTATTTGGGACCGGTTTTACCGGACCTGTCCGCAAACCATACACGGACATAATCGAATGGATAAATAAACAGGAATTGCCGGTTGTTTCGGCAGATATTCCGTCGGGTGTCAATGGAACGACGGGAGTAGTGGAGAACTGTTCTGTCCAGGCCGACATAACGGTGACCCTGGGAGTAATGAAGTCCGGACTTCTGTGCAATCAGGGCCGTGAAGTCGCTGGTGCAGTGTCGGTTGCAGATATCGGAATTCCTCGCGCTATCACCGAGGATCAAAGATTAAAGACTGCGCTCGTGGATAAAGAAGATGTACGTCGAACGCTTCCCCGGAGATCAATCCACGCGCACAAGTACAGTGTCGGCAAAGTGCTGGTGCTTGCCGGTTCAAAAGGATTAACCGGTGCAGCGGCATTATGCAGTACTGCTGCAATGCGGGCCGGGGCGGGTGCAGTCGTTCTGGGGACACCGGAACCGGTGTATTCCATTCTTGCGCGCAAAATGACCGAAGTAATGACCACTCCACTTCCAGCGACAGACCAAGGGACATTAAGTCTGAATGCGATTGACGGAATTCGCGAACGGCTTTCCTGGTCGGACGTGCTCTTGATCGGTCCGGGATTGTCTCAGAATCCTGAAACGCAGGAACTCATTTTTAAATTGCTCCTCGAATACCATGGAAAAATTCTGGTGGACGCCGATGGATTAAATGCTATCGCAGCACGAGGGGTATCCAAATTCCGTTCAGCGCGTGCATCGTTGATCCTGACGCCGCATGTCGGAGAATTTTCGCGCCTGATCAATATTCCACCCATCGAAGTTGAACGGCACCGAATCGAGTCCGCTCGTATTTTGGCAAAACGTTTGAATGCTGTGGTTGTCCTGAAAGGCGTTCCGACGGTCACCGCGTCAAGTGATGGCAGCTGCATCCTCAACTCAACGGGCAATCCCGGGATGGCAACGGCCGGTTCGGGTGATGTCCTTTCCGGAATTATTGCCGGATTATGGGCGCAGGGAATGTCCGATGAAGAAGCCGCTTATGCAAGTGTGTACCTCCACGGGTTAGCGGGAGATCTTGCCGCAAAGAAAATGGGAGAGAGAAGTCTTCTGGCTCAGGATCTTATTCAATATCTGCCTGCCGCAATGCAGCTGCTCTCGTGAATGAAATTATTGCAATGACCGGCCGCTGCGTCGTTTTTCGGGGTCATGGTTAATAAAATTTGAGTTATCCCGTTGAATCGCGTTCATCCGCTATCAATGAACGATTATTCTAACCTTGATCACCGAAAATAAATCCGGTTGATAGAATTCAAGTTTTCCCGGCCTTGAAAATTTCCAATTTCAAATTTGGAATTTAAAATTGATAGAATTAAGAGAGAATCATTGCTGATGGGACAATTTATCGGTAGGAATAAAGGCGTGTGGTATGCAATAGGGGCATACGTGAGCTGGGGGATTCTGCCGGTGTACTGGAAATGGCTTCACCATGTTCCCGCTGTTCAGTTGTTAAGTCACCGTATCGTCTGGTCGTTCTTTGCGCTTCTCATCGTGATCGTGGTTTCTCTCCGTTGGAAGGATTTTCAATCAGTCATTCGCAACCCTCGTATTTTGCGTATTTATCTTGCGGCGGCAGTGCTCATCGGCATCAATTGGCTCACCTATGTCTGGGCGGTGAATTCGGGACATATCATTGAGTGCAGTCTGGGATATTACATCAATCCTTTATTCAGTGTCCTCATCGGGGTCATATTCCTCCATGAACACATGAGACCCCGTCAATGGATTCCCATGGGATTGGCAGCGGTTGGCGTGATCTATCTCTCTGCGGTGTATGGTTCGCTTCCATGGATCGCGTTGACGCTCGCTCTTTCGTTCGGCTTTTACGGCCTGGTGAAGAAAATTGCGCCGCTTGGATCTCTGTATGGGTTAACGCTGGAAACGGGAATTCTCATACTCCCTGCAATTTGTTTTCTTCTCTATTCAGATGCGGCTGGATCAGGAGCATTTCTTCATCGTGATCCGCTTTCGGATATCCTTCTTATAGGTGCAGGAATCGTGACGACGATTCCGTTGTTGATGTTTGCCTCCGCTGCTCAGCGGATACCGCTCTCGCTGGTCGGGATCCTGCAATACATATCCCCGACAATCGGATTATTTATCGGCATTTTCCTCTATCAAGAACCATTCACCTTGCTGCATATGGCCGGTTATGGCATGGTGTGGGCGGCTTTAGTGCTCTATGGACTTGAGGGATATATCGCCCATCGTGCTGAAATTGAAGCCGTGAATGAAGCTTCCATGAACGATCTTCTTTGAATGTTTAGATTTGCTTGGGAATAAAAATGTTCTCAATATGAAATTGGTACGGAAACAGAGTGTAAGAGTGAGATTTTCAAAAGTAAAAGATCATTGACCCCATCCAGGAAGTTGAAGCGGATTGCAACCGCTATGTTTTTAGGCCTCCGTCTCCCTGGAGGGGAAGGAGGCGAAATCCAGTCGGAGGAAAAAGTGAACTTGAATAAATTTACAATTAAATTGAGATAAAGCTCCCTCTCCTATCAGGAGAGGGTTGGGGTGAAGTCATTCATCAGCTCGATCTTTAACGAGGGAGTATTCATCTAAACGATCACTGTGAACAATGACTTATTGGCGTAAATTTGTATATAAAAGCCGGAGAATAAAATGATAAAAAATAAAAATCGAATCCTTAACAGTACTGCTGTCCTTCTTTTCATGTCTTTTGCCGTCATGGTTCAATCACAGGCTCAGGTTGCAGAGAATAATTCAAAAACATTATGCCTCGTTACCGGGAACGCCCAACGCCCGGGTTGTCCTTCATGGGCCGATAACGCAGTATTTTATCAGGTCTATCCACAAACATTTTACGACTCGAACAATGACGGAGTGGGGGATTTACAGGGAATTATTGAAAAGCTGGATTACATAAAAAGCCTGGGGATAGGAGCCATCTGGCTTAATCCATTTTATGAGTCGCCCTTTCGCGATGCCGGATATGACCTCACCGACTTTTACAAGGTGGCTCCGCGTTATGGAACCAATGATGATGCGAAACGGCTGTTCGCCGAAGTTCATAAAAGGGGGATGCACGTCATTATCGATTATGTCCCAAGCTATACCAGTATCGATCATCCATGGTTTAAGGCATCGTGCGATCCGAAACCGAACAAATATTCCAATTGGTACGTCTGGACAAACAGTACGTGGTTTCCCGGAATGGAGAAATACCGGAGTAATTTCATTCAGGGATACTGTGAGCGCGACGGCATGTTTATGAATAATTTCTTCTGGCATCAGCCGGCATTAAATTACGGCTATGCGAATCCGGATCCGCAGCAGCCGTGGCAGCTCCCCGTCGATCATCCCGATGTGATGGCATTGAAGGAAGAGATGAAAAATGTCATGCGCTTCTGGCTCAAGTTGGGCTGCGATGGATTCAGGATTGATATGGCGGGGTCATTGGTGAAAAATGACGATGGTTCGGAAACGAGCAAGTACTGGAAAACCGTGCATGAATTCCTGCAGAAGGAATATCCCGGGTCCTTTACGGTATCGGAATGGTCGTACCCGAAACAGGCCATGGGCGGCGGATTCAATGCTGATTTCTTTCACTGGTTCAACGGATACGATGATCTCTTCCAGAAAGAGAAAATTCGGAACGCGAATTATGACGGCCATAGTTTCTTCGACGCCGAAGGGAAGGGTGATATATCCCACTTTATCGACGTGTATATGGATCAGTACCTCGGAAGCAGGGAGAAAGGATATATTTCTGTTCCTTTTGGAAACCATGATTTAACCAGGATAAAAAACAACGGCAGAACCGATAAGGATATAACGGTTATTTTTGCATTCATGCTGACTCTTCCCGGGACGCCTTTTGTGTATTATGGCGATGAGATCGGTATGAGACAGGTGGAAGGTCTGCCCTACATCGAGGGAAGCTATATGGGACGCGCCGGCGACCGGACGCCGATGCAATGGACCGGGGCATCCAATAAAGGATTTTCAAAAGCGGACCCGGAGAAATTGTACAGAGCAGTGGATACCGCCGCAGGCGCGCCGGATGTCGCAGCACAGGAACGGGATAAACACTCGCTCCTCCATCACGTGAAAGAATTAATTCAATTGCATAACACCGAGCAGGCGCTGCATGCCTATGCGGAATTCGTGCCTGTCTGCGCGGAAAAGAATGCCTACCCGCTTGCCTATATCAGGGCCAATGGAAAAGATCGGCTGCTGGTCGTCATCAATCCGGCTAACCGGGAAACGAACGCCTCTTTTACGTTGAGTTATAAGAGCCGGAAACCAAAATTGATTTCAGGCGAAGGATCCGTCATCCTGAAGGATAATTCCGTTTCGATTAAAATGAACCCGGTAAGTTATGCGATCTTCCGTTTGAATGAAGCGGACTAAGAAAATTTTTAAAATAATTATTCTCCGTTGATTGAAAAGACATCACCGTTATTGAAAAGGGATGCGTCCTTATGAAAATGTTCCGTTTGTGTTTGAAATGGTGTATTGGAGGGATGGTATTTATAGGCTTTCACGCTGATAGTTTCGCGAAGGAGAAGGTTATGAACCCATCCGGTTTTGAAATCCACCGCGGTGTCAATCTCAGTCACTGGCTGTCGCAGAATTTCGGCTGGTCGCCGAAGGCAACGTTTATCACTGAACGCGATATGAAGTTTATTGCGAGTATCGGATACGATCACGTCCGGATTCCCATTGATGAAGCAGAACTCTGGGATACCACCGGGAAACAGATCGATGAATCGTTTACCTATCTCACGAACTGCCTGGACTGGTGCGGAAAATACAAATTGCGCGCTATTGTGGATCTGCACATTCTCCGATCGCATTACTTCAATGCGGTGAATGAAGGCGGTTCCAATTCACTCTGGACTGACACCAATGCACAGAATACGTTTATCCATCTCTGGAGCGACCTGTCCGGCCGCCTGAAACAGTATCCGGTTTCCATGGTTGCCTACGAACTGATGAACGAACCGGTCGCTGATAATCCGGGGGATTGGAACAAGTTGATCAGAACAGCAGTGTCGTCCCTTCGAACGCTGGAACCGAACAGGGTGTTCCTCATTGGATCAAACAGATGGCAGTCACCGGGTACATTCCCGGCGCTCGAAGTCCCTGAGAACGATCGGAACATCATATTGAGTATGCATACGTACTCCCCGCTCTTTTTTACACATCACACGGCAAGCTGGGTCGCATTCAAAGCCTATCAGGGCCCGGTGCATTATCCGGGACAGGTCGTTTCCGATTCTGATTACCATTCTTTTGTAAAGCAGGATTCTGTTCTGATTCATGTCATGGAAAACTCAAGGGAGGTTTGGAACAAGCAGAAGCTTGCTGAAGAACAACTCCCGGCAATCAAGAAAGCGAAAGAACTGGGTCTGCAGCTGTATTGCGGTGAATTCGGCTGCCTGCCGCATGTCGACAGGAACGAGCGGCTGGCATACTACCGCGATCTTATCTCGGTGTTTGATGAACATCAGATCGCGTACTGTAACTGGGAATACAAGGGAGATTTCGGGATCTATACGTTCGATTTCGAGAAAAATGTCTCGCTTGAACCGGATCTCGATCTTATTCATATTCTCACGGGCAACTAATTCCATGAACTCAATGTCCGGGTGCCGGATCGCCGCCGTTCACCATTTGACAACCGCCCATTTTCTGGGTATATTTTACCAGAAGAATCTGAAATAAATTATTTCTTAGCCGCAGAAACTATCGTCTGCGGTTTTTTATTGACTGGGCACATTTGAAATTTCAATGCATTGCACAGGACGGCAAAGCCCGTGCCGGTGTTCTTGAGACCGACCATGGTATGGTGGAAACACCGATTTACATGCCGGTAGGAACACAGGGAACCGTAAAAGCGACCGAACAGCGCGAACTGATCGAACTGGGCGCCCAAATTATTCTTGGCAATACGTATCATTTGTATCTTCGGCCCGGGATGGACGTGGTTGAACAGGCCGGCGGGTTGCATCGTTTTATCAATTGGCAGAGGCCGATTTTAACCGACAGCGGGGGATTTCAGGTCTTTAGTCTTACCGCCCTGCGTGATATCGCTGACCATGGCGTGACGTTCCGGTCGCATCTCGACGGATCTCAGCATATCTTTACTCCGGAGAGCGTCATTCAGATTGAGCGGCAGCTTGGCTCGGATATTATGATGGTGTTCGATGAATGCACACCGTATCCCTGCGAATTTGAATATGCGAAGAAGTCGAACGAGATGACTCTCCGCTGGGCGGAGCGGTGCAAGGTCGCCGTTGAACAGCAGCCGGCGCTGTACGGACACTCGCAGGCTCTCTTTGGCATCGTGCAGGGGAGTGTCTACCCGGAAATCCGTGAGATGAGTGCAATCGCATTGGTAAAATTAGATTTTGACGGATATGCGATCGGCGGTCTGGCGGTCGGTGAACCGGTGGACGAGATGTATAAAATGACCGAATTCACTGAACAATTTCTTCCTGCGGATAAGCCGCGATACTTGATGGGAGTGGGAACGCCGGAGAATATCATTGAATCGATTGACCGCGGAGTGGATATGTTCGATTGCGTGATCCCGACGCGGAACGGACGTAATGGAATGCTCTGGACCCGCCGCGGGACTATGAACATCCGCAATGCCCAGTATAAAACCGATTTTACACCGGTGGATGCCGAATGTGATTGTTACACGTGCCGGAATTTTACCCGTTCCTATTTGCGCCATCTGTTCGTGACGAAAGAAATTTTAGCGCTGCAATTGGCATCGATACACAACCTCGCACTCTTCTTATGGGTGACGAGCGAAGCGCGGAAGGCGATTATTGAAAAGCGCTTTGCAGAATGGAAAATGACCATGCTCGCGAAATTGCAAACAACATCGGCGTTAGCCGAACAGATATAAGAGAATTATTCATTATCATATATCGTGAATACTCGGTATTTTTCTGATTGCCGATATGGTCCTGAGCGTCACGATCAAATTCAGAAACCGCCTTGGGTGTCACGGTCCATACCGTGACACAGGCGGAGCTCTTTATCTTTAGATCAAGTAAATAATTAAATTATAGTCAGCGAAAATCAATTACATCTTAATTACAGGAGGATACCGTGCTACAGTATTACACACTTCTTATGGGTCAACCGAATCAAGGGGAAGGCCCGGGATTGATGTCCAACGTCATCCTGTTTGGTTCCATCATTCTCATATTTTACTTTATGATTATCCGCCCTCAGCAGAAACGCGCGAAAGAGCGTCAGAAACTTATCGACAGCATGAAGAAGGGCGATAAAGTGATCACGTCGAGCGGGATATACGGCACCATTGCCGGTCTGGACGAAAAGACGGTACTGGTTCAAATCGCCGATAACGTCAAAGTAAAGTTAGACCGCGGTTCCATTGCCACCATTATTTCGGAAACGGCGCCTGAGATTAAATAGCTGAACAGGAAATGGCGCAGGCACAATTTCATACGATTGAAGAGGCGATTGAAGATATCCGGAACGGAAAAATCCTGATCGTTGTCGATGATGAAGACCGCGAAAATGAAGGGGACTTTGTTCTCGCAGCCGAGAAAGCGACACCCAAAGCGATTAATTTTTTTGTGAAGGAAGGCCGCGGTGTTGTTTGCACGCCGATTACCACGGAGCGGGCCAGAGAATTAAACCTCGATCTGATGGTGGAAGCGAATACCTCGCTTCATGAAACACCGTTTACGGTTGCCATCGATTACCTCCATGGGACGACCACCGGGGTCTCGGTCGCAGACCGGGCGGCCACGGTGCGTGCACTTGCCGATCCAAAAGCGCAGGCGCTTGATTTCGCCAGGCCGGGACACATTTTCCCGCTGCGGGCAATTGAAGGCGGTGTGCTGCGCCGCGCCGGACATACCGAAGCGGTGGTGGATCTCTGCATGCTCGCCGGGCTGGCCCCTGCCGGAGTGTTGTGCGAAATCCTTGCTGAGGATGGTACCATGGCGCGTGTCCCACAGCTGATGGCAATCGCCGAAAAATTCAACTTGAAAATTATCACCGTCCGCGCACTGATCGAATACAGGATTCGGCGCGACAAGCTGGTCCAGCGCGTTGCCTCAACGGACCTGCCGTCGATGTACGGTAAGTTTCGAATTCATCTCTATAAAAGCCTGACCGACAGCAAAGAGCATATCGCACTTGTGAAGGGGAAAATTTCCCCGGAGATTCCCACCCTCGTCCGTGTCCATTCGGAATGCCTGACGGGCGATGTGTTTGGTTCGCTCCGATGCGATTGTAATGCGCAGCTCGTTGCATCTATGGAAATGATTGAAAAAGAAGGAAGCGGCGTTGTGCTCTATATGCGCCAGGAGGGACGCGGCATAGGACTCTCCAATAAACTCAAAGCATACAGTTTGCAGGATGAAGGATTGGATACCGTTGAGGCGAATGAAAAACTCGGATTCCGTGCCGACTTGCGGGACTATGGCATCGGAGCACAAATCCTTCGCGATCTCGGTGTCGGGAAAATGCGGCTGCTCACGAATAATCCCAAGAAGATCATCGGCCTCACCGGGTACGGATTGGACGTCGTGGAGCGCGTTCCGCTGGAGATCGACCCGAATCGGTATAATGAACGATATCTGACAACGAAACGGGACAAACTTGGTCATTTAATTCTGATTGAGCCAAAGCAAACGGGAAAAAGTAAAAAAAATTAAAGAGCAAAATTATTCTTGCGTCTCTCTAATTAATCTCATACTTTAATTTTAGAACAGAACAGCCACCATCCTCGAAGATGATGGCTTTTATTTTTGCATCGACCCTTCAGAGACATTCTGCTGAAGGGATTTTTTTCGGCAGAAGGAAGTTGTTATGAGTGAAAATAATAACGGCAAAGTATATCTGACTCGCGAGAAACTCACCGAGCTTGAGCATGAGTTGCGCGAAATGAAAACCGTCGGACGTGCAGATATGGCAGCGAAGATTGCTGAGGCGCGCGGGTACGGCGACTTGAGCGAAAATGCAGAGTACGATGCCGCAAAAGAAGCGCAGCAGCACCTCGAACTCCGGATTGCGAAGCTGGAAGAAACATTATCACGTACACAGATCATCGATACCAATAATCTGCAGACGGATAAAGTCTATATTCTCTCACTGGTGAAGATCCAGGACCTCCGGACAAAACAAACCATCGAATACCGGCTTGTTGCCCCTGAAGAGGCAGACTATGAGCAGAATAAAATATCCGTCACTTCGCCGATCGGCAGCGGATTGCTTGGCAGGAAACCGGGTGAAACCGTGAAAATTAAAGTCCCGGCCGGCATGCTGGAATATAAAATCGTAGAAATCGGCCGATAGGATATTGACCGACGGGAAAAGACACTCTGAAATATTATAAATTAGACCTTTCTTAATAATTATGCCTCAGAATCTGGAATTAAAAGCACGCGTTTCATCGCTTTCTGAGGCCCTTCACATTGCACACCGTCTTCACGCACGGGAAAAGGGCACATTACAGCAGCGCGATATATACTATCAGGTGCCACGCGGCCGGCTGAAGCTCAGAATCCTTAACAAACGATCGGCGGAAATGATTTATTATACCCGCCCGGACAAGAGAGGAGGCCGGTATTCCCAATACCTGGTTGTTCCGGTGAAAAATGCGGCACTCACCAATGTGTTATGTTCATCAGCGTTTGGGCAAAAAGTCATTGTGACGAAAAAGCGCCGATTGCTGATCTATAAAAATTCGCGAATTCATCTCGATCAAGTGCGCGGCCTGGGAATATTTATCGAATTTGAAGTTCTTGTGAAAAATGGGAAACAACAAGCGCAAAAGCTGCTGAAGAAACTCTGTAAGGAATTCGCAATTATTCAAACCGGTATCATAGGCGATTCCTATTCAGATATGCTGATTCGAAAGAGAGGCCGGTTAAAAAAATAAATAATTGTAAACCGGCTGTTTATTACGATAAATTATCAAAATTTACACCCAGAGAAAAAACTCTTGCAGAGTGTGGACGTTTTTGGTATATTATTGCTGGTCATGCGGGAATAGCTCAGTTGGTAGAGCGCAACCTTGCCAAGGTTGAGGTCGCGGGTCCGAGCCCCGTTTCCCGCTCTGTCTCTAGAATGCACAGCAATCAGAGACACTCCTGACGAAACTGAATAAATCCGTTGAAAGACGGTATAAAGAGACGTCCGGAGAAATCTTATCTAAAGAATTTACCCCGCTGCCACAAAGCCCACCGGACAGCGGGGTTTTTTAATCTGAGACGATTGGGGAATATCGGACTTGGTAATGTAAAAATGATCATCATGATCTTTGAAATATGAATATGAGCTTTTGGCGCCGTACCCAAGTGGTAAGGGAGAGGTCTGCAAAACCTTTATGCAGCGGTTCGAATCCGCTCGGCGCCTCGTAAGATTGAAGATGGAAGATGTAAGATTGAAGATGGAAGATTGAAGATGGAATATTTAAGATGGAAGATTGAAGATGGAAGATTGAAGAGTGAAGAGTGAAGAATTTGAATTAAAGGATCCTATCTGCTATCTCATAATCTTAAAATTTTCATTTCTTAATTTCTTAAATTCTTCATTCATAAATCTTCAATCTTAAATCTACAATCTAAAAATCTTAAATCTTCCAGGCCGGGATGGCGGAATTGGTAGACGCACAGGACTTAAAATCCTGTGTCCTGCAAAGGGCGTGCGGGTTCGAGTCCCGCTCTCGGCACAGAAACGCTTTAATCATACACGATCAAATTCCACTAGGGTTGTGCAGAAGTGCAACCTGAAGCGCTACTCCTAAAACAAGTCTCCAAAATACGACCCGGGCTCCCTCTCAAACTTCTCATCAATCCATCAACGAAATTTCTTATTTCTCTGCGAACCCTGCTCACGTCAGGCTGGAGATCGTTGGTACATCCGGACAATTGATTGCCATGCTGGTGAACGGTAAAAAACTGCGGCGACATCGCAATGAATGGAATGCGAAGGGATATGTGTCCGGTATCTATGGCTGTCGTTTGACGAGGGAGAACTTTCTCTGCACCAGGAAACTCATGCGGTTCAGACTAAATGAACAGATATTCGGACTCATCCCGCTGCCGGTTCAATTTGTTGAATGCCACTGAAAAAGCCGTTGAGAATAAAAGGGCAGAAAACAAAAAATAGATCATGCTGCCTTTCATAGAAACCTCCGTAATAAAATACATACTTCAAATGTTTTCGAATCTTTGAAATAAAGTATTTATTAATTGATTTGGACGGTATCGGGAAAGGGATGATTTATCTGTAGGAATTAACCTATACTATCGAGAACGGCGCATCCCCATTCATACCCTGTGGTCAATCCATCGGCAATATCCTGCGTATTCATGGATCTCACACCCTGGCTTTGACGGAGAAGTTGGCAGCGAAGATGATATGACATGCTGTTTCGGAATCATTGTCCAAAGCAGAATGGAGAAACGAAGTGTGACTCTGAATTAATTCTTCTTGTCCGAACCGTGCGACCCTTTAAGTTTCGGCAGGGTCGTTTTCTTGCCATTGATCCACGGGCCGCGGGGGTTTGTTCTCATTTGATCGACGATGAATGCCTTCTCTTCGGCTTGCTTCGGTGTGAGTAAGAAATGTTTAAAAGGTTTCGCCATGGTGCACTCCAAATGAATAATTTCTGCTGTTCTCATCATCGGATGCTGCAATACGATATTGATGAATAAGGCAGGATAGCTGCGGCTTCTAATAAGATACGAAATTCCTGGCGTTTATTCAAATCTATTCAGAAATCCCGCGAAAATAGTGAATTAGGCGATTTATTCGTATAGTTTTGCGCTCTGAAGTGAGTGCTTATGGAACTCCACGATGGACGATTCTTGATTCCATTAGCGAAAACAGATACATTTCTATCGATCGTATTCACACCACACACGTTATCTCTGATACTGATAGATCGCACCAGGACGATAGCCCTGATATATGCTGATAGACCCCATGACTCGGTTATTCCATATATCAAATCAGGTAATTATTTGGGGTGCGAGAGCGGCGAGTGTGGCGAGCATCGGAATGATATTATTATATTAGGCGAAGGATTCGATCCTTCAAAAATTGAATCGACCGAATGGATTGGACTGGTGTTCTTTCCGTTTGGAATAACAACAGGGATGGTCATTGCCTGGTGGAACGAACGACGCCGCGGGTGCATCACGGTAGGAAGTCTGATGGTATTCTATATCGTTCACTTTGCAGCCAGCGGCAGTTTTCCGCAGGGCTGGGCCTGGGTGGTCTTCGCTTCTCCAGGGATCCTCTTTCTGATGCACGGTATACTGACTCCATCAGAGAACATCCGTATCAATGAATAAACCGGAATATTGATTCATGACGATTATTCCATATCATCAGGGCTCACCGTGGTAACGTTATTCGATTTGTTTCATGCATCGATGTATAATAGCGAGGAGAAAAGAGTATGATAAAAGCATTAGCAATAATATTTTGTGCCGGATTATTTATTTATGGGTCAGATGGAGTTCCTGCGCAGCAAAAACAAAAATTATTATCCGATACGTTGGGAATAAAAAATGATCATCCGAAGAAACAATTACGCAAAGAGAAAGAACGGGACAAAAAAGCAACCCCGCAGGATGTCAAGCTGCTCAGACCTGATATCCTCAATATCGACCGTCCATTACTTTTCAAAGAGAAGGATTCACTCCATACGAAACAAAAATAATCCGGAGAGGATATTGTGTTATTCACCTCCTTGAGGAAGAATATATCGTGAAGGCAATCAAAACGATTATCTCGTTGGTCAATCCTCATCGCCTCTTCCGTCCGGGCACAGCCACCGATAGTTCAGGACACGCTGCTGGACCATATGACCGGTCAAGGGACTCTTCAGGGATTCATTGACGGAGAAGAAACCATACACGATATTGCGGTCGAGTAGGTGTTGGGCCATCAGTATATTCAGATACAGGAATAATCGCATGAAAAAAACAGTGAGGGGAATCCGGCCTACGAAGCGATAGTTGTATATCGGCAGGGATCAATCATCGAAGGGGTATGATTGTCTCTGGCTCGATTGTACCGGCGGCAGCGGCCTTTCGACCCAGGCAATCGGTCATGCACCGAAGGACAGGACTCAAATGGCATTCGTCTTCAAAGGAGGCGGCGGGAGCCTTTTCCACTCGGCGTTTTTTTATAACAACGCTGATGATACCTGGCAGCGGCATATGGACGGCGAAGAGAACGGCACTCTTCAACCCTTCGCACGTGTAACACTCAAACGGAAATAGATCTCTCCTCAAGAGAAAAAACCTCCGCAGTCATACGGAGGTTTTTATAGGAGAGAGAAGAGAGCGGCTACTTTAAAGTCTTTTTTAAGAAGCTTTTCATTTCTGTCCATGATCTCTTATCGGCATGGAGGTTATAGGCGATGGGCATCTTGAACTTTTTCCCCAGTTCTGTTGCCGCAGGATTGGTGAATGCGTGCAACGCGCCTCTGTAAGATTTGACGGTATAATCTACCCGGGCAATTTTCATTTCTTTTTTAAAGCTGTCAACATTTTCCGGAGAGGTAAATTTATCCGCTCCTCCGTTGCAGACGAGAATTTTAGTTTTTACCGTTCCCGGCTGAGCGGTGAGTGCCGGCGTCAGATTGCCATGAAAACTCACGACGCTCTTTAAATCAAGTCCGGCACGCGCCATATTGAGCACAACCCCGCCGCCGTAACAGTAACCGATCGCCGAGATTTTATCGGGGTTGACAAATTCATTTTTCTTTAAGAGATCAATTGCAGCGGAAAATTTTTCCTTGAGTGTGGAAAAATCCTTCATGGACTCGCCGGCGTACTTCTGCGCATCGGTCGGATTATCGGCAGTCTTACCGTCGCCATACATGTCGGCAGCAAATGCAACGTAACCCGATCCCGCGAGCATTTCTGCACGTTTTTTAGGATAATCGGTCAGGCCCCACCATTCATGAATGACAATGACGGCCGGCCGTCTGGTTTTTATTGAATTGTCATATGCCAGATAGCCCTTCAATGCAACACCCCCCGCTGAATAATCGACACTCTTTCCGACGATTTCAGCGCGCACGACGACAGTGCCTGCAAGTATGAGTGTGAGCAATGCGAGTTTCATAAGTCAACCTCCTTGAAGTTTGAATGATATTGAAGTGATGGAATAACTCTTGAGTTCATCATTGCCTTCGGCAATAAAACAGCTTCAAAAAGATGAAAGTTCCAATAGCGGCGGATAACGTCAGGGTGTTTCTTCGCAGGTGTGAAGCGAAGAAGCCCGATCTTAATCTCATAATGTGTCATGGAATGATGCCGGTTCTCAGGAATGGAGCAGGTGGTAATCGTTTCTTAAAACGTGTGGAAGAAGAGGCATACCGGGGACGTCAGTAACAGATGACGATGAAGAAGGCTGTTTATAACAGTTGGGGGGTAAAATATTGCTTTAATCGTTATACATCTGGATGATCTTAGACGCTGTCGATTAATCCTGCAAGGTTCTCGTAAAACATTTTTTTTATTTCGAGAATCGGAACGCGCATTTCCTGGACCAGTTTAAGCTGGTTGTCCACGATATCGTACCGGTACCCGCGCGGGAGAAGGCCTGAACCTGATCCAAACAGGATCCGTTTTGCGGTGTACGTTTCCAGAAAACTCTGAAACACGCGCCGCATGTCGGGTTTTGAAGGATGATCGGCAATCCAGGAATTTGATCCGGCGGTGTCCACGTAGACATTCGGACATTGTTTCCCGACCTCCAGTGTTTCTTCAAATTTCCCGGCGCCAAAACTCGGAATAACGAATTTGATCCCTCCAAACTTCTTCGCGATCGGTATCAAATCGATGGGATTCGCATACTCGCTATTGGTGACGATAGGGATGCCGGCGTATTCCCGCGGCCGCATAATTAATTTACCGAACTGCACAAATATAATACCATTGTTTTCCTGGATGAGGTTGTAGAGAGGATACAACCACTCGTCGCTGACCTTGATTTGATAGAGCGATGGGAAAAGGAAAATTCCCTTAAATTTATCTTCCTGAATCCGCCTTGTCGCATTTTCCATCAGGAGATTGGAATTGGGATCGACGACGAACATCCCCGAAAAGCGTGTCGGGAACGCCCTCACCGCTTTGACAATCGAATCCTCATCGCCGGGAATGGCGCTGAAGAGCAAAAGCCGTTCCAGTTTCCATTTATCGATTATATCGATCCACCGCTTGGCAAGCTGCTCCGGGTCTTCGCCGGGAATTTCGATGTGTCCCTTTGAGGCAATATTCCGAAGCTCCGTGTTAATATCAGCACGGTTGGGTTTTTGCTTCACTAAATACTTGAAATACGTATTTGAGTAGAAGTAAACGTGTGAATCGAATATTTTATAGAGGCCGATCAATTCAATAATAAAGGAAAAATGAAAAATGTGACCACTGCGTCAATATGTTAAAAAATCATTTATAGCTGATCACAGTATCGATTTGATTAATACTTCTTCAATAAAACTAGAATTAATCCCCCCCCCCATATCCCCTCTTCAAATGAAGGGGGAAATAAAGGGAGGTTCAATACCTGATTTACTGGAATAACAAGTTGCTTCATTTTATTTCTTACTGAGTGGTGAGACTCATTTCTTAAAATAATTCAATGGGACCGACAGGAGCGATGAGGTTGCGTTCGGCGCCGAGCCGGAAGAGAGTCTCAAGCGCTTTTTTGCCGCGTTCGCCCATATCCACCGTCAGCTCGCTGACATACATTTTAACAAAGCGCTCGCCAAGTCCGGTATCGATTCCGCGTCCGTATTGCAGGGCATAGGGAATCGCTTCTGCCTGGTGCGTGTAGCCGTAATGGATGCTCTCCTTCAATCCGAAAGAAAGTTTTCGTGCGAGTTCTTCTCCGAGGTCCTTTCGTACGACATCAAGGCCGAGCGGGAGAGGCAGATCGCCGAACTTTGATTTCCATAATTCGCCGAAATCTAAAATCTTGTTAAACCCTTGCTGATGATACGTGATTTGTCCTTCGTGAATAATCACGCCGGCGGCAAATTCCCCGGAATCAACGCGTTCCATGATCCGGTCGAAGGGAACGTCGACATGGTCCATTCCATCGGTAAAGATTTTGAAAATGAGCGACGCGGTCGTCAGCTTGCCGGGGGTGGCCACTTTTTTGCCGGCCAGTTCTTCAAGAGACTTGTATTTCTTTGAGATGAGGACGGGGCCGTAGCCTTCGCCCATACTTGCACCGGTTCTCATGATCCAGTATTTATCGGCCACCGAGGGATACGCATGCGCAGAAATAGCGGTCACTTCAAGCTCGCCGTTGAGGGCCCGCACATTCAGGGATTGAATGTCTTCGAGCATATGCTGGATCGTGATTCCTTCGAGCTTGACTTTGCCCGACGACAGGCCGTAAAACATAAATGCGTCGTCCGGATCGGGACTATGGCCAACGCGAATGATTTTTGTACTGCTCATAGTGATGATTCTTTCTTTGCCAGATACAGAGATGCGATGCCGAATGTCAGCGGGGTACAGGCTGCATCTTCAAACCCTGCCGAGCGCAGCAG
>Ga0105104_10001176_pt1 | contig 19785 bp, 14 predicted proteins | sample PPLLaktember2015_3_FD_87034 | JGI IMG/M metagenome (GOLD analysis project Ga0105104, IMG submission 87034) | Freshwater sediment microbial communities from Prairie Pothole Lake near Jamestown, North Dakota, USA - PPLs Lake P7 Core (6) Depth... | ecosystem: Environmental > Aquatic > Freshwater >... | reverse complement strand
CCGTTTAACAAAGGACATAACTCCATTTGTCATTCTGAGCGAAGCGAAGAATCTATCTTGTGCGATGGCCAGATGTTTCGCTTCGCTCAACATGACAATTCAGAATCGGTCAGTTTGAGTAAATAAAAACTACACGCTGTCCGCTATCTTTCTGAGCCGCTGTATCAGCTCGACGCACGCGCGGCCGTTGTGATAGGGGCATTTCCATTCCGATACCTTCATACTCGCCCTGTCAACGTTGCCTTTGGCGTCAACCTTCCAGAACCACTCGCCGTTCTTCTTATCGACGATTGCCTCCTCGATAAATCCCCAGATATTATAAGCCGCGTCGAAATAATCCTCGCGCCCGGTCAGTTGATACGCGTTCAAAAATCCGACCGCCGCCTCGGCCTGCACCCACCAGTGCTTCTCGGAATTACTCACGCCTTTATTGTCGGCCTCATAATACATACTCCTTTTATTATCCAGCCCGAAATCGTAATCGAACTTCGCCAGCTTTATCGCCATCCGCCGAATCTTCGCCAATACCTTCGGGTTATTGAGAATCTCCGCGTCCCTGTGCATCAGCCAACTCGCCTCGATATCGTGACCGAACGAAACCGTCTCGCTTTTCGGATTCCACCTCTCATCGAAAAACAACTGGCTGTAAGTCCCGTAAGGATGCGCGATATAATCCGCGTATATATTCAGCATCTCCTCTAATCGCTTTCCCACAAGCGGGTCTTTTGTAACGTCGTATAAATTCGCAATCGCCTCAATCGCGTGCAGCGACGTATTCATCGACTTGGCCGCCGCCTGGTCGCCCGATGTTAACTGCTGTTCCTTCGATTTCGACCAGTCCCGCTCGTATCGCTCGAAATACCCCCCGTAAAGCTTATCCCAGACGTGCTGTTCCATCCTGTCAAAAATAATCTTGGCCTTATCCAGCGCATCCTGGTTTTTCGTCGCCCTGTAATATTCCGACAAGGCATACATCGCGAACGACTCCCCATAAATCTGCTTCCTGTTATCGAGCGCCTTTCCCTGCCAATCGACCGTCCAATACATCCCGCCGAATTCCTTGTCCCAGAAATGCTCCATCAGATAATCATACGCGCGTTTCGCCCAGACCAGATGCTCGGGCTTATTATCGAAAACATAAAACGCCGAAAACGCCCAAAGTATCCGCGTATCCAGCACCAACCCCCGCGGCGCCGTCTTATCCACAACCCCCTCATTATTCATCCGCCCGACAAAGCCCCCCTTCTCATCCACCGCCTTACCCGACCAGAACGGCACAATATCCCCATAAAGCTCTTTTGAAACCCTCGCCTCGAATTCCTTTACCCTGTTGTTATCCATAAATTACCCCTGCCTTATGTTTTCTATTCTGATTTCGGAATCCTAATCATTTTGCAGGGCGGGGTTTACCCCGCCGATGTTTAGCCCCAAAGCTTACCCTCTTTCTCTCACGCTTGCAATATTTAAGCTTATCCGCCTTCCACGTCCCAAATCATCATTCATCAATAAGCAATCATAAATCAGTAATTGAACAAATCGTCGAGGGAAAAGTTCCGGCCTGTGGCCTGATTCAGGGCGTTCAATATCTTTGTCCGGGAATTAAGAGTCAGCCATCTGCCTTTGCAGGCGCGTGAGACCATTTTATGCGTAAGCTGCTGCGTCGAGGCCGCGACAAGGTCGTGCGGCTTCAAGTGGCGCTGGTTCATTATCCCGCCAATCGGCTGCGGCCCATACTCTCTTTCATTCCCTTCTTTCATTAATGCCCGATACTCTCATTGCTCGATAGTCAGCTTGAAGACATTGGCCATACTATCAACCTGCTTCGAAGGCGTCGTAACCACCAGCCCCTCGTCCGTCCGCCGCCACTTGATTTTTTCCTTCGCGCCTGACATCGTAATCTTCTTAACCTTTATATTGCCGGCCTTACCTGCTTTGCCGAAAATCGTCATCAAAACGTCTGTTTTATCCCCCGGCCAGCCGAGCGTCATCGCATAAACGGTATCGCCTTTTCGCGTATAGCGAATGTCCTTTGCGTTATAGCCCCCGCGCATCCTCGCGAACATCCCGCCCGATTCCATTTTCGTCGGCCCCTCGCCGAAATCGACAAAAGGCCTCGTATCATATATCGCCTCGCCGTATTTACTCAGCCAGTCACCTATCCCCAGCAGCACCTGTTTTTGATTATCAGGTATCGTGCCATCGGCCTTGGGCGAGATATTCAGCATCAATTGCCCGTTCTTGCTCACGATATCAATCATCGTCCTGATAATCTCAACCGGTTTTTTTATCCCCAGCCCTTCCGTATAGCACCAAGACCCTCTGCTTATCGTATCGTCGGTAAGCCATACGTAATCGGTCAGCTTGTCTGCCCTGCCCTTTTCGTAATCCTCAAGACCGATGCCCTTGGGCAAGTCCTCCTGCTTATATGTCACGACAACTTCCTTATCCAGTTTACCCGCGTCGTTGAAATAGTGCGCCAGATAGCCCATCTTATATTTATCCGGTATCTCATGGAGCCACGAATCGAAATACATCAAATCGGGGTGATAGTTATCAATGACCTCAATGAGCTTGTCCTCCCACATCTGGAAATATTTGTCCGCGGGCATATACCCGTACATAATCGCCCTGCATGGATCGTTGAGCAAGTCAGGAAAATATTGTTTCACGAATTCGTAATGCCCCGTCCATTGCTTTTTGCCGTCCTTCTCGATTTCATAAAGCCCGTTTCGCTCGTGGTGAAACGTCGTTACAAACCTCATATTCCTGCTGCGTATCGCCTTTTCTAATTCGCCGACAATATCCCGGTGCGGCCCCATATCCCTGGCGTTCCACGGCGTCAGCTTACTTGCCCACATTGAAAATCCGTCGTGATGCTCCGCGACAGGCCCCGCGAATCGCGCGCCGACTTTCTGGAAAAGGTCGGCCCATTCGTCGGCGTTGAATTTCTCCGCCTTGAACATAGGCACAAAATCGGGATACTCGAATTTATTCGGCTCGCCCCAGCTCTTGACGTGGTGTCTGTATTCCGGCGCTTTTAAATCGTACATATTCCGCGGATACCACTCATCGCCGAAAGCAGGCACGCTGTAAACGCCCCAGTGAAAATATATCCCTAATTTCGCGTCCCGAAACCACTCCGGCGCGGGATTACGCTTTTTGAGCGATTCCCAGTCGGCCGTGTAATTCACTTTCGGTTTTATGGTCTCCGCTTTTTCCGCTTCCTTCGCGCAGCTTTCCGCCAAAGCGGCCGTCAGCGATATGATAATCAGGCAAATCGCCTTTCTCATACCAGCACCCGTCCTTTCAAAAAGTTTATCCCGGCAATCGAACGAATCTTTTCGCGTACTTTTCGTGTGACTTTGCGGTAGGTTTAAGCCAAACCCTCTCTTTTCGCTCTTTTGGCGGCGCGCTTTTCCTTTATGGTCATTTGCGGTTTCTTTTTCGTTTCCTTTTTGACATCGTGACCCTTTGACATACATTACCCTTTCTTAATTTGTTTTTAATGTTTCACAATTACTTATGTCGCCTGATTTTACTAATGCCTTAGCGACAATGCCAGTCAAAATTTAATCCGCGGCCCAAATTGTATCCTTGACTCAAAACCATTTTTGCCGAACAATGTCGCTGATGGGACTGGATATTAAAAACCGTTTGATTAAGCCGATAAAGCGGCGCGTGGTATATGAATTCGCCAGGTCATACCGGCCGCGAGGCAAAACACGATTCATCGCCGTAACAGGAAGCAGCGGCAAAACCACCACTACCGAACTCATAGCCGCGATTATGGAAACCCGCGGCCCCGTCATAAAGGCAAGCCACGAAAACACCCCCGATTATATCGCCTCCAAAATCCTCTCGCTTTCGCCCTCGCACCGGTTCTTCGTCTGTGAAGTCAGCGCAGGAGCCCCGGGCCTGGTCGAAAAATCCGCCAAACTAATCAGGCCCCATATCAGCGTCGTTACAAACGTCGGCCAGGACCATTACTCCTGCTATCGCAACCTCGAATCGACCGCCGCCCAGAAAGTCAAGCTCGTCGATTCGCTCGACCCCCAGGGCACAGCCATCCTCAATGCCGACGACCCCAACGTCTTCGATATGAGGCACAAAACAAAGGCCTGCGTCATAACTTTCGGCTTATCAACCAACGCGTCGGTCCGAGGCCATAACGTCTCGAGCGGCTGGCCTAAAACATTATCGCTTGACGTCTGCTTCGAGGACAATCGCTTTCACGTTCAAACAAAGCTGCTGGGCGAACACTGGGCATACGCCGTCCTCGCTGCGATTTCAGCCGCTATTGCCGAGGGCGTTCCAATCACGCAGGCAATCGAGGTAATCGAGCGTTTCGAGCCGATGCCATACCGGATGTCCCCGCACACATTTACCGACGGCGTAACATTCATCTGCGACACATGGAAAGGCGCGATGTGGACTATCCCCTATTCGCTTGAATTTATGCGAAAGGCCAGCGCTAAAAGAAAAATCGCTTGTATCGGCTCAATCGCCGACACACCGAAAAGTTTCTTTCACCGCTACCAGCGGGTAATTCGCCAGTCGCTCGATATTGTTGACCTGACTATCTTCGCCGGCGAGCACGCCCTCACCGCCCTGCGGGCAAAACCCGCCCCCGATGACAACCGCGTTATCGCCTTCGACTCCCTGCAGAAGCTCGACTCATTTTTCAAAGATTTCCTCAAACCCGGCGACCTGGTCATGCTCAAAGGCGTCGAAAATAACGACCATCTCTTTCGCCTCATCCTCTCGCGGGCCGCCCCCGTCGCCTGCTGGCGCCAAAAATGCGGCAAATCCCGTTTCTGCCCCGACTGCCGCCTCCTCAATACTCCCTGCGACAAATCATAAATCACTCTCATTATCTTCCCTCTGTTCATTCATACACCTGCCGGAAATTCAAATTCGCGAATTCCCCGTGATACTTCCTCGCTGCCGCGTCATACGCCCTCGCCGCCTCTTTTTCTTTCCCGAAGCTTCCGATGTGTATCAGCCGCCCGTTCGCGTTTATCCTCGCCACCCAGCATTTCCTCCGTTTGTCCCAAAATACCCCCTTGTATTTCGAAGTGAAATTCCCCTTCATTTTCCTCCTGTTCTTGTTGTTCTCGCTGTTGCTCACGACCCGCAGGTTCCCTGTCCTGTTGTCTAAGCTGTCGTTGTTCCTGTGGTCAACCTTCTTGGTCTTGGGCGCCTTCATCAGCCACCGGTGCATCCAAATCGTCTTTCCCTTGTGCCTGTGTATCGCGTATAAACCGTTGCTTTGCTGCACATACCACCTCTTTTTATTCAACTCTTCGTATTCCTCCAAATCAACTATCGCGAATTTCCATTTCGAAAGCGGTATCAGCCGGACTTTTGTCCCTAATCGGATACTGTGATATATCTCCATTGGCCATAAAACCGCCCTCTCCACCCATCTCGGTATTTTTACCTTCACCACCATCGCCATCCTTCTTTTCTCCATTTCTGCATTCTGCATTCTATGTTCTTTGTTTTGCGTTCATTGCTCATTGTTACTTCAAACTATGAACTATAAACCATGAACTAATCGCCAGAGAAACCACACGCCAGCCCTTCGTAGCCCTTGGCGACCTGTCCTCCGAAGCCCCTTAGGGCGTAGGATGGAAGAAGGGTCCCTCTATAATTGGCGCAAAAATGCGCGTTTCGTGCGAAAATTCCGGTTTTATGTCCCCATCGAAATGAACGTAAGTCCTTATGGCAAAAGGAATAAAAAAAATTATTAAAATGGCCGGATTATATAAAACTATAATGCGCGTTTGCGCCGAACAACTGTATTATACAAATGTTTAATACAAGTGTACGAAATCCGCTTCGCGAAGCGCAGTCCGCTTCGGACGAAGTCCCCTTGGGGCGCAGCGGAGTCCTATTTGGGGGATGGAGTCCCCTTGGGATGACATATTTGTACGAAGAACCGCCATTTGGGGCAAGGCAAAGACCTGCCCGACTTATCCCTTAGGGATGACATCGGCGCAGCATCAAGGTCATACAAAAACCGTTGCTGGAATATCTCAAATCCTTATAATACCCCTCGTCTTATTAACAACAAATTAAGGAACTGCAAATGAAACAATTGACGCTCATCGCATTAGCAGCGATATCACTTTTCTCATCCGTAATATTCGCCGAAGACATCCCCGGCGTCCGCAAGCGGCAGCTTATGGACTTCGGCTGGAAATTCACAACCGCACCCCAAACCGACGCCAACGCCGAAAATTTCGACGACGCTTCATGGCGAACCGTTGACCTGCCACACGACTGGTCCATCGAAAGCAAAATCGACCCCAACGCCCCTATGTCCGGCGCAGGCGGCTTTTTCCCCGCAGGCGTCGGCTGGTATCGCCTCAAATTCGACGCCCCCAACGACTGGAAAGATAAACAGGTATCAATCGAGTTCGAAGGCGTCTATCATAATTCCGACGTCTGGCTAAACGGCGTTCATCTCGGTTTTCATCCCTATGGCTACACCACCTTTTTCTATGACCTCACCCCACATCTCAAACCCGGTCAGAAAAACACAATCGCAGTGCGCGTCGATAATTCCAAACACATCAACAGCCGGTGGTACAGCGGCTCAGGAATCTATCGCCACGTCTGGCTCAATATCACCAACCCCGTCCACGTCGCTCAGTGGGGGGGCTTTATTACTACACCCGAAGTCACTGAAGACAAGGCAACTGTGCAAATCCAAACCATAATCCAGAACGACACCGATACTAACCAGTCCTGCCAAATTCTAAACTATTTCTTAAATCCTTCAGGCGAACCTCTTGAAACCGATAAATCTCAAGTGACAGTACCAGCTAAAGGACAAACCTCGGTAAATCAGGTCATTGATGTAGTTTTTCCAAAATTATGGTCACCGGAATCACCCACATTTGAGCTTATGGATACTTGCGTCTTTCTCAATGACAAATTGGTTGATAAGGTTCAAACGACTTTCGGTATACGTTCAATCAAGGTGTCTGCTGAAAATGGTTTTCAGCTTAATGGTAAAACAATTAAACTATGCGGCGGCTGCGTTCACCACGACAACGGCTGCTTAGGCGCCGCGGCTTTCGACCGGGCAGAAGTCCGCAAGGTCGAATTGCTCAAGGCCGCGGGCTTTAACGCGATTCGCACCGCTCATAATCCCCCTTCGCAGGCATTTCTCGACGCCTGCGATAAGCTCGGGATGCTGGTTATCGATGAATCATTCGACTGCTGGGAAAAAGGCAAAAATCCTTTCGATTACAGCCGGGTCTTCAAGCAATGGTGGCAGCGCGACCTCGACGCGATGGTCCTTCGAGACCGCAATCACCCCTCAGTCGTTATCTGGAGCGTCGGCAACGAGGTCGTCGAGCGTGATATTCCCGACGGCGAAAGAATCTGTAAAATGCTGACAGACCGCTTGCGCACCCTCGATACCACCCGCCCCATCACCGCCGCAAACTGCTGGGCGACCCAGCCGAGAAAATGGGCCGATATGGACCCGATGTTTTCACGCCTCGATATCGCCGGCTACAACTACACCCTCGATAACGACAAAGCCGACCACAACCGCGTCCCCTCGCGAGTAATGCTCGCCACCGAATCTTACCCCGGCGCAACCTACGAATACTGGCGCAGGGTTACTGCTAACTCATTTGTCATCGGAGATTTCGTCTGGACAGCTATGGACTACTTAGGCGAATCCGGTATCGGCAGATCCTATGCCTCGACCCGGCGCACAATCGACAACGCCAAAAAAGAGCAGTTCCCCTATCACGGCGCCGGATGCGGCGACCTCGACCTCACAGGCCTGCGTAAAGCAATCTCCCATTATCGCAACATCCTCTGGGACCGCGGCGAAAAACTCTATATGACCGTCCTCGAACCCGCCCACGACGGCAAACCCTATCGCGCTACCCAGTGGGCATTACCGCCCTCGCTCGAAAGCTGGACCTGGCCCGGCCGGGAAGGCAACGACCTCAAAGTCGAGGTCTATGGCAAATTCGACAAGGTTTGCCTCTACCTGAACGACAAGCTCATCGAAGAAAAAGCCACCACAAAGGAAACACGCTTCCGCGCTAATTTCACCGTCCCCTACGCCCCAGGCGCTCTAAAAGCCGTAGCGATTCAAAATGATAAAGAAGTCGCCGAAAATATCCTGACTACCGTCGATAAACCCGCCAATATCCGCCTGACCCCCGACCGCCCCGAAATCACATCCGATGGCCAGGACCTCTGCTTTGTTACCGTAGAAATCGTCGATGATAAAAACCGGCTCAATCCCACCGCCGATAATCCAATTCAATTCAGCGTCTCAGGCCCCGCCAAAATCATCGGCGTAGATAACGGCGACCTCAACACCGACGCCCCATATCAATCTAATCAGCGAAACGCATACAAAGGCCGCGCCCTCGTAATCCTGCGTTCAACCCGTGATTCCGGTGATATAACCCTAACCGCCCGCACCGAAGGATTACCTGATGCGATACTTAAAATCAAATCCAATTAAGGATAAAGTTGCCGTAATGTGTGCTGTGCATACAAATTTCTTACATCACTTATCACTCGTCCGCTTTATTTCTAATACAGGCGGATTTCGAGATCGATATCGTCGAACTTCTTTGAATCCTCCGGTTTGTCGAGATTCTTAAACGACTGTTTCCCAACTTCATCCTTTATTTTCACTGACTTGATAAAACCAGCAGACAGGCCGAAAGGAACGCCGATATTAAAGTTATCCGGATAACACAATGCCGCATTCATAATATTCGCAGCGGCGATATTGCTACTGCAGATACCCCAAATCGATTCATCATATTCGTCTTTTATGCCCTTTATCGTAATTGATTTTATCGTAGCTACTTCATTGAAGCTGGATGGTTCTGCATCAGGCAAATCCATACTTGGATTGGCAACACCTGCAAAGCAGGTTGAATTAAGCATTGCTCCTGTTTTAACTGTCCCAATATGACCTGAGGTAAGTATTTGAGAATCTTCAATATAGCTCTTTACCGTAAGATTACCTAAAGCTTTTATTTTAGAATCTGGTTTTTGTTTTAAAATCAAGTCACCGGAAAGAGTATTAGCAGTTATACTTTTAATAGCATTACATAACCATTCACCTGACAACTCGCCATCGACTTTAACAGTGCCTATATTGCCATCCACATTAACATCAATACCCAAATCGCCTATAAAAATATCATCATCATTTATTGCTCGTCCTACTTTTATGGTTATTTTTCCAACAGATGGTGCATTCAATGAGCCCATAAACCATTCTTTCGCAGAAAGCGACTTTATTGGCATTTTGCTATTTATCTTAAGATCGAATGTCTCATCGAACGCTATCGTTACACTTGCCTTAGGATTTGTTGATGGCCCGATTTCGATGATGCCGTCTATATCAATGTACTTGGCTGAAATGCCTTTCAAAGGCCCCTGGCAAATAATATTGCCGACACTTGCCCCAACATTACCTTTTGTCGAAATCGTCAACACGGATTTATCGTTAGTATCGAACAGCGTGATGGTTGAGAAATACAAGTCATCGCAATTTATTTCGCCATGGCCGCCGCCTGTCAAACTAAATGTAATATCATTATCACCATCATTAAGAGTTAATTTTACATTCTTAAGGCCATCGAAGCTGCCGAATTTACACAGATTAGAGAGTTGTTCCTGCGGAGTGGCCGATTTTAAAATAGAATAATCGGTCTCAATGTGGTTTGTTGATTTATCTCTTGCCTTGACCTGATAAGTGTAAGTTGTTCCAGCTTGTAAACCGTCATCAGTATAAATAGGTGAATCCTGCCAGTCGCTATCACTGCCCCCTGGATTTCCCGATGTCTCGTCAAAGTAATATTCTACACCGGAAGAATCTGTGGCTGTAGTTGCTATCATTGTAATCGATGATTTTTCGTTAGTGTATGGTTCTGTTGCCCAAGTCATAGGATCGGGTTCTGGCGGAATGGTATCATGCGGCTCATTCTTTGTCGTAACAGTAAACGTATCACTTTCTCCGCCTATTGTTAATGTTACATTGGTCGGAGTCGAATAACTGCCTGAGGACGTCTGTCTGACGGTAACCGTATTGCCGTTATTTACTTTTCCCTGCAAATTTGTATATGGCCCTTCATTTACCGAATAGTCTCCGCCTGTTGTTGATATCGTCGTCTCTGCGTTGAACCCGCTTACTGTGATTTGGTTAGATGTATATATTGTATTTAATTCCACGTCGGGCAGGTCTGTAAATGTGAATTGATCAGGTATAGTATCGGGTGGTGGGATATAAACCACACAATCCCCAGTGCCTGTTGTCCAGTCGCTAGAGCCACCGGAATTTGTTGCTTTGACTCGATACCGATAATTACCCTTGACAACATTATCAGGATAAGATGTTTCCTGAGCTGAATAAATATCTTCCGACCATGTATTACCTCCGTCATCCGATACTTGGAGTTGATATGAAGTTGCCCCATCCGAGGAGAACCAGCTAATGATGTATTGCCCGGTGCTACTGCTTGATGGATAGCTGATTGAAGCGGGTTTAGGGGGTGGCGGAGGAGCTATCTTCTTTCCGGTTACAGATCCACTGAATTGGCTTTCGCCTGTTCCTAAATTATCTGCCGCAGCAGTTACCCAATAATAATACATAACATCGATAGTTGCCGTAGAATCTACGAATGACAAACCATCTATCCATTCACTGATTGGCGTTTTCGTTCCTGATACGCTTTCAGAACGATAAACACGATAATAGCCGGCCCCTGTTACTGAATCCCATTGTATGAAAACACAATCCGTTCTATCGTTCGTTGCAGATACATTTGTAGGAGATGTAAGATAAAGTACACTAATAGTATCATTATCAGAATTTTCACTCATATCAAAAGCAATAACAGAAATCGTATTCAATCCTGCCGTCAAAGGAACCGAGCAAGACCATGAAGGCGTATTAAGAGTAGCAGTTCCGGTTGCACCTGTCGTTTGATTGAGATACTCAACGCGATTCACTTGATAATTGTCTGATGCTGTCCCGGAGAGTAATATTGAGGATGAACCTGTCGTATATGACGGATTATTTGTTGGAGAAGTTATTGTTATTTGTGGCAGCGTTGTTTCAATTGTATAATTTATCTTTAACGAGAATTTATCACATTGGAAATATCGCTGAAAATCATATCCGCAATTTTCGCTCTGTGAAAACATCATTAGACCATAATTAGAAGAACCATTATACCATTTTTTGGCGATTTCAGTTATGTTCCAATAAGAATATGTATTAGTTGATTTGGAAACGTTTACAGTTACCTGATCATAAGGATCTGGACTTAGTTGATCATTCCAAGTAGCGCTGCTTTCATCCCAATTTTCTAAAATTAATGCTAAAGTAATTCCAAGCTGATTCCCACCAGTATTTTCTGAGGATAAGGTTGTAGTTTTAGCTGAAAAAGTGGCACTGTTGAATGTGTATCCGAGAGGTAATGAAGGCAAATCAAATTTTATTAATCCGCGTTCATTAAGATATCCGTATGTTTCATCATAGCCGATAAAAACGTCTCCTGTTAAGGTATCTTTCGGCTGTCCTGAAGCAATCCCACAATTTCTTGAAGTGTTTACAATTTCCTCCCTGTTGTTATTTGATCGAATTACAGTAATAGAAGCTGAGCCAATAGGATTATCAGAGGCATCATAAGCAGTAAAAGTAATTAAATTTGAACCTTCATCAAGATAAACACGGTCTGACCACGTTGCTCCAGTATTATTTTCAGTACAATCGGAATCTCCCGTAAGAGCATTTTCCCAACAGACAATATTAGTGTTAGAAGGAGATGTGCCATTGCACATAACTGAGTTGTCGCCTGTTTTATATGGATTTTGAGCAGGACGATCCACAATTAAATCCCCACTTGAAGAAGTATCGACTTTGAAAGTGACAAGAACTGTTATGTTTGCCTGAATATTTGAAAGTTCCCAAAAGCCCAAACCATCGCTTCCTTGTATAGGCAAACCGTTCCTATGCCATTTATCAACAACATAATCAGGATCAGGTGTAGCGTAAAAGGTTTTATCGTCACCAGATTCTACAAGAATAGCTCCTGATGGGTTGATTGAACCATGTGAGCCTGAGGTAGCCGTTAAAGTTATAGTAGAAGCAGGATAAATATTAAACTGGCGACGATATTCTTTAACTGGTTGAGCCAAATCACCTGTTACCCACGTCATTGGACTGAACGAACCCGCACCATAGATGATGCCATACTCTTTAATGTTATGTACTTCATACCTAATATCTGGAATTATCACAATTGGTTTATAATTGGTATTGGAATACTTTACATCAAAACTGAACTCCAAATTATTAAAAGCCGCCGTATTTGTGCACCATTCGCCAGCGTCAAAGATCAATATGTACACATTGTTATTGCCCAATAACTCAGGAGGAGATCCTGTAAGAATTTGATCTGTCACTCCCTCAAGCCCAGCTTCGATAAAGGCTTTGCCTAATTTTTTCACTATCCACTTAATTGTTGCCGACACATTCTTAACATCAGGGAGAACCCCTGTATATATACTTTCCAAACGGAAAGCCGTTTTAAAAGTTTCATCCAACCAATCTGCACACACACTTATACCATTAATAGAAACCCGAGGGTTTTCAATTGAACTGTTTTCAGGCAGGATAAGAATTATTTCACTTTTCATGCCACTCGTCCCGCTATCGTCGCCATAAATCTGTGTTGCTTCAGTGTTTTGTGCAAGCTTTTCTATTACCTTAAATCTTAAATTGCCATTGGTGAGAGGTTCTATTCGCTGGATTACCGTAACTATTCCAGGAAATAGTTGTGTACGAGTATAGTTCCAATCCCAACTATGTAAGTCTTCGAAGCTAAACTGAGTATTTGTGGCATATAAATCTATCGGAAAAAACGTCACACTATTTGACAAATCCGATTCGCTTGGTTCGTTCAACAATGATAAAGATGTCACATTTCTAACGGAATCATAGCTCGGCTCTTGCATAAGATAATTTTCAGCATCAAAACCTTCCCATACGGCAGTATCAGCACGAAAATCCCCCATGGGTAACCATGCCGGCAGTATAAAACTAAATAGAACTGTTTGACTTTGTTGAGGGTTCAACACGCTTGTCTCAATTGGATATACATCATACCATCCTACTGGCCATGACTCTAATGAGGCATTTTGTCCTGCAAAACTTAATCCAACCCAAAAGCTGCGTGTCGTCGATCCGGTATTTTTAATAGTAACAGTTGCCTGCATCTGCTGGCCTCTTTGGACTGCGCCAGTCGGCGGGTTAAAAGCAATAATAGCTGCATTATCTGTAGCAAACACATCTGAAGTATTCAGAACGATACATGCATAAAAGAAAGTAAATAGGAATGTCTTTTTCATTTTCTCTCACTCCTTTATATGTTTATTAGACGTTTGATTGAGTTACTTATGTTTATCGATATAGCTTGATAGAAGACGAAGATAGAAACTGACGATTCCCCAGTTACTTCTCCTCTGCTTCTGAACATATTTTTCTCCTTCTCCAAGATTATGCCACCCTTCGACTTCGCTCAGGGCAGGTAAGGCACTAACTCACCAGGAATTTCCTTAATTTTTTAAGAAATCCGTGATAATCCGTGGTTCTGCTATTCCTCCACGGGTGTGAGCCATGTCAGTAGTTTCAGTTTAGATAAATGTCCCCGTTTGTCAAGAGAATTTTCGACTATTTTAAATTTATTTGACCAAATAATGTCAATCTGGGCAATCTGCGGTTAAACTTTATGTGTCTTCTCTGCACAAACAAACCATAGGCCGGGAGTGGTAAACAAAAAACCGTTGCCACCAATACGCTATTTCGTATAATATTCGGCTAACGCAAATTCAATAATAACGGAAAGGAGCAATATTATGATGGATTGTATCTTAGCGGCAAGCACACTGGGAACTTGGGACTGGGCGGCAGTCGGCGTGTACTTCGCCTTAATCATGGGCGTTACCTGGTGGGTAATCCTCAAAAACAGGGACACCGCCGATGACTACTTCCTCGCGGGTCGAAATCTCGGCTGGTTCATCGTCGGCGCATCAATCTTCGCCTCCAACATCGGTTCCGAACACCTTGTCGGTCTCGCCGGCTCCGGCTGCACCGACGGCGTCGCCATGGCGCACTATGAACTCCACGCCTGGTGCCTGCTCGTCCTTGCCTGGGTGATGGTGCCGTTCTATATGCGCTCCAAGGTCTTCACTATGCCGGAATTTCTCGAAAAGCGATTCAACCCCACCGCAAGATGGGTCCTTTCACTAATCTCATTAGTTGCCTATATTCTCACCAAAATCGCCGTCGGTATATTCGCGGGCGGCATCGTTTTCAGCGTCCTTTTACCCGACGTAAGATTTATAGGTCTCGACAGCTTCTGGATTGGCTCATTCCTCGTCGTAATCCTGACCGGCCTATACACAATCCTCGGCGGCCTCCGTGCCGTCGCCTACAACGACGTAATTCAAACCATCGTCCTTATCATCGGCTCGGCGCTGGTTACATACTTCGGCCTGCAAGCTCTGGGCGGTTGGGGCGAATTAAAAAACATAACCGGCAGTGAAATGTTCAACCTCTGGAAACCCCTCGTTCCCGCTGGAATCGAAAGCACATGGGCCCCGGTCCGAGAATCCGGCCGGATGGCCTGGTATTTCAACACCAACTACCCCTGGATCGGAATGCTCTTCTGTGCCCCCGTAATAGGATTGTGGTATTGGTGTACGGATCAATATATTGTGCAGAGGGTACTGGGGGCGCCGAATGAAATGGAGGCGAGGCGAGGGTCGATATTCGCGGGGTTCCTTAAACTATTGCCGGTGTTTATTTTCATCATACCGGGGATGATTTGTTTTGCGCTGGCTAAAAGCGGGAAGGTGGCGGCTATACAGCAGACGCTGTTCGATGCACAGGGGCAAATTATTCGGGACGAATGCCAGAAGGCGTTCCCGCTGTTAGTGGCTACCGTATTGCCTGTGGGCGTTCGCGGGATAGTGGTGGCGGGATTATTAGCTGCCCTTATGAGTTCATTAGCTGGGACGTTTAACGCTTCATCGACGCTGTTTACAATGGATTTTTACAGCAAGTTCAAACCCAAGGCGTCGCAGCACCAGCTTGTGTGGATGGGGCGTGTGGCGACGGCGGTTATGGTGATAATCGGTTTATTATGGATACCTGTGATTCGCGGAGGCAGGGGTTTGTATGATTATCTTCAAGGGGTGCAGGCGTATCTTGCGCCGCCGATTTTTGTGGTATTTTTCTTAGGCGTATTTATGAAACGGCTCAACGGCAAAGGGTGCTTAGCGGCGCTGGTTGTCGGATTTTTGATGGGGCTGGCGCGATTGGCGATTGATACGCCTGTGAAACTTATGAAGGATTTCACTTATACGGAAGGGTCACTGCTTTGGATTATCAATAATATTTTCTTCCAGTATTACAGTATTTTAATTCTTGTGGTTTGCGCGGCGGTGATGATAGCGGTAAGCTACGCGACCGAGACGCCGAATTACGAGAAAATCAGGGGATTGACTTACGGCACCGAGACCGATGACGACAGGCAAAAATCCCGCAGAAGCTGGTCGGCGATAGATGTGATTTTCTCGGGCGTTGTCCTTGCGATTATAATCGCGGCGTACCTGTACTTCCGAGGATAATTAGCGGATAGCGTATAGCGGATAGTTGATAGTAAAAGCCCTGTCGAAAGACGGGGCCCCCTCTTCGAGGACTACGCCCTAAGGGGGCTGCGCCTTCGGGGACTCCGCCCTGAAGCAGGACTGCGCTTTTTGTATTCATCAATATTGAACATTTACCGCGGGGGCTTGTTTTTGTGAGAAGGTCGCTTTATCCCGATAAAAATACAGGATTTACGTTGATCGAGCTATTGATAGTCATCGCGATAATCGCGTTATTGATGGCGATTCTGATGCCTGCGCTTCAACGGGCTAAAGAACAGGGCAAGCGCGCGGTCTGCTTTAACCATATCAAGCAGCTTCAACTGGCGTGGAACCTGTACGCGGATGAAAACGACGACAAGATTCCGGCAGGAGATGTCTGGTATTCCTGGATGTATGACCAGGCATCAGGCGGGCCTCAACCCAGTTGGTACGAATGGCCTCACGTCTGGCCTCACGACTCGCAAACTCCCGATGAAATGCTGGCCGAATTAAGTTACTGGCCCGCGAAAGAAGCGGACTGGCAGCACTCCATAGCCGAGGGAAAGCTTTTTAAATACATTAATGATTACAAAATATATCAGTGCCCCGCCGGCGAAAAAGACGAGCGAGTAACATACACACTGGCTTATTCGATAAATACATATCATGGAGCGGCCGGCATTGAGCCGGAAATTACCGCCTTGGAAATCAGGCATAAAGGTCAGATTAAAAAAACTTCCGACAGGATCGTCTTTATTGACGCGGGGACGGCCGGAAAAGGCGCTTTTTATCTTTCGTATAATTTTAATGACCCGATGAAATGGGACGACATGCCGCCAATCAGGCACGGCAGAGGAACGACATTTTCGTTCGCCGACGGCCACGCCGGGTACAGAAAATGGACGGACAGGCACGCTCTCGAATACATTCAGGGATTCCTCGACAAACGACCCGACTGGAGGGGTAATCAACCCGGCGACAACAGCGATTGTGATTTGCGATGGATGCAGAGAGTTACCTGGGGCCAGGTTAAATATCCTAATCCTGAACCCGGCAAGAATTGTGATGAATTTTAATTTTTGCCGCCCCAGCCGAATATGCTTGACTTTTCAGATAAAGCTGGGATTCTATAGTAAATGAGGCCCAGCGACGTAGCTGAGCAGGAATATAAAATGGTATATGAGAAAACCAAGTTTAAGGAGTAGCAAGATGGCAAAGAGTGCCAAATCCGTAACGAAGAGTGAGATTCTGTCCAGTATCGCCGGTACCACGCAGCTAACCCGCAAGCAGGTGGTGTCAGTGTTCGATGCCCTTACAGACCTGATTAAGAGCGCCGTGGGCAAGAAAGGCCCGGGCATTTTCGCTTTGCCGGGTCTGATTAAAATCATAGTCATTAATAAGCCGGCCACCCCCAAACGCAAAGGCATCAACCCGTTCACCAAGCAGGAACAGATTTTTGCCGCCAAGCCGGCACGCAAGGTCATCAAGGTTCGGGCTTTCAAGGCCCTCAAAGAGATGGCCAAGTAGAGTTATCAGGTTAGGCGTAGCGCAGCGAAGTCCCCGAAGGGGACAACCTGTAATTTCCAAATGGCAAGGTATGTCCGCCCCAGGCGGATAAGGGTTTGTTATGCGCCTGGGGAGGACTGAATTAAGACAATTATGACCCTTCATTTCAAATCACTATGCAGCAGCAGCTCGGGGAATTGCTTACTTGTCTGGACGGACAGGACCAGGGTGCTAATCGACTGCGGGCTCGGGTCGATGAAGAGGACACGCCAGATGCTCAAAAAGCATCTCGGAAATCCGGGCGATTTAGATGCTTGTATCATATCTCACAACCACAGCGACCATATTTCTTACTATCCCCTGAGGGTCTTCGAAGAACTCGCAACGACAATCAGAATCCATGAGAATTGCCTGCCTCAGCTTAAAGAAAAACACTTCAACGGCTATGGCTTTGGTTCGTTGAAACTGAAAACTTTCGCAGATACACCTTTTACGATAGGCGACTTATCAATCAGGCCATTCGAGGTTCCTCATAATCCTTACTTTTTCACCTGCGGCTTTGTCATAACCTGTATGAACAAAAAAATCGTCATCGCTACGGATTTCAACGACTGGCGGGAATTGCCGGGGCATTTCACCGACAGCGATTTCATTTTCGTCGAGGCCAATCATGACCTTGAGCTTTTGAGACAATATTACAATCCCAACAGCAGGTTTCATATGCCTAATCCCAAAACGGGGCAAATGATTCGCGAAATCCGGCGCAGGAGCAGCAAACCCCCTAAGACGGTTATGTTAGGCCATCTTAGTTCGCAGAGAAATGAGCCGGGAATCGCGATGGCGGAGACACGCAAGGCATTCGGCGAGGCGGGAATGGAAATGGATTTTGAATTGTTAGCAGCGCCGCGAATGGAGAGTAGCGAGGAAGTGAAAATTACTTAGTATTGCCACAGAGTTTTTAGCCACAGAGGACACAGAGGTCACAGAGATAATAAGTATAAAGTTAAAAGGAAAAAATGGATCCCGGCTAACGACTTGCCGGGATGACGCCCCCTACGGGGATTGCGCAAGGCGTCAAAAGGAAATAAGAATGGCATCTCCAAAATTCAATATGATTATCCGTAATGAGACAGAGGCGGATGTTGAGGCGATAGGCGATGTTACAAAGGCGGCTTTCGCAAGTTGCCCGTATAGTCATCAGACGGAACAATTCATAGTTAAGGCGTTGCGGAGGGCTATGGCGCTGACTATTTCATTAGTCGCGGAGATTGACGGAAAAGTGGCGGGCCATATAGCTTTCTCGCCTGTAACCATTTCCGACGGCAGTCAAAACTGGTATGGCATCGGCCCATTTTCCGTGCTGCCCGAACTCCAGAAACAAGGTATCGGCAAATCCCTCATTAATAAAGGCCTGTCGATGCTGAAAGCATCAGGAGCCAAAGGATGTGTTCTTGTCGGCGACCCCAATTATTATCAACGTTTCGGCTTCAAAAGCTTCCCGGAATTAATCCATGAGGGCGTTCCACAGGAGTACGTTCTTGCCTTGCCGTTCGGCAAGAAAAAGGCCCATGGCGTTGTGGAGTTTCACAAAGGTTTTTTTGCAAAAGAATAACAGAGGTTAAAAGTTTTTAGTGTTTAGTTTTTAGTTATGGAATCCGCCTCTGGCGGAAAGGATTCGGATTGGGTAGAATTTATCCGCCGGTTGTTTGACGGATTAAGGGCAAAGAAAAAATGTAATTTAATGGGTGGATGTTCCTAATTAAATTAATAAATTGGTTTTATATTGCCTTATTCGAGGAGTGATGAGATGCAGATTGATATATTTCAAATAATGAATAACCTCAGTAAGCTACGGCCCATTTTCCATTCCGAAGCTGACTTCCAACATGCACTTGCTTGGGAAGTGCATCGCCGTTTTCCTAAAGACGAAATAAGGTTAGAATTGCCAGTTAAGTCTGGCGACAGGAGACTACATTTGGATTTATGGCTTTCGCATCAAAAACAATCAATCGCAATCGAATTAAAATACAAGACTCGCATCCTCTCAGTGCCACACAATGATGAACACTATATTCTCAAAAATCAAAGTGCTCAAGATATTGGTCGCTATGACTTTTTGAGGGATTTACAGAGACTTGAGATGGTCTCGACCAATCTCCCTAACTCAAAGGGGTATGCTATCCTTCTCACGAATGACAGTTCCTATTGGAGTCATCGACCTGGCGCACAAACGGTCGACGCTGCCTTTCGTCTGAACGAAGGCCGTTCAATTCATGGCAAGCTGAGCTGGGATTCTGCTGCTTCATCGGGCACGACCAAATCAAGAGAAAATCCATTAAATCTCACAGGTACATATAATGTTAAATGGCAGAATTATTCACTACCTGACAAAGAACCGACGTATGGCTTCAAATATCTTTGCTTTGCTGTTCCGTGATTTATAGTTATTATTGAAATTCACTACTGTCCCGTTATAAGTCGAACAAGGACAACTGGTTATGAAACTGGTTAAAATCGGTTTTCGTCATATTGTTCGTAAGTGCTTGTTCTATCGGCATTTGCTCGAAAAGCGTAATGCTG
>Ga0105104_10001175_pt1 | contig 19785 bp, 9 predicted proteins | sample PPLLaktember2015_3_FD_87034 | JGI IMG/M metagenome (GOLD analysis project Ga0105104, IMG submission 87034) | Freshwater sediment microbial communities from Prairie Pothole Lake near Jamestown, North Dakota, USA - PPLs Lake P7 Core (6) Depth... | ecosystem: Environmental > Aquatic > Freshwater >... | reverse complement strand
GTTCGATCCGATCAGCGGAACAGGCACGATGTCCAATACCTATAATAGCTGGCCTCAGGGTAATCAGGGTACTGCCTGGTTGGTTAACAATGGCGGCTGGACGAGCACCAATAGCAACGGCGGCGGACCATTTTCGCAAGTAAAGAACGCTCCTCGTAATGCTGTTGCGATCGCTGGTATTTATAACTGGGCAATATCAGTACAACCAATCAACGACACCATCAATGAAGTTAGATGGAAGCTGGTTGAAGTAAATAACAAGTACTGGTTTGGCGGCACAGTTCAAACAAAGGCAACAACAACGAAGTTTAATGGTATAGGCTTTGGCTTTAACAACGACATGGAAGCCACTCAAGTCAATTTATTAGCAGTGAAAGTTGATATTGGTGCGCCCATTATAGTTCCTAAAGCACCCTGGCAGGCGTTTTATGTCGATCAATGGGGTATTTTAGGCAACCGATTTGGCGGATGGAAGTTTATGCCGGATACATTAGTTGGCAATGCCGGTATTGGAGGAACTGCTGTGAACACCGGTTGGACTGCAGTCAGCGGTTTAATCGATCAATTCAATGTTGCTGATGGCGCAGGACTTCTCATTACTGGTAAAGCGGAATTTATTGGCGGCGGTTTTGAAGCGAAGAATAGTTTACGTATCGCTCTCAGCAACACTGCGACCGGTAAAATTGTGGGTACGGGCGATTCCACGCGCTGGGACGGTTCTGAAAGCGGCGTTGGATATCTCTTCATCCCGCAGAGTGGCGCAAATGCTCAGGAGACATGGGCGAATAACAAGTCAGGTAATTTTGGCACCATCGCACCCGGTCCGTGGCTGTTAACGGATGGCACAATGCTCGGCGCAATTCCTCAAATGCCGAATAATGCAGTCGGTGGAGCTGGTGTGTACAATTTCAAAATGTCGGTCGTCCATAAATCGACGGGGAACAACGATGTGACGTTTACACTGTACAAACCTGGTTACACGTATGTTGCAACGTCCAGTGTTGCTGCTCCGGCGACTGAAAAGTTCAATAGCCTTGCTTTTGCGTTTAATACAAACGCATCGACAAAGTCGTTGAAACTTACAGACGTGAAAGTGGATACCACATCGGCAAGTATTCCAGTGGGTGTGAAAGAATCTGAGGATTTATCAATACCGACGGAGTATATGCTTGCGCAGAACTATCCAAATCCGTTCAATCCGACTACAACAATTCAATATGAGATTCCCATGACCTCTCATGTGTCTCTGACGATTTACGACATGCTTGGCAGAGCCGTTGCCACGCTTGTCAACCAGACGCAATCAGCGAGCAGGTACACTGTTCAGTTTGATGCAGGGAGAATGAGCAGCGGAGTCTATTTCTATCGAATTGATGCTCGAAGTGAGAATGGAACGAAAGACTTTACTTCTGTGAAGAAACTGGTATTGATGAAGTAAGGGAGTAGTAATTCAAGTACGGCTCACGGAAGAAGTGAGCTGTACTTGTTTTGATATGTGATTAGAAAAAATGTTTTCTCGTTATCCCGGCCTGTCCTCGCAGGTCGGGTTTTTTATATGGAGTATTGAAGGGAAGCCGTTATGTGAAAGACGAGAATGTCTGCGGGGGATCGATTTATTGCTGGAAGGATACAGTCGTGGTTTGAGACAGCGTTCCTCGATCTTGGCATTTGATGCGGTACGGGTAAAGAGGATGCAAGACGTTCCAATTTATGGAAAGTACAATAGAATTAATCGATTGGTTTAACGTGAAGGAGTTGTTATGAAAGAGGTTTTTGTTCATCATCAACGGTATAGTAATAAACGGTTTATGAATATAATTTCCATGTCAGTATTTCTCCTGTTCTCCACGCCGGCGTTTGCGCAAATTCAAACGAATGTTCCGGCACTGAAAGATGTCTACGCCAATGATTTTTATATCGGATGTCTTTTATCGTACAATGCGATCGGCTTTCCTACCGATCCGGAATTTCCAACAGGCGCAGTATATGACCTCAACGGCGGATATTTGATAAAATACCATATGAATTCCATGGGTCCCGGCAATAATATGAAGCCGGTAAATACCGTAAATATATCCGGAAGCGCTTCTGCGTATAATGCAGCAGCAACGCAAATAGAAAAAGATTCTATCAATATACATCCGATAGTAAGATTTAATTCCGCGATGATCGCGCAGTTCAACTGGGCACAGAGGCAGGGATTTAAATTCCGCGGACATACGTTGGTATGGCACAGCCAAACTCCGGGTACCACTTTCTTTCGCACAGGGTATTCATCGACCGGTGCGGTTTTAACGAAAGCGCTGATGACCCAGCGCATGGAATATTATATTAAAGAGGTGATCAGATTGATCCACGAAGGATGGCCGGGATTGGTCGTGGCGATCGACGTCGTGAACGAGGCGGTAAACGATAATGGAACAGATCGTTCAACCGGCAATGAATGGTACTCAACATTTGGCGACAATAGTTTTATCATGAAGGCGTTTGAGTTCACCCGTAAGTATACCGTTCAATACGGCGAAACCCAGATGAAGCTTTATTACAACGATTATAACACCTCGACTGCCAGTAAGGCTGACGGCATGGTGAGGGTATGCGGACCAATATTTCGTGCGGGATATTTAGATGGCATTGGCATGCAGGAACACGACAACATATCATCTCCGACTGCAGCACAATGGATTGCCTCGTATAATAAATTTGATACGATTTGCACTGAAATGGCGGTCACGGAGCTCGATGTGAAAAGTACGTACGCGCAATTGACCGCACAGGCCAATCAATTTAGTATGCTGTTAAAATGCTTCATGGACCGAAGCTACCGATCGGGCCGGGGTAAAATTATAAATGTGACCAAAGACGGATTAAACGACAGATATACGTTCAATGTGAACTCCTCTCTGTGGGATTCAACAGATCAATGCAAACCTTCATTTTATGCGGTGGTGAACGTCGGAATCCATTATCACAGATTGGATTCCCTTATCACGGTGGTTAATACGCTGAATCAAAATAATTATTCAACAGCATCATGGGCGAACGTAGCCAACGCATTGAACGCTGCGCTCACGGTAAAAGCCGCTAATTTTTCGTCCGCTGTTCCGGCAGATTCAGCTTTCGGAAGTGCGGTGAATGATTTAAAGACCGCGCTCGGAGTCCTGACCGGTGTGACGGATGATCAAGGGAATACGGTCTCGTCCTTTGTGCTCAACCAGAATTATCCGAATCCATTCAATCCGACGACCGTGATCGGTTATCAATTGCCTATGAACAGTGTGGTCACATTAAAAGCGTACGATATGCTCGGGCGCGAGGTGGCGACTCTGGTGAATGGAATGAAGAACGCCGGAATTCACCAGGCAACGTTTGACGCTTCGAAACTGCCGAGTGGCGTGTATGTCTATACGTTACGTGCAGGAACGTATACACAAACCAGAAAATTAGTTCTCATGAAATAATATGTGCAGGCATATCGGTGAAATAAGAGAATGAGGTGACATGTGGCGTCCGTTGAAGCGAAAATAATGAATCAAATTCTCGCTCTTCTGATGGTGCTCTTCGGTCTTTCTCCGGTCTCGATCTCTCAGACAAAAGAAAGTCCTGGCGAGTTATTCCGGAGTGCGAGTTCAAAGTATGCGCAGCACGATTATAAAGGGACTATTGAAGAAATAACCCGATTTATCAAGTTGAAGTCCAACGTCGCGGAAGGATTCGGCATTCGAGGAGATGCAAAGTGCGGACTTGAAGATTGGAAGGGAGCCATTGACGATTATAACCGTGCGATTACATTAAATTCGAAACTGGCGGTTGCCTACCATCATAGAGGAAACGCAAAGTGTATGCTTCAAGATTATCTGGGAGCCGTGACCGACTACTCCAAAGCAATCAAGTTCTCGCCAAATGATGCAGAGGTTTACAATGATCGAGGAAATGCAAAGCGATCGCTAAAAGAGTATCAAGGAGCCATCTCTGACTTCACTCATGCAATTACTCTGTCACCTGATGATGCAAAAGCGTACAATAACAGGGGAAATGCGTACGGCAGACTCAATGAATATGCGAAATCCATTATTGATTACGATAAAGCGATCAGCCTTGTACCAACGTATGCCGAAGCCTATAATAATAGAGGGATTGCAAACCTGGGCCTTGGATTAAAAAGCAAGGCGAAAGAGGATTTTAAGAAGGCGAATGAACTTGGGTGGAATGTTCCTCAGGAGCTTTTTGATATGTGCAGATAAATGGTGGCGGGCGAGGTGATCAAGGAAGGATGGGAAATTGATGAAATGCAGTATCAAAACCATTAAATACTTCCTAAGAATAAGTGTTCGTCAGAGAACACTCATCTCAAAGGAATGGTCACACGACGCATGTTCTTCATTATTGAGGATTTTCTAATGCATGATCTAAATATTCTTATTTATCCTCTTCTTCAGAGATATGCGAATCTTACAAAACCGGTATCGGTTATGGGATTTGGAAGTCCTCGGTTTTGGAAGCAGTGCAGCATATTTATTTTCGTTTTCGTCTTTGTTGTCGGGCTCCTGCCGCTGCAATTGATTGCACAACCTTTGGCAAGCGGTAAAAGCAAATTTTTAGGATGTAGTATGCGCAGCATTCGCACGAATTTTAGCAAGTATTGGAATCAAGTAACACCGGACAATGCCGGGAAATGGGCAAGCGTAGAAAGCAGTCAGGACCAATATAACTGGACTCCGCTCGATAATATCTATAATTATGCCATGACCAACGGTTTTCCCTACAGACATCATACGTTTATCTGGGGCAGTCAATATCCGGGATGGATTACATCGCTTGATTCAGCAAGCCAGAGAGCACAGGTAGAAGAATGGATTCGTCTTGTGGGTACGAGATACCCCAATATCAATTTCGTCGATGTCGTCAATGAACCGTTTACGACTCAGGTACCGTTCAAAAATGCACTTGGAGGAGATGGTGCAACCGGCTGGGATTGGGTGATTACCGCATTTCGGTGGGCAAGGCAATATTGCGCTCCCGGTGTGAAGCTGCACTTGAACGAATATAATATTTTACACAACAATACTGCGACCGACCGATATATGGCTCTTATCGATACTTTGAAGGTAAGAGGGTTAATCGATGGTTTCGGCATACAGGGCCATTATTTTGAATTCAAAGGTTCCGGCTACACATGGTCGATTCCGACGATAAAAAGTAATCTTGACAGGCTCGCGGCGAAAGGGTTGCCGATTTATATTACCGAATTCGATATTAATGAACCGGTGGATAGCGTTCAACTGCAGAACTATAAAACATATTTCCCCATTTTCTGGGAACATCCCGCAGTCAAAGGGATTACATTGTGGGGATATGTTGACGGGGATATATGGCAGGGAAACGCCAATCTCTTGGACTCAAGAAATGCCGAGCGGCCGGCACTTCAATGGCTGCGAACCTATATTGTAAGTCCATTTGCACCGGTGGCCATTTCGCCGGTGGGTGTTGGTGGAGTTCCGCGAAATCCGGTATTATTCTGGCACAGTTCGGATTCCGCGACATCCTATCATCTTCAGGTTTCGACCAGTAGTACATTTTCTCCGTCTATCATTACGGATACGACCATCACGGACACCACAATACAATTGAGCCCGCTTGCCGAAAGCACGAGATATTACTGGCGCGTCAGTGCGTCGAACGAACACGGAACAAGCGAATACTCGACAGCCGCATATTTTAAAACGGATATTTTCATCGTCTCGGTGTCGGATGATGGAGGGATTCCGGCGCAGCCGTTTCTTTCGCAGAACTATCCGAATCCATTTAATCCGGTGACCCGGATTCAATATTCAATTCCAGAAAACGGATATGTGTCGCTGAAGGTCTACTCTCTTGTTGGAACGGAAGTGGCGATCGTGATCTCCGGTGTGCAGCACGCCGGCCGCCATACGGTAATGTTCGAGGGAACAGGATTGGCGGGCGGGGTCTACCTCTATCGTCTGCAATCGGGTAATTTCATGGAGACAAGAAAGCTCTTACTATTGAAGTAAGTGGTTTGCTGAACACACCAAATTTTTAAGGGGGCATAAAAATGAACAGAAGTAAATTGTTCACTTTTATTGTTCTGGTTGTTCTCATCGCAGGATGCAGTCACGCGAAGTGGGTCAGCAATGACTTCGAGAGATACCAATCGGGTGTTGATTCCGTGTCTATCCTGTTTCCCTTAGTCGAATATTCTGAGAAGAGTGGAGAAGAAAAAAATGTAAAGATAGGGCACAGCGTTTTTATTTCAAGAAAAGTTGCAGAGGTATTGAAGAGTATTATCGACAAGGATCATTTTATTGCGCAGTCAGCGGTCGTGATTTCTGATTCGGCCATCATTGATCGATGGCTCCCCCGGTTCTTCTCGAAATCAACGCAAAAGGCTAAACAATTCAACGATTCGCTGTTACGCGCGAAAGAAACGATAGGGATGTTCCCGGTCATTCCGGAAATGCGGCTCTTAACGGATAAAGTGACGACAAAATTGTTTTTATTTGTGAATGGGACAGCGTTTGGAACAACCGAGGAGACAAAGCAGAACGATATCCAGCAGGCGCAAACATTTGATTTATTGTATGATCATCCCTTTGCGTACGACTATCAATGGTCCGGATTACAATTACATATGTATTTAGTTGAAACAAAAACGATGAAACTCCTCTGGTCTCATCAAAATGATTATCATGATACAAAATATGATCCGATAAAGGAAGAAGAAATAAAAAACCTTTGCAGGAAGTTGATACAAATTAATTAACACAGTGAGCCCAGGACGAATGGAGCGCCAATATTATTATTCAATTTAATTTCCAGGAGCGACCGATGAAATCACATTGCCAAATTCTCATATTAGGTTTTCTCTTGTTCGTCACCGCAGATATCCCGGCTCTCGGACAGCCGTCCGGAGGTCCTTATGGTCCGATGCATCAAACGTACACCCTGCCGCACGTTGCCGGGAAAATTTATTACGTCGCTGTTGACGGGAAGGCGGAACAGTCAGGCGAATCGCTCAATACGCCTACATCTCTTGAAGCCGCCATGGAGCGCGTACGGACAGGCGATGCCATTGTGTTGCGCGGAGGTACCTATCGAACCGGCAATTTACTCTTGAACCAGGGAATTACGATCCAACCCTATGCAGATGAACAACCTGTTCTCAAAGGAACGTTTATCGCCGCAGATTGGAAGAATTTGGGGAACGAGCTATGGAAGACATCATGGTCTCATTTGTTTCCGTCCCAGCCGGATAGCTGGTGGTCTCGTGATCGGTATGGAAAAGAGACCCCGCTCCATATTTTTAACAATGATATGGTATTTATCGACGGGAAGTTCTTACAGTCAGCCGGTCGAGAAGGGGATGTCAATGAAAATTCATACTACATCGATTATGATACGAAGCAGGTTTATATCGGTGTAGATCCGACAAATCGATTAGTCGAAATTACCGCATTCAATGCCGCCCTCGTTAGAACAATGAAAGAATGCCACGGTAAAACTCCGGATCACCGGGGCCCGGCCATTCGTGGAATAACGTTCACGCAATATGCCTACCGTGCAATAGAGGTCGAAGGAAAGGAACCGGAAGCATTATCTGCAGAGTCGGACCATGGAAAGGATGTCATCGGTACAACCCTTGAGGATTGCACCATTTCATTCTGTTCTCGAGTGGCGGCATATCTCCGGGGTGATAAACTGACGCTCCGGCGATGCAAGGTAACCGAAACCAGCACCGAAGGTATTTACATCATCGGTTCGTCCGATGTGCTTCTGGAAAAAAATATTTTCTCCCGCAATAACATTGAAAAGATAACCGGCTATTATCCGGCGGCTGTGAAAATATTTAACCAGAGTTATCGGGTCACCTGTCAGGAAAACCTGGTGATCGACCTTCCGTATTCCAACGGCATCTGGTACGATGTCGGCAACGTGGATGGCCGCTTTCTCAACAATTGGGTTGAAGGGGTCGGGAGCGTCAATCGAACATTGGACCGTAAAAAACCATGGCCGAGTGAAAACGGATTCTTCTTTGAAATATCAAAAAACGCCGTTTGTGCCGGCAATGTTTTTGTCAATTGTGATCAGGGAATTTTTATACTGAACAGTTCAAACGTGCTCGTTTATCAAAATACATTCGTCAATAGTACGGTATGTTTTGCGCGGAATGAACGGACCCCTGCGAATGACGGTACGTTTGGCTGGCATTCCAGCACCGGTCCGGATGTGGACAAACGGGATGGACATATTTTTGTGAATAACCTCCTCGTCGGAGGTCCAAATTACCTCAGATCATTACTGTTCGTCTGGCAGCCGCCCGCTCTCTGCAATCAGCTGTCTCATGCTCTCTTGAAACACATGGATTACAATGTCTATATTCGGAATGCCGAAAAAGCATCTTCGCCTTTAATGTGGTGGAGCCCGGCACCCAATGCTGAATGTCAGGCAGGAATTGATTCGTTGGAAAATTTACGAAAACTCTATCCGGAATTCTCGGCGAACAGCCGCATATTTATAAACTATGACGGTCCCTTGTTCAAGAGCAGAGAGTTAGGCAATTACCAGATCGTCCATACCTTTCCAGGATCGACACTCGGAATGCCGCTTCCAGCGAACATCAGTACGCTTCTTGGACAATCCATAAAAAATGGTCGATATGTTGGAGCCTATCCGCCTCTCCCTTGAGGGGGATCGTGAAACAGTCCGGTCATTGTCGGGCGCCGGAATTATCGTACGCGTCGATAGAATTGACGGCGATGTTGAATGAAGAACGATAATTCAGCAGGCATCCCCCGTACTCTTTGAGTCTGACCGCCGGAAATTTTCAGGTCTTATAAACACGTCCTTGTGCCATACGGCATCTATTTATTCTATTGCGGTATTTGGTGAATGAATAGTGCAAAGTGGCTAATATTTAATCTGAGTATTCTTTATGTTTAAAGTATGGTTATTCATTATGGTTTGTTGCATGAAGTAATAAGAACGATGATGCAACGGCCTCTTGAGATGGAAAGTTGAATCCCCGTAAAGGGGAAAGAAGTGCAATGAGTTGAACCGGTTGTTTATCTTGCACTGATAATCCTTTGTGACAACGCTGAATCGGTTCAATTATTCTTTAACCCATTTAGATTTATTTTTTCCCCTTTCCCTTGAATAACGATATATGTATTTTATAATGTGAAAATGCAGCTCAGAGTAATTATTCATTTTTATCATTCCTTTCCATTGCTGTAAATGGATACCAGAATAAAGTAATTGAATGCTCTCGGCATTTTAATTATCAGAGAGCGGTGCCTTTTTACAAAAACAGAGAAATGCCTGGTGGTTGAGCATTTGAATGGTCCGCATTTCTTTTGACCACGGCCGGATTTTTCCATTATGACACGCAATTTCCTCATATGCTCGAAATACAAAAAGGATTCCGTGCTTGAAGTTGTATGGTGATGGTATCATGGTCCTGGTCGGCGCCATTTTAATAGCAGCCTATCTGAATAATGAGAGTTGACGATTTCGCGGAATGATTTTTTAATTCGTTTCGAGTTTTCGAATATTAAAAAAATTAATACAATTGATCACACCATTCAATAACTCATGAATCACTTGATTCTTCATTTACAAGGAGGTGAATCTTCAGGGTTTAGAAATATTTTATTTGCAACTGTTCCAACCCATTAATTGAACGGTCAGAAGTTGTTCTGGGTTCAACTTCAAAAACACTTCATTCATCTATTCCTATTTGAAGGAGGAAGCAATGAAAAAAGTTATTCTTTTTGTAATGGCAGGTGTAGCACTTCTCGCGCTTTCAGTACCATTAGCAAATGCACAAACCTATACTGGTATGGGAGATACAACGGCAATGGGAATTTTTAACATTGACGGGATGCAGGGATGTGCATGGGGGGATTATGATGGAGATGGGTACCTGGACGTTGCCGTTTCCGATCAAGGCAATGCAGGCTTGTTGTACCATAATAACGGAAAAGCGATCAATGGAAAATGGTTTACCAAGGTATCCAAAACGACAAAAGATGATGCCACTCCTGGAACGATCATTTATTTAGACCCGATGTACCGGCATGGCACGTTTTGGGCGGATTTTGACAATGATGGGAAGTTGGATCTGGCGTTTACGACTAATGACGGCATCGGAATCTATAGAAATAATGGCACTACATTTGACTCGGTATTTTCATTGGCCTGCGGCGGCACCGGTCAAAAATGGGGTTTAACATGCGCCGATTTTGACGGCGACGGATATGTTGATATTTCGTTAGGCTCCGGAAATGGCGGTCCAAGCAGTAATGCCGGTCCGCTCACGGTTCTCCATAATGATTATACCGTCGCAAATAAAATTAGTTTTTCAGATGTAACAAATCTCGCCGTGACATCAACGATTTCTCTTATCGAAGGCTGGAATCCCTTCGCCGTCGATTACAACAACGATGGAGCGATGGATCTCTTTATGCCCTGCTTCCGCAACCAGCCGCAAAAAAGTGAACTGTTGAAGAATGATGGCGGAGGAGTATTAAGCAGCACGGATCCCACCGTTATCGGATTGGCCGGTAATTATGCCATATCGTCTTGCTGGGGTGATTTTAACAACGATGGAAACCAGGACCTGTACGTGGTCCCTTTCACCGCGGCGGAAAATGGTGTGGTCTACAAACCCCAGCTCTTTAAAAACAACGGCAATGAGACTTTCACCGAGGTTGGTGCAGCGATGAACAGTATCGATACCAGCTCAGACTCGTGGTCCACTTCCCGAGGATGCATGTTTGGTGATTATGATAATGACGGATATATGGATCTTTTTATCGGATCTGTTAACGGTACTCAAAAAATATTCAAGAATAACGGCGGTACAGGCTTTTCATTGGTGACTGGAATCGGCGCTGATACTGCAAGAACCGGCGGCCGAACGATGGTCGTTATCGATTATAACCGTGACGGCTACTTGGATATATTCACCCATGGCATCGGTTATAAACGACTGATGACGAGTTCAGGCGGCGCCAATAAATGGATCGGAGTTATTCCTACGGTAACTGCAGCGCAGAGAACTGGAGGCATCAACGGTGCTGCTATCGGCACTCGAGTTCGTGTGGTTGCTGGTTCCTCGAAGTTAACCCGCATTATTAATGCCGGTTCAGAAGGCGGTTCTTCCTGTGCCGGACTTTGGGCAAACTTCGGCGTCGGCAGTGCAGCAACCATCGATAGTCTGATCGTTACGTGGCCGAATAAAGCCACAACCATTGCGACGAATCTTGCAACGAACAAATATTATAATGTTGGAACCACCGTGACGCTTACTCCGACCGGAGTTGAGCAATCGCCCAACAATCTGCCGGCGAATTATTCGTTATCGCAGAATTATCCTAATCCGTTCAACCCGACCACCAGTATCGAATTCAATCTTCCGGTACGGAGCGATGTGCGGCTGGTTCTGGTCAACGTGCTGGGACAAGTGGTGAAAGAAATCGCCGCAGGGAATTACAGTGCAGGAAATCATCAGGTTTCATTGGATGCTTCTTCACTGGCAAGCGGTGTGTATTTCTATAAACTGCAGACAGCGAATTTCTCCGATACCAAAAAACTGGTGTTAATGAAGTAATGCGGTTTGCAAAAAGTCGCAGGGTTGTAAATAATTCTTCATCATTCTCCTCCTCCTTCCCGAACAGGGAGGGAGGAGTCAGAATAGTGAGTCCGTCCGTTCCAAATGTATTCATGAGCATGGTTCCGCAATTCCAATAATCGATAGCAGTGTGATCAAGATGTTTATCCCTCATATAAAAACCAACCGGTTCTCAGGAGAAGAACATCGCATTTCTCCCCTCAGCGCGGAGGGAGAGTGCTGGCGCTTGGTCAAGAAAACACCTTTAGGGGATAAGTGGAAACCGGCAGGATCGAGACAAAATATATTGAAGGTTCTCATTCCTGGATGCATTGTTTTATTATGCGTGCTGGTTCAAGCGCTCCCCGGGCAGATCAAGCAGGCAGAGTTCACTTCATCGGTGAGGCCATCGGAGAGCGAAGTACTGGCGACCGTAGCAGGAAAAGTGATCACCGTGCAGGATTTTAAAGAACGGAGTGAATTCACGGTCCGTCCTGATAATTTTAAAAGCAAAGAAACTACTCTCCATAATCTCATTTTGGAAAAAATTCTCGCTCTGGAAGCCGAACATTCACGGAAATTTACACTGACCTCCGGCATGCAGGCTAATGTGGAAGGCATCAAAGAGCAGGAAATGCGTGCCCAGCTTTATTACAAGGAAGCATTCGAGAAGATAAAACTGAATCCCGGGGAAGTAAATGCGGCATACGCGTTAGCAACACGGGAATACGAGGTTGAGTTTTATCGTCTGCCGAATAAAAATTTTGCTGAACGCGCACGGGACGTCATGAAAAATTCTCCCGATGGGTCCGCACGATTATTCAGGGAAATTGAAGAGACGCTGGGCAAGCAGCCCCTTCATCATGTAAAATATGAGGATGGTGATGATGATGCAATCCATAACGCGCTGTTTACCGAACCGGTGGATACCGGATCCGTCATCGGACCGGTACAATTGAGCGATGGCGGCTTCTTGGTCATGAAAATAAATAAATGGGTTGTCCATCCTCGCATCAGCAGTGAAGAGCAGCAATTGCATTGGAGTAAGGTGAGTGATGTCCTGCGCAACCGGAAAGCTGCCGTCCGGTGGCGCGAGTACCAAAGGGAAGTGATGAAAGGGAAACGCCTGGAATTTCAAAAACAGGCATTTGAAGCATTGTCGGCATGGGCGAGGGCGAACTATTTTAAACAAAAGAAAGATGATTCATTGCACATTCCATTTGTCATCGAAGGGAACATACCGGAGAGAGACCGGGGATCACAGTTATTTCTCCTGGAGAAGAAAGCGTGGACCATGGAAGATTTTCGAAATCTGATCCGTACTCACCCTCTCGTCTACAGAACAACCGCCCTCGACAGCTCGAATTTTCGGACACAATTTAAACTGGCGGTTATTGATTTAATTCGCGACTATTACCTGACCAAAGCGGCATATAAAAAGAAATTGGAGAAATCCGGCGAAGTCAAGAAAACGGTGAATCTCTGGAAGGATTCTTTTTTTTCTTCATGCATTCAAAAGAGTATCATCGATTCAGGCCTCGCAAAAGGAATGTTCAGATCGGACGACCAGCGCGGACGATCGGAATATTGGAATGCTCAACTGGATGCACTCCAAAATAAATATGCCAAATCGATAACGGTCAATCATGAGTTGTTGAAGTCCATCACATTGACAAAAATCGATATGATCGCAATGAAGCCTGGATTCCCCTATCCTTTAGAAGTTCCGCAGTTTCCATTATTGAGGATTTCTGAAAATTTGAATTATGCGGGAGATTCAAAGTAGTGTCTCTGGCGATTGCGGCGGCTCTGTTGTTGAAAAAATTCTTCGTACTATTTTTGAATAAATAATAAAAGAAAGGTAGTTCCAATGAAAAAACCGACTACACTCTTTTTGCTGATGCTGTGTCTCGTCATCGCATGTGTTCAAGGTCTCACGGCCGGCACCGCGGGGAAAATTGCCGGGCATGTGGTCGATAATGCGACGCACGAAGCACTCATTGCCGCAAATATCACATTGAAGGGGACTTCACTCGGAGCAGCAACCGACATCGATGGAAATTATACCATCCTCAATGTCCCCCCCGGTGTCTACACACTCAATGTATCGGTGATTGGATATCGAAAAATCCAGGTGGAAAATGTGCGCGTGAATATTGATTTAACGACGGTGGTCAATGCGTCGATGGACGCCGAAGCGGTCGAGGTTTCTGCCATGGTCGTATCGGCGGAACGGCCGTTGGTGGTAAAAGACATGACTTCGTCCATGTCCACGGTCACGTCCGAACAAATCAAGAACCTGCCCGTGGATAACGTTCAGCAAGTGCTGCGGCTCAACGCCGGCATCGTGATGACCGCCGGTCAAATATCTATCCGCGGCGGAAGAACCGGTGAAGTGGCATATTGGGTAAATGGAATTGCAGCAACGGATGTGTATAACGGCACTCCGGGCCTTTCGGTGGAAAATTCTTCCATTCAGGAACTGCAGGTGGTCAGCGGTACATTTAATGCCGAATACGGCCAGGCGATGTCCGGTATTGTGAACATAGTGACGAAAGACGGCAGTGACAATTATTCCGGTCAGATAAAAGTGTACGGGGGAAGCTACTACAGTACAAATTCTGCGTTTAGCCTGTACAAGAATTTGACGACGGAAGCGAACCCGGTCAAGAATATCTATAATATCAATACCACGAAGGTCGTCAGCAGCGAAAGAGATTTTCCGCTGAAAAGAATATCTCCGATCTACAGCGGCGAATTTACGCTCGGCGGTCCCGTCCCGTTGACCGGCAACAGCGTCAAATTTTTCACCAACGGAAGATATTATTCCAACGATGGATATTTTTACGGTTCGAATTGGTTTTTACCGAACGGCACACCGGGTGATAAATCCATCGTCCCGATGAATCCTTATCGAAACACGTCCCTTCAGGGAAAGCTCTCGTGGTTCCTTGGCAATATGAGGTTCAGCTATGACCTCTTCTGGAATTCTTATACGAGAGATCGAAATTATTATCCATTTTCATCTAATGATTTTCCTTTTAATTTCTCCTCGCATAATTATCTCTACAATCCCTACGGATTGCCGAAGGCTTTTGGCGACGCTTCAACGCACCTTCTCACCATCAGCCAGAACGTTTCGCGTTCCACGTTCTATGAACTTCGTGTAAGCCGCTACAAATCTCAAATGAAACAGTATGTATTTGACAATCCGACGAAGGCAAATAAATACCTCGTCAGTGTGCAGGCCGATGACACAAAAAATCCTCCGATTGCCGCAGAGACATTCGATGCGAGCACGGATGCCGGGCAGGCAAAATTGCAGAGTCTGATTCAGCAGGGAGCATCCTATTCCTATATCCCGGATCCCAGTGGACCGGTGGGCTATCTTCAGCCGAACTCCAATATTTCGTCAGGCGGTGAATATGCATCTCCCGCTTCTGCCAGCTTTAATGATTTAGGAATGGATCCGACCAACACCCAGCGCAGCACGGCGTACTGGGCAATGAAATTTGATCTTATCAGTCAGGCGACATCTTCACAAGAGCTGAAAGTGGGTGCGGAAGCAAGACTTCATACACTGACCCTGGATCGGTTTCAGGTGGTTCCGGCGACAGACGCCACGGGGACGGTGATCGAGCCTTTTGTTCCGGCAGTGCCCGATCCCAGCAGCATCTTTCGAAGTAAATATGAACGTAAGCCGATGGAATTTTCGGCCTATGCACAGGATAAAATGGAATTCAATCAAATTATTGTGAACCTCGGACTCCGGTTTGATTATTTCGATGCCAACACAAATCTGCCGAGCGATCCATCGGATCCAAGCATTTATTCTCCGTTTAAACCGGAGCACACCTATGCGGGATGGACCGCCATGCCGTTAGGATATTCCGGGGGCCTCAACCAATGGATAAATGACAATCTCGCCTCAAACACATTCAGAACGTACACTCCTGAAGAGCGGAGAGCGTTCATGCAAAAGAAGACGACCGCAAAAATGGCGGTAAGCCCGCGTCTCGGTATCGCGTTCCCCATCACCGACCGGGGGGTTATTCACTTTTCTTACGGGCATTTTTTCCAGATTCCTCAATTCCAATATCTCTACAGCAATGCGGATTTCAAGATCAGCAGCGGTACGTCATCCAGTGCCGCACTCTTCGGCAATCCGGATCTGAAACCGCAAAAGACGGTGATGTACGAAATCGGATTGCAGCAGCAGCTGACCGATAATATCGGGGTTGACTTCACCATGTTTTACCGTGACGTCCGCGATTGGGTGGGAACGAGCAGCGCACCGATTTCAACCTACCAGGTCGGAGTCAATTATGCAAAGTTTGAAAATAAGGATTACGAGAACGTCCGCGGTGCGACCTTAAAATTTGAAAAACGCATGAGCAATAATTTTTCGTTCCATGTCGATTATACATTCCAGGTGGCGGATGCGACCTATTCCAATCCCACCGATGCATTCAATGCCATATCCAATAACAGCGCTCCGGTGATCGCGTTGGTTCCGACCAACTGGGATCAACGGCATACGATCAATGCGCAGCTTATTTACAGCAAATCCGATTGGATTGTATCTCTTATCGGAACGTACTGGAGCGGTCAACCGTATACCCCGAGCTTCCCGTCGGCGGAAGCCACCGGTGCTTCTGCCGTCACCGGGCTCACAACGAACAGCGCATATAAACCGGATCAGAAAAGTATCGACATGTCGATCAGCAAAAGAATTCACCTCAATCAGTCCATGTATATAGAGGCATTCATGAATATCTACAACGTGCTGGATCAGGCGGATGTGACCAGCGTCTATTCCGATACAGGAAGTCCGCTCTATACCACGGGGACGCGGCCGGACAGGATTTCGTACAGCGCAGATCGTGTCAGTACACCGGAAGATTTTATAAATCAGCCCTCGTGGTACGTCGCACCACGCCAAATTCAAGTTGGCCTTTCATTGGGTTTCTAATTTGACCTTAGGAGATACTATGAAGAAAAGAATACTATACCTGTTCAATGCGTTTCTCATCCTGATGGGTGTCACCGGTTCATCGCTTCAAGCTCAGATGGGAAATTTACATGGCGACGACCGTGAATATCGGATTGGCGTGCATGCGGGAAATCAATTCAGAACGACATTCTTTAACGACGGCACCTGGGGCGGAAATACCGCCAATACCGCCGGGATGAGCATTGTCAAAACCCAGAAACCGGGTGAGTGGCCCATCAACTCGGGCCATTGGTACCTCATTGACGGCTGCACGTTTATCCTATCTGAAGTGGCGGATAATTATGATCCTCTGAACAGGAGGTTCAGAACCACTCCGGGTAATGTCCATCATATCCAGAGTACGGTGAAAGCCGGCCCGGGTGGTGGAACACCGGGAGATAAAGACCCGTTAACACAAAGCTGGTGGACTTTTCTGCCGCTGCCGGGATTTGCCAATTCCAACGATCAGATTATTGCAATGTCGAAGGGCGGACAACAGTGGTTCAACCCGACATTGGGCCAGGGATCATGGCCGGCCTACTGGCCGGATATCAAAGATCCTCAAAATCCATATAAGATTTATTCTGCTGATGGATGGGCGGGTTCATGGAACGGGTATTTTGGCAGAAACAAATTTAACGCCGATGAAGAAAGCTATTTTGTGGCGGACGATTATGCGAAACAAAAATTTCCGTCGTTTAGACCGGACACCAACGATGTCCAGCGGGGCGGCCTGGGTTTGAGGATGTATGTAAGAGGATTTCAATGGGCTAAAACTGCAGTGCAGGATGCCTTGTTCATCGTGAGTGACCTTCAAAACATCGGTACCTATCAGCACAATAAAGTGGTGTTCGGATACAAAATTGGAAACAATATGGGCCAGACCAACGGCGGCTCAGATGCCGGTGACGACGGCGGCAGTTACAGTATTGCAGATAATCTCTGCTGGACGTGGGATGAAAATGGGACGGGGGCGTCGGACTGGGGTCCTACACCGGTTGGACTTTCCGGTGCGGCACTTCTCGAAACTCCGGGAAATTTATATGACGGAATTGACAACGATAATGATGGAAATCCGGGCAGTTCTAATTATGGCATGAAAAATAAATCAGTGGGATCGGTGATGTTGTATTCGGTAAACGGATTACGGACGTTTTATGCCGGATCCGGTCCGCTGATTCCTTCTGACTTATCGATGTTTGCCCCAAAAGTACTCAAGCTGGATGATAAAATTGTCATCATCGATTATAAGGACCCGCGCTATCGACGAATCGTCACAACATTGCGGGATACGCTCACGACACTTGGCCGTTCGACAACAGATACGCTCCTTGTTTCGTTTGGAGGATTTAACTACAAGTTTTGGGCCGGAGATACGCTGAGAGAAGTCGGCGATAATTTATTCGATGATAATTTAAACGGCATTATCGATGAAAACAGGGGAGTCACGAATCCATCAACCGGAGTCAATACCTTTCTCTACCTTGATCATAAATACATCGATTATACAAGCAGCGATGCAACGACCAATGGATCAATGAATCCACTCATTGATGAGCGACGGGATGATGGAATTGATAACAACGGAACCTGGGACCCGGCAAAGGACGATGCAGGCCAGGACGGTTTGCTCGGCGGAGATGTGGGGTATCCAGGCCCGGATTCCGGTGAGAAGGATGGTCTTCCGACGCCGGGTGAAGTTCATTTTGATAAAACGGATATTAATGAGAGCGATATGGTCGGTCTGACCGCATTCAATTTATACATCTGGAATACCGCTGATGTTTTTGGGACCGGGAAACAGGACGATGATGAAGGTTTCTGGAAGAGGCTTTTACCGGGATCATTCTACGCATATCCCACCGCCGGTAATGTTGAGCTGCTCTTTGGCTCCGGCTATTTTCCCATGCCGCCCGGCGATCTGCAGAGAATTTCCTATTCGTTTATTGTGGTGAGCGGCCCATCCGGCGGATGGACCAGCGGAGGCGGAGCTGCAACGCCGCCGTCAAATTTACTTCAGGAAAAGACCCAGGTTCAGCTTGCGTACGATCAGAATTATAATTTTTCTAAACCGCCTGATATTCCGACAATCACTGGATCGATTACCGGCGACCACCGGGTAACATTGTTCTGGGATACCAAAGCAGAAACATCGGTTGATCCGATCAGCGGAAGTGATTTTGAAGGATATAAAATCTATCGTTCTACCGATCCCGGTTGGAATGACCTGACGCCGATTACCGATGCGTTCGGTACCCCGATCTGGCGTAAACCGTTAGCACAATTTGATCTTGATCAGACAGGTCAGAATCCCGATTATAAAGGATTTGCATCTGTACCGTACCAGGGCGGTGTATATTTTTGGCTGGGTGATGATACAGGAATACGGCATTACTGGGTAGACACCACGGTGGTCAACGGGACAAAATATTACTATGCAGTGACGTCCTACGATCATGGCGATGCCGCGAAAGGTATTGATCCTGCGGAATGTTCAAAATTCGTTGCAGTCAATTCCGATGGAACAGTTGAAAAGGGAACCAATGTGGCGGTCGTGACGCCCAATGCCCCGGCTGCGGGATACGTGCCGGCTGATCTGGACACGTCAAAAATTAAACCCGGTCTATCGAACACGGCAACCGGAAGTATCAGTTATAAGATCATCAATCCGGAGTTAATAAAAGATAATCATACCTATCGTATTACATTTACCAACAGAGATACGGTCTATACCACCGCCAGTGTTCTGCAGAATGCTGCATTAATTTCCCTGACGACAAAAGCAACGCGCTCCTTCACATTGGTCGATACGACTGCGCAGGATACGATTATTGCGAATTCCGGATTATTCGCAGCCAATGATGAGGAATTAGACCTGGTGAACCATGAGGGATTTACCCTCTCATTCTTAAATAACCCGGGATTTATGTGGGTTAATACGAATACCACCGCGAATGCAGGCTGGAACAGATCGGGAAATTTCCCCAACTACCGGTTCGAACCGTATACATCGGGCAATATTGCGAAGCAGCAGGTTGTTACTGTACCGAGCGTGGATTACAAGATATTTTTCGGGGATGTCGGTATTGATACCTCAACCGCTTTCGGATATTATGTGTTTTCATCCAAAAGAATATTGCCGCCGAAACCGGTGAATTTTACC
>Ga0105104_10001174_pt1 | contig 19791 bp, 45 predicted proteins | sample PPLLaktember2015_3_FD_87034 | JGI IMG/M metagenome (GOLD analysis project Ga0105104, IMG submission 87034) | Freshwater sediment microbial communities from Prairie Pothole Lake near Jamestown, North Dakota, USA - PPLs Lake P7 Core (6) Depth... | ecosystem: Environmental > Aquatic > Freshwater >... | reverse complement strand
CATTTAGACCAAGCGTTAATCCTGACAGCAAAGAATGCTTAATGATAAGCTTTGAAACATTTAAAGATGAAGGTGTAATGTACTGGGAGATGATTAAAATGGGTGATGTAACAGATTTAAAACTTATAGAAGATTTAAACCTACAGCCCAAGGCAGACAAAAATGCTTCAGGCGTTTTAACTAACTTACTTGAAGAAAATTACAGTGAGTTAGCAGAATTAATTAAAAACAATAACATCAGTTTAAACTAATATGGAAAAGAAAGTAGGCGTTGCCGTTGTACATGAACTATGTCCAATATGCACAAAAGAAATGGACGGCTCAGTTTTTATTAATAAAAAATTGACAGAGAAATCTGCTGAAGAAGTAGAAAAAATGAATGGTACAGTAACATGGTCAAAAACATTTTGCACCCCTTGCAATGACATGAAAGATAAAGGATTTATTCTGATAGGAGCTGTAGAAGCTAAGACAACAGATGTTACTAATCCTTACAGGTCAGGTAATATATGGTGTGTAGAACAACAAGTAGCAGAAGAACTATTTGCACCACATGGTGCGCCTAAATCCGGAATTGCTTTTGTAGATGTAAAAGTTGCTGCTCAGATGCAATTACCTGACGTAAACTTAGAGGCATGAAGAAAAGAGATGACATACAAAAAGAAGCAGCAAACGCTATAGGCAATCTTAATAGATGTGGTGTTGGTGCTTCAATGGGCTCAGGTAAAACTTTAATAGGTTTAAAACATATGAGCAAGAATTACTCAGAATACGCCCGTTTCCTTGTAGTAGCTCCTAAGATGTCTATTCTTAAAGAGTGGTTACAGCAAGCAGAGCAGCATGGACTAGCTTATCTTATACCTCATATAGTCACAACAACTTATTTATCTTTACATAAACAAGATATTGATTATGATGTAATCTATTTAGATGAATGTCATTCACTTCTTCATTCACATGAAGAATGGTTAAGCAGTTACAAAGGTAAAATCTTAGGATTAACAGGTACTCCACCCAAGTATAAAGGTTCTGAAAAAGGGGAAATGGTAGATAAATATTGTCCTATAGTTTACAAGTATAAGACAGACACAGCAATCAATGATAAGATCTTAAATGATTATCAGATTGTAATCCATATGCTTAACTTGAATAAGCTTAAGACAATGAAGATGAAGACCAAACAGGGTAAAACCTGGTACGCTTCAGAGTATGATACTTATAACTACTGGACTAATAGACTTGATGCTGCTTCAACTAAAAAAGAACAACAGATAATGCGCGTAATGCGTATGAAAGCTCTTATGGGTTTTCCTAGTAAAGAAAATCTGGCTAAGAAATTATTTGAATCAACATCTGATAAAGTAATCTTATTTGCTAACACACAAGAGCAAGCAGATAATTTATGCACTCACAGCTATCACAGTAACAACAGTTACTCTGAAGAAAATTTAATCAAGTTTAAAAATGGTGAGATCACTAAACTATCTTGTGTGCTTCAATTAAATGAAGGTGTTAATATTCCTAATTTAAAAGAGGGGATAATAATGCACGCTTATGGTAATGAACGTAAGACAGCCCAAAGATTGGGACGTTTGCTAAGATTGAACCCTAATGACACATCAACAATCAACATACTATGTTATGCTAATACAGTTGATGAAACATGGGTAGGGCAAGCGCTTGAGGACTTTGATCAATCTAAAATTAATTATGTAATAACTTAAAACAAAAGACAATGGCAAGAACAGAATGGAATAAACAAAAGTTAACAATATTAAAAAGTCTAGGACTTACTGATAAATTAAATGATGCTCCTAAACTTATTGGGTGTACACCTAATGCAGCAAGAATCAAGTATGGTAGAGTGTTTGGTAATAGAAAACCAGCTTCAACATATAAAGCTCCTTCAATATATGATAAAATGTATCCAAAAACACATGATGATGCTTTTAAATCTAAAGTAAATAATACAATTAGTGTTAATCCTTTTAAGATTGAGCAAATACCTTTTACAGGTACAAGAGCTACACCAGAGATTGTAATCATGTTGGCTAAACAGATGTTGAGTATAAAAGCTGATAAGGTTGACTCTATCCTAGTACCTAACAGTGTAGCTGATTCTAAAGCAGCAGCAAATAATATTTTCCAACAAGCTAAATCTTATATTGCTAAAACTAACAAGGCAGAATTAGTTTACACTATTAAGAGTACTTTTTCTGGTGATGCTGATAAAAAATATATTAGTGGTAGGATATGGAGATTGAAATAATTTAGTAAATTGCAACATGCTAAACAAAGATAAACATGAAGAGTATGAGATAATGCAGAGCTCTTTAAAAACCGCAGTAGATGTACAAATACCCAATGGGCCTTTGCTTAAACTTAAAAATGTTTGGAACTATTTTGCCGGTTTAAAAGAAATTACATTAAAAACTACAACTGTAATTGATGTAAAGAACCCGCTATTAGTAATAGAAGAAATTGATTTAGCTCCAGTAACAAGTAAAAAGTTCTATAAAGTCACTGTTAAAAGACAGCCTGACAGTAACTTAATATATGGTCCAAAACACAATAAAAATCTATTATAACAATGGCAACAACAGCGCTTATCTTTAAAACAGACAACAAAACTCAAAAGCTTTTATTCATGACAGTGGATAAAGGAAACGGTGTAATTGATGTGGATATATTTACAGCAGATGATGACTTCTTACCTGTAGGTACACCATCAGTAGGTGTATCAGAACATGCTAGTGATGAAGCTTATCACAAAAGCTTACGTCATTTTGCATCAGAGAACAATCAATTTGTTCCTGAACACTCTACCCATCCAGAATGGAATCCTGGTTATGTTGAACCTATAGAATCAGATTATGATCAGTTTCAAGGTGATTTGCATCAATAATAAAGATAGGCCTGACGGTATACCTTTAAGTAAGTGGATTAAAGAAAGTGAAATTTACACAGTAACTGAAGTTACAAGAATGAGGATGCAAGGAGGAAAGCTTGGTTTCAAATTAGCTGAGGTTAATATTGATGATTGCTTTCCTTACCAGTATTTTGATGCAAGCCGGTTTGCATTACTTAAGTCTCCTGGTGAACAGTGGGCAGAGAATGAACTGGATCGCATACTTGAAGATGCAAAACAAGAAAACTTAGAAATTAAGTCATTCAAGTTGGGGTCTACCTGAATTGCGCACACTCTTGTCGGAGTATGAGGGTAAATAGACGGGTATCCATCGTATGTGCACATCTGTACCCAACTGTGTCAGCGATGACTAAATTTAGCAGAAGCATATATAGAAAATGTTGGTAGCTTAAATTCATATGCATTATGGATATCAAAGACTGACAGCCGGGAAAGACCGGCTTTTTTAATTATCACACTTATGGAAATAAAAACAAGACATGACATTGAAGCCTTTGGGTTTCACATTGCTCATAATATGGGTGAGATACCTAGCAACATGAGATTACTAGTAATAATTCCTCATCAAGAATTTCAGTCATTATTAACAGAAATCAATCCTCAATTATCAACAGGAGCTATGGACAGATTTATCTATAACTCACAAGCTGGTATTGAGTTTGGTATAAAACAACAACCATGAAAGAAGAAGAAAATTACACAGCTAAAGAATTAAGATTTAGTTTTTTAAAAAAGATTAAGTCTATAGAAGCTATGCTCATTGATGAAAAAATAGGTGCTACTAATGCAAATGGTAATCCCACTTTTGAATTCATGTTAATGATGAATACAACAAGACATCTATTGTCAACAACAAAAGCTCTTGGAGAAGAGAATGAACTTATGGACAACATTGATGACACTGACTTAACTGTTGGTGACATGAAATAATAATAAACAATATGAACAAGATAAAAACATTTTACACACCTAAACAAGTGTGTACTAAGATGAGTGCGTCCTTTTCTAAAAGTCCTCTTAAGCCAAAGCTTTTAATGGAGAAAATAGAAAACACAGGACTTGGAAGTCACTTTGATATAATTGACTACTTCCAACCAATCAAAAAAACTGACTTTTATATAGCTCATACTAAAGAATACGTGAATAATGTATTTAATATGACGGGTAATTATTCAAGTAATGCTTTACCCTGGAGCAAAGAACTAGTAAACAGTTTACATTACACAACAGGGTCACTGCTAGCAGCAAAAAGACATGCTATACAAAATCCAGATCAATTGTGCTTTGCTCCCGTATCTGGTATGCATCATGCACATCCTGATAGTGGTTCAGGATTCTGTACATTTTCAGGTCAAGTCATATCAGCTATAAAAATTTATGATGAGTTTGGTTTATCTGGAGCTTATCTAGATCTTGATGGTCATTACGGTAACAGTATAGAAGATGCTTATATCTTTAATCCAACTCTTCTGAAAGCTATACCTAAAGGATGTAACATAAACCCTCAAGGTCGTAATAACTCATACCTTGAAGACTTTAAAGAAAAGTTAAAATACGTAGAGGAGATGATTCTAAGTAACAAAGTACATTACGTAGTGTTTTGTCACGGCGCTGATAGCCATGATGAAGATGATCTAGGAGGACAGCTTAGTACAGAAAACTGGCTTAAAGCAGCTGAGATATTTTCTAATTGGATTAATGATGTATCAGTTAAACTATGCAAACGTGTTCCTGTAGTACTTTGTTTATTTGGTGGATACCGTAAAGACAACTATGACTTTGTACTTGACCTGCACATAAAATCATTATTAATTTGTCAAAAAACAATTAACAACTAATAACATGAAAAGCAAAGAAGAAATAGAACAGTTAGCTGAAACATTATATCCTACAGTTACAATGTATACACCTCCATTAAAGAAAGGATTTGTTGATGGCTACACTCAATGCCAAGAAGATATGGCTAAAGACCAAACATTAACAAGATTTGAAGTTATTGATGAAAATGGTAGGGCTTATACTGAACATTATTGCAATGTAGAACTATCTTACCAAGATGATGGCAGAACATTAAAAGTATTTGTTAAATCACTAAACAAACAAGACTAATAACAACTAAAAATAAATAAAAAAAATGAAACAAACAGCAATAGAATGGTTTATTGAGAAATTAATCAAAAATCCTTTACCTCAGAGTAAAGATGAGTTTATAGATGGCGATTTAGTAGATATTATAAATAAAGCCAAAGAAATGGAAAAGGAACAGATAATAGATGCTATTGTGGATACTCAAAAAGAGTATATTATCCAAGCAAGTTGTTATCCACCACAATTTATTCTTGACAAAGCTTTTAATTATTATAATCAAACATTTAAACAAGACTAAAAACAAATAAAAAATGAAAAACAAAGAAGAAATAGAACAGTTAGCTGAAGACCAATGTCACACAATGGAATCTAGAATTGGATTTGCTTGGGGATATAAACAATGCCAAAATGATATAGCTGATTATATTTTTCAAGTAGCATTTCAATTTCATAGATTAGGTAAGTATAGTGGTAACACAAGTGATACTCATTTTACTGATATTTATGAAGAAACAATTAACTCACTAAACAAACAAGACTAATATGGACATACTAATATGCATACTAATACAACTTTTGACTTTTATACCTTTTTATTTAATTTGGAGAAAAGATTGCAAGGAAATAGGAAAAGATAATTTAGCCGTAAGTTTATCAGAAAGATTTTTTTATTGGTTAATTCTTTGTCCTATTTGGATATTAGGTTTTATAAAATAATAACAACTAAAAACAACTAAAAACAAATAAAAAAATGGAAACACCAGAAATTAAACAGTTAAAAAAACAAATAGAGTATTTAGAAAATGACTTAGAATTAGCAGATAAAAAAGTAATAACATCATCTTATTGGTATTTTGCAAAAGGCTTATTACTTGGTGCTATTATTATGTACTTATTAATTAATTAACCAATAAAAATAAATAAAACAATGGAACAGAAACAAACAGCAGTAGAATGGTTAGTAAATGAGATGCCTGTAATAGATTGGGCAGATCCTTATTGGAAAGTAAAACTTGATAAAGCCAAAGAAATGGAAAAGCAACAGATAATAGATGCTAATATGGCAGGACAAAAGTTTATAGGAGCAGTCCCAGGTCATTATAAAAATGATGCAGAACAATACTACAATCAAACATTTAAACAAGACTAATATGAAACAATTTTTTAACCAATGTATGCTTTTTAAAAGCAAAGATAGAATTGACATTATTTTAGGGGTAGCCACTTGGTTTTGTACTATCTCTATTTTTTTAGTCTTAATAATATTAGCATATTTAATAAATTTAATTAATAACTAAAAACAAATAAAAAATGGAAAAGAAACAAACAGCAGTAGAATGGTTTTATCAAAGGATCTTATCAAAAGATATTGAATCAATATTTGAACAAGCCAAAGAAATGGAAAAGCAACAGATAATAGATGCTTTCAAAAGAGGAACTATAAATGAAATGAATGGTATTGAAGAAATAAATTCAGAACAATACTACAATGAAACATTTAAAAAAGACTGATATGAAAAGATTTTGGAATATAATACATAATTGTATAGCACATCCATTACTTATTACAAACAAAAAATGGGCTGATAGATTTCATGATTGGACAGCTGGAAAAATGTAAATAAATAAAAACTAATAACTTAAAATCAATTAATATGAGTGAAATAGATTTAAAAATAATAAATGAAATACAGGTCATCCTTGAAAAACTTAATGCTAATACTGAATTATTAAGCATCATTAATAGCTGGAAAGATACTTTAGAGGATGAGCAGATTTTGAATGAATTAGTAAGAATAAATAATTCAATAGAAGTCAAAATAACTAAACATGAAGATTTATTTGAAAGTGTGATGATTCTTTATAATGATTGTGTGAGAATGAGGGGAAATGCAATTACACAAAAAGAAGCAAATATTTTAATTGAAAATAAATATGATGCTGGTTTTTTTGCTGGAGTAGAAAAAACATATCAAAATACTGAAAGATTATTGCATGATATTATAAATGATTATAATTTTAGATTATTTATAAAAAGAATATGAAAAAAACAAAATGGAATCCTTATAATGTTGATATAACAGTAAGTGATATGCACCAAATAGCTAAATTCTTTAAAATAGTTAAAAATTACATTAAAATAAAAACATTAACAACTAAAAAATAAAAAAATGAAAAACATACACATATTACCAACAGATAAACCAAGTAGGTTTCAAAAAACTAAACACGATAATTTTTTCTTAGCTAGTAAAATTGAATTATACACTGATTGTATAGGACAACACATCTACATCACTAATAATGAAAAGATTAAAGAAGGAGATTGGACTTTTGATGGGGAGAATCCTTATAAATGGACAAGTGGAGATAATGAAGATTGTTTATATAATCCAAGTTCTGAAAATTATAAAGGTTGCAAAAAAATCATTCTAACAACAGATGGAGACCTAATCAAAGATGGTGTACAGGCTATTGATGATGAGTTCTTAGAATGGTTTGTTAAGAATCCAAGTTGTGAGAGTATTGAGGTTGAAAGTGGTTTATTCTTTTATGCCGAAGGGGAAGATAGAAGATACAAAATCATCATTTCACAAGAAGAACCTAAACAAGAAACACTAAATAAACATGAATAAAGAATTTGTAACATATGAACAAGCATTAGCTCTTGAAGAGTTGGGCTTTGATGAACCTTGTTTTAGTATATATTACTCAAAAGATAAATCTTTTAGCTGGCATCATCATAAAGATCATACTAATGATGAACCTGCACTAGATACAGGAGAGTTTAATATATCTGCACCGACTTACTCAGCAGCCTTTAGATGGTTTAGAGAGAAGTATGGATTAATGCATATAATAAACCCATATTATTTTACTGCAGAAATTGACTACTTAAATGAAAGAATAGTAAACAAGCAATATGGTGATTTTATTCCACATGATCATTTAGTAGATGAAGAAGGTGAAGAGATAAAACATTCCTCTTATGAAGAAGCAGAACAAGCCTGTCTAGATAAACTAATAGAAATCTGTAAAACTAAAAACAATGAACAAGCTAATTAAAATAGAAGATGAGCCCACAGTAGGTGATTACTACATAGTAGTAAGTGACTCAGAAATTAAAGGAGCTTGTTATGTGTATAAACATGATGAAAATGTGTATGGTAGAGGAATCTTTTATTTACCAGATGATGCAAATTTTACAGCTTTTAATGAAGAGGAAAGTATAAGTAAGGTTACTCATTCAACAGTACCTATGCTTTATACAGAACAAGGTTCTTTAGATGAATTAATAGAAATCTGTAAAAACAAATAATATGAAACATTTAAGATATTGTATGATGGAAGCAGGAATTAACTGTAAAGAAAATAGGCATCCACAAATAGTAATGAAAGAGTTAGGGATTACCTACCAACATTCAACACCACAAAGTATGGGAGATCAATGGTGGTTTTGGAATTGTGAGAACTTACCAAATGATCTACCTACTTATTTAACAGACCTTATAGATTATAAAACAAAAGAAATGCTTAATCCAATGGATTGTATAGGTCATGGTTTGTCATTAGAGGATGCAGAAAACATTATTAACTATAAAACTAAATAAGATGGAAAAATCAGAATTAGTACCTTGTCCTACATGTAGGAGAGATATGCATCCAGAAAGAAAAGCTTGTCATGAATGTGAAAGAAGTTACAGCAGAAAAGAGCTTAGCATTGCCATGTATGAAACATGGATAGCTACTCACAGTAGAGCAGAATCATTTGATGGTATAGCAAGAATAGTCTTGGCAAAACTTAATGGTAGAGAACCAGAATAATAACACAAAAAACTAACATGAAGAAAATAGTATTAGCAATAGCAGTAGTAGCTTTAATTAGTTCCTGCAAGAAGAAAGAAGAAGAAGGACCATGTAATTGTGGTATAGTACAGAGTGATAATGTACAAGATTACTCAGTAGTAATCAAGAATGAGTGTAGTGGTAACAACAAAACCTTTACTCTAGCTCCATCAGATTGGATGGATGCTCATGTAGGTAGTAATTATTGTATCACTAACAGCGGTAAATGGTAATGGACAACAGTAAACACATATGGGAAGGTTGGACAGTACAATCATTTATTGATGACCTAGAACCTTTATTCAACATGATAATGGGAGGAAACTCATGGCAAAAACCTTTTAAGTCAAAAGATGAACTTAAAAAATGGTGCATTGACAACCAACCTTATTACAAGAAACACATACCTGGAGTATTTAATCACTTTAAACAAAAAGCTGGATTATAATGGCATTAACAAAAGTATTAACAGCTACAGAACAAGCTCATGATATTATGAGACAGCATTACATTGAGAACTATAAGTCTTACGCGGCTTATGATATGAACAATGCTAAGAAGAATGCTCTGATTACTGTTAAGCTTATGACAAAACAGTTCAGAGAAATACACAAGAAACTTGTTGGTAGTGCGTTGGTAACTGGAGAGATTGAAGATACCTCTACCTATAAGTATCTTGAAGAGATGAAAGAATATATTAATAACTTTAAAGCCAAAGCATTAGAATGACGGTAATACATGAATTACAACAAGTGCTATGGGTGGAGACACCTCACGGAGATGGTGTAGTATTATTCTTAATGGACTATGGTCCACATGAGAATACAATCTGGGTTGTCGGCAATGAGAAGACACGGGAGATAAAGCACTATAACAGCAGCCAGATAAAACTGTGCTGGAATCACACAATGTTTAACAAATTATTTGAACCAGACAATGGAGATCAACCTAAAGGACCTAGTGAAGACTAAGGAAGCCGTAAAATACATACAGTCTATTCTTAGAGAACAAGACGTAACAAAAGGCTTAGCAAGAAAGTTAGATGAGGTTATTAAGTTATATGATGAGATTGAATCTGATTTAGAAATCGGAGGTGAATCTATTATAGAACTAGACAAGCCTAGGCTAGAAGCTATAGCTGAAAGAAACAAGATGCTTAACATTTTAAATAAATCAGATGACATTTGATCCGTTTATAGATGAAGAAGACGTGCTTGTTGAAGAACAGGTAGCAAAGTCTAAAAACATTGTTGTATATAATGATAATCATAATACATTTGATCATGTGATTTATTGCTTTACTAAGTATTGCGGTCATCACTCAGATCAAGCGGAACAATGTGCATTAATTATACATCACAATGGTAAATGCTCCGTAAAAGAAGGAGATTTAAAAACACTCAAGCCAATCAAAGAAGCTCTGTGTGAGAATGGTTTAACAGCAAAAATAGAATAACATGATAACAGAAGATCAAAAAAGAGAAATCATCAGACTTAAATCTGAAAAGTTTAAAAAGACTCCTCAAGAAAGAGTTGAGTTAAAAGAAGCTAAAGCTGCTTGGAAAAAAGCACATAAAAAAGATGGGGCAAAAGCATAACATATTTCATGGCAAGTTTACAAAAACTGCAGAAAACAAGCTAGTGCCTGTGGCTACAAGTAAAGCAAAGTATGAAGAGTTTGTCAAGCATATTGAGGTGGGTCAAACCATAGACATCTTTTTAGAAGCTAATAAAGATGACGGAACACTTGCACAATTAGCAAAGGTGCACGTAAATATCAGGGTTCTTGCAAAAGAACTCGGATATACGTTTGAAGATATGAAGCTTGAAATATTAAAAATGTCTGGTATGTGTTTTATAACAGATCATGCAGGAGAGAAAGTTCTATTCTGCAAATCTCTAGCGGATGCTTCCAAAGAAGATTTAGGTATGGTGATTGAGTCAATTATACAAGCAGGTGATACTGTAGGAATTAACTTCCGCTAGTTATTATGTTTTAACTGATTAATCTCATCTTCTGTAAAGACTTTTACTTCAGTCTTTGACTGTTCTTTTGCTGCTGTTTCAATAGCATGTACAAGAGAAGTCATGATAAATATCACATGTTCTTCCAAATTTTCTGGTTCTTTGTCATCTTTAAACTTTTCATAGGCCTCTTTTACTTTGTCATTACCAATGCTAGTACAAGCACCTACTAATAAAGATTGACATTTACCTAGAAAATTACCGGAGATTTCCACATTGATGATGGCATCTTGTGGTATATAAACCACACTTGTATTTTTGTCAGAAGGTTGTTGATTATTTTCCATGACTCAAATATACAATTAAAAATTTAAACTTTAAAAATTTATGACAGTCTTAAACACTATAAATTTAGATGATGTAAAGTTAAAACTTTATGAGAAACTTAAACCTTCAGGATGGGGAGATAAACTTAAAACATTTATCATGAGTGAAGACTTTGATAAGATCCTAAAACAACTACTCAAAGAAGCCCAACAGAACAACAGATTCACACCACCTTTAAAGCAAGTATTCAGGGCTTTTGAAGAATGTCCTTATGATCAATTGAAGGTTGTGATGATTGGTCAAGATCCTTATCCCTACATTGGCGTGGCTGATGGGATAGCCTTTTCATGTAGTAATGCTCAAAAAATTGAGGCTTCCTTGAAGTTTATGTATAATGAACTGGAAGATACTCATTACACTAATGGATTTACGCGAGATCCAGATCTAAAGAGATGGTCTAATCAAGGTATACTAATGCTTAACACAGCTCTTACTACAACAATTAATAAGGTAGGTCAGCACTATAAACTCTGGCAACCCTTCATAGCATTCTTGTTTGATATACTTATGTATAACAATCCAGGTACCGTGTATGTATTCTTAGGTAAGAAAGCGGAGGAATGGGCAGAGTCAATCCCTGATAATAACTACAAGATTGTGGTTAGTCATCCGGCATCAGCCATCCATAACAAACTTGAAAAGTGGGATTCAAATGACATGTTCAACAACATATCAAAGACAGTTAAAAAACAATTTAATTATGACATAGTATGGTAAAAAAAAGTTTAGAGATGATGGAGATGTTTCATCTCATCCGTGAAAAAGAACTCTCCCCTAATCAGTTTTATTTACTGTGTTGTCTAAAAGAGAATGAAGCATCTAAGTTTATTAATGTCCATCAAGAATTGAGAAGTTTGGTTACAGATGGTTGGATAACAGAAGATGAACATAAAGTAAACTATAAGCTTAGTGTTGAAGCTATCACATTTGTTAATCAGTTAGAAGCTTTATTCAGTATAACTAAGAAGAAAACTAATAACCAGATCATGGGTCAGGACTATGCCAGCAAAGTGCTAGAATTTCTTGATATATTCCCTAAAATGAAATTGCCTAGCGGTAAGTTTGCAAGATCTGATAAGAAGAATATTGAGATGGCACTGAGATGGTTTATACAAACTTATTCTTATGACTGGACTATAATACTCAACGCTACTAAAATGTATGTTGATGAGTATGAACGGGCCAACTACAAGTATATGCAGACATCCCAATACTTTATCCGGAAACAGAATCCTGATAAAAGCTGGGCTTCTGAACTAGCTAATTGGTGCGCTCAAGCGGAGAATGGATCTACTGATAATGATCAGAAATATTTTTCAGAAAAGGTTATTTGAGTTTGCTTTTTTACTACAGATATATTATATTTGTAACAAGGAAGTCAAGCATCCCCCTCAATTCAAATACAGTAATTTGAAGGTTGGAAACAACCAGGGAAAGCTATCCCCTTAATTATACCAATGAATCTAAAAAAGAATAAAGCTTGGAAAGACCAGCGTCACGGATTTCAGGAATCTTTGCATTACTTGCAAGGAAGAATGAAAGGGGAGATAAAGAGTATTCAAACTCCTTGGCCCAAGTTTAATGATGCTGGTACTGACGGGCTAGAATGGCATTCCACTACTGTAATTGGAGGAAGGCCTGCAAGTGGTAAGACTTTAATTAAAGATCAGATTGTACGTGAAGCTTTTAAACTAAACACCGGTCAGAAGTTTAGGGTATTAGAGTTTCAGCTCGAGATGCTAGCTAGAACATCAGCTATCAGAGAGTACTCAAGTCTACTTGGTAAGACTTACAAACACTTGTGTAGCGCGGATGGTAAATTAACAAATGAAGAGCTTGTTGCATGTTACAATTATGCAAAAGTTAGGGTGACATACCCTATAGACATTGTAGAAGAACCATGTACGGTTGGTGAGTTTAAAGACATCATTGCCGCATACATGGAAGAGTATTCTACAATAGGAGAAGATGAAAAGAAAGTGTATACTAAAACCATTATTACACTAGATCATAGTCTTCTGCTGAAGAAAGCTGCTTATGAAAAAGATAAGCATGATATGTTAAACTCATTAGGTGAAGCTCTTACTTATTTAAAGAGAAAATACCCAATTGCTTTTATCATACTAAGCCAGTTGAATAGGAACATTGATAATCCTGAAAGAGCTGAAGATGGTAAGTATGGAAACTACGTACTAGAATCAGATCTATTTGGAGCAGACGCGTTACTACAACATGCTGATTTACTTATTGGGATTAACAAACCCGGTAAACAAAACATTAGATATTATGGACCTGATAGGTACATCATAGCTGAAAAAGATATAATGGTTATGCATTTTCTTAAGTGCAGAAATGGAGACACAAGAATGAGTTTCTTTAAAACTGAATTTGGTAAGATGCAGATTGTGGAAATGGATACGCCGCCAACACAAGAAAGAAGATTAAAGACATGAGCATATCAACAACAGACAAACCAGAAGACAAGCGTGATAGACTTAAAAAGTTGAGAGAGTATCATCAAAAAACTCTTGATGCTATAGGTGTATCAGACGCTTTGTTTATTCCTAAGATGGCATATAGACCATATGGAAAAACAGAACAGCACATTGCATTTTTTGCAAGTGAAATTAACAAGGGTGAAGACGTATACGTAGAGTTCACTAGTAAAGAATTAGTACCTGAAGATCCTGAAAGACGCTTATACAAATGGCGTTTTAATCCTCACTTTGAAGAAGAATATGATAAGACGGAACCTCATCCGGTTACTGGTCATATCAGATATCTTGTTCCAACAGAGGAATTAACTTATGTTAAAGCTCCGGAGAATGAAACATCAGCTCCTGTAGTAGAACCAATTGAACCAATAGAATTTGAATTAGTAGATGCTAATACAGACTTGCCATTAGATCAATTAACTATTAGAGATTTAGCAGCAATTATGTTAAAGAGACCAGTAAGTCAAAAGCCGTGGTTAAATGAAATCATTAAACAATCATAGAATGGAAAACAACCAAGTAACAACCACAACAGAAGATGCGCTTAAGCAATTCTTAAGTACTTTGATAGAATCAAAGAAACTACCAACCCACATTAAAACTGTAGAAGATGCATTTACTATTGCACAGATGGGTAAAGAGTTAGGCTTCCCAACAATGCAAGCCTTTCATTACATCATACCTATTCAAGGCAAGCTAAGCTTATCTGCTAAAGCAACAAACGCTTTATTGAGAAAAGGCGGTATTGCTTTTGTAACTGTAGAAGATGGTGTATTCACCTATGGTAATAGGACAGAACCTACTAGCCCTGATCAGAAACCTGATGGTAGAAGAACTACTATTAAGTTTGTAAGAGATGGCATGGAAGAAATTTGTTCATTCACTTGGAGAGATGCTGAGTTACAAGGTTTAACTACTAAGGATAACTGGAAGCGTATGCCAAAGGAAATGTTATACGCTCGCTGTTTAGCTAAAGGTGCAAACAGAATAGGTGCTGATTTATTATTAGGATTATATACAGCGGAGGAAATGGCTGATACATTCTTGAAAGAGTCAGACGTAAGGAGAAATGATGATGGAACAATAGCTGAGATCATTAATGTAACAGCAACAGAAGTAAAATAACCCTATAAAAAATAAAAACATGAGTGGAAAATTAAACACAAAAGACATCAAAGTCGGTGGAGATGGTGGTGTACCTAAGACGCTACAACCAGGTAATCAGAAATGTAAATTAAACGGAGCGCGTTTAGAAGAATTCAAATTTATACCAGGTGGTTATCATCTAGTATTAAGTTTAGAAGGTGCTCCTATTGAAAAAGACTTTGAAGGTTTTTGGATAGACAAGAATGATGAGTCTCTTGGTAAGCACGCCGGTCAAGTTGGTGATGTAAAAGCAAGTGAATGGGCTTATGCTGACGGTAAAACTAAAAGCGGTATTGAGATTAGCAGAGATGCTGAGATCTTAAAAGTTATGAAGAACTTATGTATTGCATTTGGTTGCACTGATTGGTTAGATGCTCAGGATGACAAACATGATACAATTGAATCTCTTATAGCGGCGTTTAGTAAAGACCGTCCTTTTAAAGAGAAGTTTATTGACTTCTGTATTGGTGGTAAAGAGTATACCAACAGAAATGGCTACACAGCTTATGATTTATTCTTACCTAAGTATAGCAAAGCTGGTGCAGCTTATGGTGCTAAGGTTGTAACGTTTGATCCTATTGATCATATCAAGAAGAAGAAGACAGAGGAAATTAGTGAATTTGAATCTGGTGAGGACATCAATTTGAGTGGCCCAGCAGGTGCAGATTTTAGTTTATAATCACTAAAAATATGGAATAAAAAGGGGGAGTAATCCTCCTTTTCCATTTAAACAAGTCATGATAAGTACAACTAAATTTAAACCGGTATTATCAGATGTATCTCCGGAATGGATCTTTGAACAGTATATAACTTTACCAGAAAGATTAGGTGGTCAGAACATAATGGTGCTCTCTCCATTTAACCCTAATGATAAAAGACCTTCCTTGAGTCTATTTGTTAGTCTTAAGTATAAAGATAGTTATAGGTTTAAATGTTTTTCCACAAATCAATCAGGAGACGCTATCTGTTTTGTAGAAACTTTATTTAAGCTTGGCTCTAGGAATGAGGCTGTTAAAAAAATACTACAGGACTATGAAGCCTGGTTAAACAATAAAGACGCTGATCACTCTTCTGTAAACTTTAAAGTAGTTGAGAGGTATAAAGTAACAAGCTTTGCAAAAAGAAATTGGACTACCTTAGATCAGAAGTTCTGGACTAAGTTCCATATTGGAACCAACTTGCTTAATAAGTATTACGTGTTTCCTCTTAGTACATATACAATGAGTAGAGAAGATGACGGTCAATTGCAAGAGATTGTAATTAAGGATAGACATTTTATGTATGGTTATTTTAGAGAAGATGGTACACTGTATAAGATCTATCAGCCTATGATTATGGAAAGTAAATTCATAAAGGTTAGAGATTACATACAAGGTATGGACCAATTGACTTATACCAAACCTTATCTTATAATCAACAGCTCTCTTAAAGATGTAATGTTCTTTGATAAACTAGGATACTCGGAGGCAGAGACCATTGCACCGGATAGTGAGAACACACTTATACTACCGCATGTGATCAATTCACTTAAGCTTAAGTATAAAGGTATAGCTACACTGTTTGATAATGATCCCGCCGGCATAAAAGCTATGGAGAATTATGAGAAGACCTATGGGATCAAAGGTGTATTGCTCCCGTTATCCAAAGACTTAAGTGACTCAGGTAGAGATCATGGTATCCTAAAAGTAAAACAAGTATTAACCCCAATCTTAAAACAAGCATTACAATGAATGAGTTTGAAGACTGGTTAATGACCCTGCCAGTGCAGACATTAACTGATGAATTAAAAATAGAAATACTCTCTGAAGTAAATGCTATGATACAATCAGAATTAGTAGAAATGTTAAGAAACATGAGTGGAAAATGAGTTGGTCATATAAAGGAATTTTGTTCACAGATGAACATATTCCAGACGGAGCTGTAGGATTCATATATCAAATGTCAGCTATCATTGATGGTAAAGTTGTTAGTTATATAGGAAAGAAAAACTTTTATGCAAGCATTAAAACAAAGCTGAGCAAGAAATCTATGCCTACTGATAAGAGACTCAAGACATACAAACGTGTAACTAAAACATCTTACCAGAACTATTTTAGTAGTAATGAAACATTAAAGCAAGCCCATAAAGATGGGATAAAAATTAAAAGAGAAATCTTAAGAATATGTTATAGCAAGAATGAATTGACTTACCAGGAGGTAAAGCATCAGTTTTTACTAGGCGTGTTGGAAGATAACCTATACCTTAACGGTAATATACTAGGGCGCTTCTATAAAAATAAAATTTGATAAAATGAAATTGACAAAAGAAACATTTGACAGAGTAAAGCTAATGCTAGAATCTCGTGACCATGAAGATGTAATACTTGGTTTAACAACCATGGATGCAAATGATTTTAAAAATAATTATTTGTATGTACTACTCATGGCAAAAGAAGCTAACGTTAAACAAGATAGAATGTGGTCAACGCATGCTCCTAATATGCATTCCATGTTTGTAAATCTAGGTGTAAACTTAGATAAGCCTATCACATTTGAGACAATTATTCAGGTCTCTAAAAAGTATAACGCATCACTATCTGATATTCAGTTTATTCTGGACAGGTATGCTGGTGAAATGAGAGATTATCTCAATGTATCACTGGGTTTAAAAGACAACCCAATCAATAAACTAACAATTAAAATTAATGACTATGACTACAAGACCGGAACAGTTGGCAATGACCTCAAAGGATTTGATGCTGACGGAAGCATTTTACGGGATGTTCCTGATAATGCTGAACAAACGTTGGAGTGAAAGAGTTCCTACAGCTTGTGTAAGTTTAAATGGAATCAACTATCAACTAGATATAGGCCCAAAGTTTTGGGATAATTTAACACCTAAGCATAGGATAGGTTTACTTAAGCATGAGCTCAAAGGGCTCCTTGTACAGTAATGTACATGTAAAAAGGTTTAAATTGCGGGAAGTTCCTGAAGTTTTATCTACTAACTTATCATAGTGATATAGATAAGGGCACTGCTAACTACAGTGGTATAGTAAAAATGATAAAAATTGGATAATCCGCAGCCAAATTTCTTGGAAAAACAAATAATTAGTGGTATATTGCAACATAATACTTTGCATATGACTACTGAAAAAGAAAAACAGCTAATAAATTATTATGTAATGCAGAAACTATCTGCTGATAAAATAGCTGATCTTATGTATATAAACAGAAAAACTGTATATGCTACTTTAAAAAAGAATAATATAAAAACAAGAACTCTGGCTCAAGCTGCTATGAAATATTCTTGTAATGAAAACTTTTTTGAAGTAATAGATACAGAAGAAAAAGCCTACTGGTTAGGTGCTTTATATGCTGATGGTAATGTTTCACAAAATAAAACAGGTTCTGGTAAGATATTTTTATCTTCTAAAGACCAGACCTGGGTAGAAAGATTTATGAGAAGTATAGAATCTACAAATAAACCTACTAAAGAATTCCACAAAAAGTATCAAAAAGAGATATGGAAAGCTCAAATAACATCTACTAAGATGTTTAATGATTTAGTAAGATTAGGTTGTGTACCTAGAAAATCATTGATAATAACTTTTCCTGAACTTAATCCAGATCTTATTCCCCATTTTATAAGAGGATATTTTGATGGAGATGGAACAGTAGGGGTATATCAAAATCTTAAAACTCATGACTGGAAGATACTTAAATCTGGATTTTGTTCAGGTTCTGAAATCTTTTTAAAAGAGTTAGTGAAACATTTACCAGTAAAAAATAAGAATGTAGTATTTAATAAGAATTTATATGTTATACAACTTTCTCTAATAGACAGTATTGCTTTACATGATTATATGTATAAGGAATTTAATATCTGTCTTACTAGAAAGTTTTTAAAATTTAGTAACTACTTATTAGAATACACCAAGAAAGAGGTTCAACGACTACAATAACCTACCCTGAATAAGGGTAAAGGGATAGTCTGATCTCACATGAAAGTGTGAGTTAACACAAATGATTGCACATAGGCTTGTTTCACATCACAGACTTTAAACATCTGACTGATCATGAGATAGCCAACATAGCAATGGACTTAGAGATTAACCAGTTCATCCATGAAGACTTCCTTCCTCCTGGTGGTACGACCCTTGATAAATTTCCTGAACTAAATCTTGAATCAAGAAAAGGTACTCAGTACTATTATGATAAACTAGGTAAAGCTGCTAAGCAACCTGGAACTTGTCCTAACCTGGATAAGATGCTAGAGGGAATGAAGCAAGGTGAGTGTGAAGTAACAATCTCTGTAGATGGTGATGGGAATATTAAAGTTAATCTTCCTGATCACTCTGGTTGGGGTGATATGGATGCGCTACCAGAAGCAACACAGAAGTTAATCCGTAAACAAACTGAGCATATTCTTAAAGAAGTTGCTGATCAAGTTAAGAAATCTCAAGGTCATATACCTGGAGAGTTTGCCGAGATCCTTGATAACATAAATAAAACAGAGCCTCCCAAGTTTGATTGGAAAGGATATCTTAGAAGATTCACAGGTGGATCAACTAAAGTTTATACAAAGAAAATACGTAGGAAATTCAATAAGAGATATGAAGAGAATCCTGGTCTGAAGATCAAGCCTCGCCGTCATATCTTGTTTGCAATTGATACATCAGGTTCTGTAAGTACTAATGAGTTGAATGAATGTGTACAAGAATTGTATCACATACACAAGACTGGTACTGAGATTACCGTAATACAAGCTGATACAGCTATCAGTGACATAAGCAAGTTCAATCATAGAGCTGACTTTAAAGTTCACGGTAGAGGAGGCACAAGCTTCCAACCGGTTATAGATTACTATAACGAGAACACACATAAATTTACCTGTCTGATTTATTTTACAGACGGTGAAGCATCCGCGCCAACACCTGCACGCGGAAGAATGCT
>Ga0105104_10001172_pt1 | contig 19807 bp, 16 predicted proteins | sample PPLLaktember2015_3_FD_87034 | JGI IMG/M metagenome (GOLD analysis project Ga0105104, IMG submission 87034) | Freshwater sediment microbial communities from Prairie Pothole Lake near Jamestown, North Dakota, USA - PPLs Lake P7 Core (6) Depth... | ecosystem: Environmental > Aquatic > Freshwater >... | reverse complement strand
GGCTGCTTTGAGAGCGTCGAATCCTTCGGTACGCTCGGCCACGTATTCTTTTGCATAGAGGCCTTCCGCAATAATCACATTCATCAGGCCGTTGAAAACCGCCACATCTGTTCCCGGTTTTTGCCTGAGCCAGATATCGGCGTATTTAACCAGATCAATTTCACGCGGGTCGATGACAATCAGTTTCGTGCCTTGTTGACGGACGGCCCTCTTAACCTTCATACCGATCACGGGATGGTTTTCTGTTGTATTGGTACCCGTTGCTAAAATTAGATCTGTATATTCCAACTCATCAATCGAATTGGTCATTGCTCCACTGCCGAATGCTGCGGCCAGACCGGCCACCGTTACGGAGTGTCAGAGCCGGGCGCAGTGATCGACATTATTGGTGCCGATGACCGCGCGCATGAATTTCTGGAAAAGATAGTTTTCTTCGTTGGTGCAGCGTGCTGAAGACAATCCCGCAACGCTGTCAGCGCCGTTTTCTTTCTTGATGGAAGAAAGTTTGTCGGCAATAAAAGTGAAGGCTTCCTCCCAGGTTGCTTCTTTAAAGTCTTCGTTTTTCGTGTAACGGATGAGAGGTTTTGTCAGGCGGTCAGGATGTGCTAAGAAATCCATGCCGAATCGGCCTTTTACGCAAAGACTTCCCTGGTTGGGTGTGCCATATTCACGATTGCCCATGACTTTGACAATTTTATCGTCTTTCGTATAGAGGTCAATCTGGCAGCCGACACCGCAGTAGGTACAGGTGGTGCGGACTTTGTCCAGCTCCCAGGGACGTCCGGCGAATTTCGCCTGTTTTAGGGTAATGGCGCCCGTGGGACATACCTGCACACACTCCCCGCAGAAAACGCAGGCGGAATGAATATAGTCTGCGTCAAAGGCCGGGCCGACTTTTGCATTGGAACTGCGCATGGCAAAATCCAGTACTTCATTAACCTGAATTTCGTTACAGGCACGTACACAACGGCCGCACAGAATGCACTTGTTCAAATCACGGGAAATCATGGTGTTGCTGTCATCCAGCAGGTAATCGGGAGGCTCGATGGGGAAACGGGGCTTATCGATTTTCAGCCAGTAAACCAGATTCTGCAGCTCGCACTGGCCGTTCTGTTCACAAACCAGGCAGTTATGGTCACCGGATGACCACAATAATTCGACAATCATCTTCTGTGCGGCGCGGACCGCTGGTGTGTTTGTACGGATGACCATACCGGGACTCACCGGCATGCAGCAGGAGGCAACTAAGCTTCTGGCATTTTCCACATCGACAACACAAACCCGGCAGGCACCCACATTGGTTGTGTTCTGATAATGGCAAAGAGTCGGTATGAAAATCCCTTTTTCTCTGGCGCATTCCAGAATCGTTTGGCCGGGATTGGCTAAAACTTCTTTTCCGTCAATTGTAATCGCAATCGTTTTTTCCATTTTTGTCTCCAATCCTAAATAATCAACACTCTTGTTTATGACCAAGAGTTATATTTTTTAACCACGTACTTATAGGGGGAACTAATTTTATTGTCAATTCTGTCATTTATGGCTTATGTCTGTAATGACATATTATAATTACCATCAGAAATTGAATGAGTTTGGATAGTGATACCGGACACATACAGGATAGCTTGTTGGATCGGAATCAAGGATCAAAAACTGCAAGAAAGCTTACATCGTTGAATGAAACAAACAGCAAGCACGGATAAGACCGCCGAGAGTTAAAATTACTTTTTGCCTGAACAGGATTTTACCGGTTTTTTATTATAAAAACCGGAAATGCTTCCCGAAGAGCGGCACGTACGATGGAAGCGGCCTGTTCATTCATTTTTTCCGGGTGTTTCTTGAGATAATCGGCGACTACGTGACATAACTTGTTCGGTGTTATGTCCCTTGGCAGAGAGTAGTCGGAAGCCGTGGCTTCCGCCACCCCTTGAACATACCCCAGATAGTTGCCGGCAAGCAAATAGTCCGCTTTTGTATAATTCTTTTCTGATTTTAAATACGATTTCATCCCGTCAACAAGATCAGCCCCGGTCATCGCAAATGCTGAATAACTGCATAAAATAAGAACAGCCAAAAAAACTATTCCTGATAGTTTCTTCATAAAGTATGCTCCATTGTTGATCTTTCCTGTTTTACCGAAATAATGGCTTTCGGGATGTTGAAACGATTTTACCGATCGCAGCCATGCTGAACCATTCGAGGATTCAGTCTTCAATTTTCAGTCTTGCATCCAGGGCGACAACACCCGTCCCGTCGGCCAGAACGCGTACAGGATTGATATCAAGCTCCATGATCCCGGGAAACTGGGACATCAGATGAGTTACCCGTTCAATCATGTTCACATAGCCGGAAATATCGCCGGCCCCTTTTCCTCTGGCGCCCTGCATGATTTTGCAGGATTTCAGTTTCCAGACTTTGCATTCGATCTCTCCTGCATTTGATGGACACAGCACATTGGCCGTATCATGGAAAACCTCGATGTAGATTCCGCCGTAACCAAATGAGACGACGGAACCGAATGAAGCATCAAAGTGACCACCGATAAACATGTCGTATCCTTCATCTGCCTGTTTCATAATTCGCACTCCCTGGAACCGGGCATCCGATTTATAGTGGTAAAGATTTTCCCGGATCTTTTCAAATGCGGCATGAACGCCCTCTGTCGTCTGAATGCCCGTGACGACTCCGCCGGCCTCGGATTTGTGAATGGCGTCAGGTGAAATGACTTTCATCACCACGGGAAAACCGATACGATCGGCTGCTGATTTGGCCTCTTGAATATCCACTGCCACAGCGGATTCGGCGACGGTGATACCGAAGTGGTGCAGCAGTTCCAGGGCCTCCTCTCCTTTTATGCCTCGATTGTCCCTGACCCAGTTCTTTGCTGATTCGATGTCAATGTCTTCGGGTTGTGAATAAACAGACGCCTTTTTCGCTTTTCCGGCGTAGTAGTCGTACTGTTTTTTGAAGGCGCGGATCATTTCGGCGGCATTGTTGAAGATCGGGAAATCCAGGTTCTGCTTGATCTTCGACATTGTTGCGGAAAGACCGAAAAGGCATACTCCCAGGGGTTTTCCCGATGATAAAATCGTTCCGGCCACTTCCTTGGAAAGATCCGTATGGAACATCTTATAGAAAATATCTTCGCCCCGCGGCATTTCGGGCCACTGTGTGACGAATACCGCGCCGTCAACATTGGCGTTATGCATGATGGAGAAGAAAATGTTTGGGTAGGCCTTGGTATCGTATATATCACCCATGTCGAGGGGGTTGGAGAAATTGATGACGCCGGCGTTGGACGACTCTTTGAGGGTGTCGTAAAACGAGGCACCGGGATCGGCAAACTCGAAACCCGACTCTTCACAGAGGTCCGCCATCATCACGGTAAATCCACCCGCGGGAGACATGATCATCATCCGGTTGCCTCGCATCGGCGGCAGTTCGAAAACCTTGGCCATTGAAATAAAATCATTAAAGTGGTTGATGCGGATAATGCCGGCACGTTCAAAGGCGATGTTAATGATATTTTCGTTGTTGGCCAGAGCGGCAGTATGACTCATGGCCGCTTTGCGACCGGCGGAAGTCGTATTGGATTTCAGGATAATGATCGGCTTATCAATTCGTGAAGCCGTTTCAATCAGGCGGTCTCCCCGGGGAATGCTTTCCAGGTACATGCCGATGACCCTGGTTTCCGGGTCACGGCCAAAATACTCCAGAAAATCTACTTCGTCGAGGTCCAGTTTATTGCCGATGCTGGCGAATTTAGCCATACCAACATTCTCATCGGTCATCAGATTCCAGAGCATGAGTCCCACGCCGCCGCTTTGAGAGATAATCGACAGCCCCCCCTTGGGCGGACTGAAGGAAGGCACGAATGGGAGGCACAACCCGTTTGCCGTATTGGCAACGGTGACTCCATTAGGTCCTACAAACCGGATGCCATACTGTCGTGCTTTCTGTAACACAAGCGCTGAAAGCTTTTTCCCTTCTTCTCCTGATTCATTGAATCCGCCGGATGGAATGGCCATGCGTTTCACTCCCGCCCGGCCGCAGGCGTCGATCACTTCCGGAATCAGTCTGGCGGGAATCATAATAAAAACCAGATCCGGCACCACAGGAAGGTCTTGCACATCCCTGTACATCTTGATGCCGTCCACATGAGAATCCCCGACACGGGGATTGATCCCGAAAATACGCCCCTTGTATCCCCAGCGAATGAGGTTTTCCAATACAATGCGGGGTATATTGTTCGCGCTTGACGACAACCCGACAATAGCGATGGATTCAGGGTAGAAAAGCTTTTCCATTATATCCTCCGGGAAAAGAATTAATCAGAATGTTCATTTAGCTGATCATTCTGCGAGCATTTATATCAAACCGTGTCTTTTTTACCATGTCTTATTTATGCAGTATTGATTGCTGTCGTATCGCCAGCCGTTTCTTTCATCACAGCGCAGGCAGCTGCTTAACGTTGGATGAAGTATATGAAGATCATCCCTTTGTGTCAATGGAAACTGGACAGGCAGGGAGGTTTTATTGCCATAATCCCCTTGACTCACAAAATCCTCCTGCATATACTCCAGTCACACTTGAGAAAGGTTAAGTAAATGCCGGTTCCAATCATTTTCAGAATTCATTTGCTGATACTGCTGCTCCTTTTGATGGAAGGCTGCGCCGGTGTCAAAGTGTCGTTTGTGGACAGCAGTGATTATATGGCGCTTCGCCGCGGAGACGTACTTACGACCGGCAAGCTCAGTGTTTATACCGGTGCTGCGTTACAAGTGGTCGGGATAGATAAAAAAACATGTGATGATCAGAGCGCTGTCTGTCGTAAAGCCTTGATGGAAACGATCGGACTGCACAGCGAGAAGCGCTTGTCGGCACTTTCTGAGCTATGGCTGCAGGAAGCCATGAAACTCGATAAGCATCGAAGGGACAGCGAGCATATTGAAGGCATCCTGAATGCTTATCTGGAAACCGCGAGACACGCCTATGCATACATGTTTTGGACGAAGCGCACACCCAGCATGCGAGCCCTTGAGGATCGGCAGGCACAAGTGCGCGACTACTACAACTTTGCTGTGCAACAGACTCTTTCCGCCATGTATGAGTATTACGGCAAACACCATCCGATGAATGTTGATGTTATGAGTGATGCTCATCTCAAATCCGGAAACTGGAAAATCACTATACGGACCCGTGATGTGCGGTTTGCATCAAGGAGGAAGATCCCCGAAGATTTAATACCCGCATCTTCGCTGTCTTTTCAAGGTCTGCGCAACCAGTACCGCCGTGACGGACTTGGGGCTGAATTTGTGGCGGTGACTTCCAGCCGCGTTGTGGACACACAAAGCGCAGAAGTGCCCTACAGTGAGACGCCATTTCCGGCAATCACCGCGGTTATGACGTTCCCGGGAACCAGTCTGGACGAGGTGCTCACTGCAAATGAAGCGGTCATCACCGGTTATGACCCCTATAACCGTGAGGATATTGATCTGGTTGACACAAAGATACCGCTGGCAGCCAATTTTACCTCGGCTTACGGACTCTGGCTGGCTCGATCCGGCTTCGCCTCCCAGTCACTGCTGACCCTTATCGGCAGGGGGAAGGTACTGGAGATGCCGCGGGTTTATCTCCTGCAGCCGTATAATCCGAATCGCCGGATTGTCGTTATGCTGCACGGATTGGCCAGCAGTCCCGAGGCCTGGATCAATCTGGCCAACGAGGTAATGGGCGATGAAACCCTGCGTCAGAATTACCAGATCTGGCAGGTTTATTATCCGACTAACGCGCCCATCGCCTTTAACAATATCGAAATTCGTAAAGCCGTCCAAAAATCACTCGAGCATTTTGATCCTGAAGGCACAGCACGTGCATCGAAAGATATGCTGCTGATTGGTCACAGTATGGGAGGCATCCTGTCGCAACTGATGGTATCCTCATCTGAGGACCGTTTGTGGGACGTTTTTCTGAAAAAATATCCTCTGAAAGGCAGACGGCTTGAAACTGCTCGGAAAGAACTGGGGCCATATATGATGTTTGACGCAATGTGGCAGGTCAGCAGGGTGATCTTCATTGCGACTCCGCACAAGGGAACGCCTCTGGCTGAAATCGCTCCCGTGCGCTGGATAGCAGGTATTGTAACCGTGCCCTTATCGGTTCTGGGCCGTTTCACGGAAGTCGCCAGACTGTTGGTTGATCCTGGATCAGCCGATCCGGTTTCATTGACGCGGCCGTTTAACAGCATCGACAACCTCAGCAGCCATGATCCCTTTATCGGGGCAGTGGCTGATATACCGGTTTCATCCCGAGTGCGCTACCATTCAATTATCGGATGTAAAACTCCGGATCTTCCTCTGTCTGAATCCAGTGATGGAGTTGTACCTTACACGAGTGCTCACCTCGATGGAGCGGATTCTGAACAGGTGATCCAATCCGGACACAGCGTGCAGGAAACGCCTGAGGCCATCATTGAAATCCGTCGCATCATGCATCTGCATCTTAAAGAGCCTGACAAAGATTCAAGAGGCATGAAGACAGCCCTGCCGTAAAAAAGCAAATGGACTGTTTGAAATATGTGCGTCCAGTCAAATCATAGATAAAAACAGCAGAGGTCGTTTTCTCCTGTTCTGAAAGTTTTCTCCTCTTGACACAAGATCTGTTTTTGTGTTTTTGTAAATCTCAATCTCATTTGGAAACATGTGTGAAACTGCAAAGAAGGTAACTCTGGTATGCAAATTGCTCGTCATTGGCAATAAGTACGAGGATGATGTTTATGAAATGTCCCCATTGCGGTTATGAACGAAAGAAAAGCGATGATATAATCAAGGCAACGGAATGCCCTAAATGCGGAATAATATACAGCAAATGGGAATCAGATTCCGTTTTGGAAGATCAAGGGCCTGTTTCTGATGGTTCTGCGAAGCCAACAGCCGTACCCGTTCCCCAAAAGAAAAGTTCTGTTGAACGTTTTGTGATTTACACTGTTGCGGGTGTTATTTTAATCATTTTTCTGCATGCTTTTGCTGTTCCATATATAACCAAATTATCTCAACACGATAAAAAAACGGTTAATCAAATCACGGAGGCACCTCCGTTGACAGAGAGTCCTCAACCACTAGCCGTTCAGGGCCAGTCCCTATACAGCAAGACAAGTCCTCTTTCGGATGACTCTCCTGTTCAGAAAGAACTTTCGATTACGGATATCATTCAGGCAAACAGGGAGAGTGTGGTTACCGTAAAGACCGCCGCAGGAATCGGAAGCGGCTTTTTTATCAACAGGGAAGGTCATATTGTTACCAACAAACATGTGCTACCGAATCCGGATGGAGCTGAAATCAAAACGATCAGCGGAAATGTGTATAAAATTCAAAAAGTGATTCATGAAGATGCAGCGGCCGACCTGGTGATCGCATCAACCGATGCGATATCCCGTGAATCGAAACCGGTAAGCATCAACGCAGCTTTACCGGCAGTCGGGGAAAAGATCATTGTCATTGGCAGTCCTCTGGGGCTGGAACAGACGGTTTCCGATGGCATCGTTTCAGCCTTGAGGAGAAATCAGCAATCCATAGAATTTATCCAGATTACGGCCCCTGTTTCTCCAGGAAACAGCGGCGGACCCCTGCTCAATATGCGCGGGGAGGTGATTGGTGTCGCGACGTTTCAGTACAGTTCCGGACAGAATCTGAATTTCTGTGTCGCGGCATCAAGAATTGCCGGTTTGCAGCAGGGATTCAATCCATCTTCCTCACAGGCTTCCAGTGATCAAAGACAAATGCCTCAGTCCAGCGATGTCTATTGCTACCTGGATTCGAACGGGCAGGTTTCTTTTGTCAACTGGAAAACGGGGATTCTGATTTCACGCCCTGACGGCAGTCTGGACGCAAAAAAATATGAACAGTGGGTGCTGGAACAGATCGGTGGAAACCCGGACAATATCAATCCGGAAAAGGAGGCCCGTGAAGACCTTGAACGCAACCGGGAAAGTCTGTTCAAAAGCGTCTTCCCCAGCAGGTCATTTAATGATTCTAATTTAACACCGGCCGAAAAGGAATGGCTGGAAAGAAGGTATTACCGGCATTACGTGGAGGCTTATAATCAATCAATAAGCCGCCGCAACGATGCCGTGCGAAAATATCGAACGATGATAAATGACTTCATTCGATTCAACGCCTCAAGAAGATAAATTTTATTGATAAAAAAAACGCTGACTCTGCGGTTGACCCGAAAATCAGCGTTTTATAAGTCCAAGACAGGCAGAACAAGAACTACTCAAGAATTGCCAATACCTGACCTTCGTTGACGGAATCGCCAACTTTTACTTTAATTTCCTTGATGGTGCCCGCGCCCGGTGCGTACACGGGGATTTCCATTTTCATTGCGTCCATGATGATGACTTCATCTTCTTCCTTGACCTGATTGCCGACACTTACGGTAATACCGGCGATTTTCCCCGGCATGGGGGCTGTAATTTCCATGCTCATCTTTTCCCTGTGCCTCCATCGTTGTAGAATTTTTATTTTGCCAACATTTGCTCATGCTTTTTTTATGGAGCCTGATCAAACTGGAGCTGATTTTTACCGTAAAATCCGTGACAGGTCAATATATTTATCCGGGAGAGTGAAGATTACATAAATATTGGCTATTCATGCCTGAGAGCGTCTATGGGGTTCATGAGCGAAGCTTTGTAAGCAGGATAGAAACCGAAAAAAATACCTACAAGACCGGAAAAACCAAAAGACATCAGGATGGAAAAAGTTGAAATCAATATTGTCCATTCTGCAAAGAAAGACAATAGTTCTGCAGCGACAATGCCAAGAATAACACCAATCAGACCGCCGATGAGGGAGAGAATCAGCGCTTCAATGATAAACTGTGTGCGAATATCCCATGATTTAGCGCCCACCGCCATACGGATGCCGATTTCACGCGTCCTTTCCGTAACCGACACCAGCATGATATTCATGATGCCAATCCCGCCTACCAGCAGCGATACGCTGGCTATGGCGGCAAGCAAAAGCGACATAACCCTGGAAGCCTCCTCCGCCATCTGCATCATCTGCGTGAGGTTCCTGACGGTAAAGTCGTCTTCCTGGTTCGGACCGATACGATGTCTCTGCCTGAGCAGTTCCTTGATCTGTGTTTCTGCTCTTTCCAGTTCCTCCGCGCTTTTGGCCTTGACCATGATCTGTCGCACGGTTCCCGGGAGGAACCTGCCAAACAGGTTCCTTTGTGCAGAGGATATCGGTACATAGACAACATCGTCCTGATCCTGTCCCATCATGGACTGGCCCTTACTTGCCAGAACGCCGATCACCGAGTAGGGTATCTTTTTGATCCGGATTGTTTTATTCATTGGATCATCATTTCCAAAGAGGTTGTCCACCACGGTTTGGCCCAGTATGCACACCTTGGTGGCGCTGCGGATGTCCTGTTCATAGAAATTTCTTCCGGAGGAAAGCTTCCAGTCTCTTACCTCCAGCATACCTTCATCCGTTCCGTAAACAATGGATGCCCAGTTTTGATTGCCGTAAACAATTTGTGCGCTGCCGTTGATAATCGGCGCGGTAGTCGCTACCGAGGAGCACTCGTTTTTGATGGCTTCCGCATCGGAACGGGTCAGATTCTGGAAAGAACCGCTGCCCAGGCGAATGCCGCTGGTGGTTGTCGAACCGGGCATGACCATGATCAGGTTGCTGCCGACCGTTGCGATCTGTTCAGATATTTTATTGCTGGCGCCTTTTCCTACAGCCAGCATGGTGATGACGGCCCCCACACCGATAATGATGCCCAGCATGGTTAAGGCTGAGCGCATCTTGTTGACGCGCAAGGCACGCAGTGAAATTTTAACGGTCGACGGAATATTGATCATGGCCTGTTTTCCTTATCGCTGACGATCTTTCCATCTAGAAACCGAATGATACGTTTACTGAAGAGCGAGATGTCCGGTTCGTGTGTCACCAAAACAATGGTGATGTGTTTCTCTTCATTGAGCCTGACAAAAAGCTCCATAATCTCAATGCTGGTTTTGGTGTCCAGGTTGCCCGTCGGTTCGTCCGCCAGCAAAAGCGGCGCATTGTTGACCAGGGCCCGGGCGATGGCCACACGCTGCTGCTGTCCGCCGGAGAGCTGATTGGGATTGTGATGCTGCCGTCCCTCCAGTCCGAGGAGTTTAAGCGCCTCCCTGGCTTTATCCTTGCGGTCTTTTGGAATATGTTTGCTGTAGAGCAGGGGCACTTCAACATTTTCCAGAGCTGTCGTGCGTGACAGGAGATTGAAACCCTGAAAAACAAAACCGATTTTTTCATTGCGAATTTCTGCCAGCGCGTCATGGTCCATTACGCTTACATCAATGCCGTCAAGCAAATAACGGCCGGCCGTCGGCTCATCCAGGCAGCCAATCACGTTCATAAAGGTGGATTTGCCCGAACCGGATGGTCCCATCACGGCAACAAATTCTCCTGACGAAATCTGCAGGGAAACTTTATCCAGCGCGTAAACGACACTGTCACCGACTTCATATTTTTTTTCCAGTTGATCCGTTTCAATGAGAGCCATGATCTTAAAACCTCGGGCCACCAGGCGGGCCCTGCGGCCGGGCGTTCATTTTGTTATCATTGCTCTTCACTTCAACAATAATGTGATCGCTTCCATTGAGATTTCCGGAAACGACTTCAGTAAATCGATTATCGCTGATGCCAATCGTCAGAGGAACACGTTTCGGTTTCTTATGATCCAGGACCCACACACCGGGACCTTTGGGAGATACCGCCCTTAGCTCCTTATCAAGGATCTTTACTCTCAGCGCTGCGTTGGGGATGCGTAAAATATCTTTTTTATCGTCGATAACAATCGAGACGTTCGCTGTCATACCGGGTTTTAGTTTTAGTTCCGGGTTATCCACTTTGACAATCACGGCATAGGTCACGACATTCTGTACGGTTGTCGGCGAGTTGCGGATTTCCGAAACGTTCCCTTTAAACGTCATGTCGGGGTAAGCGTCCACCGTAAAAGTGACCGGTTGGTTCGTCTTTATCCGGCCGATATCCGCTTCATCAATATTGGCATCAATCTGCATTTTTTTCAGATCCTGGGCAATGGTGAAAAGTGTTGGTGTTTGAAAACTGGCAGCCACGGTCTGTCCGACATCTATGTTGCGCGAAATGACTGTGCCATCGACCGGGGAGAGGATTTGCGTATTGTGCAAATTGGTTTGAGACAGGCTTAAAGCAGCTTGAGCCTGTGCGACCTGAGCCTCGGACGCTTTAACCTGGGCTATTGCAGAGAGATAATTGGTTTCGGAGGTGTCCAGATCACTTTTTGAAATGAAGTTCTTCCCATAAAGAATTTTATTTCTTTTAAAATTTGTCACGGTGTCGCGCACGGCAACCCTGGATTTTTCCAGATTGGCCCTGGCGAGTGATACATTGGCGGATGCTTGTGCTACCTGTGCTTCAGTCGAGGCCGGATCAATTTGCGCCAGAAGCTGGCCTTTTTTCACAGGAGAGTTGAAATCAACAAAAAGCTGCTTAATCGTACCAGATACCTGCGTGCCGACCAGCACGGTGGTGACGGCGTTGACGGTTCCCGTGGCCGAAACGGCCGAGCGGATATCGCCACGATCTGCTGTCTGTGTTATATATTTAGGTGCCTTAGTATTTTTTGTAAATAAATAAACAACACCGGCGAGGACAAGAATCAGGACAACAACCGCAATAATTATTTTTTTCATTATTTCACTCCAATGGCTTTTTCCAGACTGGCCTGGGCAACGTTGAAGTCGGTCAAAGCGGTGATGTAAGTCATTTTAGCGTTATAGCGTTTGATCAGGGCATCCGTGATTTCGATGGAGCTGCCGACACCCGTTGCGTATCTTCCACGGGCAAGTTCAAGGGTCTCCTCAGCCTGGCGCACGACGGTTTTGCCAGCTTCAATACGTTCGAAAGCCTCCCTGCGGTTCAGCCAGGCGGATTGTACTTCAAGATAGATTTGCTGCCTGAGGGATTCTTCATTAGCTTCGGCAACCTCCAGATTTGCCTTGGCTTCATCAACGGCATACTTTGTAGAAAGACCGGTGAAAAGAGGGAAGGTCAATGCAACGCCTACATTCCATGCTTTGTCCATGGACGTATCTTCTCCCGCATAACCGTAAGCGGCATTGCCTGAGAGCACGGGTAAATACTCTCTTCTATTAAGATCAACGCTCTTTTCCAGAGCGACTTTTTTACGGGCGGTGGACAGAATTTCCGGACGGTTTTCATAAGCCTGTGAAAGAGCGGCTTCAAAAGAAATATCCGCCTTGGCAACAAGAAATTCCTCTTTGACGTCATACTCCGGAGCGGATATGACGCCCATGGATTTACTCAGCATCACGAGCGCGATGCGCAGGACGTTTTGAGCGGAAATCAATTGGATGCGGGCGTTACTGAGGTTTACCTCCGCGCTGGTGACATCGATTTTTGAGCTCTTTCCTGTTTCAAAAAAGGCATTGGCCACGTCAAAGTGCTGCTGGAACTGGCTCATCGTTTCCACCGCTACGGTCTCACTCATCTTGGCTTTGAGAAAGGAGTAGTAGGACTCCTTTACGCCGAGAATGATGGAAGCGGTCACATTTTGAAAATCCGCCTCTGCTGATTCTTTTTGAAGGCTTTGTATCTGAACCCGTGTGTATGTTCTACCGAAATCAAAAATAGTTTGATTAAGGTTTAACGTGTTGGAATAGTGATTATAAGGATCGCTCCTGAGCGATGTGTCGGCCGGACCGATGCGTGAATAGCCGGATTGAAAGGTGATCTGGGGAAAATATCCGGCACGGGCCTGACCGATTTTACTTTCGGATTGCCTGATCGTACCGCTTGCCGCGTTGAGTGCCGGATGATTTTTCAAAGCAATATCAATGCACTGCTGCAGAGTCAGCACATCACCTTTTTGAATCGGATTGGCAGCCCACAGGTTTTGACTGCAAATCAAAAACAATAAAAAGATGTAAAAGAATTTTTTCTTCATTTTTATTTAGAAACCATTTGTGAAAGAATGTTATCTTTTTAACATAAGTTTAAAAGTCGATAAAGATAAACATGAATCCATTTTTTTACCCGTTTGTCCGCCTGTTTCCTGGTCACGACTCACTACAATCTTTATGCCAGAATCGCATACAGTATACAAGATGTTGTATCCATTGAATATATTATTATTTACAACAAATTTATTATATTGGAAAGCGACAAGCGATGGATCTTATGTATCCATCCTATTTTTTATCCCGGGTAAATTATAGGCAGAAAAAAATCCCCGCGGTCATGGCGGCCGCGGGGATTGAAAGAAATTAGTTCTAAAAACACCGGTTAGAATGTCAGCGACAACTTATTGATAACCAGCAAATTGTTCTGGATGTCTTGGCCGGTAGCCGTCGTACCGCTATACCAGTCGCCGGTGAAAAGGTAACCGGCACCCAGCATGTAGGACAGGTTGTCGGTGATTTTGTAAGATCCGACTAAATCTACTTCCCAGCCGTACTCTCTGCCTTCCCATGTGTAAGTATTGGCGGGTTTAAGGGTTTTCTCGGCACGTGCATAAGAAACAGATGCCCTGATATCCAGCCTGTCAATCGGTCTGAACCCGCCACGAACCTGGAAGAACCAGCCATTCGTCATTGTGCCATCATCGGTGGTGCCGTCGTAACCGCCAAGAGGACCGATCCACTTTCCCCTATCATAATAGTTAAACATAATCAGGCAGGGATTCCAGTCTCGACCGCCATTGATGATCCCGCCTTCTATTCTGTTACTGTCAGGATCATCGCCTGATACATAGGCAACACTGCCTCCCACGTAAACCATTTTGAAATCAGCCGTTGCGTCAACCCAGCCGCTGATGCTTCGGATGTCTCTATCCTCTCTGACATCAGCCGAGAATTCAAAATTGTCTCTGCCTACTGCATAATTGAATTCTCCCTGCAGAGCTACCGGGCCGATTTTGGCGATAACGTACGGTGTGAAGAGGAGATAGTTCCTTGTAAACGAAGGACCAAGAGGATAAGTAGCAACAGGTGCGGCAGCACGGTCTGCAGCCTGTCGATAATAATTGACATTGAAGCCCGCCATGCCGTCTTTCCATGTGTATCCACCAAGGAGGTGATAGACATCATTGTCCCTGTCAGCCTGTGTGGCAGTCAGGTTATTGTATAGATAACTGCGGTCTCTCGTTTTAGAAATCGCGGGCTGAATCATAAAGGGGCCATAGGTGTATGTATATTTGATTCTTCCTTCAGGCTGGCTATTGTTGCCGAAAACCGTTCCCGTACTTCCGTAATTCATAATACCCACATCGAACACACCGATGGGTGAATTATAGGTGACATAAGCCCAGTCAAATGCGATGTTTTCATTTTCGGCGATTGTTCCGTAAGAGTCAACAGCCCTTGTCGTGCCCGGCACAGTTCTGGAAGCGCCCCAGGGTCTCTCCATGGCGTCAAAACGAGTGATCAGAGTCAAACCGGGTGCTACGATAAAGTCTGTTTTAACTCTTAATCCCTGATAATAAAAAGCGGTGCTTGGACCAAAATCCCTGGCGAAGGTTGTCTTGTTCAGATACATTCCCGCCGCGTAAAACTCGCCGCTGAACTTTAAATCAACGGCCATCGCTTGCGTGCTGAAGGCTGCAATCAGCCCCAGTGACATCAAAACCAACCAAAATCTCTTCATGTTTTCCTCCTAAATTCAGACTTATTTACCTATCAACAGGTATTTAATACATTTCATTTTTTGCCACCTGCTTGCAGTTGAATCAAAGAAAGCCCCTGATTATCGCCTGCAGGGCGGTGTTTTTTCTATCAACCAAAATTTTGACTTACGTTCAATAACAAAAAATGATAATCTTGTAAACAGAAAAATACAGATATTTTGTAAGAATAAGTAAGAATGTGTAATTAATTATATTGATAAATTTACCAATATGTTTTAATGAAACGCTTGTTTCTGAAGGAGGCCTGATGTCACAAGAGCTGATGAATACCAAAGAAGTTGCCCAATATCTGGATATTCATGAAAAGCAGGTTTATCTTCTCATTAAAGCCGGTAAAATCCCTTGCACGCGTGTGACGGGGAAATGGATATTCCCCGTTAAGCTTATTGACGAATGGATTCAAACCAGCGCGCAGGATTTCCTTCAACAGGCCAGAAAAAAAATCAACTCTATCGAAGACTCGCTTCTGGCAGCCGGCAGTAACGATCCGATTCTGGACATGCTGCTGACGGCCATCAAAAAGGATTATCCGACGTTTAATATATTTTCGTCCAATACCGGAAGTGTCAACGGTCTGGAAGCTCTGAACACAGGACTAACCGATATTGCCTTTTCACACCTTTATGATGCTGCTTCGGGAGACTATAATATCCCTTATTTAAAACAGTACTGCCCGAATCAATCTCCGGTGGTCGTAAATCTTTTCTATCGTCAAATCGGTTTTCTTGTCGCAAAATCGAAATCGAAAATCTTTAAAGGCTGGGACAGCCTGATACATAAAAACATACGTTTCGTAAACCGTCAGAAGGGGTCGGGCATTCGTGTTCTGCTTGATCAGGAACTTAAAGAAAGAGGCATCGCCTGCAGGGATATTTCTGGTTATGACGCTGAAGTGTACACACATTTTGAAGTTGGTCTGTCTTTGATCTCGGGAGAAGCTGATACCGGGATTGCGTCTGCTGCCGTGGCTAGAATTCTGGATCTGGATTTTCACCCACTGGTCGATGAACGTTTTGACATGATTCTTGAAAAAAATACGTTTTTTCAGCCGGCAGTTCAGGCTTTTATCGAAACGCTTCAGTCAGAGAAATTCAAAAACCGTGTTGAAAAAATTGGAAATTACGATTTTACACATGCAGGCAAAATTCTTTATTCCTAGATAAATCAGCCATAAAAATAGAATTAAGAAAGGGGTAGAAGATATGAGATTATTTATTGGAAAATGTCTGGTGCTGTTTTTACTGCTATGTTCGAGTTTTGCAATGGCCGCGGATGGAGATAAATTCATTTTTTTGTCCAGTACCATAGGCCCGATTGATTCCGGTATTGTCAGCGCTCTGGAAGATCAGTTTGAAAAGGACACCGGTATTCGCGTGCGTCATGTCGGCGCGGGAACCGGTGCTGCTCTGAATTTGGCTACGAAATGCCAGATCGATCTGGTCATGGCGCATGCAAAATCGCTGGAAGAAAAATTTATTGCGGATGGTTTTGGCACCGAGAGAATTCCGTTGATGTACAATGATTTTGTCATTGTCGGGCCTGCTTCAGATCCGGCGTCGATCAAAGGGGAAAAATCGGCGACGGAGTCTCTGAAAATAATCATGAGCAAAAAAGGCAAATTCATTAGCCGCGGAGACAAGTCAGGGACGCACATGGCCGAAGTGGAACTCTGGCAGAAAGCCGGCGTTAAGCCTGAAGGTGAATGGTATGTGGTTTATGAAAAAGGGTCGGAAGGAAACGTTGCCACACTGAAATATACCGATCAGCAAGTAGCCTACACGGTGATTGACAGGGCCACTTATTTGTCATTGAAGGATTCGATCAAACTGGTTATCCTGGTGGAAGGCGATGAAGCGCTCCTGAACTACATCTCATTAATACCGGTGAATCAGGCAAAATGTAACAAGATCAACAAAAAAGACACCATGAAGTTTGTTAAATGGATGACCTTGCCTGCAAAAGGACAGAAGATCATCCGGGATTTCGGCAAGGACAGGTACGGTTCACCGCTGTTCTTTCCCAATTCGCTTGAATGGCAAAAGACACAAAAGAAATAAAAATATTTCGATATAAAGGAGATCAATCATGAATTTATTTAAAAACAATAAATGGACGATCACGTTACTGATTGTAGCAGTGCTTGTTATCATGGGAACAGCAAACGTTTTTGCAGCGCCCAAGCAAAAAAATATCATTCTGGCCACAACAACCAGTACACAGGATTCAGGATTGCTTGATGTTTTGATTCCCCTCTTTGAAAAAGGAACAGGGTATTTTGTTAAAACGATTGCCGTGGGTTCCGGTCAGGCCATGAAGATGGGAGAAAAAGGCGAGGCTGATGTTATGCTGGTTCATTCACCGGACGCCGAAAAGAAATTCATTGAAGAAGGATATGGTGTCAACCGTCGTCTGGTCATGCACAATGACTTCATTATTGTCGGACCTGCCGCTGATCCCGCTAAAATTAAAGGAGTGAAATCATCGTCCGAAGCACTGAAACTCATTGCGAATTCCAGTTCGCTGTTTATGTCCCGTGGTGACAATTCAGGAACGCATGCAAAAGAAAAGACCCTGTGGAAGAAATCTGGAATTGTACCTGCCGGACAGAAATGGTATCAGGAAACCGGCCTTGGAATGGGTCAGACGCTTAATGTAGCTTCCGAGAAAAAAGGCTATACCCTGGCTGACCGTGGTACCTATCTCGCAACCAAGAAAAGTTTGGCACTGGATATTCTAAATGAAGGTGATGCAGTGCTGCTCAATATCTATCATGTGATTGAAATAAACAGCTCCAAATGGCCGAAAGCCAATGCCAGAGGCGCCAAAGCCTTTGCCGATTTTATGGTATCCAAGAAAACTCAGGACATCATAAAAACCTTTGGCGTTGATAAATACGGGTCACCCCTGTTTTTCCCGGATGCGGGGAAAAAAGTGGAGAATTTAGGAAAATAACAGCTGGGGACATTGCGTGGAATTAATTGTTCAGGGGATCATTAAAGCTTTTGAATTGATCATCAGTTTTGATGCTGAAGTCATGGGTATTACGTGGCTGTCTCTGAAAATATCGGGGACAGCCACGTTTATCAGTCTTTTCTTCGGTGTTTCGATCGGAGCTGGTGTTGCCTTAACTGACTTTCCGGGAAAACGGATTGTGATCAGTTTGATCAACACGGGAATGGGGCTGCCACCTGTTGTCGTAGGTCTGTTTGTGACGATCATGATCTGGCGCAGCGGACCACTGGGATTTCTGGAAATTCTCTATACACCTTATGCCATGATCATCGCGCAGGCAATCATTGCCACACCCATTGTCATGGGGATATCACTGGCCTCGATTCAAAGCCTGCCGGCTAATTTACGTCTGCAGATTTTGTCGCTCGGCGCCAGCCGATTACAGATGGCATGGATACTGATCAAAGAATCAAAACTGCCGCTTCTTGCTGCCGTTATGGCCGGTTTCGGGGGTGTTATTTCCGAAGTCGGTGCTTCCATTATGGTGGGTGGTAACATCAAGGGATATTCTCGCGTTCTCACGACCGCAACCGTTATGGAAACCGGAAGGGGGAATTTCGATATTGCCATTGCCCTGGGAATCATCCTTTTGATCGTGGCATTTCTGGTTAATCTCCTGCTGACACAGGTACAGCAAAGGCAGCGTCTGCGATGAATCCTATTCTTACCGTTCAAAATTTAATCGTCCGGCGCGGTGGGGTAACTGTATTAGACATCAATGAGCTGAAGGTTGAAACAAGCAGAATTCTTGCCTTGATCGGACCAAACGGTGCGGGCAAATCAACACTTCTTTTGACCATGGCAGGCTTGTTGAAACCGAGCGGGGGGATGATTCACTATCAGGGGATGCCTATAGATAGCAGTGCCAGTAGATCTAACATGCGCCGGAGCGTCTGCGTTGTTTTTCAGGAACCGCTGCTTCTCAATACAACGGTTTATAAAAATGTTGCCCTGGGACTGAAATTCCGCCATCTAACGGGCAGTGAAATTGAAAGGAGTGTCAAGGAGTCACTCGATTATTTCGGTATCAGTTTTCTGGCAAAACGATCGGCTAAAACACTTTCAGGCGGTGAGTCGAAAAGGGTATCACTAGCGCGCGCTTTTGCCTTAAAACCCCAACTGATATTATTGGATGAGGCGTTTAATTCACTTGATCCGCCAACGCGAGAAACGCTCATTGACGATCTGCGGCATATTCTGCAAGAAACAAAAATCTCGGCTGTCCTGGCATTACACGATCGTGAAGAGACCTTGCGTCTGGCTCAGGATGTAGCGGTTATGGCCGAAGGCAGAATTATACAGTCGGGAACCACCGCGCAAATATTTAATAAGCCGGATTCAGAATTTGTGGCCAACTTTGTCGGTACGGAAACAATCTTGGAAGGGACCGTTGAAAACAGCAATGCAGGTCTGTTGGGTATTTCCGTTGCCGGGAAAATTATTGAAGCAGTGGGTAATTATTTGCCGGGACAAAATGTTTACTGTTGTTTAAGGCCGGAAAACATCACCGTGTCAGCGGTCATCCCTGAAAAAATCAGTGCCCGTAATGTATTTGAAGCAAAAATTCAGAAAATTATTCGCCAAGCATTCTTCTATAAAATGATTTTAGACTGTGGCTTTCCTATGGTTGCTTACATCACCGTTTCTTCCTGTGAAGATTTAGGCCTATGTGAAGGGTCAATGGTTGCCGTCTCTTTTAAAGCCACTGCCGTGCATGTCATGCGGCGGGAAAAATAATTCTCTTCTCTCCTTCGTCCGGGAAGAAGGTGCAGGCAAAGGATAATGATTTATGAGACGGATTCCGTTGGTGTTCGGATATAAAAAAGCCCCCTGATTTCCATTCAGGGGGCTTTTTTAGTTTAAGAGAATTATTGTGCTAAGAATTTCACTTCGACACGTCGGTTCTGACGCTGACCCTCAACGGTATCATTTGATGCTGCCGGTTTCGCGTCACCCGTGGCTTTTAGTTCCAATTTCACGTTATTCCCAATACCCATTTTGCTGATCAGCGATGCGACATGTGATGCACGGTGCATGGCCAGGATCAGGTTAT
>Ga0105104_10001171_pt1 | contig 19821 bp, 15 predicted proteins | sample PPLLaktember2015_3_FD_87034 | JGI IMG/M metagenome (GOLD analysis project Ga0105104, IMG submission 87034) | Freshwater sediment microbial communities from Prairie Pothole Lake near Jamestown, North Dakota, USA - PPLs Lake P7 Core (6) Depth... | ecosystem: Environmental > Aquatic > Freshwater >... | reverse complement strand
TTCCTTCCACCGACTTGATTTTAAAGCGGCGATATTGCGATCTTGCCGGACGGCCGTTTTCAAAAGCAACCATGGAGGCCACTTTGTCCGTTCCCATCAATGTAGAAATATCGAAGGCGATGATTTGCCGGGGAGGCGCTTCCAAGTGTAAATGTCGCTGCAATTCATGGAGCGCATGCGGAATTCGCTCTTTTTTCTCTCGTGCACGCAAGTACTCCGCAAGAAGGAGTTCGGCATTACGGCGGGCCATTTCCACCAGATGGGCTTTTTCACCGCGCGCCGGAATGCGAATCGCTATCCGATGCCCCGCACTTGCAGACAGCCAGTGCGAGAAAAGTTCGGACTGATTGACGGAATAAGGAAGAAACAGTTCATCCGGAAGCGATACCGGCTCGGAAAAATATCGCTGAAGCGCGTCTTCAAGGATTTCTTCCGGCATCCTGTCGCGTAATTGCTTAAGGCGATAATCCAAACGTCCCACAAGGCGTCCGCCCCGCACCTGCATCACTACCAAGCAGCCGATATCATCCTCGACAGCCAAACCAATCACATCTCGATTAACCGGTTCGGCTGATATTACCTTCTGCCGCTGCGTAAGATTATCGAGTGCGGAAAGCCAATCGCGAAGTTGGGCTGCTTGTTCAAAGCGCATCTCTTCGGCAAGATGATCCATTTCCTGCCGCAGACGCTGTATGACATCGCCGCCCCTGCCGAGAACCACATCAATGAAGTCGCGAATTCGCTCTCCATATCGCTCCTTGGTTTCATGGCCAATGCACGGCGCGTCGCACCGTCCGATATGATATTGAAGGCAGGACTTAAATTTCTTTTTCGCAATGGCTTCTTCGGCAAGAGCTAAATTGCAGGTGCGGATTCGCAGCATTCCGCGTAAAACGTGGAGCAGTCCTTTGAGCAGGAAGAGATCCCCATAAGGTCCGAAGTATCGCGATCCGTCCTGCACGGGATGACGAGTCAGAAAGACGCGCGGAAAGGGTTCATTGGTAATGCGCAGAAACGGAAAAGATTTGTCGTCCCGAAGATCAATATTGTAGCGAGGTTTCCGTTCGCGAATCAGCGTGTTTTCAAGAATCAGCGCTTCGAGTTCCGTGTCCGTCGTGATGACTTCCACGTCCGCGATGCGGCTTACGAGAAGATCATACTGATACCGACCGTCATGCCCTTGCTGAAAATACTGGCGTACCCGGTTGCGCAGAACGAGCGCTTTACCGATATAGATGACTTTACCTTGGTCATCTTTAAACAGGTAAACGCCGGGGCTTTTCGGTAAAGCCTGAAGCTTATCTTCCAGGCCTAACATAGAAACGAACCTTATTTGTGTCCCGGTTCTACGACTTCGAGTAGAACACCCTCCACCGATTTCGGATGGATAAATCCGACGCGGGAATCTTCGGCACCGGTGCGCACCGTCTCATCAATCAGGCGAACACCGGTTTGCTTCAAACGATCCAGTTCTTCCTGGGCGGCTGTGCTGCGTAAAGCGATATGGTGAATTCCGGCACCGCGAGCTGCAATAAATTTGGCGATCGGCGAATCGTCCGACACACCGCGCAGCAACTCTACGTGAAGGGAGCCGATTTCGATAACCGCCACTTCAACCTTTTGCGAAGCGACGATTTCGCGGTGGACAAGCTTTCCGCCCGTTATCTTCAACCAAAGGGGTACTGCCTGCTCCAAATCAGCGACGGCAATTCCAATATGATCGAGTCCATTCAGCATGTTGATTGCCCTTCCCAAAAACTATTCATTTCGGTGAACAAGTCCGTTTCTTTACGCATGCGGCGCGGTGTTGAAGGCAGACTACTGCGGATCAATCCTCCGTATCCGGACGTAAAAATGCGCGGATCCATTAAAACGGCTATGCCGCGATCATCCGTATGGCGAATGAGACGTCCTATTCCCTGCTTCAAGCGCAGCGCAGCCATCGGCACTGTGTAGTCCATGAACGGATCGCGTCCCGCCGCCTGTAGAGCTTCACAACGAGCGGAAAACCACGGATCGCTGGGCACATCAAATGGAATGCGAGTGACAATTAGTATTTGCAGCGCGTCTCCGACTACGTCAATTCCTTCCCATAAACTCGCAGCACCCACAAGAATGGCGTTTTGGGAGCGGCGGAATTGGGCGACAAGCTCCGGCAATGAACCGCTGGACCACTGACTCAACAACCGTCGTCCGACCTTGCGGACAACGGGCGTCAACGCCGCGGTGATCCTTTCCAGCATTTCATTCGAGGTGCATAACACCAACGTTCCGCGCGAGAATTCTTCGACAATCCGCGCGGTTAGGGAGGAAACGGCTTCCGCGTGGAGCGCTTCGTCCTGCCGCGGTTCAGGCAGAAAAGTCGGAACGAACGTACGCATTTGCGTTTGAAGATTGAATGGTCCATCCAGAGAAATTTCGCAAATGCGGCCGCCGGAATCCTCATCATCAAGACCGAGACACTCGCGCGTCACGGCAAAACGGTTATTGACCGTCAATGTCGCGGACGTCAGAACCGCGCTCTCCAGCTGCGGCCAGAAGACTTTCTTCATGATTTGTCCGACCGAAACCGGAGTCGTGTGGATCGAGCACCATCCGCCATGCGTTCCCTTTCCGTATTCCACCCACGTCACTTCATTATCCGCTTCTTCTTCAATGACACGCGACAATCGGGAACCGATTGCCAGCACGTTATCGGAGACGCTTCGGAATTCGACCATCGTTTCCGGAGAAATTCTGTCTTCACCGCGTAAATTGGCCAGTTCCCGAACCAGTTCGTTTAGACGTTCGGAAAACTCCAGCCATTCAATCAGCAGATCGGCCAGATGGTCGCGAATTAAGAGATGCATTCCGTCGCCGAATCGAAAACGAGCCCGCGAGGTGCGTTCCGCTGCACGCAGCCTCCCAACCAGATGCTCTCCAAGGCCGGATAGCGACTGACGTGAAGAAAAGTGAAGACTCCGGACCTTGACAATCAGGCTTCCGACCATTTCGGAATCTGTCCGATCGCTCACATTATACAGCAGTCCCCGATCCGCTTTTTCATCCACAAGCCGGGTCAGGACTCCGCGCATTACTAAAGTCGAAATATCGGTGGTCGCCGCATTCACCATGGCGCGTTCAATCTGATGTGCCTCATCCAGGATCAAGCGCTTCTGCCCACCCGACATAAGGCGCAGAAAATCCACCATCAGCAGCGCGTGATTGACGAATACAATCTGTGCTTTTGCCGCGCGATCCTGCGCGGAGCGATAAAAATCTCCTTTTGCCGCGCTGCAAGCAGAGCCTGCGCATGCCAGCGAATCCGAACAGACTAATGACCAGAGAAACGATTGAAAGCGGGGATTGAATCCGCCAATTTCCGAAATATCGCCGGTTGCGGTCATGTCCGACCACCGTAAAAGCGGCATAATCTGCATGCGATCCGCTTCACTTAGACGTGTATCGGCATCACGCAGCAGAATGTGCAGTCTTCTTTTACACAGATAGTTATTCCGGCCCTTCAGGACTGCGGCGCGAAAATTTCCGCCTAAAGCGCGTCGGATTTCACCGATATCCTTTCGCAAGAGCTGTTCTTGGAGCACTTTCGTATGCGAAGAGACAACCACCTGGCGCTCACCCTCCGTGTCCGCGCGAATCCAATTCAAGGACGGAACCAAATAGGCCAGAGATTTGCCGACACCCGTTGGGGCTTCCGCGAGGAGAATTCGATGTTCGTTGAAAGACGAGTCAACGCTTTTAGCGAGAGCTATTTGCGCTGGACGTTCGCGAAAGAAAGCCAAACGCTCTTCGAAGAGTCCGTCTTTCCCGAGCAGTATCCTCAGATCCGATGAATCCGTTTCGTATTCGAAATCATTTTGTTGATGCAGAGCGGGCGTCGCACGGGGCTTGGGAATGTTTTCAGCCGCTTCGCATAACCGCCGGAAAAAGAACCGGCTCCGTTGATTTGTTCCTTCAATGAGCCGGTCTAAATGTTCAGCCAGTTCGCTCCATACTCGCGTCGGCAGACGGCGAAGCATTTCCACAAGAACGCTGCCGGCAGTGTATGCGTCTTCCTTTGCGCGATGCGCCCGAACCGGAGTCACCTCAAACGCTTCCGCCAGAGCTTTCAGAGAAAAACCGGAGAGTTCAGCCCAGAAAATGCGGGCCAGCCAAACCGTATCTACCGCGCGGCGATTAACGAAAAGAAAAGGATTGTCTCGACATTTACCAAGTTTTTTTTCACCCGCGGAGCGTAAAAAACCGAGATCGAATTCAAGATTCTGACCGACCAGCACATCCTTGCCGATATATTCCAGCAACGGAGCAGCCACTTCATCAAACGGCGGCGCGTGTTCGAGATCGGCATCCGTAATACCCGTGAGTTCCGTGATAAACGGATCCAGCGGATAGCGCGGACGGATCAGCGTCTGAAATTCATCCGCAGGCAAACCGTCCACAAAGCGCACAGCGCCGATTTCGATGATCTCATGAACAGACGGATCCAACCCCGTCGTCTCAAGATCAATGGAAACGAAACGAGAAAGATCGAGTTGTTGGAGCCAGTTCGCGTCTTGTGGCACTTTTGTCCGCGGTCGCGAGGATCCGGCTTTCATGGTCAATCAACGATCTTTAAAATAACGTATATCCAGCGAACGCGCGGCGGCCGCTTCATCCAAGCGTCGAACCGGGGTCGTATGCGGAGCGTCATGAAGAAGCTGCGGATTCGCCGTGATTTCTCCGTCAATCTTCAGCATGACGTCAATAAATTCGTCCAGCGTTTCCTTTGTTTCCGATTCCGTCGGTTCGATCATCAGCGCTTCATGAACAATCAATGGGAAATAGACCGTCGGCGGATGGAAGCCGTAATCGAGCAGTCTTTTCGCAATATCGGCCGTGCGTGCGCCGCGGGCTTTTTGACGATCACCGGAGAGAACAACTTCATGCATACAGGGCGTATTGTAGGGCACTTCATAGGCGCCTTCCAACTTGACCCGAAGGTAGTTCGCATTCAGGATCGCCGCTTCGCTGGTTTGCCGCAAGCCATCCCGTCCCATGGACAAGATGTACGTCAACGCCCTCACCTGCATGGCGAAGTTGCCGAAAAACGCGTGAACATGACCAATGGAGTCAGGCCGGTTCCAGTCCCACGAGTAAGTTCCGTCGTTCTCACGCACCACAGGAGTCGGCAGGAAAGGTTCCAGGGCCGAAGTAGCCGCCACCGGTCCGCTACCCGGACCGCCGCCGCCGTGAGGCGTCGAGAATGTCTTATGAAGATTGATATGACATGCATCGAAACCCATGTCACCCGGTCGCGCGATGCCAAGCAGCGCATTGAGATTGGCGCCGTCCATATAGACCAATCCGCCCACGCCGTGAACCATCTTGGTAATTTCCGCAATTCGCGATTCAAAAAGGCCGACTGTATTCGGATTCGTAATCATCAATGCGGCAACATCATCGTCCAGAACATTCTTCAGCGCATTGAGATCCACGAGACCGTCGGAACCACTCGGTAGTTCCTGCACTTCATAGCCTGCGATGACGATGGACGCGGGATTTGTTCCGTGGGCGCTGTCCGGAATGATGACACGGCGGCGCGGTTTACCGTGATGCTTAATGTGGTAAGCCCTGAACATAAGCAGAGCGGTCAATTCGCCTTGTGCTCCGGCGCATGGCTGAAGGGTTACGGCAGGCAAGCCCGAGATCTCCGCCAATGCGCGTGAAAGCAAATAAACAACCTCCAGCGCACCCTGACATGTCACAGCCGGTTGAAGCGGATGCAAGGCCGAAAACCCGGGAAGCGACGCCATCTGTTCATTGACTTTGGGATTATACTTCATCGTGCATGAGCCCAATGGATAAAAATCCTTATCAATGTGATGGTTCCGCACGGAAAGATTGGTGTAATGCCGCACGACCTGATTTTCGGACATTTCCGGAAGACGCGGGGCCTTTTTGCGTGCCAAATTGCCCAATGCCGCGGTCGGCTGGAGTTCCGGCGGATACTTCGGCAAATCATATCCCGTACGGCCGGCACGACTGAGTTCAAAGACGAGCGGCGTTTCACTCTGCAGAGCTTGAACGGATATTTTCTTCGTCATTTTGCCTTCCCTTCCAAGAAATCGCGCACGGCATCCACATAGCCATCCATTTGCGCTTTTGTGCGTCGCTCCGTCACGGCAACGAGCAAAGCATTATCCATACCCAGATCGAAGCGCGACAGCGGAATGCCGGCCAGAATTCCGCGCTTAGCCATGAATTCGAGAAAGCGGGGAATATCTCCTTGAATCGAAACAACCAATTCCTTGAAATATGGACCGGAAAAAGGCAATGTCACGCCCTTTGTCTTTTGCAGCCTTTGGGACATGTATTGTGCAGCGCCCATGCACGCTTCGCCGATTCCGCGCAATCCTTTAGGACCAATCAGCGACATGAAGAACGTTGCCCGGGCAGCGCAGAGTCCCTCGTTCGTGCAAATGTTGGACGTGGCTTTGTCGCGACGAATGTGCTGCTCGCGCGTCTGCAACGTCAATACGTAGGCCCGGCGACCGTCTACATCCTTCGTGACCCCAACGATTCGACCCGGCATGCGCCTGACCAGTTTGTCTTTTACGGTAAACAAACCAAGATACGGTCCACCGTAGGATTGTGCGTTTCCGAGAGCCTGTCCTTCCCCAATGACAATATCCGCACCGAAACGTCCCGGAGCTTCCAGCACACCCATGGCTAAAGGATCCGCAACCACAATGGCGAGCGCACCTGCTTCATGGATGATCTGTATGAGCGGTTCGATGTTTTCGATAACACCGAAAAAGTTCGGATATTGGAGAACGACCGCCGCAACTTCAACGGACAAAGCCGCTTTCAATTTTTCGGGAACAACTCTTCCCTCCTGCATATGCAGAAAATCGAATTGCAAACCCGACGGCTTGGCAATCGTCTGCACCACTTTGCGATAATGCGGGTGCACACTCTGCGGCCAGAGAACGCGGGTCTTGCGGGAATTACCGCAGGCAAGAAGCACCGCTTCGGCCAGCGCCGTGCCGCCGTCATAGACACTGGCGTTGGCGGCGTCCATGCCGAATAATTCGCAGAGCATGGACTGAAATTCGTATATGACCTGCAGCGTGCCTTGCGACACTTCGGGCTGATAAGGCGTATAAGCCGTGATGTACTCGCTGCGGCTTGCCAAAGCGTCAATCGCGGCGGGAATAAAGTGATCATAGCAGCCCGCACCGAGGAAGCTCACCAAATCGCCCGCATTCAGGTTTTTGCGAGCCATGCTCGTCATCATGCCGACAACCTCGGATTCCGACAGCGCGTCAGGAAAATCCAATGGGCGTTTCAACTTCAACGAGTCGGGAATCTGTGTCAGCAGATCATCGAGAGAAGAAACCCCGATATCACGCAGCATTGCCTCGCGATCATCGGGGGTCAGAGGAACGTAACGCATAGGTGTAGTGGTAAATTGTGACGATTTCGCGTGGTTAAGCAGATGTCAGATTCGTGTAGGCGGCGGGATCCAATAGTGAAGACTTTTCCGCCGCTAAATTGGATGCCTTAATTTTTGCAACCCATCCGGCACCGTAGCAATCTTTGTTCATCAACTCCGGTTTGTCATTCAAATCTGCATTGACAGCCATAATCTCGCCCGACAACGGCGAATAGATATCCGCAACGGCTTTAACGGCTTCAATAGTGCCCAGTGTCTGGCCTTGCGGGATTTTCGCGCCGACTTCCGGCAGTTGAACGAAAACCACGTCGCCAAGTTCGCCTTGGGCGAAATCCGTGATGCCGACAACGACCACGTCGCCGTCAATACGAACCCATTCGTGGTCTTTCGTGTAAAGGAGATTCTGTGGAATGTTCATCGAATCCTCGTAAAACGTAAATGATACTATGGCACACGATTTCCATCGCGTGTGCAGCGAATTCAGAAGGAGGTCTGTCGTCAGCGCGATCAGTCGGATCGAAGTGAACGCACGTACGAACCAAAGGTTAAGTTGTTCGCATCGAACGTACAAAGAACATAGACGATCACTTCATCCGCCAGAAGGATTCTGACATTGTGAACACTTTCGGAACCGCCGCCGGTCAACGGATAACGGGCGATCCAGTGAGCGTTCGCGTCAAATAGGTTTATGGACCAGGAATCCATATTGCCAATGCCCGGGTAGGCATATCCCGCCTCACCCGCAAAACTGTTGGATAGATCCGTCGGATATTCCCCCATGACTACGGATGAGCCGCCGTTCAACGGTTCAGCGGAAATTGTACGAACGTACGCATCGTGTTCGTAATCCACAACCCATTGGCCCTGCCGGATATTGCCGAACGGAATACTCTCGCTGATAATCGTGGAATCCAATCTTCCTTCAGGCGTATACCCCCATGCCGTATCCATCCGGTCCGCCATGCGTTCAACAATCCATATCAACTGATTGAGGCGATCATAAGCCAAACGAACACTGCCCACGGAATCCCAAATGGCGTGAGCGACCAAAAGGACGTCATCGCGATTAGTGATTCTGACCTCACGCCGGGGACCCGTTTCCTGCTGAAGCCAGGACGTGCCATACAGCCAAACGTGCTGTCCATCGGACAACAAGGAAGGCCAGCCGTTGAGAGTGGCTAATACCGCTGTACGATAATGCTGCTCCGGTGCAGGCGACCAAAATACCGCCGTGTCTCGGCACTCAGCCGCCTCGCCGACAAGATAACAGGCGCCATAGCGAGGACCGAAGTGCATGAACGTATTCTCTACCCACGCCCCGCCGGTGAAATCGCGAAGGAAGTAAGCATGAACAGCGGATGCCGCATGCTCATAATAAAAATTTACACCGCCGTTGGGAGAACCTATGCCCTGCGACAAGCCGAGCGAAATAGTGAATTCACATAGACCATTCCGGTTGGCTTCCGAGTAGACGAAAGACCCGTCCGGAAAAGAGGATTTCAGACGAAAAGTATCGGAAATGCTCCGGATATATATGCTGATATAACGCGCCGAATCGGGTGCATCCGGCACCGCGGCAGATTCAATTTCATCAATCGCAAATACCGTTTCGCCGGCAGGTAAGACGATTTCGCGATAGAAATTCACCGCGAGACCGTGAAATTGAACGGCAACGGCGCCGGCATTGGCAGCTTCTGCCACCGAGCGCACAAAAACCAAATGGCAGCCTTCGCGAATTGTTCCCGAGGCGGAGGCAAAAAAATTGCTTCGCCACGAAAAGGCCGAGTACGCATTGAACTCGATATGCTGACCGCAAGCATCTTCGGGATCCGCTGACAGTGTAACACTCTCCTGGAGTACCGGATAGTCAACCAACGGTTCACATTCCGCGAAATACAGCCGGGTTCCACCCTCCGGGAAGGCCGGCTGCGGCCCCAGCGATTTATCCTGATGACATCCCATCAGGCACAGCGCGCATAGAAATAAAAAAACGGTCAGCGTAGGACGGCTCATGGAGTCCACTGCTTCAGGGGATGAGAGTTTCACGCTCCATCAAATCTTCGATCCATTTTGTGTGCACACCGTTTCCAGTAATGAATTCCTTTCTTTCAATCACTTTTAAATGGAAAGGAATCGTGGTGTGTACGCCTTCCACGACAAATTCTTCGAGCGCGCGCCGCATCCGGGCCAAAGCTTCGGCACGGTCACGGCCGAAGGCGATCAGTTTGGCAAGCAAACTGTCATAAAAAGGCGGTATCGTATACCCTTGATAGACGTGAGTGTCTACGCGGATCCCGGGGCCGCCGGGAATATTCAGAGCTGTGATAGTACCCGGGCACGGCATAAAGCTTCGCTTGGGATCTTCCGCGTTGATTCGGCATTCTATCGCATGTCCTTCAAAATGAACCGATTTCTGCGTCGAAAGCGCTTCTCCCATCGCGATGCGAAGCTGTTCTTTGACAATATCGAATCCGGTGACCATCTCCGTCACCGGATGCTCCACCTGAACACGCGTATTCATTTCCATGAAATAAAAATTATAATCGGCATCCACCAGAAATTCCATCGTACCGGCGGAAGCATATCCGACCGCCGCGGCGCTGGCAGCAGCGACGTGTCCCATTCGTTCGCGCAGTTCCTTCGTCACGACAGGCGACGGGGACTCTTCAATTAGTTTTTGATGCCGCCTTTGAATCGAACAATCGCGTTCGCCAAGATGGATGCACCCGCCTTTTCCATCGGCTAAAATTTGGATTTCCACATGCCGTGGTTCGATAATCGCCTTTTCGAGATACAGATCGCCGTTGTTGAAGGCAGCTTCGGCTTCCGCATGCGCCATTTCATAGGCGGCTTCTAAATTCGCGATATTGGTAATCAGCCGCATTCCCCTGCCGCCTCCCCCGGCAACCGCCTTAATCATAACGGGGAGACCGAATTCTTCAGCCAGTTTGCGCGCTTCAGAGGCGCTTCCCACCGGACCATCGCTACCCGGGATAACGGGACACCCGGCGGCTTGCATCGTTCGTTTGGCTTCGGATTTATTACCCATTTTCTGGATAACGGACGGAGCAGGTCCGATCCAGATCAGCTCGTGATCTATGCAGATCTGAGCAAAATCCGCGTTCTCCGCCAAAAAACCGTAACCCGGATGAATGGCATCGGCGTTCGTGACTTCGGCGGCGGAGATCAGAGCTTTCGCCTGAAGATAACTCTCGGAAGAGGGCGGCGGACCGATGCACACGGATTCGTCGGCAAACTTCACATGCAGCGAATCTCTATCCGCGGTCGAAAATACCGCTACGGATTTCAAACCGAGTTCGCGACAGGCGCGAATGATGCGGAGGGCGATTTCGCCTCGATTAGCTATTAAAACTTTTTCGAACATCAGGATGCCGTGGTATCAATCCGGAAAAGTATCTGACCAAACTCTACAGGTTGAGCATTATCAATCAGAATCTCGACGATGCGTCCGCGAACTTCGCTTTCAAGCTCGTTCATCAGCTTCATGGCTTCCACAATGCATAAAACTTTACCCGGTTCGACGACGTCGCCTACGCGTACATACGGATCGGCATCGGGGGACGGGGCACGATAGAACGTTCCCACCATCGGCGATTTCAACTCATAGAGTTGACGCTTGGGTTCCGCCGGGGGCGCCGTTTCAACGGGCGCGGCAGCCGCAGCCGGGAGAGGCGCCGCAATGGGCGCAACCATGGCGGGAACCACGGACGGTTCGCGTCCATGAACCGGCGCACTTCCATTCTTGCTGATGCGAACCCGTAGGTCCTTTTCGACGAGCTCAAATTCAGTAATCGGACTGCGTTCGATCAGCTCGATCAGCTTTTTGATCTCGTGAAGATCGAAACGACTTTTGTCAACTTTGGGCCGTGTTGTTGCCATAGTTTTCTCCTTCGCTACGGCTGGACCACAAACCGAATATGTGATCGCTGCGCAGTAGAGTCTGCACCGCCCGAACCCATCGCTCGCGCGACAAGGCGGTCGGTGTTGATTCCTTCTTTCAACAGAAAATCACGCACAACTTCGGCACGAGCCTGCGTGAGAATGTAATTGTAGGGTTCCGGTCCCTTGCTCTCCGTTCGAGCCTGAATTTCGATAACGGACGCTTCGGCATGAGATCTGAAAAGCCCGGCAATGTGCCGCAATGCGGAAGCACTTTCGGCCGTCAATTCTGCCGTGTTGGGTGTGAAAAAAACCGGTGGTAAATGCGCGATGCCGCTGTCCCAATCGTTCGCCATTCGGCGCCGATCTACATCATACGATGCGGTATTTGCAGCCCCATAACGAAAAAACCAGTTTTCGATCGCGTCGAACGTATGTGATACTGCAACGTATACAACTTCTTCGATAGGCCGGTTTTGAAATCCGGTTGTCGGCAATGGTGAATAGGGGCTCAACGACCGCCTATTCGTAGGAGGCCGCAAATCGCGCTGACGCAGGACTATTTTTTCGTCTATAAAGAAAGAGCTATCACCCGTTAAAGGGGATTCCTGAAAGACATCCGGTGTTGCTTCAGTTTTCGGCGCATTTGGCGCCGTCCGCTTGATCGCAGAATCTGATTTGCCGGCGGTTTCAGACGGGGTATTCGGCAAAACGGAAATCGCCTTTGGTTGCGGAACCGATGGCGCAATTTGAACCGAATGATCCCGTTCCCAAAGAATGAACGAAGCAAGACAAAATAATCCACCATAAGCCCATAAAGCCCAACCCCGATGCCATTTCCCGTGCAAACGGCGGCTGTTGATGGCATGCCAAACCGCTAAAGCGAGCACGATGCATCCACAGATCGCTGAAAAGACGGCCAGTATCATGCGGTGCTCGTCCACGGCCATCATGCTCCCAATTCAACTCAAGCCCGTTTGACACGATCCAGATATGCGGAAGTCCGCGTATCTACGCGAATAATGTCGCCTTGGTCCACAAAGAAAGGCACCTGCACGACAGCGCCGGTTTCCAGCGTCGCAGGTTTGCCGGAACCGGACACGGTATCGCCTTTAACACCCGGCGCCGTTTGTGTGATTTCCAGTTCGAGAAAATTTGGCACTTCCATGCTCAGCGGCTGCTCACCGATAAAACTAACTCGGCAGACAATGCCTTCCTTCATCCACTTGGTTCCGTCGCCGATAAGTTCCTTACCTAAAGGGATCTGTTCATACGATTCCTGGTCCATAAAATGATACATATCCCCTTCCTGATAGAGGAACTGCATGTCACGCACATCAACACGCACGATGTCAATGGAAGCGCCGGAATTTAAAGTGCGCTCAATAACCCGCGCGGTCTTGACGTTTTTCAGCGTGATCCGCACAAAAGCGCCGCCCTTGCCCGGTTTTACGTGCTGGAAATCAGCGACCACGAAAATCTGGCCTTCCATTTGAATGGTAAGACCCTTGCGAATGTCTGCCGTTGTTGCCATAGAGAAGTGTTCTGTTTTTCTTTCGTTATGTGATAAGAAATTCCGTTTTATTTCTTCTCGATCAAAGTGAGAAATTCCTCTTCCGTGAGTATTGGGACGTTCAACGTTCTGGCCTTGTCGTATTTCGAGCCGGGATTCTGCCCCACCACAATAAAATCCGTTTTCTTGGATACGGTGCCGGTCGCTTTGCCGCCATTCGCAAGAATCAATTGTTCGGCCTGATCCCGCGACATTGTGGCCAGCGAACCGGTTATGACGAAGGTTTTTCCGGCCAGATGAATGTTGTGCTTTACCGTCTTTTCCGCATGGAGAGTGACTCCGGCAGACGTCAATTTCTGCAAAAGTTCTTGAGCCGGCGCGGAGCGGAAAAAATCCACAATCGCCTGAGCAACCCGCGGCCCAACTTCCGGAACGTCCTGAAGGGCGGCAACATCCGCCTGCGCCAAATTTTGCATGGACCCCATACGCGCCGCGAGATTCCGGGCAGTGCCCTCTCCAACAAAACGTATCCCCAAGGCAAATACAACGCGATCCAATGGACGTTTTTTCGCTCGCTCGATGCCGTCTAACAAACCCTGCGCGGATTTCTCCGCGAAACGCTCCAGCTTAGTGAGCTGCTCAAGTCGGAGATTAAAAAGATCGCCCGCATCTTTGATGAGTTTCTTGTCCACCAGAAGATCTACGGTTTCGCTCCCCAAACCTTCGATGTCCATGGCTCCGCGAGACGCGAAATGCTCAATTTGCCGTTTGATGACTTCCGGATCGCGCGGATTAGTGCATCGAAAGGCTACTTCGCCCTCTTCCCGCTCCAATGCCGCGCCGCAGGAAGGACACATCGTAGGTAAACGAAATTTTTTGGCATGAGCCGGTCGCAGTGAGATGTCAACTTCAACCACCTTCGGAATCACGTCACCGCCCCGTTCCAGAAACACGGTATCGCCTTCACGGAGATCCAGTCGCTCGATCTCGTCGAAGTTATGCAGCGTGGCGCGACGTATTGTGACACCCCCCAAAGCTACCGGTTCCAGATCCGCAACCGGAGTGATTACACCCGAACGGCCAATCTGAAGAAGGATGCGTTCCAGCTTCGTTGCCGCTCTTCGTGCCGAGAACTTATAGGCCATTGCCCAGCGCGGCGCGCGCGCGGTCATACCAAGCCTGCGCTGATCGGCAAACTGATTAACTTTGACCACAACCCCGTCTATCTCAAACGGCAATTGATCCCGTTTTTCCTGCCAGAGCCGCCAGAAATTGATAATCTCGTCTGGACTTTTTGCTTGTGTCCAGTGTGGACTGGTCGGGAAACCGAGTTTCTGCAGAAGTTCAAGCGCTTCCGCTTGCGAGTCCGGATAGGATCTACTGACATGTTCATATCCGTAAAACACCGCCTGCAGCGGGCGATCAGCGACAATCTTCGGATCCAATATTTTAAGCGATCCAGCCGATAAATTTCGCGGATTGGCAAACGTTTTCTCCCCTGCAGCTTCGCGCTCATGGTTGAACGCCGCGAAATCAGACTTGTTCATGTAGACTTCGCCGCGCACGAAAAAAACCTTTTCCGCTTTAACGTGCTCACGCGGAAAAATACGCAAAGGAAGCGAACGAATCGTACGCAGATTGGCGGTGATGTCATCTCCCTGTGATCCATCCCCGCGGGTCGCCCCCTGAACCAGACAGCCGTCTTCATACTTCAGCAGTACGGCCACGCCATCGAATTTCAATTCGCAAATATATTCCGTCTGACGCCCCTCTAATCCATCCATCACTCGCTGATGAAACGCCTGCAAATCCGTCTCGTCGTATGAGTTGTCCAGTGAAACAAGAGGAAACGGGTGTTTGACAGGACGAAATCCGTCGGTTAGGGCATCGCCAATCCGCTGCGTAGGACTTTCCGGAGTGACCAAGTCTGGCCGCTTGGACTCCAGTTCCAGCAGTCTTTTGAACAAATGATCGTATTCTTGGTCGGATATTTCCGGTTTAGCCAGTACATAGTACAGGTAATCATGGTGAGCGATTTGAGCGCGTAATCGCTCAATTTCCTGTTTTGGATCCATGAAATATTCAACGATAGGGATCGTTCAGCATCAAAAACGGGGTTTTGTAAAACAGTAGAACCAAATGTATCACTATTATAGCTTTTAAAGCTACTAAAATATACACAAAATAGCAACTCTACGGCAGTTTTCCATGTAAAAAAAGGTTGAAGTTCAATGGATAAATCCCGATAAATTCACAACGCACTGTCATGATATTCCTTAAAATCCGCTTGCATTTTCTTCCTGTTATGGCTATATTTACCAGACCCATGCTGGCAGAATCCGTGTATAATTTCCATATATTTGATGGTCTGTCATTGTTGCTAACTGCCAGTCTATTAGTTCTAACGGGCATCACGGCTCTGATCTGGGCAGGCGGTATTTTTCTTTGGGCTAGTCGGATTGCGAAACCGACTCGTTCTGACTATCCGAGTGTTGCCGTGATTGTAGCGGCCCGCAATGAAGAATATTGCATACGGACATGTCTGGAAGCCCTTTTGGCACAAGATTATCCGGCCGGTCTATTTGAAATCTACCTTGTAGATGATCACTCGACCGATAGAACACGTGATATCGCGACAGAAATCGCTGCCGGAAAACCTGGATGTCTGCACATATTAGCGGCTCCCGACTGTCCACCCGATGTAGGTCCCAAGAAAAACGCGATCAAATACGCGATTCAGCAAGCGACAAGTTCCATTTTACTCTTCACGGACGCCGATTGCCGCGTTCCTTGTTCCTGGATCAATAGCATTATCAATCAATACACTGATCGGACCGGAGCCGTAGCCGGGGCCGTACTGCCAAAGCCCAGATCCGGAATTCGAGCCTTGCTGTACCGGTTTGAACGACTCTTGATTCACTACACATCCGCGTCCTCAATAGGCTGGGGGTCTCCTGCGTCCGTGAATGGCGGAAATCTATCCTATCGGCGTGCCGCATACGATCAAGCAGGCGGAATGAAATACTTGGAAATTGCTTCGGGTGATGATGATCTGATGATTCAGGCAATCGCCCGATGCGGCTGGGACGTACAATTCGCGGCAGGCAGTCACACGGTAGTCGAGGATTTACGTCTGCCCACCGCACGACAGCATGTTCAAGCCACGATTCGACATCAGAGTACGGCCGGATTATATCCAGTCCATTGGCGTCTGATGTTTCTCCTGACCATTTTCTCTGCGGGATTTTTCCTTTTTTGTTTGGTTTTGGCGATATTTTCAAAGATTATACTCGCGGCGGTCATCGCGGCCTTCATCCTGCGGACTGTCATAGATGGCGTCGGTCTTTTTCGTTTTACGAAAAAACTGGGGATTCATACTCCCGCAGCGGGTTTTTTCTTCAGTGAAATCTGCCTTCCTTTCTATCTTGCCCTTCGTCCATTGTTGACCATAGCCCCGGGATTTTCCTGGCGCGATCGCATGCACAAAAAACATAATGTGTAGATATGGGGAAAACATTTCGGACCAAGAGACAAGAAGACAAGTAAACGAAACCGATCCGGAAATAAAAAGCTCATCCACTGTAAAGCGATGGATGAAATTTGCTTTCCGGATACTTCTGACTGCCGGGCTGCTTGTGCTCTTGTTCCGGCAAGTCAATTGGTATACGGTTTGGGATGTAGTCAAAACGCTTGACGGCGGCCTGCTGGCGGCGACCTGCCTGATGTGGCTGCCGACTCAATACCTGCAGTATCTGAAATGGGATTTGCTTGCCAGAGAAGCGGGCGAAAACATATCGCGGGCGGACATTAGGCGCGGGTATTGGGTGGGATTCACGCTCGGCCTAATTACGCCGGGGCGAATCGGCCAAATTGGACGGGCGCTGGCTCTGCACAATTGTTCCTTGCCCAAGGCCTTTGGCCTGTCTGCCGTAGAGCGAGGCTACACAGCCATTATTATAAACGCAATGGGATTATTATCCCTTGTGATGCTGCCGCTGCTCGGCTGGATTCCTCCGCTGCCGATTGCAAATGTCTTTCTTCAAATCGCGTTTGCCGCCACAGGACTTTTTCTGATTCTCCTCGGTTTGTTTCCACGAATGATGTTGAGGCCGCTGCACGCCGTTGTGCGATGGCTTCCTTACCGCGAGAAATTGGAGCAAGCCGTCAATGTGATTGAGAATACAGGCCCGCGGCGCGGGTCCATACTCCTGAGTCTTAGCGCGGCATCTATGTTTACTTCGCTATTTCAGTTCGTCTTATTTATTCGCGCGGCAGGCGCTGACATTCCGGTTTTTTCGGGAATGCTGGCCGCTTTATTGACGTTTTTTCTTAAGGGTGCAATTCCGATCTCCGTCGGCAGTCTGGGTGTGGGAGAATGGGCGGCGGTTTTCTGCTTAGGCGGATTGGGCGTTATGCCGTCCGTGGCCGTGGCCTCTTCCCTGCTCCTCTTCACGTTGAACGTTTTTATTCCAAGTTTGATTGGATTACCGTTTATCGGCACTTTGAGAATCCCGCATTTATCTAAATCCCATCCGATGAATCCATGAACATCGCCATGATATTTGTCCTGCTGCTGATCGTTTGCAGCGCCATTTATGCATTGGTGCTTTCGGGATTTATTCGTGGATTGCTGGCGCTGCGCAACAATCAAACGCATGCTCCTGATGAATGGCCATCCGTCAGTGTCATCGTTCCGGCTCGAAATGAAGCCGCTGTATTAGAGCGCACACTGCTTTCGCTCTTTGAGCAGAACTATCCGGGTGATTGGGAAATTGTGGCGGTGGATGATCGAAGCACGGATCATACTTCGCAAATTCTGAAAGCTTTGGCAGAATTGAATCCCCGGCTGCGTTTTTTCCGCGTTACGACTCCCAATCCGCCGTCGCCCAAGAAAAATGCGCTGGCGCTTGGCATCCGCGAATCGCATGGCGATATCATTGTAACAACAGACGCCGATTGCGTCTATGACTCCAAGTGGCTGCAGTCCATGATCCGGCACATGACCCCAGACATCGGAGTTGTGGCCGGACTCACGGCATTCGATCTGCCTGTTGAACGCGTGCCGCTATGGCAAAAAATCCAATGGCTCGATTTCCTTGCTCAACAATATCTGGCGGCCGGGGCGGCAGGGGCAGGGGTACCCTCAAGCTGCAACGGCTCCAATTTGGCTTACCGGCGCTGCGTCTATGAACAAATTTCCGGATTCGGTAAATCGGCCGGCATTGTATCAGGTGATGACGTTTTATTTGCGCAGCGAGTCGCGAAACAAACCGTATGGAAAGTTGTCTATAATACGGACGCGGAGAGTATCGTTCACTCGCTGCCTGTCCTGACGATTCGCGACGTGTTTAACCAGCGGATTCGCTGGGCATCCAAAGGACTAGCCTACCGGCGCAGCATGTCCGTTTTTCTTTTCGGATTGTATGCCTATTATCTGCTGTGGTGGTGCGCCCCGGCGGTTGCGTGGATGAATCCCGCATGGGCACTTCCTTTAGCCGTCACCACAGCTTGGAAATTCGGATGGGATTATTATACTCTTCGAGTCGGTTCGCATGCGTTTCATCATGAAACACCGCTCAAATATTTTGTGCCTTTTTCCATGCTGCATGTTCTCCTTAGTCCGGTTTTCGGTATCACGGGTTTATTTGTGCCCTATCGTTGGAAGGGGGAGTGGTATCGTACGGCCACCTTGCCGCGCGGCGTTAAACGCGGGCTTGTTCGCGTGCGCAGAATAGTCCGTCACCGACGAGCCGTGGAACCGGTTATTTAGCCGTATGACCGGTCGAATTCGCGAATTTGTCTTTCCCCATTGGCTATGGCGTCTTCCGTCCGGAAGCCGCTCTATCGCTCTGACTTTTGATGATGGACCTCATCCCGAAACAACTCCTGCGCTGCTTCAAGTTCTCAACCGCCTCCAGATCACATCAACACATTTTGTCTTGGGAACACGGTGCCGTGAAAATACCGGTTTGCTGCGCGATTTGACCGGATGCGGTCAGACCGTAGCCAACCACGGTTTTCAGCATGTCGGGTTCACTTGTCTCACGCCCACTCAACAAATGCAAAGCATCCTCGCCGCAGATGAGGCTATAAAGGACTCCATCGGAATATCAGCCCGCTTCTTTCGCCCCCCTTTCGGACGCTTCAATCCCTGGACGGCAAGAATTCTCAATAAAATCGGTTATCGCGGCGTGATGTGGTCGGTCATGGTAGCCGATTGGATTGACCAGAGCGATGACGCGCTATGGCTGCGCTTACAGCAATCCTTGCACGAAGGAGCCATTGTCGTACTGCATGACGGTCAACCGACCACTGAAAACGTGATTCGCCTCTTGCCGCGGTTGGCTGAAGAAGTCAAACGGCGCGGATGGAAATTTGCCGATCTTCCTTCTTTGACTCCTCTTCTCAGTCATGAGTAAATCGTGATCTATCTCGCTCTCCTTATTGCCGTCTACATCGGATATATGTTGATTGCCGCGTATCTGTCGCGCGGAATTCGGAATGATCTTGGTTCCCGGAAGGATATGCCGCCGGTCAGCGTCGTTATCCCGGCAAGAAACGAAGAACAATGTCTGCCCGACTTGTTGGATTCCTTGCTGCAAGTTGACTATCCGATGGATCGGCTGCAAATTATTATCATTAACGATCAGTCAACCGACCGCACACGCGAGGTCGCGCAGTCCTACCAAGAGAAATTTCAATGTCGCTATGACGTTCATGATGTCGTAGACGAACCGGACGGCAAATTGGTTCTGAAAACGCGCCCCTTGGCGCAGGGATTAGACCGCGCAACGGGTGAAGTGATTCTAATGACCGATGCGGATTGCATCGTCACACCGTCGTGGATTCGAACGGTTGCCTCTTATTTTACACCGGGAGTGGGGATGGTGTGCGGAACAACGCTCCCTCATCCGCAGCAGCACTCCAGGTTTCCGCTGACCGCTTTCGAGACGCTGGATTGGCTTTTTCTCCT
>Ga0105104_10001170_pt1 | contig 19865 bp, 3 predicted proteins | sample PPLLaktember2015_3_FD_87034 | JGI IMG/M metagenome (GOLD analysis project Ga0105104, IMG submission 87034) | Freshwater sediment microbial communities from Prairie Pothole Lake near Jamestown, North Dakota, USA - PPLs Lake P7 Core (6) Depth... | ecosystem: Environmental > Aquatic > Freshwater >... | reverse complement strand
TCATCGGCTCCGGGGACCCGTCTCGCCGATTTTCGGTCCTCGAAAATTTGGCTCAACAGGGCGTTCCAGGGGAGCACCGACACGCCCCTATAGCACAAAAATAACCTTATCTTAGTGGCATTCTCGCCTGTCCCCTTTCTTTCAAAATTAGAATTAAAACCCAAAAGTCGACTCGCCTTCATCGATACCCTCTGTCGCCGCAGTAAGCCGGTGCGAAAGCACGATATCCCCCAAAAGAATATCCTTATCACTCAACACCAACCGGAAAACCTCGATAAAATGACGGGAAATTTCCTCGACGGTAGAATGCTTGAAAAGCGCAGTAGAATAAGTCAAAACCATAAACAAACGACCACCGACCTCCGCCGCATGCAAGACCAAGTCGAATTTCGTATTACGGGCCTCAACACCTTCAAAAGGCCTTACTACCACCCCGGGAAATTCAAGTTTCAAACTCATCATCTCTATATTCTGAAAAGTAAACTCGACATCGAAAATAGGATTCCGCCCAGGATCCCTGGGAATATTCAACCGGTCCACCAATTCTTCAAACTGGTATTCCTGGTTCTCAAAAGCATCGAGAGCATTTTGCCCAACTTCGGATAAAAAGGTAGAAAAACTCTTTTTTTCCAGTGGAAAATTCCGCATGGGCAGCATATTGATAAACATCCCCACGATATTCTCGAGATCTGCATGCCGCCTCCCTGCAATCCCACTACCTATAATAATATCGTCTTGCATCGAGTATTTGGACAAAAGTATGGTGTAAACCGCCAACACTATCATAAAAATCGTTGCCCCAGTCTCCTGCTCCAACTGCTTTATTTTGGATGTCAACATTTCATCGATTTCAAAATTGACAGAACTCCCTTCAAAACTCAAAACCGACGGCCTGGGAAAATCCACCGGTAATTTAATCTGCGGGATATTCCCACTAAATCTCTCGATCCAATATTCTTCCTGGGCCTTAATCGATGTCCCGGCAGCTTTGTTCTGCCGAAGACCATCCTGCCACACAACAAAATCCCTGTATTGCAACCTTAGAGGGGGAAGATCATCCCCGGCATAAAACGCCAACAACTCCTTGATTATAATACCCAACGAAGTCCCATCCGTAATAATATGGTGCATATCCACCGCCAAAGCATAAGAATCCTGCTCCCACCGAACTAACCCTACCCTGCATAAAGGAGGCTGAGATAAACGGAAAGGCCGAATAAAATTGTTTACGACACTCACCACCAACTGCGGCGAAGACCTCAAATCGAAATACTCCAAACCAAAATGAACCCGGTCCGCAGGAATAACAACCTGGTAAGGCTCATTCCGGATAGCCAGGAAATAGGTTCTTAAAATTTCCTGCCTCCGAATTAAGCGGCTAAATGCATTCTCCAACTTCTCCCTATCCAAAATACCCTGGATAGTTACAATAATGGCCATATTATAAGTAATACTGTTCTCTTCCAAACAACTTAACACATAAATTCGATTCTGGGCAGAAGAAAGAATATAGTACTCTTTTTCTTCCACAGGCTCGATAGCAATGAATTTTTCGATTTCAACGGTCCTAAAATACAAGGCCAGCGCCCTTATAGTAGGAAACCGGAATATATCCGCCAACGATATTTTAATTTCAAACTCTTTCCGGATTTTTGAAACCAACACAGTCGCCCGTAAAGAATGACCACCCGTTTGAAAAAAATTACGGTCGATCCCAACACTGGAAAAAGGAATCGATAAAACCTCAGCCCATAAACGGGCTAACCTCATTTCAATAGGATTTTGAGGCCTAACCAGGATCGCAGCATCCGACGAAAACTCTTCCCGCAGCACAGCCAGAACCCGCTTATCGACTTTCCCATTCGAGGTGAGAGGAATTTTTTCCAGGAGAATAATGCGAGAAGGAATCATGTACTCCGGCAAAACACACGAAAGAAATTCTTTTAATTCGTCGCTCGAAATCAGCGCTCCACCAGGTTCCTCATCAATCGCTGCATAAGCGATTAAATATTTTTCGCCACTCTCATGATGAAAATCCATCACAACAGCATCATGAACCCGCGGATGCACCACTAAACGACTCTCGATTTCTCCCACCTCAATCCTAAAACCCCGGATTTTAACCTGGCGGTCCATCCGACCCAAAAACTCGATATTCCCATCCGGCAACCAACGACAAAAATCACCAGTCCTGTAAAAAACCAGGGGCTCTTTTTGTAAAAACCGCCCCTGGACCCCGTAAAAACTTTTATTAAGGTTTTTTTCTAAACGCTCCCCCACGCAGTGGGGCTGGACCTCGGAAAAACTTTTATTAAGGTTTTTTTCTAAACGCTCCCCCACGCAGTGGGGCTGGACCTCGGAAAAACTTTCATTAAGGTTTTTTTCTAAACGCTCCCCCACGTAGCGGGGCTGGACCTCGGAAAAACTTTCATTAGAATTATTATTAATAAACAAAAGTTTTTGGGAGTCCAGGACCCTTTTTACAAAAAGGGTCCTGGTCTTTAAAATAAATCTTTCCGCCGTTAATTCGGGTTTGTTCAAGTACCCGCGAGCCACCTGTACTCCACCGATCAATAACTCGCCGCCGATACCTACAGGCTGAAAATAACCGGCTTTGTCCAGGATAAAAGCGGGAGAATTGCTTAAAGGTTTCCCAATGGGAGGAATAACCGTCGTACCCGGGGAGCAATCCAGGGTATAGAAAGTCACTACATGAGTTTCAGTGGGTCCATAATGATTATGAAGAAGGATATTGCGACCCCGGGCATATTTCATAAACCGGGAATTGACTACCAATTGCTCACCGGCAGCAATAATATGAGATACAAAAGATGGAATCGCCCTAAAAAACGTGTCGTCGCCCATGATAACTTTCAATAAAGCAGTAGGAAAGAAAAGAGTTTCAACCCGGTGCCTGGATACGAAATCAAAAATCGCAGGGACTTCGCGGCGGGTTTCCGAGGGAATGATAAATAGGGTTCCGCCGCACCCTAAAGTTGAAAAAATCTCCTGGGTGGATACATCGAAAGTAATGGCAGCGAATTGCATAACCCGTGAAAAAGCAATGGCAGTGTGCCGGTATTGGTGTTCAATTAAATTGGCCAATGTGCGTTGTTCGACCATCACTCCCTTGGGCTTCCCGGTAGAGCCGGAGGTGTAGATAACATAAGCCACATTGGATAAATAACGGCGATGATGAAAATCATCTTTATCGAAAGGGGTTTTGACTTTTTCGCTTTCCACGATGATTTCGTTTAAAACGGCGGGAGTCATGACCAAAGATGAGTCGCTGTCTTTGAGAGTGTACTCGATTCGATCTTGCGGGTAATCGGTATCTATGGGACAATACCCGGCCCCAACTTTTAAAATGCCCAATATGCCGGTAATGAATTCAATAGAGCGTTCGATCATAACGGCCACGATACTGTCGGGCAAAATGCCGCGGTATTCGAGGACTTTAGCCACCCGGTCCGCTCTTTCATTTAAAAATCCATATGAAAGATGATGTGTGACGATATCCCCACATAAAGCGACTGCATCCGGCGATTTTATCGATCGATCCTCGAACCTCTCGATAACGGATTGTAGTTCTATTCCAGGAATAGGATCGAAAGGAGAACAGAAACTTTCAAGGATATGCTGCTTTTCCCCGGGAGTAATGATTTCGATGTCGCAGATTTTAATCGTGGGATTGTCAGCCACTGCGGAAACGATAACCGTGAAATACTCGATGAAACGGTTGATGGTTTCTCGTTTAAAAAGAGCGGTGCTGTATTCCATGCGGCAAGCGATGAAATCCTCCACTTCCCGGCAGTAAAGCGACAAATCGAACAAAGAATACGCGGCAGGAGTTTCGATGGGTTTTAATGTAAAGTCTATCTTTTCGGTGGATTGAGTGGGGGCATTTTCAAAAGAAAGAAAAAGATCGAAAATGGGGTTCCGGGAAGCATCCCGTTGTAAAACCCCGTTTCCCGTTAACTGTTCCACCAGGTCTTCAAAGGGATAACCCTGGTTTTCAAAGGTTTTTACAGATTCATCCTTAACGGTGTCGAGAAAATCCAAAAAAGTCGATCCCGGCGAAGTGACATTTCGAAGTGCGAGAGTGTTGATGAACATGCCGAAAATTTGCAATAAATCTGTGTGCCTTCTGCCGATTACCGGTGTTCCCACAATAATATCTTCCTGCCCCGTCAATTTTGAGATTAAAATATTAAATAGTGCCAGCATGACCATAAATAAAGTGGCGTCATGCCGACGGGCGAGTTTTTTTAAAGAGGTGACCCGGGAATTATCGAGGTTAAATTTTAATGTTTCGCCCTGGAATTCCTGGACAGTGGGGCGTGCGAAATCGTAAGGCAAATCCGCGAGTGGGATTTCATCCGTAAATCGATTCATCCAATAGTCTTTCTCCTGTGCAATGAGGGCTTTTCCGTCTTCCATCAGCCATTGACAATAATCGCTGTATTGGAAAATCAAAGGCGGGATATCGCGTCCCTGGTAAAGATCGACAAAATCTTTGATAAATATACCATTGGATGTGCCGTCGGTAATAATGTGGTGAAGATCCACCATGAGGATGTAGTGTTGGGTGTTTTGCTCGATTAACCCGACCCGGAGAAGCGGGGGCCGGGATAAATCGAAAGAACGAGAAAAACTCCCGACGATGGTAAGGATGTGTTCGCGGTCTATTTCCTGGAAATATTCGATTGAAAAATCGACGCGGGACGCATCGCGAATCCACTGGACCGGCTCGTTCTCCCCCGGGAGAATGATGAAACAAGTCCTGAGGCTTTCATGACGCTCGATCAGCTCGCGGACGGTTTGTTTCAATCGTTTATCATCCAGGTGCCCCTGGATATCGACGGCAAAATTCATATTATAACCGGTATGCCCTGTGCCCATCTGGTGCAGGATAAACATTCGCTTTTGGGCGGGGGAAAGGGGGTAATACTCTTTTTTTTCTGCGGGTTTGATGGAAATAAAAGCATGACGTTCGGCTTTTTCCATAAATTGTGAAAGTACACGAATGTTGGGGTGTTTGAAAAATTCATCGATGGGTATTTTTACATCGGTCAGGCGGTGCACCCGGTTTACCATGGAAATGGCTTTGAGAGAATCGCCGCCCAATTCGAAAAAGTCGTCGTCGATGCCGATCAGGGGAAACCCGAAATAATCGCGCCACAGGTTGACAAGTAAGTGGTGGGATTCATTTTGAGGGGAAGCATACGGATGGGTTAATTCGGGGGGGCGCTGGGGTGACGCAGTGGATGTATCCATCCCTGGGGTTTCGACATTTTCATAAATAGGTGAAGTGATCGAGGCGGAAAGGGGCGAGGCTTCTTTTCCCATGAGAAAATCGACAATAGTTTCCAGGATTTTGGTATCGAGCCAGTAATAATATTTATCGAAAGGATAAGTCGGCAGTGAAATACGCCGGGGTGTACGATCTTTATAATAACCGGGCCAATCAGCCCTCACGCCGTGCATCCACAACCAACCCAGCCCGTTTAACAAATAAAAATGGTCCGGGAACTCTCTTTGTTTTGGACCGACAAGATTAACTGCATAATGCCCGGCTTTTTCATCGATATAACGTTTGACCAGGATGGTTAAATCCCTGCCGGGTCCGACTTCGATAAAAACGGGTCTTTTCAAATCGTGGATTAATTTCACGGCGCCGCGGGAGAACCGGACGGTATCCCTTAAGTGCCGCCTCCAGTAACCGGGCTGGGTAATTTCGGCAGGGTCTACCCATTGACCGGTAGTAGAGGAAATAAACGGGATAACGGGAGCGTTCAACCGACATTGCCGGACCTGCTGTTCAAACCGGTCTAAAACAGGTTCCACCATGACGGAGTGGAGTGCTTGTGAAACCGGGACGCGGATACATATCAAGAATTTTTGTTTTAATTGTTTTTCAAATTGGGCTATCTGGTCGGGGGGACCGGCCACGATGCAGGCAGGCTCATTCACTACAGCTAAAGATATCCCCGGATACGGGGCCAAGAGCGGCATTAACTCTTCTTCGGTTAAAGGAACGCTGAGCATGGCTCCTTCGGGTTGTTCCGCCGTGATTTTTCCACGGAAAGCCGCCAGTTTAAGTGCGTCTTCCGGGGAAAACACACCGGCCAGGCATGCGGCCGCATATTCGCCGAAACTGTACCCGATCATGGCATGGGGGTGAATGCCCCAGGAGAGGAGGAGTTTCGCCAAAGCGTATTCAAAAGCGAAAATAATGGGCTGCACGATTTCCAGGGGTTGTATCGGCCCGGTATCCGGGTTGGGATCGTGTTTGTTTTCCTGTTCCTGTTTCGAGATTCCATTTATTCCTTCGCCGGACAGGGGATACAATAAGGATTGGACATCATACCCGGTTAATTTTTTTAAGATGTCGAAACATCGGTCCATTTCTTGCTTAAAGACGGGTTCTGACCGGTATAAATCCCGCCCCATATTTTTATATTGGCCGCCTTGCCCGGGGAAAAGAAATACCGGTTTGCGTTCCTGGTAATTAAACACCGCTGTTTTTAATCGGTCGGGGTATAGAAAAGAGTTGTCTTCGTTGAGTTCCATTGCCTCGATGGCATCGGCATTGTCGGAGCAAACGATCATGCGGCGGTGTTCGAATTCCCCGCGCCCCACTTGCAGAGTGTATGCAACGTCGGGAAGATTAATACCGGGTTTTTTCTTAATGAAATCGGCCAGGTTTCGGGTCATTCGATCCAAAGCCGGGGCAGACCGGGCGGAAAGAAGGAGCAGCTCACATTCCCTCCCTGCGAGATCGGTTCCGGCAGGCTCTTGACCGGTTTCAAAACTATCCGCTGGGGACTCTTCCAGGATCACATGGGCATTGGTGCCGCCGATGCCGAACGAACTGACCCCGGCCCGGAGGGGATAATCCCCGGTGGGTTTCCATCCTATTAATTTTGTATTGACATAAAACGGGGTATTCTCGAAATCGATTTCCGGGTTTGGGGAATTAAAATGCAAGCTGGGTGGAAGGAGTTTATATTTCAAAGCCAGGACGGTTTTAATGAAACCGGCAGCGCCGGCAGCGGCATCGATATGGCCGATATTGGATTTAACGGAACCGATGGGGCAACTTTTTTTAGGGTGAGAAGTGAAAACCATTTTCAAGGCTTCGATTTCAATGGGGTCTCCCATAGGAGTGGCGGTGCCGTGGGTTTCGATGTAACCGATGCTTTCGAGTGGGATTTCGGCCATTCTTAAAGCGGCTTTAATGACATCGACCTGCCCAGTAACGCTGGGTGCGGCAAACCCGACTTTGCGTTTCCCGTCATTATTGATGGCGGAACTTTTAATAAAGGCATAAATATGATCGTTGTCTCGGATGGCGTTGTCCAGTAATTTGAGTACGACGGCAGCCGCGCCGTCGCCGGCCACGGTTCCCTTGGCTTCGGCATCGAAGGCCCGGCAGTGCCCGTCGGGTGAATAGATCATGCCATCCTGGTACATGTACCCCGTGCTTTTGGGATACGAGACTTTTACACCGCCGGCTAAAGCCATGTCGCATTCGCCGCCGATCAAACCCTGGGAAGCGAGATGAACGGCCACCAGGGAAGTTGAACACGCAGTATAAATCGGGAAGCTGGGCCCTTTCAAATTCAATTTGTAAGAAACTCGAACGCTCAAATAATCTTTATCGCTGAGAATAACGCTGGACATGTAATCCACGGACCCGCCCAGCACCGCGAGTTGGGATTGGATTTCCCACAACCCGTTTGGGGCCGCCCCGGCATACAAACCGATTAAACCGTCATATCGATCCGCACTGTACCCGGCATCTTCCAGTGCCGCCCAGGCGATTTCATGGAACAATCGAATCTGGGGGTCCATCATCCGGGCTTCCTGGGGCGTGTAATCGAAAAAAGGAGCATCGAAATTTTCAACGCCCTCGATAATTCCCCACGCATTGACATATTGGGGATTATTTATTTTTTCGGGGGCAATACCGGCTTCCTGTAGTTCCTCCCGGGTAAAAAAATGAATGGATTCGACACCCTTCTTGAGATTTTCCCAGTAAGCATCGATATCGTTTGCACCGGGAAATCGTGCCGCTATTCCAATTACTGCAATTTCCAAACCTGTTCTTTCCGACATGTCATTACTCCCTTAAAATCCGAAATCGCCCGCAGCCTCGGCAGCCAGGGAAGATTTCGATTTCGATAACCCGAAATTAATCTCGATTTCATCCAATTTTACATTCCGGTCTGCGATTACTTCATCGATAATATCTTTGAAATACCCGGTAAACCGCTCTATCGTACCGGCTTTAAATAATTCGGTACTATATTCGAAGGCGAAGGATAATTCTTCGCCATTACTGCTCCCGGTCAAATTCAAATCGAATTTCGATACGCCGGTATCATAGGGGAACGGCTTTAAAGTCAAACCCGGGATACTGAACTCGGGGATATCCAGGTCCTGGAAAGCAAACACGACATTAAAAACAGGATTCGCCCCGCCGTCGCGATGGGGTTGTATTTTCTCTGCCAATTCCTCGAAAGGGTAATCCTGGTTTTCAAAAGCTTCCAGGGTCAGCGTTTTTACTTCTTCTAAAAAGGATTTGAACCCGGTTTGATTCTTAACCCGGCTGCGAAGCACAATAGTGTTGACAAACATACCGATGGTATGGGACAGTTCATCCAGGGGCCTTCCCATTACCGGGGACCCGATTAAAATATCTCCCTGGCCGGTAACCCGGCTGAGCAAAATGTTGAAAATGCTTAAGAATACCATAAATAAGGTAGTTTTTTCTTCTACAGCCAACTGTTTTAAATTCGCAGATGTGAGGTGGCCCAGGGAAAATCGAAGCGTATTGCCCGAATGATTTTGCATCACAGGCCTGGGATAGTCTACCGGTAAATCCATGCGGGGGAGTTTGGGGTCTCCGGTGAGCAGGTTCAGCCAGAATGCCTCCTGGGATTTCAGCGACTTTTTATATTTGCTGCCGGACTGCCAATGAGTAAAATCTTTGTATTGAACCGGGACGGGGGGTAACTTTTCTTCGCCGGTATAAATCCGTATAAATTCTTCGACCAAAATCCGGGTAGAAATTCCATCCGAAATAATGTGATGCATATCGGCGATAAAAATATGCTTGTTGTCCTGCTGTTTGATCAAGCCCACCCGGAGGAGAGGCGCGCATGAAAGATCGAAAGGGCGAATAAAGGACTTTATCGCGGCATTCAAATCCGTTGGGGTGTGGACATACTCGATCTCTACTTGCACATCGCCATGAGGATGAACCCGTTGTACGGTATGTCCTTTGATTTGAATAAAGCAGGTTCGAAAGCTTTCGTGCCGCTGGACCAAACGAAGGAATGTTTCCCGGAATTTCGCCGTATCCAGGTTCCCTTCCATGTCCAGTATGAAAGGTATGTTGTATGCGGTGCTTTTTCGATTCCATTGATGGACTAAATATAAACGCTTCTGTGCTGAAGAAATGGGGTAATACTCTTTTTCTTCCACGGCTTCGACAGCAGCAAGAACTCCTTTGCCCATCTTTTTAATAATGTCTGCTATCGCTCGTACTGTGGGGTTCCGAAATATTTCCGTGATTCGAAGCTCAATGGAAAAGTCTTGGTGAATTTTCCCGGTTAAACTGGCGGCCTTCAGCGAATGTCCGCCCAATTGGAAGAAGTTGTCGTCGATGCCGCACGAGTTTATGCCCAGTACCTCGGAAAAAATTCGAATCAATTTTTCGTCGATTTCATCCCGAGGGGGTGCGTAGTTTTCATTTTCTTTTATTTCCGGTGGGGGCAGCGCTTTTCGATCGACTTTTCCATTCGGATTCAAGGGCATTTTATCCAGTCGAACGAAATAAGGGGGAACCATGTAATATGGAAGAGAAGTGGAGAGAAAGGCCCTCAATTCGGATTCGACATAAACAGCGGGATCGGAAGGCACGATATAAGCGCAGAGATATTTATCCGCGGCGCCCTCATCCCTCGCCGCCACGACGGTTTCTTTAACCGATGGATGGTTGAGGAGGATAGATTCGATTTCGCCCAATTCGATGCGAAAGCCCCTGATTTTGACCTGGTGATCGATGCGGCCCAGGAATTCGATATTACCGTCGGTTTGCCATTTGACCAGGTCGCCGGTGCGGTATAACAATTCATCTCCTTTTCCCGGTTCCAGTTCGTGCATAATGAATTTTCGGGCAGTGAGTTCTTTATCGTTAATATACCCGATTCCGACTCCTTCCCCACCGATATACAGTTCTCCCGGAACGCCGATGGGAAGTACCTGGCGGTTTTCATCCAGGACATACGATTGGACGTTGTAAACGGGTTTCCCGATGGGGATGGGTTCGGTTAAAAACCTGCGGGGCGCGCTGATTCGAAATGAATTGGAAATATCCGCGCATTCGCTGGGACCATACGTGTTGATGACCTGGGCCCGGCATCGATCCGATTCCAACCAATCGATGATACCGGTCAGCGAAATGGGTTCTCCTCCCAGGAAAACGTGCTTCAAAGAAGTTAAATTATTTTTTTTAACCAATAAATCGCACTCCACTAATTTATAAAACATGCTGGGGGTGCAATTGATCCACGTTACGAAATTTTCTCTTATTTCTCGCAGCAGCGCCATGGGTTCGAAAAAATTAAAAGCAGGGATACATAATGTTCCGCCTGTCATCACGGGGGAATAAAGATTCTTTTGTGTCAAATCGAAACTCAACGAGGTAACGAGTAAATTCCGGTCATTGCCTTTGATATTGAAATCGGTATTAAACCAGTGCATTAAATTCATAAAACCGCGGTGATACACCCCGGCGCCTTTGGGTTTTCCCGTAGAGCCCGATGTAAAAATAATGTAAATCAAATCCTCGGGCCGGGCAGCCGGCGGCATATTTTCCATCGATTCTTTCTTTAATTGATTTTCCCACCGGTCGATTAAAAAACACTCTTCCAGGTCCCCTACCCCGTCGAACGACCGGGTGCCTTTTACCGACGAGCCGGTGAGTAAAAAGGATGCCCCGGAATTAATTATCATGGATTGAATTCGCTGTTCGGGGTATTCGGGGTCTATCGGCACATAAGTTCCGCCGGCTTTCAATATGGCCCATACTGCCGCCGCCATATCGAGAGAGCGGTCCAACATCAAACCCACGATTTTTCCCCGCTGAACCCCTTTACCCCGTAATAAGCGGGCCAACCGGTTGGCTTTATTATTGAGTTCCGTGTAGGTTAGCGATACCTGGTCGAAAGGCAAATGGCATAAAACCTTAATCACTGCGGTGCTGTTGGGCTTCTTCATTACCTGGTCTTCAAATACTTTGCAAACCGTTTGATTCCAGGGATAAGGAGTGGAGACGCCGTTAAAATCATAGAGAATCGTATGCTTCTCCTCGGAAGAAAGAATATCGATATCTAAAATTCTTTTTCCCGGTTCATTACATACTTCCGATATGATTTTTGTATAATAATGAATGTACCGTCGAATGGTTTCTTCTTTAAACAATTGGGCCGGGTATTCGAATTTTATTTCCAATACATCGCCCTTCATTTCCGCATATACGGTCAAATCGAATTTGGCAGTCGGAACATCGATCACGCCTCGCTTGACTTTCAAGCCCGGTATGACCACTCCAGGTATTTCCATGTTTTGCAGCACGAACATCACGTCGAACAATGGGTTTCCACCCGGATCCCCGCTTTTCAACGACGGTCCCAACCGCTCTAAAAGCGTTTCATAATAAAAATCTTGCTTTTCAAATACACTCAACGAATGTGCTTTCACTTCCTGTAAGAAATCGGAAAAAAGCTTGTCCCCCGCAGGTTTATTATGCAAAACGACGGTATTGATAAATAAACCGATGATGCCGTTCAAGTCGTCATGGGTTCGCCCCGCAGTGGGACTGCCGATGGCAATATGGCTTTGCCCGCTCAATTTGGACAAAAATACATTAAAAACCGCCACCAACACCATGTAAAGAGTGACACCCCGATCCATCGACAGTCGAAACAACTCCCTCGTCTCTTTCAGCCCGAGATTTTCAATCGAGCTGCGACCTTCAAAATTTTGCTCCGCCGGCCTTACAAAATCCGTGGGAAGATTTAATTTTTCAATATGAAACTCGGGACCTATTTCTATTCCTTCGAGCTTTTGGCGTTCCCACGTTTCCTGGCATTCTTTCCGCCATTGCACATAATCCCTGTATTGAATATCCAAAGGTTTCAAGTCCTCGCCCTTATAGAAAGCAAGAAAATCTTTGATTAAAATACCGGTCGACGTTCCATCCGATGTAATATGATGCATACCCACGATAAGATAATAACGGAGCTCTGTCTTTCGGATAACTCCCACCCGCAGCAGCGGCGCTTCGGAAAGCTCGAAAGGCCTGCCCATTTCATCGATAATACTCTCCATACTTTTCACGGGTTCACTGCCGAAAGTTCGATCATACCACCGGGTATCGAATTCGATGGTATCCTTCGGATGGATTTTTTGAACGGTTTCACCATTCACTATATGAAACGAAGTTCGAAACGATTCATGGCGTTCGATTAATTTCAAGAATGTACGGCGAAGCTTTTCTTGCTCCAGCAAACCTTCGACCAGCGTTACTTCAACCATATTGTAGGCGCGGCTCTGCGGCGACAGGTGCTGGATAATAAAAAATCGCTGCTGCGCCGGCGATAACGGGTAATATTCTCGCTCCTCTACTTTGGGGATCGGTTTATGCGCCGAAACGGGCTTGCCGAGGTGCTCGATCTCTTTTGCCACGCTTCGAACCGTGGGCATCTCAAAAAACCGGGACAGCGATATCTCGACATTAAAAATCTTGTGAATCCGCGTAATAATTCCAATGGCTTTTAATGAATGCCCTCCACGATGAAAGAAATTATCATCGATGCCTATCGAAGCACTCCCCGTTACTTCGGAAAAAATTTGCACCAACTTCTCTTCCCGCTCATTTTGCGGCAAAACCAAAGTAGACCGGGATATGGATGTGGATTCCGGCTGCGGCAGTGCTTTACGGTCTACTTTCCCGCTGGCAGTCAAAGGAACCTGGTCCAATAACACAAAATACGCCGGGATCATATAGCCGGGGAGTTTCGCCCCCAAATAGCGCCTCATCTCCGCTTCATCCCAGGCCCCCCTGTCCACGGATACAATATACGCAGCAATAGATCGATCTCCTTCTCCCTGCTCCACCACGGAAACAACCGAATCCCTCACATGACGATACCCTAATATTGAATTCTCAATCTCACCCAACTCGATCCGAAAACCGCGAACCTTCACCTGGAAATCGATACGACCGAGAAACTCGAGATTTCCATCCTCCATCCACCGCACTAAATCGCCGGTCTTGTAAAGAACCAGGGGCTCTTTTTGTAAAAACCGCCCCTGGACCCCGTAAAAACTATCGATAGGGGTATTTTTATTTCCAGGAGAATTATCTAGCAAACGTTTTTGGGAGTCCAGAACCCTTTTTTCAAAAAGGGTTTTGGTCTTTATAACAAATCTTTCTGCCGATAATTCGGGGTTATTTAAGTATCCGCGGGCGATGCCGGTGCCGGAGATGAATAATTCTCCGGGTACTCCGGCGGGTTGGAGGCGGTAGAGTTTGTCCAGGATGTGCAGGTGGATATTGGGCAGCGGTTTCCCGATGGGGACGGGGCCGGTTTTATTCCATTGGGAGAGGGAGTAGCCGCTGGAATAGACTGTGCCTTCAGTGGGGCCGTACAGGTTTTCTATTTGGATGCCAGTATCGAGTTGCTGGAATTTGCGGACCAGCTCGGGTAACAGGGCTTCCCCGGCGAGGAAAATATATTTGAGGGGCTGTAATAGCGATAAGGAGGCGTTTTGGTTTTTTTGGGAAAGTAAATTGTCTACGAAAGCGGCGAACATGGAGGGGACGAAATTGATATGCGTGACCTGGAAGCGGTTGATGGCTTCGATGATTTTAGCGGGGTCTTTGTGGTCATGGGGAGGCAGGATAGCTAAACGGCCGCCGCCGGGGAACCACCCGAATAATTCTGCGGCGGAAACATCGAAGAGAAAGGAGGTTTTCAATAAATAGGTGTCGGTTTCTCCCATTGGGTATTCCTGCTGCAAAGCGGAAATGATATTGACCAAGCTGCGGTGTTCCACCATAACGCCTTTCGGTTTTCCTGTGGATCCCGACGTGTAGATGATATAAGCCAGCGGCGACCGGTTCCCACCTTTTTGTAAAAAGGTGGGGCCAAAAACTTTTATTAATTTAGAGGAGTGGGAGAGGTTGGAAAGGATGTTTTCATGCTCCAGGAAAATCGTTTCCCCGTCGAATGCGATATCGTTGAGCGTCTCTTTTAAGTTTGTAGTGGTGAGGAGGGCTTTTGCCTGGCTGTCTTCCAGGATATAACCGATCCGTTCACGCGGGTATGCCGGGTCGATGGGGCAATAGCCGGCGCCGGCTTTCAAGGTTCCCAGGATACCGCAGATCATTTCCACCGAGCGGTCTGCCATGATTCCCAGGATATTGTCCGGCCCGGTGCCTTTTTGGATCAATAATTCCGCCAGGTGGTCGGCCATTTGATTTAATTCCTTGTAGGTATATGGTTTTTCGGCCACGATAGCTGTTCGATCCGGGGATTTTTCAACTTGTCGTTCGAAGAGAGTGTGGATCGTCTTTGCAGGGGGGAACGAGTCGCCAGGAGTATTAAAACGCTCCAGCAATCGGTTTTTTTCTTCTTCCGCCAGCATTTCCAGTTTTGAAACCGATTTGTCGGGGAATTGGACGATCTCTTGCGAAAGAATAACAAAATGACGGCCTAACCTTTCTATTGCAGCCGTTTCCAGGACACTATCGTTATAAAGAAAGCGGACATCGATATGCCCGGTTTCGAACATGGAAGCGATCACCGTCAAATCATAATGGGTTTTTTCACGCATCGAGGCCCCGTTTACTTTTATCCCCGGGAGCCCGTTTTCGCCCCGGATATCGTCGACAGCCAGCGGGTAGTTTTCCACCGCCATGATGGTATCGAAGATTTCCCCCTGTTGTTCACCCGGTACACCCGGTATTTCGATGAATCGTTTCAGGTTAACCAGTGGGATGGAATCGTATTTTTCCCGTTCCAGGAGGGTTTTTTGAGTTTTCGAGAGTAATTGTGAAACTGTTTCGTTCGGTTCGCAGGTGATTCGAAGTGGGATCGTATTGATGAATAAGCCCACCATATCCTGGATACCGGGAATCGGGGCGGATCGACCCGCGACCGTGGTCCCGAAAATCGTGTCGTCCAGGTTGGTGTAACGTTGGAGTAAGATTCCCCATATGGAATAGAGTATGCAGGCCGGAGTTACTTTTTGGCTGGAGGCGAAGGCTTCGATATTTTTTTTATCGATGGTTACGGAGTAAGCCAGGTGTCGGCCTTCCCGGTTTTCTTTCTTTTTAACCGGTAATTCTCCTTTGGTTTCCAGTCCTGCCAGGGTATTTCCCCAGAAAATCCCCGCGTTTTCTTTTTGCAGGTCTTCCTGGTTTTTCAAATATTTTAAGAATTCTTTAAAAGGCGTTTTGATTTTTTTGGGTTTATTTTTTTCTTTTCCTTCCACCCCTTCTCGATAGTTTTCGAAAAACTCTTTAAGGAGGATTCCCTGGCTCCAGCCGTCGAAAAGGATGTGGTGGCTGGTAACCAGCATGATGAAACGGGTTGAAGCGGTACGAATGACGGTTACGCGGAAAGGGACGTGTTGGAGGTCGAAATTTTCTTCCCTATCTTTGTCGATTATTTCTATTTCGTCCCGTGATGGGGTCGAGTCATCGGTTAAGTCTATATATCGAAGTTTGATGGGGTTTTCTTTTAATATCACCTGGGTTGGTGTTTTCAGTTTTTTCCAGCGGAAAACGGTTCTCAGTGTTTCGTTGTGAAGGGTCGCGTTATTCCAGGCTTGTTCTATGGTAGGGAGGTCCGGTTGGCCGGATAAATCCAGGATTAGTTGAACGATATAGCGATCTGATCCCGGGTCTTTCAGGTAGTGAAAGAGTATTCCTTCTTGTAAGGGCGTTAAGGGAAGGATATCCCGGATGTTTTTTTGTTCAGGTTTTGTCGGTTTTTCGTTTTGCTTCATCATTTTTTTTCCATTATTGGGGTTAATACTATATCGGTTGTTTTTTTTGAAATAAACGTCGAAATAGCCGTCTCGTGGTAGGTTGTTGTGAGTAGGCGTTTTTAAGGATTTAAAAAATGAATAAAACGTCTTTTAGGTGGGAAACTAAGCTTCCGCAGTTAAGAAGTGAATGAGGAAATAACTGCGTTTTGAAAGAAGACCACTTCTCTCATATTTAAATAAGCGAGAATATAAAGAATTACGATACCATAAATAGTGTGTTAAGTAAATATATAAACATGTCACTTTTTCCATCAAAACGAAAATAATATATTATGGTGAGCGGGTGCAATAGTAAAATTGTTACCTTATCCACAATTTGCCGCTTAATTTATCTTCGACGACCAGGGGGCTCTTTTCGTGAAGCCCCACTATGTGGGGGCAATTATCTTTTAAGAAGGAATTTCGATGATGAACCTGGAGCCTTTGGGTTGGTTATCTTCTACGGAGACGATGCCTTTATGTTCTTCGATAATGCTGTGGGCGATGGCGAGTCCGAGGCCGGTGCCCGTGCTTTTATTGGAGAAGTAAGGGATGAACAATTTTTGTTTATCTTCGTCGCTGATGCCCGGGCCGTCGTCGGCAATTTCGATGCGGATGAATTGGCTTTCCGGGTTATATTTGGTTACGAATTCGATGGTTCCTTTTTCGCCGGCGGCTTCTACCGCGTTATCGATGAGGTTGACAAAGATGCGTTTCATTTGTTCTACGTCCATTTTCGCCATAGGTATTTCGACGTCGAGGGATACTTTAAAGTCCATATGGCTGTAAATGGAGGAGTAAACCGAGATGAGTTTTTCGATCACTTCGTTGATATCGCCTTTAGTGAATTTCATTTCCGGCAGTCTCGCGAAGTTGGCGAATTCTTCGGCCAGTTTCTTGATGGATTCTATTTCCTGGGAGATGATATTTAAGCTGTCTTCGACGATTTTTCGGAAGCGGTCGTCCGGCAGTTCCAGGGCTTTCAGGATACGTTGTGAGGAAATAGTGATTGGCGTGAGGGGGTTTTTGATTTCGTGGGCGATCCGTTTGGCCACTTCGCGCCAGACCATCATGCGTTGGGCTTTGATCAGTTCCGTTAAATCCGTTAGGACCACCAGGATGCCGAAGAATTTGTTATTGATGGGGTTGCGGAGTTGGGTAATTTTCACGCCCAGGATCATGACTTTACCGCGAACTTTGACATCCAGTTCATTTTCGATAATTTTGAAGTGGGTCGTGTAGGCTTTTTCGATCATGAGCCGGAGTCCCTGGTAGATGTCGCCCGGGATGATTTCGGAGTAGTGTTTCCTGTCTATTTTTTCCATTTTCATCGCCAGCATATTGGCCGCTTCCCGGTTGATATCGATGATTTCTCCTCTCGAATTGATGGCGATAACCCCCGTAGTAATATGTTTCATAATGGTTTCCGTGATACTCCGCCGTTGTTTCAGTTGGATCGTGCGTTTATTGAGTTTATCCCTATTTTCTTTAAGGTCCGAGACCATCCGGTTAAATTCTTTGATGAGGATGTTGAATTCGTCCTGGGCTTCGTAGTTGATTTGGGTTTCCAGGTTTCCTTTCGATACTTCCGAGGCGGCGGCAACCAGTTTTTCGATGGGTCCCGTGATGCCTCTCGCGAGGTATAGTCCCACCCAGGAAGCGGAGAACACCACCAGGATCGTTATAAAAATGAAGAGCAGCACATAGGTTGTTTTTACCGGGTCTTTGATGGTTTTCAACTGCGTGTATTTTTGGACCATACCCGAGAGTGTGTTGAGCGTTTCGATGTATTTTTCCGGGAAGAACATCCCGATAATGACCTGGACTTTGTCGCCGTCTTTGGTTTCGAAATTAACGCCGTTTCGGATCAGCATACCTTTTTTCATGGGGTCTGTTTGGATCGGGTCGCTGCCTCCGAGTTCGCTGAAGATAAATTTAGTCGGGAGGTCTTTGTATTCGCGGAGGGAGATACTGGGGCTCAGCAGCGATACTTCTTCTTGCCGGTTGACGTAGATATTGACCACATCCAGGTTGAATTTGATCATCATTTCCCGTGTTTTGTTGTGGAGAAAGGGGCGGTTTTCTTTGTTGATTAGTTGAAAGTATTTAATATCGTCGGCGATGAGGTATGCGAAGTGTTTCAGGTCGTCTTTGGCTTTTTCGTAGTAGCTTTTATTTAAATCTTCGAATTTGGTGACGATGGATTCGATATCCGCTTTGAACCATTTGTCGATGCTGTTGGTGATGAGATCAGTGGCAAAGAAGAAAAGCAGCATCGTGGGGATAATGGAGAAAGAGATGAAGAAAAAGACGAGGCGTTTTTTGAACCGGCCGCCTTTATAGGGTGCCCTGGCGTAGTAGAGTTTGATGAGGTTGCGGACCAGGATAAACAGGAAAGTCAGTGTAAACAAGATAATCACGACCCACAGTACCATGAACATGGTGGTATTATTGATGAGGGGGAGGGAGAAATTTTTACTTTCATCGAGGAAGATGCGTACCATGATAAAAAAAACGAATAGCATTGCAATGCCGGCGATTATAAGGCGCATACCCCGGGTATTTTTTTTGTCCATTTTAAATCTCCGCTTGTTTGTTGGTGGAGTTCTGTTTGAACCGTATTTCACAAGGAAAGATATTTTACACTATTTTCCAATAAAATCAAAATGGTTTTTCGTTCTCCGTTCTCCGTTTTCCGTGATCTCATAGTTAATTGTTAATCGATAATTTTAAAATCGTTTTCCGTTGCCCGCGGTCATTGGTTGCGAAGCAACCTTAAAAAAAGTGCGAAGCGCACGATTTCTCCTCTTTTTTCTCCTTGTCTTCGACGACCCACCTTTTTGTAAAAAGGTGGGACCAAAAACTTTTGTTAAGGGGGGAAATTCTTTCTTGATAATTATTATATCATAATCTAGTGAATGCTCTATAAAACCTGTCCGTGACGGGCTGGACTTCCAAAAGCTTTTGATTATATACTTTTAAAAAAGTTTTGGGAGGTGTCGGAACCTGTCCATCCGTGATGGTTTACAAAAAGGTCCTGACAAAACTGATAGTGAATCGGGGAACATAGGCAACACAGGCAGCAATTCTTGTTTTGGAAATAGGGGGCGTGTCGGTACGTGTCGGTACCCCCTGGAACGCACTGTTGAGCCAAATCCTGGCGGTGGTTTATATGGCCCTGTCTGCATGATCGAGGTATTTAGGACAATTTCAAGCTTTTTTCGCAAAACTTGTCCTTTTTTACCGCATTTTAATGCAAATACCGAAAGATTTGTCCTGGTTAGGACAAATGAATGCAAATAATTAAAACGATGAGGTAGTTTTGTGCTTTTTAATGCAAATCATGCAACCGATGAGGTTAAAACGTCAACGATGTCCTAATTACCTCGACGATGGCTTAAAAACCTCGACGATGACGAAATTACCTCACGCATGCCCTGAAAACCTCGACGATGACGATTTTACCTCACCGATGTCCTAAAAAGCTCATCGATGGGCGTTTGGATTCAGTTTTATGCCTTTTTTGCAAGCGTTGAACCTTTTTTCTACAATCGAATGCGAATTCTTGAAATTTTGTAACCCCCACGACAAAATCATGTAAAATTTCTTCAACGATGCAGCTTTTTTGTGCTTTTGAATGCAAATTCTTAAAATTTTGTATCCCCCATTACAACGATGAGGTTTTTTTGTGCAATTGAGAGAAAAAAAAGCCCATCGATAGCCACTTTGCCTGCAAAAAGGGTGTTTTTTTGGCT
>Ga0105104_10001169_pt1 | contig 19876 bp, 13 predicted proteins | sample PPLLaktember2015_3_FD_87034 | JGI IMG/M metagenome (GOLD analysis project Ga0105104, IMG submission 87034) | Freshwater sediment microbial communities from Prairie Pothole Lake near Jamestown, North Dakota, USA - PPLs Lake P7 Core (6) Depth... | ecosystem: Environmental > Aquatic > Freshwater >... | reverse complement strand
CCATCAAATCGGCGTCGCGTTCGCTGTCCTCCACCAATAGAACTCGCAGCGGTGTTTTCATCTCCACCGCTCCAGTCTTAATCCGATGCCCGGATTGAAGCGGGGAGATGCCGTTCGTGCCTGTCGGTTCATGTAGACTCGTTCCCGGAAAAGAATATCGTTAACCTTCATGTTTCACATCGTCATCGGTTTTGGCATTGATGAGCCCCGGATATAGTTTCGCCATGCAATCAGGACATATGCCATGGGTGAATTGAGCATCGGAATGTTTTACCAGATACGATTCCAGAATATTCCAATATCCTTTATCATCCCTTATTTTCTTGCATGAAGAACAGATCGGGATCAATCCTCGCAATGTTTTTACTTCAACAATGGCCTGCTGGAGTTCTCCGATAAGTTTTTCACGATCCGCTTCAGCGTGTTTGCGTTTTGTAATATCTATAAATGAGGCAATATATTTTTGCTCGTTGAGGACAATAGAAACGGACATCATGGTATACCCGAGCTCGCCGTTTTTCCGAATCAGTCTCACCTCATTTTTTTCATGTGTCGCTTGAGGTTCGCTCATCAGTCGTTGGTTATGCTCAGTTATTCGTTCAAGATCTTCCGGTACGATCAGCTTCGTCCAGCTCATGCCGACCACTTCCTCTTTCGTATATCCGATCATCTGGCAGAAGGCATCGTTGACGATCGTGATGGTCGTATCCAGATCGATAATCGCAATTGCGGCAGAGTTATTTTCAAATATGACGCGGAATTTTTCCTCACTTTCGCGCAACTTCACTTCCATCCGATTACGCACCTTTATTTCTGCCTGAAGCGCTGCATTGGACATTTCTAAATCCTGCTGCATACGCCGTATATTGAGATGCGCTTTTACTCTCGCTAATACCTCGTCGGGAAAAAACGGCTTGGTGATATAATCCACGCCGCCCACTTGAAATCCCTTCACGCGTTTCAGTTCATCTCCCAATGCACTGATAAAAATAATGGGGATAGGTTTGGTCTTTTCGTCTGCTTTGAGAATTCGGCACACTTCATACCCATCCATATCCGCCATCATAATATCCAATATGATAAGTGCCGGCAGCTGCGTTTGGATATGCTGCAGGGCCAACTTCCCTGAATTTGCAGAACGCACCGGATATCCCGCCTCGTGTATAAAATCCACCAGGACGCTGAGATTTGAAGGCGTGTCGTCAACAACAAGAATATCTTCTGGAAAATTGATAGTATTCATCGTGGGATCATGAGTATATACAATTTTTTGATGAATTATGATATTGTCGCATCAGGATTTTCAATCTCTCTTATCACCGATAATCATTTCGTCGATTAATATTATGAATCGTTATGACAACATCAAAGCCATAATTCTTCAACACCTGTTCCCCAGTGCTCAATTTCCATTATTTTTCGGCCCGTTTTGGCTTGTTTTTTAAATAATCAGGATACATTATTGCAGCACAATCCGGACAAATCCCGTGCGAAAATTTTGCTAAGCTATGACTTTGAATATACCCCTCGACTTGCTGCCAATACCCGGTATCGTCTCTAATTTTTTTACAATTGGCGCATATCGGTATAAGCCCTTGTAACGTGTGGACATTGTCCAAAGCAAATTGCAGTTCTTTTATTAGTTTTTCACGTTCCGCTTCCGCTTGCTTGCGCTGAGTGATATCAAAGAATGTCACCACCGAACCCAGCATCTTGCCACCCCGCCATTCCGGATATGACCAGTACTCTGCCGGGAAGCTTGTCCCATCTGCGCGCCAGAGTACTTCATCTTCAACATGAGAGTTTTCTCCTTTTTGAAACGCAGCAAAAATCCGGCACTCCTCCACAGGATACGGCGTTCCATCCACGCGCTTCGAATGAATTTGCCAATGCATGTTCTTTCCGATCAATTCAGATGCATCCTGGTATCCCAGTTTTTGAATGCACGAATTATTGCAGAATGTGCAATTCCCGTCAAGGTCGATGCCGTAAATTGCTTCTGCAGTAGAGTTCAGCAGAAGGCGGATCTGGTCCTCACTCGCCCGAAGGGCCTCTTCCATCTTCTTGCGTTCGGTGATATCTAAAAATGAAGTAATAATTTTTGAGGTACTGCGCATCATGGAGACCGACATCAGGGCAAATCGTATTTCACCGCCCTTTCGATAGAACTTAAATTCATATTTATCCGGTGCATCATCGGGATCAAGCAGTCTTCGCCGGTTATATTCTTTTAACCGTTCAAGATCCTCCGGCGGTATTTGCTGTGTCCAACTCATGCCGATCACCTCTTCCCGCGTGTAGCCGCTCATGTGACAATAGGCATCATTGACCATGGAAATGGTGGTGTCCGGTTCAATAAGCGCCAATGCAGAAGAATTATTTTCAAATATTGCACGGAATTTTTCTTCACTCCGATGCAGCGCTTCTTCTGCCTGCTTCCGTTCTGTGATATCCTCCTTGACTGCAAGAAAATGGGTAATCTTGCCTTGTTCATTTCTGATGGAAGAAATAACGGCGGATTCCCAGTACAGCTCGCCGTTCTTCTTTTTATTACGGAACTCGCCGCGCCATTGATTTCCCGATGTGATCAAATCCCAAAGTTGTTTATATTCTTCGATCGGTTTTTCATCGGATTTAAGTATGCGGGGATTTGCCCCAATCACTTCTTCAAGCGAATAGCCCGTCAGCTGGACAAACTTGGGATTGACATATTCAATCGCGCCATCCGTATTGGTCATCACAATAGAAGCCGGACTCTGTTCCACTGCGCGTGAGTGGATCAGCAGTTGCTCTTCTGCGCGTTTGTGTTCGGTAATATCCCTGGCGATGCTCGAAGCACCGAGAAGTTTCCCTTCGGCATCGCAAAGCGGAGAAATGGAAATGGACACAACAATTTGCGTCCCATCTTTTCGCTGCCGCCTCGTTTCGTAATGATCGACATGCCCCCCCGTTCGTATCTGTCCCAGAATCTGCGTCATTTCCTCTTGACAATCAGGCGGAATAATGATCGAGATCGGCCGGTGGAGAACTTCTTCTTTGGTATATCCGTACATTCTTTGAGCGCCGGTATTCCAACTGAGGATGAGGCCATCCAGCGATTTGCTGATGATGGCATCTTCCGAATATTCTATAATGAATGCCAATTGCAGGTTTTTTTCTTCCGATCGAATACGCTCTATTTCCGCCATATCGGCCTGACGAAAAATAATACGGGATAATTGAAAGACCACCCCTCCGGTGAGCACTGCAAAAAACAGGCTCAAGAGTGCCGTCACCAGGACAACATTGATGTTTAGTCCTTGCGTTATCAATTTATCTGCAAAACCCTGAAGGAGAATCGCCAATACGATTAATGGCAATAAGACACGTAACAGTCTGGCGTATGCCAATGTGCCGAGAAATGGCCTGAGAAGTATACTTTGTCTTCCGGCGAGAAGTACGAGTGTGCACCCCAGCAGGATAAACCCGATTGCGGTCAGTGCCGCCAAGGGAATGACATTCCCGCCGTACAGCAATGGCGTTCCGTATAAATATCCAACGGCAGCGATAAATCCTGCGGCAAAGGTGATCACTCCGACGGCGCTGATCACATGAGTGGTCTTAGGGCCGTTTCTATAAAGCATTTTTAACTGGAGGACAGCGCTCGATAAAAACAGCAACACACCGGTGATCGGAGACATGCGTTTAATAACAAATGGACCGACTTTTTCTGTGGCAGGGAAAAGGATACTTTCTAATGTCAGATCAAGAGGGAGAAAATTCTCGGTAAATTTTAGTACTCCATAGAGTGATATGACTGCAAGAATAGTCGAAACAAGCATGTTGCCGGCACGTGCCCCCTGCTGAGCGATCAAATACATGACAATCAATCCCAGCATGAGAAAGGCCAGGGATGTATCGGGAGAAATGGGAATGTACGCAGGATTGATACTTGCAAGATCACGCCATCCTGTACTCCATCCTGTTAATCCAAGAATCCCAATAGACGCCAGGACACCGCTCAGAATAATCGCAAGACGGTCTAATTTTTTATTCGGCATTATATTAGGCATCGCTTTATTCTGTGAGGAGATGGTGGACTCGAATGGTCCGGTAGAATCGGAAGGATGTTCAACACGGCCATTTCATGATATCTGGTTAACCTTTTTCGATTTTTCTGTTTACTGTTGTGATAATTTACTGATTTTGTACAAGAAAGAAAGCTCTGTACAGTTTATTCTGAACATCGTTCGACGCCATCACATCCAATAGAATGCCGTCCATCAACGAGGATGAATCTCAAAATGAGAATTCGTCAAGACCTCGGTTTAATAACTTAGGACAAGACCGAAATACGTTTATTCGCCCTGTTCCTGCGACTTGGCAGGATCACAGTCAGGATACAGTTTTGGTAAGCAATCCGGGCACACCCCGTTCTCGATGCATCACTGCAGCAGCATCACCCTCTCAGGCTGTTCTGGTCATCCTCATGAATCAAAATGAAAATGGTTCTCTCTCTACTCGCAGTTGCTTCATGAACCTAACAGAATTCTCTCTGGAAAACAATTGAAGGAACGCCCTTTGCTCTGATTACCCATGAGCCACTTTGTTCCTGCCGCTGCGCTGGGCATCATACAGTGCTTCTTTTACGGCAATGAGCAATTCTTTTTCCGTTCGTGCATTCTGGGGGTACGACGCGGCCCCGATACTGACCGTCGTGTGAATCGCCTGCGGGGTAAATGGTGTCTCTTCAACCGCTTTGCGCAATCCTTCAGCGCAGGTCATCCCCACCTCCAGCGAAGTATTTTCTCGAAGAAATATAATCTCATCGAATCCATAACGGCTGGCTGCATCCATGGGACGTAAGTGTGATTTGACAAGACCGGCGACCTCCTTCAGGACTTTTTTTGACGCTTCATAGCCGTACGTCCCGCCCATTTGTTTATAGTTGTCTATGTCTAACATGAAAAGAGAAATGCTCTCATGGTTTTCCTCGGCGCGAGAAATGCTGGCGCTCAGGCGTTCAAGAAACGGGGCATACTTTTCTAACTCCGTTTCATGATCAATCCTATCTAATCGGAGATTTTTTTCATAGAGATAGGATTTATTTAATGCGATGCTTGAGAGATCGGCGAAGCTTTGGAGTATCCGAATATCGGACCCCGTAAAAGTCTCCGGATCACGTGCGTCGGCGAAGAGATACCCCAGCGTCCGAAGCTCTGCAGAAATCTGTAAACAGACCGCCGAACGGAATGGGTATTCCAGCTGCAGTTCAGCTGCGAGCTGCGAATCGGACACACTATCCGCAATAAGGATAGGTTTACCGGTAGAGAGCATTCGGGCAATCGCTCCGGTCCCCAAGGGACGGCGGAATTCCTTGACGTACCGATGAGATAAATTGTGATTGGTCAGGACGTGCAGGTATTCTGTTGCCGGATCGATGATAATCACCGCGCAGGTTTGACAACCGTACATCCGTACAATCCGATCGACGATCAGCGAGAGTACGCGTTCCGGTTCATGAGTCGAATTCAGAATACTCAGTACTTCAGAAAAGAAGTGCAGGCATTCTTCTGGTTTCAAGTGAGACATACGCCACCTCCTTGCCGGATGTGCCGAAAGGAACTGAGAAACACTTGTTCCATGAATCACGGGCGTGCTGAATGAAATTTACATTCCAAAAACGATCCCGTTCTCCTTCCATCACCTCTTATTTTTTCCCCTCGCATCGCCCCTCTGAGCCATGAGTGTCTCAATATCATCCGCTGTCCGGGGCGCCGATTCCGTAAGCACCCTGCATCCGTGTTCCGTGACCAGCACATCATCTTCGATACGGATTCCGATACCCCAGTATTTTTTATCGCATGCGCTGCTGTCCGGGATATACAAACCGGGTTCCATGGTAAAAATCATCCCCGGTGCCAGTTTCTCGGTGGTGCTGACATCGTGGACATCCAACCCGATGAAGTGACTTATGCCATGCGGACAGTATTTTTTTACTTCGTCCCTTTCTTTGATGATCCCGAGTTTCAACAACCCGTCGCCAAGAACCACCCATGCTTTTTTCCCGGGTTCATTCATCGGAATTCCCGGCCTGACCTCCTTCATCGCGGAGGCCTGCGCATTCAATACCAGTTCATAAATTTCCCGTTGCGGCACCGAATACGATCCGCTCACCGGAATAGTACGCGTGAGATCGGCGGAGTAGCCATGGGTCTCGGCACCGATATCCATCACCACTAACTCTCCGCTGTTCATTTTTCTCCGGTTGGCATCGTAATGAATACTCAATGCATTCGGTCCGGATCCGACGATCGACGGGAAACCATAAAATTCACATCCCATGCGCGTAAACCAGTATTCGATGACCGCCTGAAGTTCGTATTCCATCATCCCCGGCATACAGCATTTCGCCGCTTCCATAAATCCTGTCACGGTCGCATCGATCGCTCTTTGGAGCAACCCGATTTCTGCGGAAGATTTTACCGCGCGCAGATCATTGAGTAAGGGTCCGGAATTTTTGACGGTCAGGTCTGGATATTTTTCCGCCAATGCTTTTCTGATCTCCCGCACCGCTACGAATTTTAATCCTGAAATCGGGTCGAAGAGAAATTCAGGCAGCGCTGGCGAAAAGTAAATGCTCTTTTTCGATTGAAGGACATGCGGCAGGATCTCTTTTAACTTCTCAATGGCAAAGACCTCACTGTGCCGGTCTTTTTCACCAAAACCGAGGATTCGTTTTGCCCCCTCCTGTCCGAGAAGAGCCCCGCTCCATGATGCCTGTTGATCTCTGATGAAGAAAAGCTCTTCCGCAACTGTCGTGCTATCGACTCGTATGCCATCGGGTGAGAGGATCAGGACACTGTTTGGTTCATTGCAGCCGGTGAGATAGAGAAAATTATCATTTTGTCTGAACCGATAGTCCACATCCCCGTTCCGGCTGCCGGGATTGGATGCGCAAAAGACCGCGACCGAACCGGATTCCATCTTTGCGGTAACCGTCCTGCGCCGCTGTCGATACTCCTGGGGCGTTATGCCGCCCGTTTCCTCATTGCTGGAGCACAGGGATGGCGTGGTATTCTTGGATTGGCTTGTTGCAACGGAGACAACAACGAAGAACACTATGGTAAAGAAGTACATCGTTTGTTTCATACCGACTCGCAATCTCCCGAGTGGGATAATCCCATACCATCTCTGACGTCAACAAGGATTGCATGTCTTGTTGACGTCATGAAAACGAACATCTATTTCCTCAATGTCGATTTGATGGTTGACGAAATGGACATGGTGGAAGCACCGGTTTGCGAACCGGTAGCCGTGGTGGTCATTTCAGTTTCATTGGACAGTTGAGACTGAACAATGATTCCATCACGGGGGGCCATAAACACCGATCCATTGCTCTTCACGGTTCCATCGATGGTGACATCCGCGCCGCGCTGGCTGCCGCTGCCTTCGATCGTACTTGTTCCGCTGACCGCAATTTTCCAGCAATCGTGATTACTATTTTTTTCCGCTCCGGCAATTTTGTATTCAATATTCGGTTTCACAACCATTTTCATTCCGCCCCGTGCCGTCGTATCCGGACTTACTTTTTTCCATGAGCCGTTTAATTCCATTTCATTCTCGGGAAGTTCGAGCAGAACCTGCTTGAACAAATCCGAAGGGGTTACACTCGCTATCATTTGTTCACGCGAAGGCGGGATCGTATCAATGGGTTGCACAGAAACCGTTTTGCCTTTATCGGTCACGATCACCTTGACCCGTTTCCCAATATAGTCCTTCATGACAATCGTGCTGTCATTAAACCCCATCATGGGAAGATTTAATTTGATATTAAATTTTTCAAATGTGATCATTAACGTCAGGGTCCCTGCATCAGCGTCCATGAGCGTTACGGTATAATCGAGATCGGCGCCGGACGTCATCGTAAATTCCTGCCCCATGGCCTGACCTGAGGTTTTGCTATCGACCACCGTGGTGTATTGATAGTTTTTTCCTTTTTCATAATGATAGCGGAGCTTTTGTCCGCCTATACAAATCTGACTGAGTAAAATAAAGGCAGCGAGAGCACAACTGAGCACGATCGTTCGTTTATGCATACCAATCCTCCTGTTGAGAAATGAAAACCCAACCCATCATCCATCATGATTTTATTCGTAAGACAGGCAGCCAAGCCGCCTGCCGGATATCCATCCTTAAAACAATGTTAGTTATAATTTTTTACGTCCGCAAGTAAAACTGCAATGCCGAAATGTTTCCAATTGTCTCTTTTTCTTATTACTTTTATGCATCACACAACCAGGAAAGCTCACTTATGTTCTCACCATACGGCAGCAGAACAACCCAACAGATATTCACTTTGCAGCATATTCTCGAGGAAAGCTGCCGCAAGTACTCATCGAACATTGCGCTCTCTTATACCGATGAAGAGCCGATGCGATACAGCGAACTGAAACGGCAGGTTGATCATCTTTCAGGTTTTCTAAAAAACCAGGGCGTGACCCATGGAGACCGCGTCGCCATCCTCGGCGAAAATAGTCCTCAATGGGGGACAGCCTATTTCGCGATCACCGTCATGGGTGCCGTGGTGGTTCCCATCTTGCCTGATTTCAATACTTCAGAAATTCATCATATTCTCAGGCACTCCGGCAGCAAGGTCGTTTTTATATCCGAACGATATTATTATAAAATTGAAGATCTGGATCTCTCTGAATTCAACAGCGTCATTTTATTAAATAATTTCTCCATTATTAACCCGGAGCTCTCCAAGGCAACGTTGCGCCAGTTAATTGCAGAAGGGAGTAAAGAATTTCATATCATCAAGAATCTTGTCCTCGGCCTCGCCGGCGTCATTCCAAAAGAAGTCAAAGAAGACGATATCGCGTCCCTCATATATACATCGGGTACAACCGGGAACTCCAAAGGGGTCATGCTTACCCATAAGAACATTGTCTGGAATGCGATAGCATCTTCAAAATTACCGGAGTTCACTGCGGACGATCGTATGCTCTCCGTCCTTCCACTCGCCCATGTCTACGAATGCACGCTGGGACTGGTCCTTCCGATTACATGCGGATCGTCGGTCTATTATATCAAGAAACCGCCTACCGCGGCGGTGCTCCTCCCCGCGCTGGAGATGGTCAAGCCGACGGCGATGCTCACCGTACCGTTAATCATTGAAAAGATGTACAAGACACGAATTTTGCCGGAGATTAAAAAACGATTTCTCGTTCGAATGGTTTATAAATTCCCGGTGGTCCGTAAACGTATCCACAAGATTGCGGGGGATAAACTGAAGGCGACCTTCGGCGGAGCGATGAGATTTTTCGGTATCGGCGGCGCTGCTCTCGCCCCGGAAGTCGAACGGTTTCTGCGCGACGCAGAATTTCCTTATGCGATTGGATACGGTTTGACCGAGACTTCGCCGCTGATTGCCGGGACGAATGCAGGACAAACCCGTTACCGGTCCACTGGTCCTGTCGTGCCCGGACTTGAAGTGCGGATAGAAAACCAGGACCCCAAAACCGGCATCGGTGAAATTGTCGTCCGCGGGCCCAGTGTGATGAAAGGGTATTACCGCGACCCGGGGCTGACGGATGAAGTGATCTCACCGGGCGGCTGGTTCCATACCGGAGATCTTGGAAGTTTCGATAAAAGCGGCTATCTCTATATCAACGGACGCCTGAAGAATGTCATTCTCGGGCCGAGTGGAGAAAATATTTATCCTGAAGTTATTGAATCCGTGATCAACCGGTTGGATGTGATTTTAGAATCCCTGGTCTATCAGGATGAAGGACAGCTTGTCGCTCGTGTGTATCTTGATTATGAGAAGCTCGATATTGAATTTGCCGAACTCGGTTTGACGGATTCCCAGGCCCGGGAACGAATTAAACAAATTTGCGAAGAGATCAAGAGACAGGTCAACGAACAAGTTTCTTCATTCTCGCGTATCGCTCGAGTGATAGAACAAACCGAGCCATTCGAAAAAACACCGACTCAAAAAATAAAACGGTATCTTTACGCTCTCTGAGAATGTTCTCTTGCGGTCAATTTTTCCACGCAAATCAGAGGAGACCCCTGTCTTCAGAATAAGCGGGATCCCTGCAGCCGGTGGACCAGTCCGATCAATGATTTTTTTGCTATTTTAGAAATTAACAAGAAATATTTTTCAAAAAACTCTTGACAATGAGGCTCTTGAGATATATCTTGAGACGTGCAGTCTCCCCGACTGCACATAGTTAGCCTCCCTATACCCCGGCGTCTAGTAGTGCGTCGGGGTATTTTTTTATCCGGAAGCTTCCCGGAAAAGAACGCGGAAATCCATATTGCATTTCCTTCATCATCCGGCTTGCGGCTGGAACAATCCCTCGACCGACAAATAACGTTCGCCCGTGTCGTAATTGAACGTCAGAAGCCTCTCACCGGGGGGGAGGTCTGCAAGTTTTTTTGAGACCGCTGCGAGTGATGCACCGGTTGAAATCCCGACGAGAATGCCCTCCTCACGGGCGCATCTCCGTGAATAATCGAATGCTTCTTCCTTGGTTATTTGAATGGACCCATCCAATATTTCCGTATGGAGATTTTTGGGAATGAAACCTGCACCAATGCCCTGCAGCGGGTGAGGACCCGGCTCCCCGCCGCTGATCACCGCGGAAAGCGCCGGTTCGACCGCGAACACTTTGAGCCGTTGAAATCTGCTCTTGAGAATTTCTGCGACGCCGGTAATGTGGCCCCCGGTCCCGACGCCTGAAATAAGTAAATCGATTCCGTCCGGAAAATCGCGAATGATTTCCTCAGCAGTGGCGCGCCGATGAATTTCAATATTTGCAGGATTATCAAACTGCTGCGGGATCCACGCATTCTTCATCGAAGAGGCAATCTCGTTCGCCCGCTCAATCGCGCCTTTCATTCCCTTTTCTCTCGGTGTTAACTCAATCTGTGCGCCGTATGCTTGCATGACCATGCGGCGTTCGAGAGACATCGATTCCGGCATCACCAGGATGAGCCGGTATCGTTTGACGGCCGCCACCATCGCCAGGCCGATTCCCGTATTGCCCGAAGTCGGTTCGATGATGGTCGTCTCAGGATTCATCAGTCCCCGGCGTTCGGCATCGTCAATCATCGACATGGCAATTCGGTCCTTGATACTTCCTCCCGGATTGACACGCTCCAGCTTCATCCAGACCTCCCTCCCCTCGAACAGGCGGTGGAGACGGACATGGGGCGTATGACCGATGGTTTCTAAAATTGAGTTTGCCTTCATCGTTCTTTCCTCTCCTTCTTAAATACTGAAATCGATCGGTGCACCCGTCATTTCTTTCGGACGCACGGTGACTTTGCTCTCCTGGTAGACGGAGGAATACGGCGGTACGCTCGAAGTCAGCCACACATTACCGCCGATGACACTATGGCGGCCGACGACCGTCTCGCCACCGAGAATAATCGCCTGTGCATAAATCACGACATCATCCTCGATGGTCGGGTGACGTTTGGATTTTGCCAATTTTTTATCCACACTCAGCGCTCCCAGCGTGACCCCTTGATAAATCTTTACATTATTCCCAATGAGAGAGGATTCCCCAATGACGATTCCCGTTCCATGATCAATCGCAAACGACGAACCGATTTGCGCGCCCGGGTGAATATCGATTCCGGTCAACTGGTGCGCATATTCTGTGATTAACCGCGGGAAAATGGGAACATGCATCTGGTAAAATTCATGAGCAAGGCGGTAGAACGCAATCGCGGTGAATCCGGGATAGGCCAGAATGACCTCATCGACGCTTTCCGCGGCGGGATCGCCGCTGGTGATCGCTTCCGCATCAAGCCAGAGTTTATCATGAATGGAAGGAAGGGTATTCATAAACCGCGGTGCGATTTCATCCGGTTTCATGGTCGTTTCTTTTAAGATGGGAAGGAGCAGCCGTTTTAAATCGCGCTCCAGCAATACGAGGCGCGATTCAATTTCATCCGTTGCAAAAAATCCTTCCTTGCTAAAGTGCGGGAAGAGAACGGCAAGCATATTATCGACAAATTCCTGGGTTCCCTTCTTCAACTGAAATCCTAAAGAATGATCGTCCCGCCGTTCTTTCAGGGTTTGAGCAAACTCGCCATATTTCATTTCGTTGTTCATTGTTGTTCCTTCTTCCATTGATGAATATTCAATACAGAACGCTCGAGGGAATGATTCTCCTCAAAATCCCCGCATAAAAAAAGCCCATCCCCAATAACAAGGACGAGCTTTTTTCAAGAAAAAAAATGATCATGAACTATATTGCCTGCAAACACTCCGCTCGTCTGTCAAAGGAGCAACAACAATATCGTTCTGTGATGGCCATCGTCTTTATCGTCTTTCCGATGCCGTGGAGAAAGAAAAAACCGAACTCAAGAATTCTCATCCTGTTACCGGGATCCGTACTCATTCGGTGAACCGTTCATCAACTTCTTTTCTGGTTCCACCAATGTTCCATGACATCGGTAATATCCGTTTTCTTGCCGGATTGTTTCCACTTATCGAAAAATTTCACATCCGTGCTGTGCGGCGTCGGCTGCGGGAAATCAATCTGCACGCGCTGAGGAATGGGTATCGCATCGCCGATGATGATCGCCTCACCCTGGCGCAGCAGCGGCACGACACTGTCCAATCCGCTGAATGAATCGGGGACGAGCCGGCGGATATATGATTGGTCCGTCGGATTGAGCAGCCGGAGGATGATAAAATTGTTGCATTGTGAAAGAATGGTTTCGGAGATATCCGACGGCCGCTGGCTCACGATCATACAGCTGACACCGTACTTTCTCCCCTCTTTCGCGATACGCTCCACTGTACGACGGGCCGCTTTCGATCCGTCTCCCGACGTGGAAAGATAATTATGGGCCTCTTCGAACACCAGAAGGATCGGCAAATCATGCCGCTGGGGATTCCAAAAATTAAAGTCAAATGTTGCCCGGGCAATAAGTGCAGAGATCGTCTTAACGACATCAGAAGGAACGCCGCTCATATCCCAAATAGTAATCCTCGCTTTACTGGCAAGTCCAAAGAGCGTCATGAAAAGCGGCACCACCGATTCCGTCTCGACACAAATATTGGGCTGAAACATAAAAGCATAACGCGGATCGTTCATTTTATTATCGAGGCGGATCAACAGGCGTGAAAATTTGCCGAAGTACGCCCCTTCCTTCATTCCTACCGCGCTCGTGACTTTTTCCGTATCCATAAAATGGAGCTTTGAACGTATCTCTTTTAAATCATATGCCACCGGTGAATCGATAGTGAGGACATCAGCCAGCGTCGGATTTTTCGCCTTCTTTGCAGCGTAGATCAGGTCCTGCAGCACCGCGCCCTGGATCGAGGCATTTTCATCGGAAGGTTCCACAAACATTTCCAGCATCTCTTCTGCATTCATAAGCCAGAATGGGAGTTCCAGCGAAGCAATCTCACAATATTGGCCTGTTTCTGGGAATGCCTGGCGGTATTCATTGTGAAGGTCGAGCAGAACAATGTGCGTATCGGCGAACTGGGCGACTTTTTGAAGGATCGAAGCGACAGAATAGGATTTGCCCGAACCGCTTGATCCCAGGACGGCAAGGTGTTTCCCAAAAAATTTATTCGGATCCAGATATGCGCGTTCGTTCTCGAATAATGAAAGCTGGCCAACAGAAAAATTATACTGCTGGTATGCCGCGAATATGGATTTAATATCTTTATCTTCCAGCAAATAGACGACCATATCGACGGTGGGCATCACGGAAACGCCCGTTTCATATTTCCCCTTACGAATTGTTCCAACCAGGGTGACCGTCATAAGATACCGGACGAAACTCACACCATCCTCGCGCGTCTCTTCTTTCTTGATCGCTGAGACCATCCCGATAATATAGATGGCGCCAATAGGAATGAGGACATAGGATCCAATCTGACCGATATAATAGATCCTGTCCCCTATCTTCTTGGTCATATTGGTAATTTCCCTGTCAAGAAGAACAACGACCGTCGTATTGACCACTTCTTTAACAATCCCTAACTGCTTTTGTTCCCACATAAGTTTTCCGGTTGTTTAAACGTTTAAGAGGATCTTCTCTTAGTTCTCCGACGGCGAATTGACAGGCAGTGTAAATCGGAATACCGTTAATTTTCCCGGTTCGCTCTCTGCCGTGATCGTGCCGAGGTGTGCTTCAACAATAAGCTTGCAGATGGCCAATCCTAATCCGGTTCCTTTTGCCTGTACAACTTCCGACGCTACTCCCTGTTTGTACCGTTCGAAAATCGTTGACAGTTCCTCAGGAAGAATTCCGATTCCGGTATTGCTGATTGCCGTCCACACGCATTCACCGGCAGGAGTTCCTTCCTGCATTTTTCCGATGACGATCTGAACCGTTCCATTCGCCGACGAAAATTTTAATGCATTACTGAGGATATTCGCAAACACCTGCGATATCTTGTTCGCGTCTGCAGAAATAAACGGAAGATTGTCTTCGAGAACCAGCTTGACAAGAATCCCCTTCTGCTTGAATTGAGGCTGCATCTGTTTCATAATCCGGTCGGCGATTTTTCCGATATGGATATACTCGCGGCTCAAATTCATTTTACCGGCTTCAAATTTTGAGAGATCGAGCATATCATTAATCAGGTGAAGCAGACGTTTGGTTGCATCCTCCGCTGAAGTGAGCAATTCCCGGTGGACATCCTGCACCGCTTCACCCCGGATTAACGGTTCTTCCAGCAGTTCCAGAATACTGCTGATGCCGCCTATCGGACTGCGCATATCATGAATGAGCATTGCCATGAAATCGGCTTTGGTCCGTTCAAGTTCGACTTCCATTTTTTTAAGACGAACCAGGGAACGGGTGCGCACCAGCAATTCATCCGTATCAATCGGCTTCGTTAAATATTCCTCCGCTCCGAGTAAAAGACCTTGCTCGATGCTTAACGCATCCTTCCGCCGTGCCGTCAGAAAGATCACGGGAATATCTGCACATTTTCTTGACGCGCGGAGCCGCTTGAGCGTCTCAAAACCGTCCATTTCAGGCATTTGGATGTCCAAGAGAATGACATCCGGGTGATGCTGCGCGGCCAGCTGTAAACATTCTTTCCCGCTGCTCGCACGGAGCATTCGTACCGGTTTTCGCTTCAACGCAAATTCCAGCAGGTCAAGATTATCTTCTGTGTCATCCACAACCAGAATAGTGGGATCCGTCGACTCCATAAAATTTTCTACGCTTTCTTTATCTATAGGTTGGAGAAACTATTTTTTTAATGGTGCTCGAAATAAGTTCTTTCGAAAAATGCCCTTTGTCAATAAACTCTTCAATCAGTTTATTCAAATTTTCTCGCTGAGCTTCGGTAATATCGGCCCCCGAAAGAATCACAATCGGAAGATTCTGCCATCGGTCCTGGGAGCGAAGATGCTTCACGACGGCGAAGCCGTCTATTCCGCTCATAATCAGGTCGAGAAACAACAGGGATGGATTGATGGTTTCGATCTGCTTCAGCGTCTCTTCGCCGCTGTACAACGCAATTGCGCGATACCCTTCTGCTTCAAGCATGATCTTGAGCGAGTCCGCGAAATCTTGGTTATCATCAACGATCATAATCGGCTGATTGCTTGAACGGCAGGCGCGTTCGACGATGCTCAATATTTTCTTTGGTTCGGATGGTTTCGTGACAACATCCAGCGCCCCCAGCGACAATGCCAGAGGTCTATTTTCTACGACTGAATGAATAATCACCGGAATATCGCTGGTGGCCGGACTGTTCTTTAATTCACGCAATACCTGCCAGCCATCTTTCTCAGGCATCATGACATCCAGGGTGATGACCGCCGGATGTAATTCCCTTGCAAGCCGCACCCCTTCCTCTCCCGAGGACGCTCCTTTCACGGAATACCCCTCTGGAATCAAATACCTGCGGAGCAGGTCTATGACTTCGGCATCATCGTCGATGCAGAGAACAAGAATCCCGTTTGAAAGTGTCGCTGCAGATGACGGGGAGGGTGCAGAGGCGACAATCGGAGCTGCCGTCGGTTTAATTTTTTCCGGCGACTCATCATTCGGTTTGGGAATTTTATCTTCAGAAATCTCCGGGGGGATCACGAGAGTAAATGTTGATCCTTTTCCGACTTCACTACGGACTGTTAAATTGCCGCCGAGCAGGACTGCATACTTTTTTGCGATCGCAAGTCCCAGGCCTGTCCCCTTATATTTTCTCGAATTGCTCGAATCGATCTGCTGGAACTCCTCGAACACCCGGTCAAGGTTCTTCGAAGCGATTCCTATGCCGTCATCCTTGACAGAAATGGCAATCATGGAATTCTGTCTTTTTGCAATCACGGTAATCGCGCCTTGTTCAGTGAACTTCGCGGCATTGCTCAAGAGATTCAGCAGGATCTGTTTGACCTTGAGCGTATCGGTCGTTAATGGCGGCAGGTCCGGTTCAATCTCCTGTAACAACTTGACATCCTTTCCCGTGACCATCGGCTCCACCGTGACCAACGCGTTCGAGACGATCGTAGCAACTTCATCCGTACTCAAGTTGATGGGCGTTCTGCCGGCTTCAATCTTGGAGAAATCAAGAATATCGTTGATAAGCTCAAGCAAATGCTTTCCGTTCTTGAGAACTTTTTCCAGCGCTTTGGCCTGGTCGACCGTCAGCGGATCGCCATGCTGTCCCAGCAACACCGAGGTAAACCCGATAATGGAATTCAACGGAGTCCGCAACTCGTGGGACATGTTCGAGAGGAAGTCCGATTTGACGCGGTAGGCTTTCTCCAGTTCTGCGTTTTTCCCATGGAGTTCATTATTCTTCTTCGCAATTTCGCTTGAAAGTTTTTTCGTCGACTCCAGATTCATCGCATTGGTAATGGCAACACCAATCTGCGGAACGGAATTATCCATAATTTCACGCTGATGCTCATCGAAGGATTTCATCGACCCGAGCACAATCACGCCGATAAGATTTTCCTGGAATAAAATGGGTGTAGCCAGGATACAGGAGGGAATCACGCTGACGAGCCCGGTATCTATAATAAATTCCTTCGAGGTGGCCACATCGTTAATTTCCACGGTCCGCTTCATAGCGGCGCACTGGCCGGGAATTCCTTCACCCACCTTATAAACGATCTTGTTTTCGACCTCATGGAGTGCGTATCCGCTGACCAGTCTGAGGAGATTTGACTCAACGTCCAGAAGATACAGCGCACCAATCGTCGCTTCGGTGTGAAGACACAATATTTCCAAGCTGGCCTGTTCTACGTTTTTCAGAGATTCATGCTTGTTCAACGCCGTCATAAGTTCCGAATACGCCGTCAAACGGTTGTAATTATTTCGCAGCATCCTGGACATTTGATTGAAATCACTTGCCAGGTCTCCGAATTCATCCCGCTGATTGAGCGATATTGGCTCAAACACCCCATGCATAATATTTTGCGTCCCGCCCCGCAATTGCTGGACCGGCTTGGTGATAGAGCGTGTGAGGATGAATCCGAGGGCGATCGCGAAAACTGCCAGGAGCACGTTTACCAGAATGATAAACGATTCAATATTCTTCGAGAGATCAATGGAGTATTCAATGTTCTTGGGTACTGCAGTCAAGCGCTGTTGATAGAGCGTCCGGATCAATGCTTGAGCGGTTTCGAGATAGCGGTTGGTCGCTTGCAGACGGCCAATGGCATTCATTTCCTTTTCCAAGTCGCCGCTTTTCAATCCGGAAGAAGCAAGCAATATTTTTTTATCACCAATATTTGAAACCCACGCATAGAATGAAACGCGGATCTGTTTTAATGTCTGGATGTCGCTGGAATCGGTATAGCTTTTCTGAAGAACGGCGAAATCGTTGTCGAATTCCTTCCAGCATTCATCATACACGGTTCTCTTTTCGGGGAGACCGGTATACATAAATTCATCTGCAGCAGTCTGGATATCACCCATCAGCACTCTGATGCGGTCCAGTTCGGAGGTCGTCGACATGTCGACCGAAGCTTCAGAATAATTTTTTTGAATTTGTTTTAAAAAATAGAGGGTCACAACCGTCGTTGCCGAAAGGATGATGAGGAGAAGCGCGAAATTGAAAGTGACTTTCCAAAAAAGTTTAGAAGAAAACATGCAGACCTCATTCAACAAACGCACAACGCATAAACAGTATTATTTACTTTCACTGAGCGTAACCGATGCTCTTCAAGAATCACACCACCGCCAGGTTCTCTGGACAGCAATTCCCCTCAATGCGGCTGGGCTGTTTTGCTCCACCCATCAGCACAGACGATGGTTCAATCGTACGGTAATGTACGAATCAATTTACAGCAAGGCAGTTCGAAATGCAAGTACATACCTTGAAGTCGGAATATACGTGGAAATGTTTATCACCGGAAGCTCCACCTTGAAGGACGAAGGGCGGAATAAGGTGAAATTCTGACACCTTCCCCCCGGGTCTAACCGTTCATTCTCTCCAATTCCTCGTCACTTCCAATATCTGAACCGCCCTCGCCCGAATTCTTCCCTACGATTCAGGTCATTTCCACACTATTGATTTGTCCGGACTCTTTCACCCTTATTAATGGACGGGAGCGATACACTGAATATGCGTCAATCATGAGAACCCGAAATATTTTTTCGCATTGTGGTAGCTGATATCTTCGACCAGAGCGCCGATGAGTTTGATATCATGCGGAATGAGACCTCGTTCGATTTCATTTCCGAGGATATTGCACAACAACCGGCGAAAATATTCATGACGCGGATACGAAAGGAAGCTTCTGGAATCGGTGAGCATACCGACAAACTGCCCCAGAACGCTTAAATTCGAAAGTGCTTCGATTTGTTTACGCATTCCATCGAGCTGATCCAGGAACCACCATCCCGAACCAAACTGGAGCTTTCCAGGAACCGTCCCGTCCTGGAAGTTCCCAATCATGGTTGCAATTAATTCGTTATCTCTGGGATTGAGGTTATAGATGATCGTTTTCGCTAATTTATTTTCCCGGTCCAGTTTATCCAAAAATTTTGACAACGCGCGTGCGATTTCAAAATCTCCGATGGAATCAAACCCGGTATCCGGGCCGAGAGTACGCATCATCCTGGAATTATTATTCCGGAGCGCCCCGAGATGGAGCTGCTGAACCCATCCCCGTTCGCAATCCATCGCACCGAATTCATACATCATCGCCGATTTAAATTTCAGGATTTCGTTGAACTCGAGATTCTTCCCTTTTCTGAGTTTTTTAAAAATAGATTTTATTTCTGATTCCGTATACTCTTCCGCATATGCCGTTTCAATTCCATGATCGGAAACCCGGCATCCGTGCGCATCGAAGTACTCGTGCCTCGCACGTATCGCAGCGATCAAGGAATCGAAATCGTTGATCGTCATTCCTGCTGCCGTTTCCAGTTTTTCCAGGTAGGCAAGGAACGTTCCGACATTTTCCACCGCCATCGCTTTATCCGGGCGGAATGCCGGCAGCATACGGGTAAATCCGTTTCCCTTCTTCGTGTACGCTTCGTGAAATTCCAGTGAATCAATCGGGTCGTCCGTCGTACAGATGACTTCCACATTCATCCGTTTTGCGATTCCCTGTGTGGTAAAACCGGGAGTGGCAAGCTTGGCGTTGCACTTCTCCCAAATCCTCTTCGCTGTCTTTTCATTCAAGACAATATCGGAAATTCCAAACGGACGATTCAGTTCAAGGTGGGTCCAATGATATAACGGATTGCGGATCGTCTTCGGCACGGTGCGTGCCCACATTTCAAACTTTTCCCAATCAGAAACGTTCCCCGTGATGAACCGCTCGTCCACACCGCATGTCCGCATCGCCCGCCATTTATAGTGATCGCCGGCAAGCCAAATTTGCGTCATATTTTCGAACTGCCGGTTTTGAGCGACCTCCTTCGGCGATATATGACAATG
>Ga0105104_10001168_pt1 | contig 19915 bp, 13 predicted proteins | sample PPLLaktember2015_3_FD_87034 | JGI IMG/M metagenome (GOLD analysis project Ga0105104, IMG submission 87034) | Freshwater sediment microbial communities from Prairie Pothole Lake near Jamestown, North Dakota, USA - PPLs Lake P7 Core (6) Depth... | ecosystem: Environmental > Aquatic > Freshwater >... | reverse complement strand
TGGGTGTTATCTCGTAATCCCAATAAAAATGCTGAGGGTGCCCAACTTGTAGCCTGGGATGGAAAAACGACGGATGGTTGGGGTCACCTTGTCAATGAAATGGACGCAGTTGTGAATTTGACGGGGTTAAGTCTGAACAGCTGGCCATGGACAAAACGAAAGAAACAGCGTTTTCTCGACTCGCGCGTTCAGCCGGGACATGCGCTTGCTTCCGCTATCAAAGACGCTTCTCATCGCCCCGGCGTTTTCGTCCAAATCTCCGGCATCAACCACTACGGCTTGCGAGGCGAGGGTCTTGCAGACGAATCTACCCCGCCCGGGGACGATTTCCTGGCACAACTGACAGTCGCCTGGGAAAATGCTACCAAATCGGTGGAAGAAGTTGGCGTGCGCCATGTCGTATGCCGTTCGGCTGTTGTGCTTGCCAGGGACGCTATTTTGTTGTGGCTTATGGCTTTGCCAGTACTCCTGTTCGTCGGCGGGCGGTTTGGCAGTGGGAAACAAGCCATGCCCTGGATCCACGTCAAGGACCAGATAGGGGCGATTCGTTTCCTGATGGAACATCCGAGGGCAAGTGGTCCGTTTAACCTGATCGCGCCGCAGCCGACCTCCAATGCCGAGTTTATGCGTACTTTAGCAAAGGTGTTGCAGCGGCCATATTGGCTCATATATCCGAAATTTTTATTACAACTGGCGTTAGGGGAAATGAGTGTCTTGATTACGGAAGGTCGATTTTCGAAACCAGAACATTTGTTCGAAATAGGGTATAATATGCATTATCCGGAATTAGAAATGGCTCTCCGGGATATATTCAAAAAATAACGTAATTCTCATGTTGATCGGGTACACTACCCGACTGCTGGCAGGAAACCCGCTGGTATGATCAACCAAAGACTTTAAAAAAGGATGAAAAATGTTCGCTCGTGCTTCTGTTGTACTCTTAGTGCTAATTTTGGCTGCAATGGCTTGTTCCGCGCCTATCTCAGTCGTTCCTTCACCGGTTCCGGGCCAACAGGTCCCAGCACAAAATGTCGCATCCACGGCTACACCGTTTATCTCTGAATCCTACCCAACCGCGGCTGCGAAATCGATTTCCAATGACCAGAGCGTCAGTGGGGTCAATGTCCATGTGCAGCGCGCCTGGCAGGAAGGCAAACAAGTCTATGCGGATGTGTGTTATACCCTGCCGGATGCTTCTGACTGGACCATTTGGAGCGCCAGCTTAAAATATGCAGATGTCGTTTTGCAAGAGTATGGGGCTACGCTGCTGAGTTCCCAAGAGCCCGGCGGGGATGGTCAACCAGGCCAGCGCTGTGATACGCTCGAATTCTATGTGCCGCCAGATGCCAATCTGTCAACGGTGACGGTGAGCATTGGCGCGATTGCATCCATCCCGCGCCAGGAGGATTACTGCGCCATTTACATGCCAAAGATCCAGCAAACGCTTAATGAGCGCGGGACTGCGATCACACTGGCTTGTAACGATGTTAATGGCGCGATGACTATGCAAATCACCGGCAAGCCGGATACAATGAGCCAGGAAGAAGCCGAACAGTTGGTGTATAGTGAAGAGTTCTTTACGATCCCCGGTCCCTGGGAGTTTACGTTCAACCTGACACAATAAACTCAGGAGTTACGCAGTTGAATTTGAGAAACCCGAAAACAAGGTGGGCGTGCGCAGCATGCCCACCTTGTTTTCGGTATCTTTTCGCGAACTTGGTAACTCCTAAAGCTGTTGTATAATATTGCTTATGCCTGAAAACAATGCTCGCAAATTCCGGCCTGAATTCTTATCCCGCCGTGGCGAATGGACGGCTTGGGCATTATTCCTGGCTGCTAGCGTCGGCATGTGGTTCTTAGGCCGGAGCGGGTATATTCCCCTTTGGACCTGGATATTTTGGGCTTTTCTGATATTTTCTGCCCTTAGTATTTCGTTGGGAAACTGGCTTGACCGGAATACTGCCATCTGGCTGGAGTTGGACGGAATCCGTTTCGAGAACGGGTTACGCCGGGTGCGGTTACGCTGGCCCGAGGTCCGGAAAGTGGCGGTGTTGCCCACCCGCTGGGGTAAGGGGGTGCAGGTAATCGGGGAAAAGTCCCATTTCGGGTTCAAGACGTTAGGCGAAGTTCAATTCCAGGGAGAGGTGCGCGGACGGACTGGTTTCCCCGAAGGGCAAGCCATCCTGAATGCAATCTTGCGCGAAGCTGGTCTGGTTTTGGTTGAGGAGTCGAATAACGCGTATTATTATGCGCGGGGTTGAACGACGTTTTACGTTTCACTTTACGCATCACGGAAACGTAAAACGTGATGCGTTATTTTTTTAGTGGGAGGTTCCTATGAACATTGATGAGCAAGTTGAACTTTTGATGCAGGGTACCGAGTATGGCGACGAAGAATTGAAACAAGCCATGCAAAAGGAACTGCGCGAACGGCTGGTTGAGGCACAAAAGGATGGGCGTCTGCTGCGCGTGTATTGTGGATTTGACCCACGCACCGGCGATTTGCACTTAGGACATACAGTGCCGATGCGTAAGTTGCGCCAGTTTCAACAATTGGGTCATGAAGTAATATTTTTGATTGGGAACTATACATCACTCATCGGTGATCCTTCTGACAAGGATAAACTGCGCCCTCAACTAACACCAGAAGAGGTGGAACGAAACGCCCGAACTTATGCTCAACAGGCGTATAAAGTGCTTGACCCGGAGAAAACGGTCATTCGTTACAACGCTGAGTGGCTTTCAGAACTAAGTTTTGCGGAACTTATCAAGTTAGCTTCTAACTTTACTGTACAGCAGTTTTTGACACGTGATAACTTCCGCTTGCGCGCTGAGCGGAACGATGCGATTTATGTGCATGAGTTCTTTTATTCCATCATGCAAGGTTACGATGCTTTCTCTTTGCGCGCGGATGTGCAAATCGGAGGCACCGATCAGCTTTTCAATATTGTTACAGCTGCTCGCAAGTTAATGACTTTCCTGGGCGAAAAGCCTAATATCGGTATCATTTTGGGTATTCTGCCTGGGACTGATGGCGAAGTGAAAATGAGCAAATCACTGGGTAATCATATCCCGTTGCTCTCCACATCAGAAGATATGTATGGAAAAATAATGAGTATACCGGACAAGGCGATGGGACAGTTTTTTCGGCTTGTGACACGCTGGTCACCAAAAGAAATTGCGACGATAGAGAAGGAACTGGAGGCCGGTAAACTGCATCCCCGGGATGCCAAGATGAAACTGGCTCACGAAATTGTCAGTATTTTTTACAGCGAACAGGAAGCACTGGCGGCCGAAGAGGCTTTTGTGCGCCTGTTCCAACAGAAAGAGACACCGGAGGAGATGCCGGAGTACGAGATGCCACTCGGAGCTTCAGTCATGGATGTTTTAACGGGGGCAGGTCTGGTGTCCAGCAAGAGCGAAGCGCGACGGCTGATAGACCAGAAGGGGGTGCGTTTGGATGGCGAAACTCTAGTGCGAAGCGATGAAGTCTTCCCGCATCCGGGCGTGTTGCAAGTCGGAAAGCGGCGCTTCCTGCGCGTAAAGTGATGGTCAATCCAGGATCAGGCGGAGCTATTCCGCCTGATCCTCATGCCGTTTTTCTTCGACGAGCTCCAGGAATTTTTCTACAATAGCAGGGTCGAGTTCTATCCCAGCTGTGCTCTTGAGATATTCGATCACTTTGTCTTCTGGCCAGGCATCACGATAGACGCGTTTATACAGAAGCGCATCCCAAATATCTACTACAGCAAAAATACGAGCTGCCAGTGGAATTTCTAAGCCTTTCAAGCCGCGTGGATAGCCACTGCCGTCCCAGCGCTCATGATGGGCGTAAGGGATTTCCAGCGCCTGGCGAAGGAACGGGATGGGATTCATCAAATCGTAGGCGTACTGCGGATGCTGCCGCATGACCACCCATTCTTCGTCGGTCAATGGACCGGGTTTGTGCAAAATATGGTCGGGAATGCCCATCTTACCGATGTCATGCAGCAATGTGCCGCGCATGATATGAGTGAGTTCTTCGCCTCCAACGCCCATGCGGCGTGCAAGCTCGAGGGTCATTTCAACAACGCGGTCGGTATGCCCTTGGGTTTCTTTATCGCGGAGTTCGAGTGCTCGACCCCATCCTGCCAGGGTGGTATCGTAGGCCAGGATGAGTTCCTGGTTGCTGCGTTGCAAATTCCGGAACAGTTGTACGTTGTCAATTGCGATCGCTGCCTGCCCTGCCAGGGTCTGTAAGAAATTAAGCCATTCGGGGTCAGGATTGCTTTCTCTGCGAGTAAAGATTTCCATGACTCCTTTGATTTGTCCCTTACTGATGAGTGGTACCCCAAAATAGCTCTTGAAGTTTTCAGCGCTGATATAGGCAGCTGGATGAAACTCTGTTGTGTCGAAAAGATTTGCAATTTGAATGAGCTTTCTTTGCAACACCACATGACCAGCTAACCCTTCTCCGATTCGAATGTGGGGCATTGTAATGTTTGGCTTGCTATTAAAGCCAGTGCTTGTGTAGAGATAGAGGGATTTGAGGTCCGAATTGTAGAGCAGTATTGCAACTGCATCGGCGTCCAATTCCCGGGCAGCGTAGCCACAAAGAAGGTTTAAAGTAATCTGAAGGTCAAAACTGGATGAGATAGCGCTGTCAATGTCTCTTAAGACTGTAAGCTGGCGAATCTGTTGTTCCCCTCGCTCGTACAAACGGGCATTCTCGATGGCCGCTGCTGCTTGATGTGCAAAGGTCATGGCGAGGGTAGCATCATGTTCCTTGTATGCTTCGATTTTGAGGCTGTCGATAGTAATATAACCAATGATGATACCCCGCGCAATGAGAGGCACACCCATCCAACCACGAGTACGATCGACAACCCACTTTTCGTAGCGTGAATCGTTTTGAGCATCTTTGAGGATGAGAGGTCTGCCAGTCTGCCATATTTCGAGAAATAGTGCATTGTCAGCTGGGAATAACTGGCCAGTACCGTTAGCATGCTGTAGCATCCCTTTGTAAGCTGTAAGGCGAACCTGATCGCTCTCGATAAGGAACACACCTGCACTATCGAAGGGTACAACTCGGTTTAGATTATCCAAAATCGAGGCAAGCACTTGTTGAATGTCCAGGGTGGATGTGATCGATTCGGCCGCTTGGCGTAAGGTTTCAGCTTCTTGAAAATGATGCTGTTCGGCTTCGAACAGGCGTGCATTTTCGATAGCCACGGCGGCTTGTTGCGCAAGACTACTGAGAAAATCCAGTTCAAAAGGTTTGAACTCTTCCCCTTCACCCGTACGCCAGACTGCCAGTAACCCGGTTAGATGATCCTTTGATAACACCGGCACCCCCATGAGGTGTTCGTAAGGATTAATTTCAGTGCCTTCGACGATGATAGCACGATGGTCCCCAAGCGTATCGTTAACGATCTCTCCGAATTTCTGCAAAGCGATATTGCCCAGAATTCCGCTTCCAATTAGGAGGGGAAAATTCTTGATCTCACTCGACTCGTTCCCAATGGCCGCAATAGCCCGAAGCAGCGGTTCTTCTGGATTTGATAAATAGACCGCGCTGGTTTCGGCCCTCAACAGTTCCTTAGCGTACTGCGCGATCCTTTCCAGCACGATGTTAAGCTGGAGTGTGGATGAAATGTCCCGGCCAACTTCTGCAATGGCATGGGCTTCTTGTGCGCGCCTGGCTGTTTCTTGGAAAAGCCGAATCGATTCAATCGACATGGATGTTTGGTTTGCAATGCTGACCAGGAAATTCAGTTCGGACTCATTGAAAAGACCGCTTGAGCGTTTTCTCCATGCGTTGATTGCGCCGATTGTTTTGCCACGCAGGACTAATGGCGCGGACATGATAGTGTCACGTTGCGCGTCCTCTTCCGGCGTACCGGGAACTCTTACTCGACGGGAATCTCTGAACATGTCGTCCACGATTTCCGGCTTACCGGTTGCAATGATGTTACCTGTGATACCTGTACCGATCTGAATGGTGTGCGACATTAATTGCTCACGATATGCTCCCAGTGCTGTGACAACTTTTACGGTCTTGTTGTCATCTTGAAGCAAATAGATCGCCACGGTGGATGCATGTAAAAGCTCCAATGCGCGACGAGTAATTTTGTCGAGCGCTGGAATGATTTCGTAGGCGGTTGCAAATTCATTAGCAATATTTGCCATCGCTTCGATAATCTGGGATCGCCGGCTTTCCTCCTGGAAAAGACGCGCATTTTCGATGGCAATTGCAGCATGCCGTGCGACACCCAACGCCAGGTCAATATCCTGGTATTTGAATCCGTCTTCTTCCCCACTATTCAAGGTTATCAGGCCAATGACTTTATCCTTGTATGTTAAAGGAGCGCTCAGAAAAGAACGGACATACTCGAGGCCAGGTATAGCTTTGTATAGATCGTTGTTTCGCGTATCATTGACACAGACGGGAATTTTCTCTTTTATCATTTGCCGGATTAATGGAAAATCCTCTACTGATAGTAATTTCCCAACCGGGAGAGATTTGGGCGAATTCCCTATGGTTGCGGACACGCGGAGCATATCGCTTTCCAGAAGTTGGACGGAGCCAGATTCGCATGGGACCAGCTCACATAAGCGTTCAAGGATGGTTCGCATCACATCGTCCAGTTCAAGCGAGGATGCGGCCACGTGCATCAGATCAAGCAGTATCGCGTTCCGTTGCCTTTGGGATTGCTCCTGGGCAAACAGGCGTGCATTTTCAATAGCAATAGCAGCCTGATTCGCAAATGTTTGAGCCAGGGCAGCGTGGTCTTCCGTGAAAAAACCCCTGGTCGAGCTGTCCAAATTTAGAAAACCAACCAGTTTATCTTGGACAAACAAAGGTAAACCGATCCAGGCGCGGATGTAATCTGTCCCCTCAAATTTAATAAAACGGTCATCAGCCTGGACATCAGAGATAATAATTGGCTTCCGGAGTGCCTCCAAATTTCCCCATTTTGTGTCATCATATGAATATTGCTGACCAATACAACTTTTATTGTCTCTTAATCCCTGGCCAGCAACAATTTTTACAGTCCCCTGATCGAGAATTTCAATCGACGCGCTGTCAAAAGGTACCAGTCTTGCCAGCGAGTCCAGGATAGTTGCATAAAGTGATTCAAGTTCAATGAAAGCAGTTAAGGCAGCCGTTGCCTCTCGTAACGCTTCAGCTTTTTGGCGACTTTGATGCTCGACTTCAAACAGGCGTGCATTTTCAATCGCAACTGCAGCGGAATTGGCAAACGTTTGCGCAAGGATTGCATCGTTTTCAGTAAATGCGTAGGTCTTTCTGCTATCCAGATTAATGAAACCTTTAAGTTTGCCATGAACGACCATCGGAACACCCATCCAGCCCCGGATGTATTCAGAGCCATCCCATTGTTCAAATCTTGGTTCGGCTTGTGCGTCAGGCACAATAAGGGGCGTTTGAGTTGCGTTTAATAGAAGCAACGTTTCTGTGTATCCAAGTTGTTCTCCAATTACGTTATATCCCGGCGGGAAGCCTCTCCCGGCAATAATAAGCAATTTCCCATCCTGTTCCATGGCAATGGATGCACTGTCGTAGGGCACAATTCTGGATAATGTTTCAAGAATCGTATCCAATAAAGTATCTAAATTTAACGAGGTTGTCAAAGTGGCAGTTGCGTCAAGCAAAGTTTCTGCCTCCTGCCGTCGTTTTTTCTCAGCTTCAAGTAAACGTAATTTTTCTATTGCTGTAGCCAGTGTGCTTGCAATTGTTACCAGCAATTGTTCATCATCTTCGGTAAACGTGTTTATCTTGAGGCTCTCAGCGTTTATAACGCCCAGGATGCGCTCACCATGGATGATTGGCACGCATAGCTCGGAGCGTACCTGTGAGGTTACCTCGATGTAATTTTTGTGATTCCTTACATTTGCGATCCGCAGGGGCTTGCCACTCGCAGCTACCTGCCCGCTGACGCCGTGTTCAAGCGGAATTTCCGCTGTGAATTTCCCATTCGTTATGCCTCGATAGGACGAGTGCGGCTGGAGAGCCGTACCCTCTTCGTTGAGCAGGAGCACGCCAAAATTGTCGGGATAGAGCGATTCCCCAATGATCTGAGTAATATTCTCAATCAATTCGCCTACGCTTGTTGCATCCGTGCTGGCGAGGCTCATCCTGTTGAGGATCGTCAATTCTTTCAACCGCCGCTGAGAGGTTTCGAATAGCCTTAACTGCTCAATTGCTGTTGCCAAGGTACCGGCGATCGTATTGAGCAAGCGTTCATCGGATTCGTCATACGCATTAGATTGTTTTGACTCGATATTAATGGCACCAATGATCCGATCCTGGATCTTAACTGGCACACATAATTCTGAGTGAATATCTTGTGTAGCTTCGATATAGGCTGGATCATGAGAGACATCCCCTAGACGGATCGGTATCCCGGTTGAAATAACTTTTCCGGTTATCCCTTTGGATATTGGAAAGGTTTTTCGAATTTCATCTATCACTGCGCCGCGATAAGTTGGGTGCGCATGATAGCTATCTCCACGATCAGTTACCAGCTCCACCCCACAATTGTCTGGATGAAGCGTATCGTAAATAATGTCTGTTGCGCGGTTTATCAACTCATCCAAACTTTTTGATGAGGATGCAGCCACAGCGATATTGTGAAGAATGGTTAATTCTTCTAATTGATGGCTAAAGAGATCTTCGGCTCGCTTGCGCTCGGTGATGTCGGTCAAGGCCCCCACGACTAAAACCGTCTTACCACCTTGGAGAATTGGGCTTTCGTGCACCTCAACCCAGATCGTTTGACCGTCCTTCCGTTTGAGTTCCAGGATATAAGGCTTTTGGCGTTTTCCCGTATCAATGGCTTTCTGTGTAAGCTCTATTCCTTTCTTGTTAATTGGATTGTCGGTCAAGAATTCGTGCCAGTTGATTAACACCTCCTCCGGTTCATAGCCAAGTATCTCGCGTGTATGAGGACTCGTGAAAGTTAGAATATGGTCAGGCGTATGTGAGTAGTAAATGTTGGTAGTATGCTCGACGATGTTGCGGACGTTTTGTTCGCTTTCGCGAAGCGCTTCTTCAACCCTTTTTCGTTCCGTAATATCCCTTATTGCTGCAATATGAACAGGTCGTTCATGCCATGTAAAAAAGCGACCTGTAATCTCAACAGGGAATACGGTCCCATCCTTTTTTCGATGGAACCGGATTGGGACGGAAACCACCTGCTCCTTGTTTACCGGCGTGTTTCGAGTTACATTGCGAGTTTCTTCAGTCTCCGCTGATAAATCGGTGTTTTTCTTTCTAAGTAGTTCTTCCTTGCTGTACCCGTACAATGCAGTTGTGGCTATATTGACTTCCAGAATATTTCCGCTTTCATTATCGATTAAGAGTATCGCATCAGATTCTGCCTCGAAGAGCTGGCGAAATTTTTCTTCGTTGTCTTGCAACTCTCGCTGCGCCTTTACCTGCTCGGTCATGTCGTAAAACATCGCCAAAATACATTCTTGATTGTCGAACCTGATCAACTCATAAAATTCGAGAGTATGACGGATTTTCCCACCCTTTGTAATCAATTTTCCACTCACGTTACGAATGGTCTGCTCGTTTTTTAATCTTGCAACAAACTCTTTTCTTTTTACTTTTGAAAAAAATTCTAGATCTATACTTGTATCGCCAAGGAGTTCGTTGGGGGTGCAACCTGATAAACTCCAGTAAGCATCGTTGGCAGCAATGAAGCGTCCTTCTTTCAGCGTTGCGATAAGAGAAGCGATCGGGTTAGCCTGAAAGATCCTCTTGAATTGTTCCTCGTTTTGCTGTATTGCACTTTCAGCTTGTTTCTGGTAAGAAATATCGAGTAAGAATCCCTGCCAGTATGACGGTTTTCCTTCAGAGTTCAAGATGAGCGAAGACTCTTCTCGAATCCACGTATACTCTCCATCTTTCCTTCGCAGGCGATATTCGATAGAAAAACTTCCACCGTTCTTGTTTGTTAAGTCATCTTCTGCGATTACACGTTCTTTATCGTCTGGATGAAGGGAGTTTTCCCAGATAAACGGATCCGCTTTCCACTCCTCTGGTGTATATCCAAGTAGTTCCTGTATCTTGGGGCTGATATAAAGAGTAGTTTGAACTTCATCTGTAGCATCAAGAAAGATAACGGCGGGAAGGCATTCCACCAAAGCACGGTACTTTTCTTCGCTTTCTCTTAGTGCAATTTCAGCTTCTTTGTGTAGGGTAATATCTGTCAAGAATCCCTCAAAGTATAGAATATTTCCTTTTTCATCCCGAACAGTTCGCGCATTTGTACGAGTCCATAGAATGCTTCCATCTTTACGATAATTACGGGCTTCAAAGTCTTCTACTCGATCGAGTTTTATCAATTCTTCGATGAACTGTTTTCTGGCCGCCTCATCTGCATGGATAAGAATTGGGATTTCGGAAATGCTTTTGAGCATGTCTTCAGGAGATTCAAAGCCAAAAATGCGAGCCAGAGCTGGATTCACCTTCAAAAAGCGTCCTTCGATTGAAGACTGAAAGATCCCTTCCTTCGCATTTTCAAATATGCTTTGATATTCTTCACGGTCCTGCTGATCGATACGATTCAATTCATTCTCCTGCTGAAACGATTAACTCTTCAGCATTATAGGTGTTTTGAATATTTGTAACCTTTTAACTTCAAAACAATCTTGGATGGGTTCCATAATACTCACGTAAGGAACGGTTCAGGCCATTTCGCTTAAATAGCAAAAACGACCTCGATTGAGGTCGCTTCCAGATTCTTTGCTAAACTTGCAATTCTTATTGCAGAGAAACCCGTGATCGCTCTGTAGAGGCGTCGACGGGATTTGCTGCGTCCCCCCTGTGGGGAAACCCGTGACCGCTCTTTAGAGGCGTCGACGGGATTTGAACCCGTGATCAGGGTTTTGCAGACCCTTGCCTTACCACTTGGCCACGACGCCATTAAAAACCAGAGCGGGCGATGGGATTCGAACCCACGACCTTCTCCTTGGCAAGGAGACGTTCTACCACTGAACCACGCCCGCAAATCTTGGCCGTTCTTGCTGGCCGAGAGTGCCGAGAGTCAGAATCGAACTGACGACACCGCGATTTTCAGTCGCGTGCTCTACCAACTGAGCTATCTCGGCCAGTTATTCGGTTGTTAAGCGTCCAGGATTTTACTAGTAGACGAATGGATTGTCAAGCAAGCATTTTGATTATAACCGAAAACGCCCCATCTCCCTTGACCTGAGCCTGCTTCCACACTACAATCCCAGCGCTTTCTGAAAGGATATCATGTTCGAAACTCTTACCGGACGACTCAACCAGGTCTTTGACCAACTCCGCCGCCGCGGCAAACTCTCCGAGGCGGACGTGGACGCCGCCATGCGCGAAGGCCGTTTGGCCCTGCTCGAAGCGGACGTGCACTACAGCGTGGTCAAGAGCTTCATTGCTCGCGTGCGTGAACGGGCCGTTGGGGCTGAAGTCTCGAAGGCGCTCAATCCGGGGCAGCAGGTTATCAAGATCGTCAACGAAGAATTGATTGGCACTCTGGGAGAACCGGAGCCGCTTAACCTCACCGGGCCCAAGCCGCGCGTTTTGATGCTGGTCGGTTTGCAGGGCTCGGGTAAGACCACCGCTGCCGGCAAACTGGCGCGCCTGCTGCGCTCCAAAGGCGAACGCGTCATGCTGGTGGCCGGCGACCCGTACCGCCCGGCGGCTGTCCAGCAGTTGCAGCAGTTGGGCGAGCGCTTGGACGTCCCCGTGGAAGCTGCCACAGGGGTCAAGCCCCCCGATTTGGCGGCACGTGCCTTTGACAAAGCACAGAAGGGCGGGTTCAGCGTCATGATCGTGGACACAGCCGGACGGTCCCAGCTCGATGCGGAGCTGATGGGTGAGTTAAAGGCCATTCGCGCGAAAGTCGGTCCGGTTGAAACATTGCTGGTTGTCGATGCCATGATCGGTCAGGAAGCGCTCAACGTTGCCCAGGGTTTTCGTGATTCAGTCACGCTGACCGGCCTGATCCTGTCAAAAATGGACGGCGATGCGCGCGGCGGCGCGGCCATTTCCATCCGCTCGGTGACCGGTGTTCCCATCAAATTCCTGGGGACCGGCGAAAAGCTGGATGCGCTCGAATCCTACGACCCCGGGAGGCTCTCGTCTCGTATCCTGGGCATGGGCGACGTGATCGGGCTGATCGAAAAAGCCGAAGCTGCGTTTGACCAACAGACTGCTCAAAAGACCGCCGAGCGCATGATGAAGGGACAGTTCACCTTCGAAGACTGGCTCGAGCAGATGAAGCAAATGAAGAAGATGGGGCCGCTCGGCCAGATGATGGACATGCTCCCCGGGCAACTGGGGCAGGCTGCCCGTCAGGCTGACCCGAAAGAGGTCGAAAGCCAGTTGAAGCGCAGCGAAGCCATCATTAATTCAATGACAGTCAAAGAGCGTCGCAATCCGGATATCTTGAACGCCTCCCGCCGTCGCAGGATCGCGGCAGGTTCCGGCGCGGAGGTGCAGGATGTTAACCGGCTGGTCAAGCAATACCGCGAGTTACAAAAAGTGATGAAGATGGTGAAGAAAACGGGGGCGAAGGGGTTAGGGAGGTTGTTTGGGTAGACTTGAATAGCTTTTACCCCATTTTTCTATACGCCAAGATCAATCTCTCCAGAACGAAAGGAATGCTGCAAGGATACCCCAGCAAGCGCATATTGCTGTCACGGCAATTCCAACAATAATTAGTATAAACTTTCTTGTTTCTTCTCGGCCTGGATCTCGCAATTTTATCCCCAGGCTTAAACCAACTATGATAAAGAACAATAAGCCCAAAAGCCTGTATCCAAAAGAATCACCGATGATAATGGGGGTCAAAATAATAAAGTGGATGACCCTAAAGAAAAAGTTATCGTAAGAAACAAAGGGTAAATGTGGCGGAAATAATATTGAGTATATGGCAACTCTAACCCAAATGGAATAAACAACTCCTCCTAGAACACCTGTCCAGATGTATAAGGGAAATTTTTCAAAAACACTTTTTATGGTTTTCATCAAAATCATCTAAACAAGTTGTAATCAAAGTGCGGGGCAGTGATCTGTGCTTCGTCTATGCTCGCGAGCATTTCCTCCTAACGATCAAATTGCACTCTCAATGTTGTCAGGAGATGGTCTTTCATGTTCATCGACGTTCGGTCAAAAACCGCTCGACTTCCACGCGAACGAGTTCTAGGTCATTTTCGGGATCGCCGTTCAGCATGGATGAAGTCACACTTCCATCTGCGCCGTGAAAATGGTGTGGAGAATTCAACAAGTTGGAATGATGCGGCGCATTGTCCCAGCCTAGTATGCGACTCTCGCCTTGCGACAGCGTATAAGAATATTTCCCATTGTTTACATTGAAGAAAATGTCGAGAGCATATCCACCCTTTAGTTGAACCCGCCACTTGGTCATCAGGTTATGCACCGAGACCACAAGCGGGCAGGTTGTTATGAAGTGGTTTAATGCGGATTCGAGCGTAGCAGCCATTCCAACACCCGCTTCATCAGGTTTGCCTGTTTTAGCTCATCGAGAGCATTGCGCCACTCGATGGAATCCTCCCAATCAGGGTGTTCTTGTCCCTGTCCTTGTGCGAGGCGGGCTTCGAAACTCTCCAACGAAACATTGTATTGGGCCTCGAACCGGCGGACGATGGTTTGTAAGACTGATTCCCGGCGGGTCAAATCGTCGCGCAGGCGCGTCAGCGCGTTGCGAGAGATATTTTTGGGGAAGGGGGTGAACGCTTGCATGTGGCGATTATAGCATCTTTCATTAGTTATCTGGTAAAATATGCCCTTGCGACAATTAGCCTTGCGAGGCGTGCATCCTTTCGCACACCCCCTCTCCTCCCAAGGATGGTCGTAACTTAAATAAACAATTAGATTTGTTTGAAGGAGAACGTTTTCAATGGTTCGTATTCGATTACGCCGCATCGGTCTGAAGGGACAGCCTTCCTACCGCATCGTTGCCGCGGATAAGGAAAGCCCGCGTGATGGCCGCTTTCTTGAGATTCTTGGCTTCTACAACCCCCGTACGGATCCAGCTACCGTGACAGTTAAGGAAGACCGCGTATTCCATTGGATGAAGAACGGCGCCAGGCCGACCGAGTCCGTGGAACAGGTTTTCAAGTCTGCCGGCACGCTGGATCGTTGGGAGCGCTTCAAAAAGGGTGAGGATGTCGAAGCCCTGGTGAAAGAAGCCACAGAAGCAGAGGCCGGTCGCAACACCACGGCTAAAACCCGCCGCGATTAATCCAACAAAGGGCGCAAGGTGTGCGGACAATCGCGCCTTTGCGCCTGTATTTTTTTGAATGGAGACGCCATGAAGGCTCTCATCGAATATATTGCAAAATCTCTGGTAGAACACCCCGAACAGGTGGAAGTACGCGAAACCCAGACTGGCAATCGCGTACATCTTGAGCTCAGTGTGTCCAAGGATGATATGGGCCGCGTCATCGGCAAGAACGGGCGAGTGGCCAACTCCATCCGCACGTTGTTGCGGGTAGCTGCCGAGCGTGATGGTAAGCAAGCCACGCTCGATGTTACGGAACCCTGATGGCCTCGAAGAAAACAAAGGCCACGGTTGAACCAGGCTCGCCGACCGTTGGCGAGCCTGAATATTTAGTCGTTGGATTTTTACGCCGCGCGCATGGTGTCAAGGGCGAGATGCTCATGGATGTGCACACCGATTTCCCGGAGCGTTTGAAGACAGGCAAGACCGTTTTCGTGGGAGACGATTACCAACCGAAGGTGATTGCCAGCCTTCGTCCGCATGCGGCCGGGATGTTGGTGCGCCTTCGTGGGGTCAAGTCCCCTGAAGATGCCGGGCAATATCGTAATGCCTGGGTTTATGTCCCAACCGCCAACCGGCCTGCATTACCAGAAGGCGAATACTATCACCACCAGCTGCTTGGCTTGAACGTTGTCACTGACGAAGGCCATGACCTGGGGGTCCTGGTAGACATCCTGGAAACGGGCGCAAACGACGTTTACGTAGTGCGCGCTGCGGACGGGAGTGAAACGCTGCTCCCGGCGATTTCCCCGGTCATCTTGGAGGTCAGGCTTGCTGACCATCAAATGCGCGTGCATCTGCTAGACGGTTTAATCTAAGTTTCATTTGGGGGCATTTCCGCTAATGGACGACAAACGTTATTGGATCGGTTTCACTCTGGTAAAAGGCATTGGCGCAGTACGTTTCCAGCGACTGTTGGAACGCTTTGGCGATGCGGAATCCGCGTGGGGGGCAGCTCCGGCTGATTTGGCGGGGGCAGGCCTGGGCTTGAAAATGATCGAGCGCCTGGTGGCTGTCCGCAAGAAGGTAGATTTGTCCCTCATCTGGGATCAGATCCAATCTAAGGGCATCCAGGTGCTTACGTGGTTGGACGAATCCTATCCCCAACGCCTGAAGGAGATCGAACAACCGCCGCCTGTACTGTATTTACGCGGCGATCTGTCCCCCGAAGATAGCTGGGCAGTTGCTATCGTTGGGACGCGCCGGGTAACACCCTATGGCCGCCAAGTGACTGAGGAGACTGCCTCCTTTTTGGCTGCCAATGGCATCACGATTGTCAGTGGCCTGGCGCGCGGGGTGGATGCGATTGCGCATAACGCGGCGCTGAGGGCTGGCGGGCGCACACTGGCTGTGCTGGGTTCGGGCGTCGACCGGATCTATCCGCCCGAGAATCGCGCCATGGCTGAGCAGATTATCGAGCATGGTGCGGTATTGAGCGATTACGTTCCCGGCACGCCACCCGAATCTTCCAACTTCCCGCCCCGTAACCGTATTATCTCCGGCCTGTCGATCGCGGTGGTTGTGGTCGAAGCCGGCGAGACCAGCGGGGCGTTGATCACAGCAGAATTTGCGGCCGAACAGGGACGCGAGATTTTTGCAGTGCCAGGTAATATCCTTGCACCACAGAGCAAGGGGACAAATAAGCTGATCCAACAGGGGGCGCTTCCACTTCTAAGCGCCAACGATATAATGCAAATACTCAACTTGACCCGTGTGGGCCAACACAAAGCTGCCCGTAAAGCGTTACCCGCTGATGATGTCGAAGCAAAGCTGCTTAAAACCATCGGCGAAGAACCGTTGCACGTGGACGAAATCCGAAATCAAACCGGATTGCCTGTTGAAAAAGTTTCCGCTACCCTTGTAATGATGGAACTTAAGGGTATGGTACGTCAGGTGGGTAACATGCACTATGTAGCAGTGCGTGAGGTACAATCTGATTATACGGTGAAGGATGAATAATTTAGAGCATACCTATGCAGTGATCATGGCTGGCGGTGGTGGTACACGCTTGTGGCCTGTTTCGAGAAAAAAACGTCCCAAACAGTTGCTGCCGCTTCTGGACGACAAAACACTTTTCCAGGGTACGGTAGGTCGGCTGGAGAAATTGTTTCCACCAGAGCGAATTTTGGTCGTGACCGTTGCTGAGCAGGCGCGCATTATGCAGGAACAGGCTCCGGAGTTACCACTAAAGAATTATTTGATTGAGCCTGCTCCGAAAGGGACGGCATCTGTTGTGGGCCTGGCAGCCGCCGTTTTAAGACAACGCGATCCGGATGCGATGATGGCGGTCTTGCCGTCTGACCATTTCATCCGTAACCGTGATTTGTTCCACTACCTGCTACGCGCTGCCCTCGATGTCGCCAAAACAGGATATTTAGTGACGCTCGGCATCACGCCAACCTATCCTTCTACAGCGTATGGTTACATCCAGCAAGGTGATGTATTGAACGGGGAGTTTAAGTATCCTGTCTATGCAGTCAAGCGATTCATAGAAAAGCCAGACGAGAAAAAAGCACAGGAGTTCCTGCGTAAAGGAGATCATTCCTGGAATAGCGGCATGTTCATCTGGCGGGTTGAGGATATTTTGAATGAAATCGATAAACAAATGCCTCAATTGAGTGAAGTGGTTACAAAAATATCTGCTGCGTGGGGTACATCACAGCAGGACGAAATGCTGGATACACTTTGGTATGATTTGAAGAGTGTAACAGTTGATTATGGTGTCATGGAAAATGCAGAACTTGTAGCTGTGCTTCCGGCAGGTGGACTGGGTTGGAGCGATGTAGGTTCCTGGAATTCTCTTTTAGAGGTTCTTATGCCAGACATGAACGGGAACATTGCGCAGAATGCACATCACCTTGCGATCGATACGCACAATTCTCTTGTTTATAGTAATGATAATCAGCGCCTCGTCGTCACTATTGGAGTAGATGACATGGTCCTGGTTGACGTAGGTGATGTCTTGCTGGTTTGTAAATCTGACCAGTCACAAAAAGTGCGCGATGTGGTTGAACATTTAAAAAAGCATCGCCAGGATAAATATTTGTAATACGCCGTGTAAAAGGGTGTTTCTAGGAGCGTTTATGGAAGCTTACTGCATGAAGTGCAAAACCAAACGAGAAATACAAAACCCGGAAGCAACATTTAATGCCAAAGCTTCACCTGTAACGATTGGCACGTGCCCGGTTTGCGGGACGAAGCTATATCGTATGGGAAGGACCCCCGCACACGAGGGACTCACACCACCTGAACCCCAAAGCAATCGCAAGGGAAAACTGGTCATCGTCGAGTCACCGGCTAAGGCAAAGACAGTGGGACGTTTCCTGGGAAAAGGGTACACCGTCCGTGCTTCGGTGGGACACGTGCGCGATTTGTTACGGTCGCAATTATCGGTAGATGTGGACAACCAATTCGCGCCCAAATACCGTGTGCCGAATGAAAAGAAAGAAGTGGTGAAGGAACTTAAAGGCCTGGCGAAGAAAGCCGAAGAAGTGTACCTGGCGACAGACCCGGACCGCGAAGGGGAGGCAATTGCCTGGCACCTGATGGAAGCGGCCCAGATCGAGCCAAAATTGGCCAAGCGTGTTGTCTTTCACGAGATCACCGAACCGGCTATCACCGAAGCGTTTGCCCATCCGCGCAACATCAACACGGACCTGGTCAACGCCCAGCAGGCGCGCCGCATCCTGGACCGACTGGTCGGATATAGTATCAGCCCTATTTTGTGGGAGAAGGTGCGCAGTCGCCTCTCGGCTGGTCGCGTTCAATCGGTGGCGCTCAGGTTGATCGTCGAGAGAGAACGCGAGATCGAGGTTTTTGTCCCGGTGGAATACTGGACGATCGGCGCCGAATTGAAGCCGGAAGGGTTGCAGTCCACATTCATCACAAAACTGGCCAAGATAGACGGAGAAGACCCGGAATTACCCAGCGAAGAGGTGGTCAAGCCCATCCTTGTTGATATGGAAACGGCGGCTTATGCGATCACAAAGGTAAAACGCGGTGAGCGCAGGCGCAAGCCAGCTGCTCCGTTCATCACCTCAACGTTGCAGCAGGAAGCCTCTCGCAAATTGGGCTTTACAGCCAAGCGCACGATGGGCCTGGCTCAGGGCCTGTATGAAGGCCAGGATGTTGGCGAAGGCGGTACGACAGGTTTAATTACATACATGCGTACCGACTCGACCAATGTTGCGCAGGCGGCGCAAAAAGAGGCGCGTGCTTATGTAATGAGCAAATACGGTGCGGATTTTTTGCCGCAGGAGGCGCCGCAATATAAAACCAAGTCAAAAGGCGCGCAGGAAGCCCATGAAGCCGTCCGCCCGACCTCCGTGATGCGTGATCCAGATAAAGTCAAAGCGTATCTTGAACCAGCCATGTTCAGACTGTATCAATTGATCTGGCAGCGGTTTGTAGCTTCGCAAATGGAGGCAGCGGTATATGACACTTTACAGGTCGAAGTGACCGGTAATACCAGCGCACATGAATACCTTTTGCGGGCATCCGGTTCGGCGGTCAAATTCCCCGGTTTTCTGGTTGTGTATGAAGAAACGTTGAGTGAAGAAGCCAAACGGACTGAGGAAGAAAATGTACGTATTCCGGCAGGCGTGGAAGAAGGCCAGAAACAGGAATTGATCCGCCTGATCCCCGAACAACATTTCACCCAGCCGCCGCCGCGCTACTCGGAAGCCTCGCTGGTGCAAACGTTGGAAGAGAATGGCATAGGACGTCCATCCACGTATGCGCCTACGCTTTCGACGATCCAGGCGCGTGGATATGTCGTGCGAGAGGACAAGCGCCTGTTACCCACCGAGACAGGCATCCTGGTCAATGACCTGATGATGCAGTATTTCCCTGAGATCATTGACTACAATTTCACCGCGCGTATGGAAGAAGACCTGGATAAAATTTCCACTGGCGAAGCCGAGTGGGTCCAGGTCATGGATGAATTCTACGGTCCGTTTTCGAAGAAGGTTGAAAAAGCGCAGGAAGATATGCCGGTGGTCAAATCCGGGCCGGAACCGATTGGGCGGGACTGCCCTGAGTGCGGCAAGGAGCTGGTCATTCGTTACGGGCGTTACGGCAAATTCATTTCATGTAGCGGTTTTCCCGATTGCCGCTATACCGAACCCTGGCTGGAAAAGATCGGCGTCACTTGTCCGCAGGATGGTGGAGATATTGTCGAGCGCAAGACGCGCAAGGGCCGTATTTTCTATGGTTGTAACAATTATCCGGAATGTGATTTCACTTCGTGGAAGCGGCCGATCGAGCAGCCTTGTCCAAAATGCCAGGGCTTGCTGGTAATCGCCAATAAGCGCGAAGTGCAGTGCATCAAGTGTGAAGAGGTATTTTTGCAGGAAGATGTGATCCCAGAAACATCTGGAAGGTAGAGCGGTTGGGTATATAATATTAAGAAATAACCGTCTACACGATACATGAAGGGATTTGGTATGGATGGATTGCTCCAAGGACTCGCAGTCTACCTTAAACGACCGGTGGTTGCGGCCACTCTAGGCGCGATTGTTGGCCTGATCATTGGCTTGATTTTTGGGTGGGGAATCTGGCCGGTGCAGTGGACAAACGCCACGCCTGAAGTCTTGCGGACCGACTTGCAGGCGGACTATATG
>Ga0105104_10001167_pt1 | contig 19935 bp, 17 predicted proteins | sample PPLLaktember2015_3_FD_87034 | JGI IMG/M metagenome (GOLD analysis project Ga0105104, IMG submission 87034) | Freshwater sediment microbial communities from Prairie Pothole Lake near Jamestown, North Dakota, USA - PPLs Lake P7 Core (6) Depth... | ecosystem: Environmental > Aquatic > Freshwater >... | reverse complement strand
TGGTAACTGGGTGCTCTGTATAGACACCGATCAACGCCGTAGACGCTATATTCTTTATTTTCAATCGACAGCCAGTTTCCCAAGCTGGACGTCGCGGGTTCGATTCCCGTCTCCCGCTCCAATAAATCAACAACTTACAGCTGCTGATTTATTCTTCCTGCTCCAAAATGCTCCATTAAGAGATTTGGATGGCTTTTTCGAGCGAGTTGACGGCTTCCCGTTTCTGTCCGAGATCGGTCTCGGTGTAAACGTTCAGATTGACGCCAGGGCCGGACTGCTCAGAGTCCGGTGCCCGGCGCTCGACTCTGAAGAGTTCGGGCACAATAAAGTTTCCTCACAACTAGCTATAGCTAACGCTCCTGCCGCTCCAACGTCGCCGCTTGCCTCTCCGCCTGATCGCTGGTCTGCCGCTTCTGAGGCTTGCTGTCGGGCAGTTCAGTGACTCTTTGAGTCATGCCTAAGAAGGCTTTTTGGAACCAGACATGAAATTCTCGTTCGCTCAGACGGCTTGCCTTCCACCTGACATAGCGAGACACCGAAACCAGGAGGAGCAGAAGGAGCCCGACGGTGACGAACACAACCGCCGAAGCAGTATCGAGCATAGTGACTTCATCATAGGAAGACGCACCCCCTTGAGGAATACCGCCAACCGTGTAATCCAAACTGGAATGCAGGGTAGGTTCATTCCTTCAGCAGAGCCCGGAATAGCTTCTTTTCGAAGCCCGAATACCGGTTTTCCGGGATTCCAGCCGCAGCCAAGCCGAGCTAGATTGCGAATCGGCTTGAGGTGAGGTCGTGCTCCTGAACAGAAACGGAAGAGTGTTTTTCAGCTTCTGCACCCCGCTCTGCCTGGCTGTCCTGGCAACAGGCACGTGCAGTCTGACTTTGGGTGGAAGTACCAGGCAGAGCGCCCCGCTCCAATTCCCTGAAGAAGGCTTCGAGACAGCCATCGATTTCTGGACCCGGGTTTTCACCGCTTACGGCGAAAACGAGTACTTGCTCCACGACCCGGAGGATCTCCGGCTTGTCTATCGAGTCGTCTCCGTGCGGGCGGTCGAAGAAAGCCAACGACCCGACTTTTTGCGAAAACAGAAAGAGCAAATGAGAGATTGGCTCCGTCAGATTGGAAACGGATCCGCAGGCGGCTCCTCCCAGGTGGCGGATCTGCAAAACCGCCTGAGAATGCTCGACTATGGAGTTACCCCGGCCTTGACAGAAAAACTGGCCGGCCGGCTGCGATATCAGCGGGGCATTAGAGAACGATTCCAGGCCGGTTTAGTGCGGTCCGGTGCTTATTTCAAACTGATGCGTCAGACCCTCGCCGCTGAAGGTGTTCCCGAAGACCTGGCTTATCTTCCCCACGTCGAATCCTCGTTCGCGTACGACGCGCGATCGCGAGCCGGTGCAGTCGGAGTCTGGCAACTGATGAGTGGCACCGGGCGACCACTGGTCAAGATCAATTGGGTGGTTGACGAGCGACTGGATCCGATCCGAGCCACCCAGGCAGCAGCCCGAATCCTCAAGACCAACTGCGACGCGCTCGGGAACTGGCCGCTTGCGATCACCGCCTACAATCACGGCAGGAACGGGATGGCTAGGGCGCGAGCTCAGTTCGGAGACGATCTGAGAAAGATCATCGGGTCATATCAGTCGCCGGCCTTCGGCTTTGCCAGCAAGAACTTCTACGCGGAGTTTCTCGCCGCGCGGCGAATAGCCAAAGCTCCGGCGCAGTACTTTGGAGCTGTTCATCCGGCTAAGCCTGTTCGGTACCGATCCGTTGTGCTCGAGAGGTCAGCTTCCATTGCCAGTGTGGCCGCCAAGCATCGCGTCAGTCGTGATATTTTGCGCGAGTACAATCCGCATCTCGGCCCACGGGTTTGGGCCGGACGCTTAGCACTTCCGGCCGGACTCGAGATCCGCCTGCCTGAAGTCGCGGGTCCGGTTCCCGACAAAGGCTATCGCGTGGCCAAGGGCGATACTCTCACCAGCATTGCGCGACGCTTCGGTTTATCCGTTGAGATCATTCAGCAGGCCAACGGGCTCGCTGATCCACATAAACTCCTTTTGGGGCAAATTTTGTTGATTCCATAGTTACGGTTCGCAGTTGTGGGAGGTGAGAAGTGAAATTCCTGGTTACCTTTGTAGTGTTGCTTTCATTGATGGTTTTTCCGGCCTGTAAGAAGCGGCAGGCGGCTGTGACGCCTCCTGCCCCGGGGAGTCCGCCTGTCGAATCTGCTGCAACCCCCTCTCCAGCCAAGCCGGAGATAGAGTTTGCCGCGAACCCGAGCAGCATTCGGAGTGGAGAGTCGGCTTCTCTGGAATGGCGCACGACCGGCGCGACTTCTGTCGCCATTGACAATGGGGTTGGCAACGTCAACGAATCGGGGTCCGTCACCGTGACCCCGCGCGAATCGAAGAACGCCCGTTCGAAACCGGCCACACCGAGGCCGCTTTTTCTCTGAATCGAAGAGCACATTTCTCGGCAAGACAGCCTTGAGGGGCTTAGCACCGACATTTCTGATTGTGGCCGGACTCTCCAGCTCCAGAGTCCGGCGCCGGCTCGCTTTTTGAGCCGGCCAAAGAACGGCCGGGCTCACGGACTCTGGAGAGTCCGGCCACAATGGGGGAGGGAATGAAGGGTAGGTTCAGGGCTCCAGGGTTTGGACAATAGAAGGGCGGCGGCACCCCCCCGTTGTGCCTTCTGTCGGTCTGAAAACGGAGCCCTGAACCCGGACGGTGGCAAGGCATGTTGACGCGCATCTGGCCGATACTGGTCCTGGCTTTCTCGGTCCTCCTGGGACTTGGTCTCGTGCTGGGGCTCATCTTCATCCGGCAGGCAAACGAGGCGTACGCCGAAACGCTGAGCATCCACCAGAGCTTCCAGGCGACTGAAGACGCGCTGCATAACGTCCGCAAGGAAATCTTCCTCTCGAGCATTCTGCTCCGCGATTTCTTCCTCGACTCCTCCATCGAGCGAAACTTCGAGCACAAGCGCCAACTGGAGGAGACCCGGGTGCGAATCTTCAGGCAACTCGAAGACCTGGCCGGCTCTGTTCCACCGGCCGGCAGTCCGCTCGACCGGCTCCGCTCTCGGATCAACGCGTACTGGGACTCGATCGACCCCATCTTTGCTTGGGACAGCGTCGAGAAGAGGGCACAGGCGAGCCGGTTCCTCCGTGAGGAAGTGTTATCGAGACGAGATGATGTTTTAAACATTGCCGAACAGATCCAGTCGCTCAACAAGGGCAACTTCCGGCGCGAGCTCGAGCGAATTAGTGCCCGTCACGAAGAGTTTGAGCGTTACGAAACGAAGGTCCTGGTGCTCGGTTTTGGAATGGGTTTGCTGGTTTCAGCGGTCAGTAGCGTGCTGATCTTGCGGACGCACCGTCAAGTGAAAGCTCATCAGCGCCAGACGGAGAGGGCGGAGCGTGAGCTGCGAAAGCTGTCCCAGCGTCTGGTCCACGCTCAAGAAGAGGAGAGGCGGAGAATCTCCAGGGAACTCCATGATCAGGTCGGGCAGATGTTGACCGGCTTGCGGATGGAGCTGCGCAATCTCGAGCGCTGCCGTGATGCGCCCAAGGAGGAATTCGACGCGTGCGCCGAAGACACGAAGAGAGTGATCGACGAGACACTGCAATGTGTTCGCGACTTGGCAATGGGCTTGCGGCCTTCCATGCTTGACGATCTCGGTCTGGCGCCCGCTCTCGAGTGGCAGGTGCGAGACTTCACTCGGCGGAGCGGCATCCCGGTTTCGCTCAAGATGGACGAGGAAACACTCGACCTCTCCGATGAGCAGAACACTTGCGTCTATCGAGTCGTCCAGGAGGCGTTGACCAATTGTGCGAGGCACGCATCGGCGAGCAAAGTCGCTGTTCACGTCATCCGCAATGCTCGCCTGCTCGATGTTGTCATCGGGGATGACGGAAAAGGATTCGAGCGTTCGAACGGGCGCGGCCTCGGCTTGCTGGGTATGGAGGAGAGGGCGCGCGAGCTGGGTGGCAGCATGAGCATCATGTCCCAGCCTGGAAGGGGAACCATCGTCAGCCTGCAAATCCCGTTGGAGAAGCCCGGCTAGGAGTTTCGGACGCCGTTGGTCGGGCAGCCGTTGTGGCCAGGATCTGTTTCGGTGTCGGATTCGGGGCCGTTGCGCGAACTGAAAAGTGATGTCGGGATAGAATGATGGAAGCTCCTGCTAAAGAAGGACGCACATGTTCAGTCGGGTCTGGCCGATACTCATCCTGGGCTTCTCGCTGCTTCTTGGCCTGGGGTTGCTCCTGGGTCTTCTCTCAATGCAGCGGGCCGCTGACAACTACAGCCAGACACTGGCGATGCACCACAGCTTCCAGGCAACAGAGGAAGCTCTCTACGCGCTGAGGTCGGATATCTTTCTATCCAGTATCCTCTTGCGTGATTTCTTTCTCGATCCGTCCCCCGACCGGACGTCCGAGCACCGTGAGCAGCTAAAAGAGCTAAGGGAGTCGGTCCAGAAACGCCTCGAGCAGCTCGTCGAGTCCGATCCGCCGGAAGGCAGCCCTCTGGCGGATCTGCGATCAAAGATCGACTATTACTCGGACTCCATTGACCCGATATTTGACTGGTCCTATGAGGAAAAGAAAGCGCAGGGAACGCGTTTTCTCCGGGAGGAGGTCATCTCGCGCCGCCGTGCGGTGCTCGACATCGCCGAGCGGATTCAGGCACTTAACCAGGCGTATTTCCGTCGTGACCTCGACCGGATACGAGCCCGCCAAGAGGACTTCGAGCGCTACGAGGTTAACGTGCTCATAATCGGGTTCGGTCTGGGGCTGGCCGTTTCAGCAGCCAGCAGCGTTCTGATCCTCCGACTTGATCGGCAGGCGCGCCAGCAGCAAAGGGAGACGGAGAAGGCCGAGCGTGAATTACGTCTCCTTTCCCAGCGCTTGGTTAGAGTCCAGGAGGAAGAACGCCGGGTGATTTCACGCGAGCTTCATGATCAGGTCGGCCAAATGCTGACGGGGTTGCGTATGGAGATCGGGAATCTGGAACGGCGTCGATCGGGTTCCAAAGAAGAGTTCACCGCTTATGTCCAGGAAACGAAGAAGTTGATTGAAGAAACACTCCAGACGGTTCGTGATTTGGCCATGGGATTGCGTCCGTCCATGCTCGATGATACGGGTCTGGAGCCGGCGGTGAAATGGCAAGTTCGGGACTTCAGCAGGAGAAGCGGGATACCTGTCTCGCTCAAAATAGACGGGCCGATCGACAACCTGGACGAAGGCCGTCGCACGTGTATTTACCGGTTAGTCCAGGAGGCGCTAACGAATAGCGCCAAGCACGCCTGTGCGAGCCGGGTGGATGTCCATATCATCCGGGAGAACACGTCATTGACTGTGACCATTCAGGATGACGGTCGCGGATTTGTGGAAGCGAAGGCGTCTCCGGGTCTGGGTCTCATTGGTATGGAGGAGCGCGCCAGGGAGCTGGGCGGCAGGGTGACCATCAGCTCTGAGCCGGGACACGGGACAACGGTGCGAGCCGAGCTGCCCTCAGAGGAAACGCCGGCATGATCAAAATACTGGTAGCTGATGATCATGGGATCGTCCGTCGCGGGCTGAAGTCGATCCTCTCCGACCAGCCGAACATGAGTGTCGTCGGCGAGGCGTCGGACGGGAGAACTGCAGTCCGACTGGCCTCCGAACTGAAACCCGATGTCGTGATCATGGATATCGCGATGCCGGAGCTGAACGGGATCGAAGCGACGTCTCGTATCGTGCAGGACAGCCCGAAGACATCGGTGATCATTTTGAGTATGCACTCCGATGAGAGTTATCTCATCAGGACACTGACGGCGGGCGCCCGAGGCTACATCCTTAAGGAGACAGCCGAAGACGAGGTGGTCGCGGCCGTTCAGGCGGCCGCCCAAAACAAATCCTATTTCAGCCCCTCGATTGCCGCTACGCTGGTCGACGACTACCTGCGGCAAATCCGTGAGAGGGGAGCGACCGATTCCTACGACCTTCTCACCGGTCGCGAACGGGAGATTCTCCAACTACTGGCCGAGGGAAAGTCTAACAAAGAAGTAGCCTCCGCTTTGAACCTGAGCGTTTACACGGTTGACACCCACCGCAGTCGAATCATGCAAAAGCTTGATCTTCACAACACGGCTGAACTGGTCCTCTACGCCGTCCGCAAGAGAATCATCTCCTGATCCCCACCCACCGCGATTCAGGACTCTGAAGACAGCGAGGTGCACTGGCGATCTCGACGACTCTTTGAATAGAGTCTGATCCCGTTTTCGGTACCGAATACCGATTTCCCGGTATGGTCTATCAACCCGTCTATGTCTAGATTAGACGAAAGTGCGCTCCGGGTGCGCTCACCGTATCCCTTCAATGAATGTACCTTTGGTCGTTCCCGAGCTGAAAGCACCAAACCTTCGGCATGGTCGCAAAGGCGGGTGACAACGGGTCATTCGTGGGTTGCATGCTGCATCGACCCCGCTGGTCCCCGGGGGGCTTCCGTACATTGAGGATCGCCCTGCCGCCGGTGGGCATTATTCACCGCTGCACCATTCGAGTCAAGAAACCGGCCACCGGGCGACCGTGTGGCTAAAAGGAGGAATCCAAGACCGATGAAGAGAAGGGTGTTTACTGTCGCGGTTTTCGTTCTGCTGTGGGCAACAGCGGGGTGCGCGAACAAGACCCCGCTCGTTTCCACGCCTGTCGTACCCGCCGCTGTTGGAGAAGTCAAGCTATCCACTGACGACAACAACAATACCAAGGTCAAAGTGGAGGTGAAGTATCTCGCGCCTCCATCTGCTCTTTCACCGCCCCGCAATGCCTACGTGGTATGGACTTGGACTGGATCGGGAAATCCCGAAAAACAGGGGGTTCTTCAGATCGGCGACAACAGAAAGGGGGAAATCGAGTTCATCACCCCTGCACAAAACTTCGACGTGATTGTAACGGCGGAAGAATCGGCGGATGTCCGCTATCCCTCGTCAACCATCGCGATGCAGACGGGAGTGAGCCGATAAGCGGTCCGGACTAAAGAGACCACGTACGTGTGGCACACCTTAGGTGTAGGCAAACTGCTCTCCAAAAGGGGTAGACAGGCGGGCTTGACCGACTCGGCTACGACTTAATGTCCGTTCCACTGGACTAATGGGTGAGATGGATAGGTCCTTCAAGGTCGGCAGGTGTAGGATTGAGCCATGGGGCTCCAAACGCAGCCTGCGTCTTCTGCTTGGCATGGCCTTGCTGATCTTTGCCCCGCATGGCGGACCCGTCGCGCAGAGCCAATCTGAATGGCGTTGCGCGATCGGCGACCCGCCCGTTCACGAATACCAAAGTCTTCCCCCGAACAAGCGGACCGTGTTTGTCGAGAGATACCGGTGGCTGTACTCGATGCCGCTGCAGAAAACCCTCGATGCGCTTCGGGCTGTGTTCAGTGAACCGTATTTTCATGTTCTTGGCCGCTTGAAGTCGGTCCCGAGCATTCAGGAGAAGATCGTCCGCAAGAAGTACCTCTGCTTCTCGGAGTTGACAGATGTCGCGGGAACCCGCCTCGTTATTGTGGACTACGCCGCCCTTCCCCTTGTGACCGAAAGGATCGAACGTCACTTCTCAGTCAAAGAGAAGCAGGATCTCCTGCGAGATGAAGCCAAGACCGGCTACAGGGCGGTTCATTATCTTGTCTGGGTGGACGGCCGGATTGTCGAAATCCAGATTCACACCAGGCGAGGGACCCTCTGGGCTGAAGCATCGCATAGGCTAGTCTTCAAAGGGCCGTTTGCCGACAACCCGGCCTTGGTCACCTACCTCTGTGAACTGAGCCAGACGATATTTCTGCTTGATTCCGGGCTCCAGGGGCAGATTCCGGAGATTCCCGAGGCGCTTCCGGCTGAGGCGAGGGCAATCTTGACGGAGACCGTTGTGGACATTGTCGCCGTCAGGCAGAGACGAGTCAGCAGCCAGATTAAGCGCCCGCAAAGACCCGAAAGGACGGAAGACACCCTGCGGGACTTTTTTGCCCTGGATGAGTTCGGACCTTCGTCACAGCAGGCGCTGCCCTTATTTCCGAGAAGGTAACCTATTTTCGGACACAGACCCAGCGCGAGTGCCCTGTTCAATCCGACCGCGGTTCTATCCAGGCGCGGCGCCGGAGGCTGGAACCTTTTCATTCCGGCTGTCTCAGCCAGCCCCGCCGCTCCATCCACTTCACCGCCTCGAGAACCGGGGAGACGGTAAACGCGACCGCCAGCGCAATAATCCAGTCACGCGATGACATCGGGAAGGTGCCGAAGGGCTCCTGCAAAAACGGGAGATAGACGATCAGCGCCAACAGGGCGAGCTCCCACAAAACGGCCCAGTTCAACCATTTATTGGCGAAAGGCCGCTTCAGGACCGAATTCGTGTCCGAGCGAAAGTTGTAGGCTTTGAAGAACTGAATCAGCACCAGGGAAACGAAAGTGAGGCTCATCGCCTGCTCGGTGGTGCGGCCGGAATTCAGCGCCCATACGAAGATCCCGAGGTTAACGATACCGGACCAGAGCCCTCCGGCCGTAATCAAAGCGATAACCGGTCGCGTGAAGATCCCCGTGCGGGGGTCTCTGGGCTTCCGTTGCATCAGGTCCGACTCGGGCGGATCGACGGCCAGTGCGAGCGCGGGGAGGCCGTCGGTCGCCAGGTTGACGTACAAAATCTGCACCGCAGTGAGGGGAAGCGGCATCCCGAGGAGGGTCGCGCCCGCCATTAGCGCAATTTCTCCTATATTCGACGACAACAGGTACATCAGGTACTTCTTTATGTTGGCGAAGATGCCGCGGCCTTCTTCCACCGCTGCGACAATGGAAGCGAAGTTGTCGTCTGTCAGTATCATTGCGGCCGCTTCCTTGGTCACATCGGTACCGGTGATACCCATTGCGATGCCGATGTCCGCCTTCTTCAAAGCCGGCGCATCGTTTACTCCATCCCCGGTCATCGCGACGATATGACCGCGTTTCTGGAGGGCACTGACGACCCGGAGCTTATGAACCGGTGAGACGCGAGCATAGACATCGATTTCCGGCACCTGAGCATCGAAGTCGGGTTCGCTGATCGCCTCCAGCTGAGCGCCGGTCACCACTCGTCCTGTCTTGAGCAAGCCAAGCTCTCGCGCCACTGCTTCAGCCGTCACAGGATGGTCGCTTCATGACGGGTCGGATGCCTGCGCTCTCGCAAGTGTTAACGGCCTCACGCGCTTCAGGTCTGGGCGGATCAATCATCCCTGCGAGGCCAAGGAAAATCATGTCCCGTTCGGCAGTCTCGCGGCTCGCCTTCTCCTTGAAGGCCACGGCCAAAACGCGGAGAGCCTCGCTCGCCATTTGGCGCGCCGTTTCCCGGACGACTCTTCGGGCTGCTTCGTCGAGTTCAACCACCTTATCGTCGAGCAGCTGGTGTGTGCAAGAGTCGAGGATGACCTCCGGCGCCCCTTTGGCGTAGGCGTCCTGACGGCCGTCGACGTGGTGCAGGGTGGTCATCCTCTTAGTTTCGGAAGTGAACGGAATCTCGTCGGCGCGCTTGAATTCCCGGTCGAGATCCTCCTTGTTCAGCCCCGCTTTCGCGGCCGCCGCAACCAGGGCACCCTCGGTCGGGTCGCCTTTTGACGCCCAGTGGCCTCCGCTGTCTTTGACCAGGTTCGCGTCGGAGGCGAGCGCGGCCGCCTGCAGCAATTTCTGTAAAGGCCCGGACACCTGAATGCGCTTCCCTGATTGAAGGAACTGGCCGCTCGGTTCGTACCCGGCGCCAGTCACATCCAGAAGCTGCCCGGCAACGAATATCTTTCGGACAGTCATCTGGTCTTTGGTGAGGGTCCCCGTCTTGTCAGAACAGATTACCGAGGTGCTCCCGAGAGTTTCGACTGCCGGGAGGTGCCGTATCAGGGCGTTTCGTCGTACCAGCCTCTGCACGCCGAGGGCGAGGGAAATCGTCACCACGGCCGGGAGGGCTTCGGGGACTACGGCCACGGCGAGGGCAATTCCAAATATCAACATTTCGATCAACGGCTGACCACGAAAGAGACCGAGACCCACGATAAGCGCAACGATCACCAGGGCAGCTTTCGCCAGGACGCCGCCGAGTTTGTCCAGATTCACCTGCAACGGAGTCTTCGGGGTTTCCACCGTCTGTAGCAACTGGGCGATCTTGCCGAACTCGGTGTCCATCCCGGTCGCGACTACCAGACCTCGACCTCGCCCGTATGTCGCTGCCGTGCCTGCATACGCCATGTTTCGCCGGTCACCCAGTGCTGACTCCGCGTTGTCGAGCGGTTGGCTGTGCTTGCTGACCGGTACTGATTCGCCGGTCAGGGCCGCCTCTTCGACTTGCAGGTTGACCGACTCGCTCAGCCGCACATCGGCTGGGATCTTGCTGCCCGCCGCCAGCAATACAACGTCACCGGGGACGAGCTCGGCGGCCGGGATTTCACTCTCGCGGCCGTCACGGATCACTCTTGCTGTCGGGGCGGCCATCTTTTTGAGCGCCTGCATAGCGCGCTCGGCACGATACTCCTGCAGAAACCCCAAGCCGACTGCGAAGAGCACAATGACTGTAATGGCTACCGCCTCGAGACCGTGTCCAAGGAAGGCGGAGAGGGCTGTGGCGAGAAGCAAAATCACGATCAGTACGTTCTTGAACTGAGCAATGAGAACTTTCCACGCCGAGACGCTCACTGCTGTCTTTAGCTCGTTCGGGCCGTATTCGTTAAGACGTCTTTCGGCTTCCGCCTGGCTCAGCCCCCCGGCGGTCGAATCGAGCTTCTCTTGCACAGCTTCGACAGGCAGGACGTGCCAGGCGGTTGCCTGGCTAAAATTTGTTTTCATCGGTTTCCGGCTGGGACGGTGGGGGAGCAGGTACTCATTCCATATTACCTAAAGGGACAGGGGGTTAGAAGATTCGGCAGGCGCAGGCGGCTGTTTGCTAAGCAGCCGGCGATAGACGCGCTGGAAAACGCGGGTGGTGAAATTGGAGGTCAGAGATCCCATGTTTTTGGGATGGACTCGTTGATGACGGGTCCGTATCATCAGCCAAACACGGCCAGAGAGACGTCCTGCCTCTCGGCGCGATACGGCGGACGATCCCAAGCTACTTGACTGTTGTCGTGTGACCGCCAACCGACCGATCGTCCTCCAGAAAGGAGGTGAATCATGTCGACTAAGAAGGCCAAGTGCCCGGTCTGCGGGGTCTTGAAGTTCCAACTCATTCCCGGCTCGGAGTGCTACTGCCCTTGCGGCGTACGTTTCCGCGTCGGTTTGGCCGGAGACGAGGCTTCCATTGAATTGCTTGATGTCGCCCTGGGTAGTCCGCGCTTCGCGGCTCGAGTTGTCTTCGAGATGAGGGAAGCCGAAAAGGACCCGACTCGGGAGACACGTCGGTTCACCTGAATCCCGAACCTGGGACAGGGCACGAGTGGTTCGCCTCCAGAGCACCCGCCTCGTGCCCTTCAGCATTGATACTGATCTAACGACCGATGCGTTGTAAGCAACTGGCAGGCGCCAACAGCGGTGGCCGGACTGCTCAGAGTCCGGTGGCCGGTGCTCGACTCTGAAGAGTTCGCTCGGGTCTCCTCCAGCTGGCGCTTGTGCTACAGACCCGCACAGCGTTTTCTGCGGAGCGCGTCGGGTGTGCGCCGTTCGCGACGTCGATTCCTTTGGCGCACGCACCCGACACGCTCCGCAGAAAAGGCTGTGCGGCTCTGTTTCGGTCTTGCACCCAAGTGAAATAACCATGTTAACGGACCTCTTAGCCGCCCCTGGGTGTGCTTGAAATTGTATATCATGGTGAACGTGCTCCTTCCGTGCATGTTGCGATCTCTTTTGGCGTTTGCTCTGTTCGCAGCTTTGGCCGGTACCTCGCAGGTGGCTGCCCGCTCAGGTGAGTGCGAAGCGATTCCCCTGATCGCCCGAGCGGGTGTCGAGGCCTCGCCGTCGGCGTCGGCGCTCCGGGTCGTCAGCTTGAACCTGGCGAAGGAGACCCGGGCGACAGCCATCCAGGAAGAGCTTTCCAGATTCGAGTCGCTACGTGCGGCCGACATCCTGCTGCTGCAGGAGGTGCAAGCACCTGCAGGCGATCGGCCGGGGGGCGTCGAGGAGCTGGCGGAGAGGATGGGGCTGCATTTCCTGTATTGTCCGGCACACCTATGGAAGGACGGCTCCAGGGAGGGGCTGGCGATTCTCAGCCGCTACCCGCTCGAAAACGTGTCCGTCATCCGCCTTCCAGCCTTCGATCTCGTCCTCAAGAACCGATGCCGGATCGCGCTTTCGGCGGTTGCCGTAACTCCCATCGGGCGGGTCCGCCTGGTCAATCTCCACCTCGATTCTCGAGTGACGCTGGCCGAGCGGTTGGAGCAGCTGCAGCCGGTTTTGTCGATGGCAGGTGATCTATTCGAGCCCGTGCTGGTCGGTGGCGACTTCAACACCTCGGACCTCTACTGGCTCGGGCGCGTCCTGCCGGTTCCCGGCCCCGACCAGGAAGCTCGAGTGCGGGCCGTTCTTGAGGCGGCCGGTTTCCGCACCCCATTCGTTCAGAACGAACCGACATTCGACCTGATGGGACTTCGACTCGATTCGATCTACGTGAGAGGCATGATTTGGACGGACTCGGGCATGCAATCGATCAGTTTCTCCGATCATCGGGCCCTGTGGGTGAGCCTGGAGCCGGTTCCGTGATCGGGATGACCGTGCCCGTCCTGGTATCATCAGGTTTCCGCTCCCGCAGATCTCGGATCGGCAGCATCCGGATAGAGGTGCCCGCATTCCTACTCCCTGTCTCCCCGATTGTCGCGAACACGGTCGACCGGATGTCGGAGGTGAGAAACGCCCCGGGCAACAGCTCGCCACGCCGGAGCCGGAAATTCTGTCCGCCCCAGACGGCAAAGGTAGTCCTGGCGTCCAGTTCAGTGAAGTTTCCGTGACTCCCACCCGGGGTGTGGCTGTTCGAGTTCACGTTCCATCCCCGAAAGGTCCAGACCCGGAAATCCGGTCTCTGCTGCTCAAAGTGGAACTCTCTCGCGAATTCCTGGATGTCGTCCCGGCCAGGAACTGGATCCCCCGCCTTGAAGTTGTCGCGGAACAACTCGGCCAGAATCAGGGGGGCCAGCCGCCATTCGCTACTCTCCGCAGGGTGGCTCACCCAGAGGTGAGGCGACATCCAGCGATTCGCGAGGTGTGATAGGCCAAGTGCGTCACGGCTCTGGTCCGATGATGGCTCGAACTTGATCTTCCCATCCTCGTCGAACACTGCCCTCACCGGGCGGTAAAGGATTTCTCCCTGGCTGGATTCCAGGATGACGGCTTCCGAGGACCGGAAGACCAGCCAGACGGCCTGGCGAAGAGGGCGGTCGCTCTCCTGGTGCAGCAATTCGAGGGGAACAGCCGTGCTGAAGAAGTGGAATGGATATTCGTTGCCGTGTGCGTTGGCGGATGCCGCCTGCGTTTCAGCGAAGACCCTGGTGTAGTCCACTCTCCGGTAAACCGCCGGCTCGCGCCACCGCGTCTGCGGCGGGGTGTCCCAACCAGTGATGTAGGTCTTCAGCTGGTTGATGCTGTTCGTGGGGCCGAAATACCGTTTGGGAATGAGCTTCGGGATGCTAAAGCCGGAACGAGCCCAACTGAGCCATCCGGGTTTGTCCGTCGGAATGGAGGACAGGCGTGCGAGCGCCGCTGCAGTCCTTCGATACGCCACGCTCTCCGCGTTCAGACGGCGCACGGCATCCGTGTCTGTCGGTACGCTGTTCGCAATCTGAGAGAGCCCTTCCGCGGCCCGATGCGCTTCGGCAATCTCGTTCCCTAGCCAGTCCTTTACTGCAGAGAACGAAATCGTGAACTCGGGGAAGATGCGATCGAGCAGCTCAGGCTGTTTGCGGCAGCGCAGGGTCTCGAGCAACAAAAGGTGCAGCCGGTTAAGGTCGGAGTTCCTGAGGTAAGCATCGAACCTGGGGTTTCCCGTGTTGTCCGTATATGCGGTCACGAACCCCTTCTCGCCTTGGGGAACTCCCGGCCCGAATGCGGAGCCGGGAGACTCGTAAATGCGTGTAAAGTCCACTCCACGGACGGGAACAGTGAGCGCAAGTTCGGTGTCTTCCACCACTGGCGCCAGGACCGTGTGCGTCCCGAATTGCGGCTCTCTGAGCCAGCGATTAACTGGGAAGGAGTAGTTGAGGCGGACCGGGTCGAAATCCAGGCCGTGGTCGGACAGCAACACAACGAGCGTTGAATCCCTGCGTTCACTCTGGTGGACCGCGGCCAGGATTTCCCCAATCCAGTCGTCCAGGCGGACCATCCAGGTCAGGATGTTCTCGTAGTGTGGATCGACGTGGAACTGGTGGTCGATGGAGGCAAGAAAGACTCCAGGAAATCGAAGCGCTCTTTCCCATCCAAATCCTTCTCAAGGATCTTGCGGCTCGCCAGGGAGGCGACCGTCTGGTCATTTTTCTCCGGGTAATCCGCGCCGTAAGCTGAATTAGCGAGATGGCGCCCAAGAAGTCGAAGCGGGTTCCTGCTCTTTTGACCACCGGTGATCAGGTGCTTCGCGAGCGCCGTCAGCTGGTCTGTCGGACGCTCTCGATAGAAGGGCTGGATGGAAGTCCACACCCGCCCTTCCGGGAAATAGTCCGAAACAATGGGGATTCCGAGCAGATCCAATTGCCAGAGCGCAGCGGTGCGGTCCGCTCCTCCAGCCATCATCGACAGCGATTCACGCAACTGATCCAGGTAACTGCTTAAATCGCCCGAGAACCTATTGAAGTAGGAGTTGGTTTTCACGATGCTGCTCCGACCCGTATCGATGACCGACCAGGAAGGGGTTGAGACCGCCAGCGTGGAGCAGTACATCCGGGCACGGACGCCATGCCTGTAGAAGTGGGCTTCGATGTTCGGCACGAGAGAGTCACGCCTGAGCACCGAGCGCAGCTGGGAGTGTGCCGCACGAAAGTGCTCCGGCCATGGGACGCCATTCGTCGCAACGTCGTCAGGGTTCACGGCAGCATCGAGGACAAGCGGGGAGAGGCCGTCGACCTTGATGAGGACGAGCCTCGGTGAATCGTCGGCGCACAGAGGGACCAAGATCGCACCCAGCATCAGGATGCAGGATGCAAGCAGGACCAAAGCGGGTCTCATAGTAGTCATTCCTGGCTCGTATGCCCTGCCGCAAGCCGCACCATCTGAAACGGCAGTCGTGCCGTTTCAGTCAACGCAGTTCTCCCTGGTCGTTGAGAGCGAGCTAGGAATGTCGGAGAGCTGCATTCGGCGGAGGCGATCAAGAAACCGCCTGGCATCAGTGCTCCGGCCTTCGCCCCGGGAAGTGACGATCGTCCATGCTCCCAGTATCCGCTGCCACGACTGGGCGGGCAGGTTGGGGTCTTTACTGACTTGTCGTATCACCCGCAGGGCTTCCAGGTAATTCAGCTCCTCGTCGAAGCGGAGCAGGTCAGGATCGAAGACCGCTCGTCTTCCGAGCTTGAGCACGGCCCTGACTTCGTCCTCAAACAGGCGGCGAAGAAACACCGAGAGCTCTGAACCATCAGCCAACAAGGAGTCGAGCCGAATCCGAGCCGCCTGGTCCTCGCGACGGGCGGAATCGGCAAGTGGATTCGCACGTCGCTTGTCGAGGGCCTTCAGAAGCAAATCGCTCGTGTCAGGGTCGGATATCCAGTCGAGCCGGGCGAATATTCTCGCCGGCTCAACGCCAGCGGCTGTCGACCGACGGTTGAAGAGAGCCTGGTCTTTCTTGTTCAGGGCATACCCCGTCACTCTCGCGAGTGCCCGGTACAACAACGGAACACTGGCCAATTCGACGGCGTTGTCCAGAGTGACTCTCCACACTCGCGACGACTCCCGATAAATCCCGTTTGATCGCTTGAAGAAGTCGGCCACCAGTATCGGTGTGAGCCTGTTCTCGCTGCTGAGCACATATAAGGCCAACGGAATCTCCTCGTCAGGAAACTGGTCCATCAGCTTTCTGATCTCGGGCTTCTCGTAGGGGTTGTAGCTCAGATCGAATGGGTTGTGTCGCGGCCATTTCGGCAAACGGGCCGGGAGCGAAGACCGACGGATAGACAGCAGTGCCCCCCGGCAGACGGGAACCTGGCCAGGGAGCCCAAAATCGATCTCTTTGAGGCTCAGCCGGTAAAGGTTGGCGTTCGAATGCAGGTAAGACGCCGCATTTCCCATCTGGGCGCGCATGCGGCTCTCGAAGTGCTGCACCACGTCGTTTTGAGCCTCCCCCGGGAGAAACAGCCCTGAGGTCTTCCGGTCAGCGAGCAGGTGGAATTTGATCTCCATGATCTGAGAGACCGGCACGTCTCCTGGGGAGGGCGCTACCCGAGAGATCGACTCATAGAGCTCGAGGAGCGTGTAGATCTGGTAGAACCTTCGCTCGCGCAGGTCGGCGCCGCTGTTCGCATAGTTCCTGATCGCGAAGCGGGCCGGACTGATCTGCCCGGAATATTCGAGCGCGCTATGAAGAGCCTTCCATCGAATTCGACCCCACGTCCCGGCCCTGAGCGAGCGAATCGAAAGGCACGGCTCAGGGAAATCATCCGGGGAAAGAGCCGGAAAGCGCCCGTCCTTGGGCTTTCCCGGAATCCCGATAGCGGCTCGCAATCGCTGCCACGCCGAAGGGGATGTGCTGCTCAGATTCCACAGGGCAAGCCAATGACTTTGACCGTTATCGGTCTCCCTGGCCCCTATCGCAAGAAGCGGCAGGAAATCCTGCTCCTGGTCTGCACCAAGAACCGTAAGAACAAAACGGTACTCGGTCCCGGAGTTGTTTACGGCCGAGAGCGGATAGTTCCGGATTTCAAGCCTGCTGGGGACTGAATCTCGAAACATCTGGTTCGAGGCGGCTACCAAACCCTGGAACGCGAAGGACGTGAGAGCGAGAACATAGAAACGCCAAACCATAAGTGCCCAGTCTTTCTATCTATATGTGCGCCGGGTACGGTCTATTTGACACCCCGTCGGCCGAGTCTCACACCGCTCGATATCAGGCCGACGTGGCTGAAGGCCTGCGGAAAATTGCCCAGGAAATCGCCTGAAACAGGATCGATCTGCTCGGGCAGGAGCCCGAGGTGATTGACCCGGGAACAAAGTGACTCAAAAAGCCGGGACGCCTCGTCCAGCCGGCCCTGGTCAGTGAGGTTGTCGGCCAGCCAGAAACTGCAGAGCAGGAACGCTCCTTCCTTCCCCGCTAAACCATCCTCAAAGAGCTCGGGATTGTATCGAAAAAGCAAATCCGAACCGGCGTTCAGGCGCGCGCGAATCGCCTCGGTCGTCGCTACCATGCGAGGATGGGTTGCCTCGACTACCCGTCGGAGGGGAAGCGCCAGGACCGAGGCATCCAGTTCGTGCCCGAAGAGCGAGCCGCAGATCGCACCGACCTCGGGATTCCAGGCATCGGCCAGAATCGCGTCTCGAATCTGCCTGGCATGGCGTTCCCACGCTTCGACCTCTCCCGGCAGCCCGAGTTGTCTGGACAATCTCGCTGCGCGGTCCAACGCAACCTGGCATAGCGCAGCCGAATAGGTGAACGGTTTCCCGGTGCTCCGTATCTCCCAGATCCCCTGATCCGGTTCCTTCCACTCCCGGGCGGCGGCTTCCGCAAGAACCGAGAGTTTGTGCCACAGATCGGCGTCGATGGTCTGCCCGCCCGATACCCACTGAAAGGCACAATCGAGGATTTCCCCGAACACGTCGTGCTGGCGCTGATCGGCAGCCGCGTTCCCCCACCGTACCGGTTGAGAGCACCGGTAGCCTTCCAACTCCCCGTCCCGCCATTCGGCGGGCGGCTGATTTCCGTCCAGATCATAGAGCACGCGCGGCCGACCGCCTCGCTCCGCCACGTCCAGAACCCAACTGAGAAAATGCCAGGCGACCTGCCTGAAGCCGATCCTTCGGAGTGCGTAGACGGAAAAGGCGGCATCACGAATCCAGGAGTACCGGTAGTCCCAGTTGCGGAGACCTCCTATCGCTTCCGGCAGAGAGGATGTCGGCGCCGCGACAATGGCCCCGTTCTCAAAGTAGTCGAGCAGCTTCAGTGTCACCGCTGAGCGCTTCACCAGATCCGGTCTCGGTCCGCGATATTCAAAGCTCTCCAGCCAGCGCAGCCAGGCAGTCTCAGTAGATTCGATCGAGTCCCCTCCATCGGAGCCTTCCCTCAGGTGCGCTCTCGGACCCCACTTCAAAGTGAAGCGGGCCTGCTGACCGGCCGAAAGGTGGAACCTGAAATCGAGCCCGGTTATCGGAACACTGGAGGCCAGGTGCAACTCCGGAAGGTCGTGCTTCTCACACACAATCCGGATTCCCCCACCTCGCCGTTCGGTCCGGGCTCCGCCTCTCGGGGCAAGACTGAACCGGGCGTGGATTTCTCCTTCCACGGCTTCTACGAGGCGTACGAGCTCCGACCGTGCGACCGACAACATGTCATGCAGGACGGCCCCCCGCTGCACGGTCATCACGTCGGTGATCCTCAGCAGAGCGTGGTCCGATCTCAGCTCGGTCACCAGGACGGGCGCGCCGCTTCTGTAAAACTGGCGGGACTCCCGCACGCCTTCCATGGTTACCGATAAGCGTCCTCCCTTCGTTCGGTCGAGTATCCGACAGATAAGCGGCGGAGAGTCGAATCGCGGGACGCAGAGCCAGCCAATACTCCCGTCGCGCCCTACCAGGGCTGCCCCGGAACCATCGCCGATCAGGCCATAGTCCTGGATTGGGAGGAAGCCATCCTGCTGTTGGATTGATGGGAAATCAGTCAAGGTTTTCCTCGTGCCTGGGTCACTCACTTTGTCTGAGTCGCACCCGGCTGACTGCGAGTCATCCGGTCCAGCCGTTCCTGCGCCTGCCTCAGGCGCTCCATCGCTTCCTGGAGATCACGCCGTATCTGTTCCATCTCATCGGCACTCGCAGGCGACGCCGGCGCTGGGGCGCCGGGAGTGGGGGGACGCGCCGCTGCCTCGGTTGCAACGGCTGTATCGGTGATCGGCGCGACGGCCGGCGCTTCGCCCACAACCGCCGCTATCGCGCTGTTTATGTCAGGGTGCATGACGACACGCTCGGCATCGGCGAGGATAATCCGCCGGAGCTCGGGGAAGTTCAGAGTCTCCGGTTTCAGGAAAACAGGTTCGGCATAGAGGATCGATTCGCCGATGGGAATGACGAGCAGGATCCCGCGCGAGACCTCGGAGCCCACCTGTCCCCAGAGCGTAAACTGCTCCGATATGACCGCGTCATTGTCAATGCGCGCATCTACCTGGTTAGGGCCATCCACGTGCCTGCCGGACGGAAATCGAAAGAGGGTCAACTCGCCGTAACTCGGCGAATCGCTGCGGGCCGAGACCCATGCGACCAGGTTGTGTCGGTTGTTCGGCGTCAAAGGCTGCAGCAGCAGAAATTCGTCCTTGGACTCCCCCGGCAGACGAGCCACGATGTAGTAGGGGGACATGGGTGCCGTCTCGCCGAAGGAGGTCTGGACCGGCAGGGCCCACTGGTCTTCCTTGTTGTAAAAGACAACCGGGTCCTGCATATGATACTGGAGCAGCATCTGCGTCTGGATCGAGAAGTAGTCGAGTGGATACCGCAGGTGGGGGCGCAGATATTCGGGCATTTGATCGAGCGGTTTCAAGAGTCCCGGAAAGATGGCCTGGTAGGTCCGAATCAGAGGATCCTCAGGATCGGCAACGTAGTAGTCGACCGTACCGTTGTATGCATCGATGACGGCCTTAACGCTGTTGCGTATGTAGTTTTGACGCCCCTTGTAGGGAGTCGAGTAGGGATAGTAGCTGCTGATAGTGTAGGCGTCCTGAATCCAGAAGAGCCGCCCGTCCGCCACAACCAGGTAGGTGTTTTCGTCCGGCAGCAGAAACGGGGTCAGGGTCGAGAAGCGTTCCCGCACCGTCCGCCGGTAGTGGATTCGGCTATCAGAGTTG
>Ga0105104_10001166_pt1 | contig 19940 bp, 21 predicted proteins | sample PPLLaktember2015_3_FD_87034 | JGI IMG/M metagenome (GOLD analysis project Ga0105104, IMG submission 87034) | Freshwater sediment microbial communities from Prairie Pothole Lake near Jamestown, North Dakota, USA - PPLs Lake P7 Core (6) Depth... | ecosystem: Environmental > Aquatic > Freshwater >... | reverse complement strand
TGGGTCAACAGTTTGAAGCCAAAAGGACGCTGATTCACGCTGACCAACGCAGATTTTTCTTTTGAATCAGCGTAAATCAGCGTTTGTCTGCGTCCAGATTAAGTTTGGGGTTAATCATGTTTTGTGAAACGATGTTCATTCCCAGCCGGAAGCCTCCCCCAGTTGCCGGATGGCTTGCCTCATCAGTTGCTCGCCATCCTGTGGCGTCATCCTGGATTCTCGAAAAATAAAGATAAACGTCAGCCGGCCGTCAAACGTATTGACACCGACTGTCCTTTCCAGGTCGGAGGAATTGACCAGGTTATGAAAGGACTCGATTCGCAAAGGACCGACCTGCGAGGGAAAGTCGAGGCGGCCGAGATTCGTAATGGAAAAATCGTAGGTGACCTGACGCTGGAAGAAAATCCTGGCTACTTCCCCCATTTCCTCCTTTGAAAAACTCCTGGCAAACGCGCCGAACATGAGCGGCATCCTGAATAAATTTTCGTCTGTGGCACTCTGTTTCAGCCGCGCCTGAAACTCGCGCGCCATCTCCCAGAAATCCCCGCCCGGCTTGCAGTTCAGGCGGGTCTCCACGGTAGACATGAACATACCAGTCGTGTCACCCACCGGCTGCGTCAGGCGGTTCCGCAGGCTGACCGGGCTGGATACACTGCGAATGCGGGAGGCTCTCCCTGGGAGTGTATTTGCAAAAGCCCGCAGCCAGGCGGTGCAGGCCGCCGCGTGGACACTGGTCCCTTCGGCTTTGCAGCGTTGAACCAGAGTAGTGGTTTGCGCAGCCGTCAGGGTTTGGGTCAGGATACACATCCGCAGCTCCGGAGGGAGCGCTCCCGGCGTGGACTCGCTTCCTTCCACGGAAGCCGGCGCAGGCTGGCGGATGAACCGTCTGCGCAGGCGTCCAAGCAGCAGGGCGGCACGCATCGTCATCACAAGCTTGCGCAGCTGCCATCTGACACGTGGGTTTGTGGTCACGGACGCAGGAATGAGCGTGGAAAAATGGGGAAGCAAAGGGAGCGGCGCAGCCGGAGCCTCAGGATCGCCGAGCACCTGAAGCAGGTCGCGCATCACGTATACGCCCGAAAAGCCGTCGCATACGCCGTGATGAAACGTGCCGACCAGGTCAGAATGATCCCGCGCTTTCAACCAGGTGAAGCGAGCGAAAGGTCCGCCCTCGCCGGGAAAGGGCCTGCGAAGTTCCTCCTTGACGATTTCTTTCCAGGCATCCTCATTTCCATTGTCGGCAAGGAGACATACCGGAAAGTGGGCGCCAGGGAGACTTTCCTCCACAGCCCCTGGGATTAACAATCCATGCCTTGACCTGATGCAATCCAAAGCCTGCTGCAGTTGTCCGAGAGAAAACTTCCCCCGAATTCGGACGACCATGGAAAAGTTTGAAACAAATGTCCTGCCTCGCTCCGGTTTTTCCTGGGTAGTAGACAATCCCTGGGTCATGTTGATGTCCTGTGTTGAGGAATGTATCGATGACTAGTTTATCAGATGTGGTGCTCGGAGAATGATTTATTACCCTTTATCGAAAACAGCCACGGCGCGCACAGGCGATCCAGTCCCTCCGCGGATCTTGAGCGGCAGGCCGATAAAGCGAAAGCGCCCGCGCCCGACCAGTTGATGCAAATTGATCATGTTCTCGTAATGCGTGAAGCCCAACTCCCCACAGATATGATGGACTTCCTTGTTGGAGACGTGCAGCACACCCGGCGCCATCGTCTCCACGCCGAATGCCGCGATCTTCTGCCGGCCCAGCCAGCGCGCCGCCTCCGTGCTGACCCCGGGACCCGCCTGCCAATCGTCCGTCCCAAAGGCGCGCCGATAATGATCCGTGTACAACAGAATTGTATCTCCCTGTTCGATTTCAAGACTTGCCGCGGAGAAGGCATGTTCCAGATCGGCAGGTTCGATCAACTCCCGCAAACCTTTGTGAGACAGGTCCAGGCAGATCCCCTCAGTATAGAACATCGTCAGGGGCATCGTATCGATCGATTGCCCGCGGTACTGGCGCGCCATATGGTTGATGGCATCGACGTGCGTACCGGTATGTTCGCCCAATTCCAGCCGGTTCACGGCCGGTGAAACGACCTCACTATTGGATATGCCATCCCATTGTTCATGTGATACGTGTACGGCAATGTTCACTTCCGGGAGGCCCGGGAAGACCGGCATGCCGGAGAAGATTTCCTGACTCAGATCGATGATTTCAAGCATATCTTTTTCCATCCGCAACTACTTACCCTTTTCATTCTGATCAGCTGCCTGAAAGAGTGTAATTTGCATGCCATCCGGATCTTGAAGGCGCACGTTGGTATCGCCCCAGGGGGTAAGGACCGGCGGATGAACCAGGGTCGCGCCCTTGGCAAGCAACCGCTCCAGCGCGGACTTCAGGTCGGGCACCTGGAGCGCAAAACGGATCGGCCCGCTGAGGCGTTTCCCCGCTTCGATCCGGTCGATCACCCCCGCTTGGGCTTCATCGAAAATCTCCAGTGTGGCATGACCCATCTCGAGCATGAGCGCATGCCCGCCATCGTTATTCCAGATGGCGGCCGGCTCGATCCCGAGTCCGTCGCAGTAAAATTTCACCAATCGTTCATAGTCACGGGTCGTGAGCGCCACGCGCAGTCCAAGGACAGGATAGTTTGGGGTAGGCATATCAGGAAATGATCCTTTCTATTCATTTGCCGTTAAATTTATGTGAGCATCGCACTATGGGATCATTGGCGGGCGCTCATAGTTCTCGTCGATCTTCTTCATTTGTTCCTTACTCAATAGATCGAACTCCATCGCCTGAATATTCTCCTTCACTTGGGCAACAGTCTTGAATCCGGGAATGGGAATGGTACGATCGCTGCGCGTCCAGATCCATGCCAATGCGATCTGAGCCAGCGTCCGTGCGTCGCCAGCGTCTGCGAACATCTTTCGGACTGCCTCAATCCGCTGGAGGTGTTGTGCTGGCTTCTCAGCCCGCAAGTCCCAGCTGTGCCGCACATCGTCTTCCGGGAATGTCGTATCAAGGGTGAACTTGCCCGTCAGCATGCCCATACCAAGAGGGCTTCGGATGATACTAGCCTGATCGTGTTCCTCACAGACCGCCAACATTTCAGGCGCATCGTATGCGAAAGTCAGGTTGTGCTGGATCGCTGTGCAGTGTCCACCCTGCGCAAATACCTGCGCACCTTCGACCGAGTTGGTGCTCCACCCATACCAACGGATCTTGCCTTCGCTGACGAGGGATTCCAACAAATCAACCATGGCTGGCACTTTTTCGAGGGGATAATCCCAAACGTGTAATTGATACAGGTCGATCACATCTGTGTTCAAACGGCGCAAACTGGCTTCACATTCAGCGCGGACATACAGGAGATGATCATCCTGGCGCGGCGCTACCTGTTTTTCGGCTTCGTCTACATTGAAACCGAATTTCGTTGCGATGATGACCTGATCGCGTTTCCCTGCCAGTGCGCGCGCCAGAACGCGTTCACTATGACCGCACCCGTAGTTGGCGGCCGTGTCGAAGAAGTTAATCCCGGCGTCGAGCGCGTAGTGAATGGCACGGATCGATTCTGCATCGTCCACCTGTCCCCAGCCGGTGGGGCCCTTGCTGCCATCTACTTCCACCCACTCCCAGGGTCCGCCCATTGCCCAGCACCCCAGGCCCAGCGCGCTCACCTCAAGATTACTGCGTCCCAAACGTCGCTTGAACATAGTGCCTCCAATTTTCTGTGATATAGACACAACACCTTCGATTTGCGAAGTGTATGGTTCCTGTTGCATTTTACGACTCTGGTTTTGTGGAAAAAAGTACTGTTAATAATCAACTGAATATACATTTTGTATATTGCAATTGCCTTCAAAGTCTTATACAATACAGATATAGAAAACTTCGGACATTGAGATCTGCCTGCTTCCTACCACGGCAGGTCTTTTAATTTACCATGGGTATAAAACCCGGTCTTTCATTGCGCAGGGATTACGGAACGATGCCGGTCGATCCACAGTGATGCTTTGGGAGCGACAGGCTTTGCAGCGAGTCGAACGGCAAAATGTCCCAGGCATATGGAATCCTCCTTATCAGGTTAATCCAAAGATGTGTTCACATTCTACACTCGTGAACACATCCTTGAACAGAATTAAATACGCAACGGTTCGCGTTCGGCATAACCCTGTGCCTGGTGTTATAAGTCAGATCAGCAGGTTAGCCAGTGCCATTATATGCTATTCGCCCGCGATGACCGGCAGCTCGACAAAAGAAGCATGGTCCGCGTCGCGCAGCAGCGAAACAAGCGGAGCCGGATCAAGTTGTGGAGTGTGGAAACTGTCAGCGTCCGCGAAGGCAACTGTAATGCGTAGGCGATGCCCGGTCTGGAAACGGTAGGCGGTTGGCAGCAGATCGAAGACCAGTTCGATCGGTTCCCGAGCCGGGATGGGCTGCAACTCGCTCTGGAAATGGTTGTGCCAGGGTAGATCCAGACCATTAAACGAGGGCAGGCTCAGGAGGCGGTGTGAAGCGCGCAGGTTCCCCTGGCTGACGTACGTCGAATTCCCATTCCCATCAACCTCTTCCAGATACATCACCAAATCCAGGTCAGAGACGTCAGCGCTCAGCCAGACGTGCGCAACCGGATGACCGGTGATGTCCAGCGGCGCATCCAGCACAGGCGTGGTATAGGTCAGGGATTTGGAATCGTTGAGGCGCATATTCGGATATTCGTGCGGCACAGCCAATCCCGTCCAGCGGGGTTTCTTCCCGCTCGTCGTGGTGTAATCGACCGTGTACGTGTCAACGGCTGTAGACTGCGTGGAGGGCATCCCTTGCAGGGAACCACTGTTGATGGAGACCTTCCTACCCTCCTGCGGGGGACCGAAATAGTAGCGCCTGAGCTGCTGGGCTTCGATGGGCCAAACGTCGATAGCCTGCCAGGCAGATGCCTGGTCCACACCCTGCATGTAGTAGTGGATCGGCGCCTCGTCCATGATGCCGTTATCGATGCCCTTGAGCCAGTAATCGAACCAGCGCTGAGCTTCGGCCCCAAAGTCTACATCGTTGCCGGGAGAGTCGATGCCGCTATGGTCGGTAGGACGCACCATCAAACGCTTTGGGACGGTCAGGTTGGCATAGATCAGGAAGTTGTCACGCGCGTAAATATCGTACCAGCCGTTGATCAGATAGACCGCCGTCCCCGAACGGTTGATCCCATCCAGGAGGGGGTACAGGGTATGGTAATCGACCCACAGATTCCGCCCGCGGGGAGTGACCACATCGCGGTAGGGAGCCTCTTCGAGTCCTACCACTTTCTCAGCCAGATCCACACCGTTGCGTTCGGCGCGCGCCTGTGCCAGCAGGGAACCGTCAAGATCCTGATCGACCGGGGTTGCCATGGCGTCGAATGTGGTGTTGACGTTGCCATACTTGTTGATGAAGATTTTATTCAGGACACCACCGGGGTACACGACGGCGCTGTAATTGTCCATCCAGGTGGTGGCAGGCAGGATCGCTTTCAGGTGCGGATTCCCGGTGCTGGCGGCCTGGAACTGGATCTGCGCCTGGATCGAATCGCCGAACATGCCGACGTTTCCGTCGCTCCACTCCTGTGCTGCGATCCAATCGATGATCTGGCTGGCCTCCTGCGCCACCCCAGACGGATCATGCGCCAGCTTCCCAAAGGAAGCACCGGTACCGGGTCGATCGACCACAATCACAGCGTAACCTGACCTGACCATGTCGCCCAGCCACTCCGTGCGGGAGAGAGCATCCATGCGTTTGCCTTCCCCGTTTGGCATCACCCAAGCCCTGAAGCGCAGCATCGGATCGTAGTACCAGGGCATTCCCATTTCTGACAGATTGTTTTTGCCATCTTCGTCCAAGACAGTCCAGGCCCGTCCATAGGGAGTGTACTTAAATAAGGTCGGCAGTGGCTCATCAGCAACACCCCTGTTATTGACCGGCAGGAACAAATCATATGCCAGCCGCGTGCCATCGGGCAATGTCAGGAAATCAGACGTGCGTTGCACGCCGTCGTAGACCATTTCTGAGTACCCCTGGTATTCGCCAAAGCGCGAGATCTTCTCATTGCTCGCCTGCCCCTTGAAAAGGTTGAGCAGCAGAATGGCGACGACAAATATGGCTAGAATAGCCAGAGGGATTCCATGTATTCTTTTCATATAACATTCCTTTTGTTTGTGGGCGGTGGTATGGTTTAGCCCCGCAATTGAATGGAGACAATGCAAGTTGCATCGTTTTCAGTGTCTATTAAACGGGTGGATGGCGTAATTTATTCGGTTCGACTCGAGATTTATTTATTACAGGTCCCTATTCAATGGGTGAACCGGGCTGTCTGGTAGTTTTATTGTCCCCGCAGTGATCCTCAGCCATGTTGTGCGCAGCATCGCTGAACGACATTGGAAATTGCCCCCTTAGGAGTCGCACTGTTAACCGGTATTTCTCATTTCGTTGGCTGTCCAATGATTAACTCTGTTTCGCCTTCAACCCCCCAATATCCATCCCTGCTGTACCGAGAAAATATATGCCTGGCTTTTATTTCGAGTTTCTCAAAGAGCGGATGATCTTCATCGGGCATAAAGGAGGCGGTTGTCAACGACCCGAACTCACCATTCAAGGTCCTTGCGCAGGCCAAACGCAGTAGTTTGATCGGGAAATAGTGTAGGCCCGCTGACGATCCGATAACCTTGCCTGTGCCAGAATTGGATGGCTTGTGGATTATTCACTTGCACCCCCGACCGAATTGCCGTGATCTGCGGATCTTTCCTGATTTCAGCCTCAACCGCCTCGACGACGGCCGCCCCGATCCCTCGTTTTCGAAAGGGTGCAGCGATCATGAGCAGAGCAAGAAAGGCATCCTGAGGGTTCCCTTCAAAGTGGCTGGGAACGTAATCAATAATTCCGATCATTTTCCCGTCCGCCGCGTAAATGCCGCAGAAAATGCCGCCTTCCTTTTGTGAAATCTCAATATCCTTGCAAACCATCTCCATGGATGCGGTCGCCACCGGTCCCAATGCCAGGAAGTCCTCACATTGTTGATATACCTCCAGGACGGCCTCCAGATCATTCTGAGTAACAGGTCGTATTTCAAAGGCGTTCTCTCGAATAACTATTCTCATCATCTGACGGATCATCCTATATGCTCTCATAGACGTTGTGCACTTGCCAGGACGGTCGGCGGCTACCGAATACCAGTCCGGTTGAGCCACTTGTGAATCGTCTCGGCCGTCTCCCGATATCCCTTCTCCATCATCAGGTTGTGCCCCGCGCCCGGGAGCGCGACATAGTCTGCCTGGTAGTGTTCAGCCGAGCGGCGGGCTTCGGGCTCAGAGATGAGCGCGTCGGCCGCGCCCGCCAGCCACAGCAGCGGAATGGACGTGCCCGCCGCCGGTGACCACCAGAGAGGGTTGTACTGCCATAACACCCACAGTGACTCTGGTCCCAAACGGGCGTGAAGTTCCTCGGGCGAGTAGAGCGCTCCAGACCGGATGAATAGTTCGGCGGCACGCGCCGGGCTGCGCACCATTGGTGTCGACGTCCAGGTCCAGGTACAAAGCATTGCACCGAGCGGGTCGCGCGGAATGGAACGGAAAACCGAGGGCAGTATATTGTGCGAGGGCCAGGGCGCGACCAGTACCGCGGCGGGCAGGTCGCCGCCATATTTCAAATACCACTGTGTCAATGCGCCGCCCATGCTATGTCCCATCAAGACGGGGCGGCGTGGGAGACGTTCGATCTCGGCCTTGAGAAACTCAAAATAGTAATTGAGCGTTGCCCAACGGATGGGTCGCTGGACAGGCGAACCTCCATGCCCCGGCAAACTGTAGGCACGCGTCTCCCAACCCCACGCGGCAAATAATTCCTGCCAGGGCTGCCAGCACCAGGCTCCGTGCCACATTCCATGCTGCATGAGAATGGGCGTTTCGAAGCGGCGCTGCGCAGGTATATACGTGACCCGTTCAAGGCCGTTATCGATGGAACGTTGAATGGAAAAATCGTTTGTGGGCTGCATTGCGATCCTTAATTTATTGGAGGCTTACTTGTCTGCGGCTGCGGTGAGTGGAGCCGGTGTTGGATGGTGATTTTTTAGTGCAAATAAATTGCTAAAAGATAGGCCGCGTTCTTTATTTCTTCTTCCCTTTTGTCTTTTCTTTCGCCAAATTCTCCTTTACCCAGAACTTTACAATTCTGCTGATCAGTTCGAAAGGAATTGGCTTATCGAGTGGAAATTGCAACGTGCCCTGCCCGGCCTGGTACACTGACAGATCCTCTTTGAATTCCGCATTCCCTATGGGTGCGGGATAAAACCCAATATGCTTTTTGTAAGCTGCAAAGTAAACCAAATAATGACCCTTTAGATTGAAGGTCGGCATTTTATAGCTAATTGTTTCTTCCGCGTCCGGCGCTGCTTTTCTAATTGTCATCCTGATCTTTTCCAGAATCTTTTGCACATCGTTTGGGAAGCCTGCAATATATTCATCTATATTTCGGGGTGCTGTTTGTTTGGCTTTCATATTATCCCTCGCGTAAATTCTCTAAACATTCTGAACCGCTTAACTGGATATTGTACAGCACCCATTACACACATCGGTAGCTGGCTAATGTGCAGCAATTCATGCAGTCCCGGCGCTCAGAGTAAGCGTTCCAGTCTTATGCGTGCTTCTCTCATCCTGTTGACCAACTCATTGTAGCTCATCTCATGATGTGGGTTATCCATTGACGAGAGTGAGCTTTCCAAAGTAACTGCATTAAGGCTTTCCTTGTCTATCACATCAAAAAAGCCAGAGAAATCCAATTCTCCTTCTCCTATGAAAACGTGCGACTGACCCGCCATGAAATCGCTGAGATGGATCGTCTTGATGTTTCTCCTTAACTTCCTGGCAGCTGCGACAATGTCGATTCCCATTTGCGCATAATGAGTCGTATCAAAGGTTGCACTCAAGCCATTTCCCGCGACAAAAGCGTTTAGCTCCTCGGGAGTCGTCAAAGGAACAAAATAACCATCAAATAAAGGCATGTTCTCAATGGATACAAATGAACATGCCATGCGATACTTCTCGAGTGAACGAACAATCTCATCTGAGATCCGCTCCCACCATCCTGCATCCGGATGCCCCTCAATATGAGGTGTATGGAATACCAAACCGTTTGGTGCGTATCCCATTTCATTCAAATACTGATCCAGGACAGGATTTACAAAACCCAGCGCAGAATGCTGATCTTCAAGCACTCCCCCACCATCATGGATACTACTAATTCTCAATCCCGACTGTTCAACCAATTCGACGGCGCGTTTGACAGGCACATCTCTCAGATGTTGTGCCATTGCCCATTCTTTTCTTGCCCAAAACAAATCAAGCTCAATGTTCTGAAAACCGGCTTCAGCGATGATTTCCAGTGCCTGTTCAAATGACTGTAGGTATAAGTTCGCAGTCGCGACAGATAATTGCATAGCTAACCTTCAACTAAGCCTTTTTGAATGTACCTTTCCAAATAGACTGTCCCCGCTGGCTGTACCACTCAGGCAAATAGTTGCCACTTATATTCGAGAAGCGGTTCATACTTCCAGACTTGAGCCTCAATGGTGATTTTCAGAGGGTTCAGCCGGCCATCCGACAAAGCGGAGCGAAGGGGCGACATACTGCGTTGAGCGCTTACCCGGTCATATCTCTTCCAAAGTTGTCGCTATGCATCTCCTGTGGGCACGATACCCGCGGTCTCTATCATTAAGACCACCGTTTTTTTCGGCGCTCTCGTCCTGTGAACCACGCCCTTGGGGACTACATAACCCTGATGTGGGTGCAACTCAACTGATTCGTCTCCCTCGATATCAATAATCAGCTTCCCCTCCAGTGTAAAAAAGAATTCATCCTCTTCTTCGTGCTTGTGCCAATGATACTCGCCCTGCAATATGCCGAGCCGCACGACTGAGTCGTTGACCTGGCACAAGGTCTGGTTGTACCACTTATCAGTACACTTCTCTACCAACGTCTGAATATCGATGAGCTGCAAAGGATCGTGAAGTATGTTCATGTGATTTACATAGGGATATTTTTCATCACTCATTTCAGATCTCCTGACTGGAATTTTCTCTAAATTTTAAGGCATAACTGCGTTTGCCATCAATATCAGGATTGGGATTGAAGATTCTATGACTGTAATCCGAAGCCGGATTCAAGCTTTTTGACAAGATCGTCGACAAACCTGGCTGCCGGAACGCCGTCAATAACGTCATGATCGATCAATATTGTCAAATGAAGGATTTCCCTTTTTTGGATCTCCCCACGATAAACAGATGGCTGTTCATTGAGGGAACCGAGTGCCAGGCAGAGAGGATGCATGCCGAATGGAATAATCCACCCGCGTGTATGCCCCACCATTCCTGCGGTTGTGATCATCACGGTACCCATGGTATTTTTTATTCGTTGAGGATTGTTGAGCACGAACACACGCATCAGGATCAAGCGTAACCATTGCGGAAGGCGGACGAACATCTTCATCCCCGTTGTGCTATATTCTTCACCCAGCACATAGTTGCCTTCACTCTCGACAGCCTGAGATTTTACCGCTTCGATTTCGTCATGAATTTGATAGAGCGTCTTCTGGTCCGCCTTTCGAATTACATAGGGCAGGGGAACCCGTACTCCATTCACATTCTTTTCCACAACAATGGAGAGATCAACTTCATCGAACACCAGCACTTTATTACTCTTCGCGCGGTTAATTCCGGCAATCGGCGGATGGAGCGCAACACAGTCAGCGATCACCTTGATTAGCCAGGCAAAAAAAGCGACCTTGTTACCGCTCTGTCGATTCTGCTTGATTATCCTCCGGGCTTCAGTCACATCCACTTCGAGCAGCGCTTTGACGTGATGCTTCCCGAGCCCAATCCTTCCCAGATCGAACGTGAGTTGTCTGCTGGATGGATATGGAATTTCGTAAGATTGTCTTTTAGGCATAGTTTATATTACCTGTTCTTCATACATCCACCGGTTTGTGTGCCGCCCGGGACCCGCCACAGACAAAGTCCTTGTCGAAGACCCCGTGTTAGCGTGGGCGCCACAGCCCCGGATATTTCAGAGGGTTTCCCTTCCATATCATTATTCCTCATAGTATACGTACGTGTGTCTTTTTAGGATTTTTTCATTATTTACCACAAAAATCGCTATTCCTTTTCTGATTATCCTTTTAACATTGTTTTCAATAACAAACCACTCAACGAATGCAGATATTACGTTGTCGCGCGTAATTGCATCTTTCACATCAACGCCTATTGTAGGTCTTTCCCTGAACAATACGAGTAGATACTCTTTTCCGTTTTTTATATGATCGACATTGGGGTCAGATACATCATCGTCGAAATAGTCTTTATCCAAATAGACATCCAGGGCATCCACATTTCGTTTGCCAAACAGTTCATCAAAATACTTTCGAATAAATTCGAGGCTTTCTTGATCGTTCACTGGTCTCCTCTTATGGTCGCTCAATAGCTTGCGTTCGCGCTTGAGACTAGCATACCATCCTTGTCAAAGACCGTCAGCATGGCGATGTGCGAGATGGGTGCCTCACGCGGTGTCGGGCGGATTGTGAGCTGGAGTCAACTCATTATCTCCCAGGTAGCTATCCCGACTTTTGTGTGATCGGCAGCCAAAATTCACAATAACTATCTTCACTATTTCCATTATTCCCTGGAAAATATACTTCCATTTCAGGTGCTTTAGCATGCTCATATTTCGAGGATGGCAACCATTCTGTAAAAGCATAGATTTCTGATTTCACGATCGCTTCAGGCACTTTTCCGACACACTCAAAAACAGCCCATTGAGCTGCTGGTACATGGTAAACCTCTAATTCTTCCGAGTGTTTTTCTGGCTTTTCGATTGCTATCATGTAATGAAATGCTCGGTTTGCAGGGTCTTTCTCTACGCAAGAAATCCCCAATAGCGAACTTCTCGTTTGCAAACCTGGTTGATTGTCACGTAGCCGCTCAAATATTTCGAACAATCTTTCCTTTTGACATTGAACCCAAAACTGACCGAACAAACTATTATCCTGACCTGCTATCCAAGTTTTTTTGCCGATGACATCGAAGGCAGGTTTTTCTACTATGTGGTATTTAATCATCCCATGATCCTTTTCACCTTATGGTGATCAATTTGGTTTTGGATTACAGAATAAGGAATACACATTCTGCTTAGATTGCTGTTCAACGAATTGCACTTGCGAAGCGCCTTGTGGGTCGCGCTGCCCGGGACCGCCATGGACAGCGTCCAGCATGAAAACGACACATCAAACCCGAATTGGCTTTTTGGCAATGACAACTATTCTCCGCGAATAAGCAGATAATGGCTGGTCGTCTTCACCTAATAGCTTGTACTCAACCAGTCCGGCCCCATGTAGCAGGTCGCTGACTTCTGTCGCGTTATACAGCCGAATGGAAAAAGGCTTATCCTTTCGGATGCCGTCTCGAATAACAATACGGCGATTATGAAAACGCCCGGTGAGCACGTCAAAGGAAAACCGATTGACAAGCAAATCACCATTTTTCTCAATCACATCTGCCGGGGGAAGATCCTTCAGAACGACATCCCGGTTCTGAATGTCAAGCATCAGGTATCCACCCGGTTTTAGAGCAGATACCATGTTTTTTATCACCAGCTCATTCTCGTCGTCTTTAAAATAACCAAAGCTGGTAAAGAGCAGCAGTACCCTGTCGAACACCTCGGGAAAATTGATCTGACGCATATCCCCCTGGCGGTAATCTACCTGCACACCCAGTTCAGTGGCTTTCTCTCTGGCAAGCCTAAGAAAGCCGGGCATATAATCCACGCCGGTCACAGAGTGACCAAGTGCAGCCAGGCGATTGGTATGCCGCCCAAACCCGCAGGCAAGATCGAGAATTTTCATCGGAGAGTCGAGTTCCAGCAATTTCACCAGCGAGGCGACTTCCGCATCTGAACGTTCATCGGTTAGGTCATCCCGGTAGGCGAAAAGATAATCTTCAACTTCGAAAACAGCTTCCAGGTTGAACAGAGCACTCGCCGACATTGTTTCGCTCATCTATGTTTCTCCTGCATCATTCATATATATTGTGAATACTACTCCAGCCCCACCTGGAACCAGCCATGGCTGGCGCCCTGGTCGAAGACCCGCGTACGCGGAGGGGCGCCGCGTTAGCGGGGCAGTACAGTACTGCAAAGCGTAGGCATTGCACACAGTATTAGGCATTTTCAGAGAATGCAAGACTTACGGAGTGATAAAAGACAGTGCCATCAACCCAATAAGGTTTTTATCTGGTGCATTAAGCTTATTGCCTGGCAAATACATTTTGCCGGGCAGTTCTACTCTTGTATGGATTTGGAAAATCATTTTCCAACCTAGCAATATGTGTACTCAATTGCGTACGCAAGAATGAATGCGATTTCGCCAATTCATCGGTTGAGAAATTTAAAATCATAAACTCAAAAATGGCGTTGGTTTCCGAATTTTCCAATTCGGTTGCCAGTTGATGAGCATCATCCAATGTTTTGATATCTGCCAATCTGGTTGGTGAGGCCTTCTCCAGGCAATGCCGTACTTTTTGTATCATATCACCATCGGCTGGTTGAGATAGACGATTCACGTCTGCACTTGCTCTGATACGTTCCAGGTATAAGGCATGCCCATTCTCTTCGTCAGCATAGTGCTTCCAAAAAAGGGCAACTTCCGGATAGTTGGCAAACATCTTTTCTAATTGCTTATACAAGGTTTCTGCGGCTCGTTCAAGAGCAATTGCATACTCGAAAAGTTCGGCAGCTGTTTCCGTACTGCTAGACATTGTAATCTCCTGGTGTTTGCTTTGAGGCTCGACAATATTATAACCAAACACCCAACGGTTTGCGCAGCACCCCTGCGCAGCGCCCTGCGGGTGTGGGTGGCCCCGCCTGGGACCAGCATGGATGGCGCCCTTGTCGAAGGCTGTCATCACAGCAACATGCGAGGTGGCAGAGCTACCCGGCCGACGCATAGTGAAGGAACAGCATGCTATGTTGCTTGCGGTTTTCAATAAACACCATTAATTCGATAAAACAGATGGTTTCTAATCAAGAAAATCAGAGAACTTGATTATGGTGAAATCGTCAATATATAACTCGGCGTTTTGGTCCACCCACATAATGAATATATTGACATTTGTCATGTCGTCAACTTGTTTTCTATGAATTAAAACTTTTTGGGGGTTTTCTGGATCCCAAATTTTGATTACAAATTGCTTTCCCTGAGCAAAACCCAGTGTATACATATACCAAACATCGGGAAGGAGTTTTAATTCACCTTCAAAACGAGAGTAGTAACGATTCTGCTCTGAATTAAAAAATGCCGATGGACTATTACGAAATTCCATGCTGACTGACCGAAATCCTGGCTGGAACGCAGGAATACGCTGACCTTGCCTTACACCGTCAATGCCAATCGTGAAATTGGATTTGGGTGCAAACTTAAAGCGAACAATAACAGCCTCATTGACACTAATGGTTTTACCGTCAAAGAACGCCACTGTATTTTGCCCGTTTATCTCAAGGCTGGCATCACTCGTAGCATATAGTTTTTCCCCATCGGCTGTCCATCCAGCAGGGGAAAAACCAGATAATACGTTATCAAATTCATCCCTGTATATTACATCAATGTTACTGTAGGTTTTCTGGACAACACCTGATAGTTCAATCGTTGGAGTCGGTTGAATAGTAGGAGTAAGCGTTTGAGTTGGTTCAGGGGTTTGGGTAGCTGTAGGTTCTGGCGTGCTTGTAGGCTTTGCAGCCTCTGTTTGTGCAATTGCTGTCGCAATTTGAGCATCAGATGCGGTGCATGCTGAAAGAAAGAATAATAGAATAATGGGGCTGGCGATTAAGACCGATTTGTATTTCATGGCAATCTCCTTAATTTTGTAATTACCCTTGATTACAAAGAAGCACTCCAACGGTATGTGTTTACGTAGAATCCTTAGGGGCAGCGGCTAAACATAGCAGGAAAACACCAAAATACAAGCCTTATCCCATCGAATTAACAAAATTGTGGCACGTTATAGTTGCCTTGACAACTGACAAATATCATCATTTGCACCCCAAAATTGCAGAAAACCAGCTGCTTGAGCTCGAAACCGAAGATACAGGTGAAATTACTTTTCCACCTTTGGCCACGACACAGCAAATGGTTCCACAAATACGGCACTCCCTGTGACATGAAAGGGAATGGGTGAGGTTATATCTGTTGGTACAGCCATGCCTGTTCTTGACACAACCTGGTTTTCGCCTAACAGACACTCTCTGAAATGATTTTCCGTACCCTCATTAGTTGCCCAATCTTGATCGCCGGGATAGAAATTCAAACATCCCAGTCGTAAGCCATCGCTCGTCACGCGCTCAAAAGTAAATTCAAGTTCCAGCGTGTCGTCGCTTTGCGATAATAGTTTGACTTTTCCCGGTATATCAGTAAAACTGCTGAAAGTGATGCTCTGACCTATGGACCAGACATCAAGAACCTCATGATCGGATATGGAAAGATAAACAGGTTGAGAAATCGGTATCTCGGAAATTTCAATCTCGGTTTGGAATGATATACTGTCGCCTTTCACAGGCGGAAAGGTTACAGTGTTTTCAAACTTTACACCACCCGTTTCTTCGTCAAGTTGCGGCAAACCATAGGTTCCAGCAATGGCGGCATATTGCCTGCCAGCTTCATCGGAAAGAACAGGATTGTTGTAAAGAGCCTGTTGAGGTGGCAAAACGTTAATATCCAAACCCCAATCAGAGTCAACCTGAACAACAAATGTAACTACAGTCTCTTTTTCTGAGAAATCGACGTTTGTAATGGTCAGGGTAACGCCACTCTTTGTTTGGCTTCCATTACCGATGGATGAATTCGGTTGGCAGGCCGCCAGTACAAATACAAAAGATAGAAGACAGGCTACTAATATTTGTTTTTTCATGAAAACATTCCTTTATTCTGAATTCATTGCGTGATGGCCTTCCGCCCTCTGTCTCATTCAATATTGGACAGCGAATTCTTTGTCGAGCACAATTAATGGGAAAGACTAAAATCAGCCTTGGGACAAGAATCTGGAGCGGTACGGGTAATTTCAGTAACCACACCCTGCAGGGTCGCAACATTCAGCGTGCATGCATCGTCACTACGCAAAATAAGCAGAAAATACTCATCGCTCATCCAGGTCAAAGGCGGTGAGGCGTGAACGTTGGGGTCAGAGGGCATGTTGAGAACGTCCAACGGTTGATTTGTATTATCAACAATGCTGCCCAATTGCCAAAGCCCATCCAATTCATAGGTGAAATGCTTATTATCCGGCACCCATTCAGGCAACTCCCACACACAAAAGAGAGGGGTTTCAGCTGCAGATGCCAAATTATACAGAGATAACATGCCCATCCCATCGACGCATGAATTATTCAGGAAAAAGAAGGATTGAAGATCGGAGGCAAAAGCAATTCCCGCACCAGGAGCGAAAGGCTGCAACTCAGCGACCAACTCAGCCTTCCCGTTCACAAAAAGCCGCCATACCTGTGTAGGCTCGCCAGCATATTCTTCAGGGTAATACAACTTTTGAGGAAGAAGTGATGTCACTATGAATCGGCTCTGAGGATCCCAAACGACCTTTGAAGCAGGCACACCCTCGCTCGCTAATGAGAAAGGCTCAAAATTAAGTAGGGTTCGTTGCTTCCCGCTTTCCAAATTTAGAACAGCGATTCTCGAATCGGTCGCCATGGCAACATATAATCCATTGGGTGAGGAAAAGAACCTTCCCTCCCTGACCAGGATCAGCCAATCGGGTAATTTGCCCGGATAGATCCAACGAATACAGATCGAAAATGGGCCGGCTCCCCGGAGGGCCAGCGATCAACTCTTGCGTATTGAACAATAATTCATGGCGACCGGGCAGCCAACTGATGTCATTTGCCAAAAGCAATGTTTCTTCATCTGCCAGGGACCTCAACTCATTAGGACCCAAAAGACGGTGCAATTTGCTTCCATCCGTCTGCATGACCCATACTTCTTCAGAAACAACCTCGCCAAGGTGCCATTGTTTAAAGATAAGCCATTGCCCGTCATCAGAAAGCAAAGGATCAAATATGTTCTGCCGCTGTATCAGTAATTGCGCATGATTCTCTTTCCAAACCCAGAGTTCATCGTTCACTATATAAGCCACAACCAGTCCGTCTGGCAGCAAAGCGGAGGTGAAAGCAGGTGTGGGAGCAGGCGAGGTAGTCGTGGCTGTGAGAGTCGCGGCAGAGCTTGGAGTGACTGTTGCAGAGGGAGTCGGATGCAGCGCGGTAGGCGAGGAAACCACCGTGGAAGGCGCTGTACACGCAGCCAAAAGCAATAATATCGAGCTGACAATTATTTTGGTTTTCATATGCCAACTCCCTGAATGATTTAAATCCCCTTTTGCCCCATCTCCTTCCCATCTACATCGAGGGGGCAAAGCTCCCTGGTAATCGCCAATCCCTTATGGGGTCTCGGTTGGCAGAATCACCGGAGTATCCGTAAGTGCGATCGTTTCAACGATTGTCGGTGTGAAAATCTCTTCCAAAGTAGCGGTATCTTCAACTTCGGGTGTTGCAGTTGGAGGGAAGGGAGTTTCGGTTGGCACGATCTCTGGAGTATCTGTCGTCAAAATTTCGGTTTCGATAATTGTTGGGGTCGAAATCATTTCAGCAGTGGGAGTGTCTTCGATTTCAGATGTTGGAATTGCAGGGCCGGCAATTGTACCTTTCCAGTCAGCAAACCCATTAGAAGCCCCAAAAGTAATCTGAACGGGAGCAGAGCCCATAGCGCTGACTCTATATAGCTGTCCATGTTCACTTTCTATGTATATATTCCCTGTCCTTGCATAAGACGTGAAAAGTATTTCCTGCCCATCCGGGGACCAGGCAACTTTACCATCTACTACAGGGTCTGTAACTAGTATTGTTTCAGTCTGTGAAATGAGATCGAAGACATGCAATTCGCCAGAACCCTTTTCCTGCTCCTCTATGCTGGCCCCGACAGGAAACCCTGGATAAAAAACGAATGCGATCTTCGTTCCATCAGGTGACCAGGAAGGCCAGCGAGAGTCAGCATCGATCAAGGGTCTTGGATTTGTCCCATCGGCATTCATCAGATAGACCCTGCCAACTTGGTCAAACGGGTTCGGAGCAGTGGTATCGTCCCGCGAGGACACAAAGGCAATCTGACTGCCATCCGGCGACCACGCAGGACTATCATCATAATAACCCGGGCTATTTGTCAGGTTTGTTTGATCTGTTCCGTCCGCATTCATCACATAGATTTCCGAAAACCCGTCATCACGCCCGGAAGTAAAAGCAATTCGCGTTCCATCCGGAGACCATGCAGGGGAACCATCATTACCCGCTGAATTCGTAACGCGTACCTGGTCCGAGCCATCAAAATTCATGATGTAAATTTCATAATCGCCATCTCGATGGGAAGTAAAAGCAATCTTTTGGCCATCTGGCGAAATGCAGCCGTCGAAATCTTGGTCGGTATAGGAAAGCTCATGGATCTCCAGGGAGGTCAAGGTGCTGTAATCAACCGCAGCATTATATGTGAGGCGGCGTACTTCTGAGCCATCCGGGTTCATGGAATATATTTCGTAATTGCCATCTCGTGTGGATGAAAAAACAACATACTCACTTGTGAGCTCATTTTTCCACATATTTTTGTACGGCACAGGTTTGTACTGTTGTTTAGTTCCGAAACCAAATCCGGCAGCCGCCATTCCCACTATTATGATGAGAATGATTGCTGTAAACACAAAATGATAGAATTTCAACATCGAGTTCTCTCCTGAAAGCGTAAGCAGTGATTTACGCCAATAGCTGGCGAACTAACAAAATTGTGGCATAGTACGATTGCTCTTACAACTGATAAAGATCACAATTCACTTCACAAAATGGTAAATACCCTCTCAGACTTCCTCAAATCCGATGAAATCTACGAATATGAATATATACCGAGTTTTATCGTCGTATTTGGGGAGACTGAGAAGGGCCGGGATCACGGCTTCACCTCGAACACACTCCCTGCGCCTCTGCCACCTACATCGGGGAAGTAGAACTCACTGGCGGTGGGCGGGATGACTTTGAACGTTCCGGCGGTGCTGGCACGCGCCAGATAGGTGTACACGTACGTGCCGGCAGGCAGATAGTCAGCGGAGAGCACGATCTTCTCATCGCGCCGTTCGATATGCGGGAAGTACCACCAGCCCCAGCCGCGTTCTTCGTAATCGCTAACTGTGTACGAACTGGGAACAGCCGTATCGGTCAGGATGGTCGCGTCGACAGCTTCCAGGCCCGCGGGCAGCGGATCATCGATCACAATGTAGTGCACCGCCGCAGGCACCACCACCGTCAGGCGGACGCGCACGAGTTCGCCGCGCTGGATATCGGTGATGGGATTCTTGGAATCATCCAGGGTGAAGTATTGACGTGCGAGACTCAGACCCTGGTCCAGCGGCTCGATCGATTCGACGGGCAGTTCCGCACTCAGGTAGGCGCTGTAGTACAGGTTGCCGGTCCCCTCGCCGCGCGTGAAGACCAGATAATTGGCGCTCTCCTTCAACAAGTCTTTCAGTTCCACTTGCAAATTGATTGACTCAGTCAAGTTATTTTTGGTGGCGTCCCCCTCTTCGAGCAGGTCGCCGTTCAAGCCGATGGCGAAGGCGTAATGGGTATTGTATTCGTTCGAGGCGCGCATCCAATTCGTCAACGCGATCAGCGACCAGGCCGTCTCCTGCGTGGTCTGCCAGTGTCCGCTTTCACGATGAGCCATCAGCCAGCGCACCGCGTTCGCTGTGACGGGACTCTGCGGGTTGATCTGCGTGAATGCGTTCAACACGATGGCAGTCGTGCGCGTGTCTGTGTTCCAGTTCCAATAGTCGCGG
>Ga0105104_10001165_pt1 | contig 19952 bp, 15 predicted proteins | sample PPLLaktember2015_3_FD_87034 | JGI IMG/M metagenome (GOLD analysis project Ga0105104, IMG submission 87034) | Freshwater sediment microbial communities from Prairie Pothole Lake near Jamestown, North Dakota, USA - PPLs Lake P7 Core (6) Depth... | ecosystem: Environmental > Aquatic > Freshwater >... | reverse complement strand
GGAGATGATTCTTGTTGTGCAGATGGCGCCTGGGCCGATTCCGACTTTGACAGCGTTGACGCCGGCTTCGATGAGGTCTTTGGCGGCGTCGGCGGTCGCGATGTTACCTGCGATGACGTCGATTTGATAGTTGCTTTTGATTGTCTTTACGGTGTCGATAACGTTTTGCGAATGGCCATGCGCGGTATCGACAACTATGACGTCAACTTCGGCTGCGATGAGGGCCTCGACCCGCTCGTAATCGTGGACGCCGACGGCTGCGCCAACTCGTAAACGTCCGCGTTTATCGCGGGCGGCCAGTGGGTATCGCTCGACGCGGTCGATATCTCTCATTGTGATAAGGCCTGTAAGCTCGCCATCGTCGTTGATTAAGAGGAGCTTTTCGACTTTACGCTCCTGAAGGATTCCCTTGGCCTGTTCGAGGGTTGTGTTCGACTGGGCGGTGACGAGATTGTTCTTGACCATTACGGAGCTTATTTTGGCGTCGTAATCCTTGAGGAATTTGAGGTCTCTTTTGGTAAGGATGCCTCGCAGTTTTCTGCCTTCGACGATGGGAATGCCGGAGACGTTTTGCTCGTTCATTACCTGTTGTGCTTTTCTGACCGGCTCATCGGGGGTCAATGTTATGGGGTCGATGATAACGCCGTTTTCGGAGCGTTTGACCTTTACGACTTCCCGTTTTTGCTCGGGGATGGCGAGGTTTTTGTGGATGATTCCGATGCCGCCTTCCTGCGCCAGCGCGATAGCCAGCGACGCCTCTGTGACGGTGTCCATGGCCGCGGAGACAAGGGGGATATCGATAGTGATATTGTTGGTGAGGCGGGTCCTGGTGTCGGCCTGGCTGGGCACGAGGTCGCTGCGGGCGGGAATCAAGAGAACGTCGTCGAAGGTTATACCTTCTGCAATGATTTTGTTCTTATCCATTTTATTGTTCTCCGGGGTCAATGCTGGTCATAATTAAAGGGAGAAGTATAGTAAAACCGGGGCGAGACGTCAAATGTTTTTCCGCAGTCCTTTTGCCGGCTTATCGCCTAAGTGCGGCGAAACAGTCGGGGCAGAAGAGGTGGCCTGAGTCGATTTTGCTGAGCTGGTCCTGGGGGAGGTCGTTACGGCCGCAGCAATCGCATGAAAGCCGGATGACAGATGACTGATGACGGATGACAGATGAGTCGTCCTCTAATTTTTGATCTCCGTCAAATTCCGAAGCGGGTTCATTTAAGGCCGAGGTTAAATCTTTTTGCAAATTTAACTCTTCTTCGGCTTCGGCAGCTTTTTGGGCTTCTATTTGCGCCTGCTCTTCGGCTTTCAATCTCGCTTCGGTTTCTGAGGCGAGTTTTTGTTCGGCGGCGATTCGGGCGTCGGTTTCGGCTTTTAATTTCTCCTCGGCGGCGATTCGTGCGTTTGTCTGCTCCTGAAACTTTCGCTCGGCAAGGGCTATGCGGTCAATGAGCAAATCGGCCTGCTGCTGTGCCATTTCCCTTGATTCGATTTCAGCGTTTATTTTTTTTCTGATATCGCCGTTTGTCAGGGCAAGCTGCGACTGCTCTTTTTCCAGCTCATTCAAGCGGTCGGCGTACAGGCGGAGATTTTCCTGCGCGGAGATTCTGGCTTCGATTTCGGAGTCGAGTTTGCGTTCGACGTCGGTTCTTGCCTGCTGAAGGGCCTTAATTTTTTCTTCCATTTGCGAGGCCTTTTGAGATTCATCTTTTAGCTGCTGCTCGGCGGCGGTGATTACGCGGTCATAGGCCTCCATTTTCTGCTGGAGAAGCTCATTTGCTTTCTGCTCGCCTGAAATTTTCGCCTGGGCCTCGGCGTCAAGCTGGCGCCGAAGCTCTTCCTTTTCCTGCATTTCTATTTGCAGTTTTTCCTCTAATTTCAGAATCTGGTTTTCATAGGCGCCGGTCTGCTCGTTAAGCTGGAACTTCAACTGCTGCTGGAGGCGGGCTGTTTCCTCGGCTTTGATTTTCACGGCGGTTTCGGCCAGTTGTCTTGCGGAGACCTCGGCCCGCAGGTTATTTTCGATCTGGGCAATCTGATGACGATAAACTTCAAGCTGCTGTTCAAGCTGCCGGCGTGCCTGGGCCTGTTCATTGAGGCGGGATATGGTTTCCTGCGAGGTTTTTTCCTGTTGGGCCAGGTTTTTCCTGAATTCCGCCAGTGCTTCGGCTGCATGCCTGGCTTTTTCCTGGGCTGTCGCAATCTCCTGGCCGTAAGCTTTTGCTTTTTCCTCCAACTGGGCACGCGCCTGCTGCTCATTGGTTGTTCGGGTTTCGACCTCGAAGCGGGTCTTTTCTTCGAGCAGCCGTCTTACTCTTTCTTCGGCCTGAGCGGTCGCCTGGGCTTTGGCGAGGTCTGCGGCGAGGCGGGCGGTATTTTCTTCGGCTTCTTTGCCGGCGGTTAGTTCCTGCTCTAATTGTTGAGCGATTTGATTTCTCTGCCGGGTTTCGGCATCGAGTTTTGCGCGGGTTTCCGCGAGGCAATCACCCAACTCTTTAAGCTGGTGTTCGGCCTGGGATTTATATTGTTTTTGGCTTTGCGATTCCTGCCTTAGTTGCTCGGTTATTGCGGTCAGCGACTTTATCTGCTCCTGGGCGGTTGACCTTGCTTCAATTTCGCGATTGAGGCGATGCTGGATATCCGACAATGTTTCTGTGAAGTTTTTCAATTGCTGCATGAGTTCGGTTTTCGCCTGCTCTTTTGCCTGGGCTGTTGAATCGATCGCCTGCTGGGCTATCAGTTGCGCCTCGATTTTTGCCTGCGTTTCGGTTTTGGCCCTGTCTTCCGCTTGTAACCTTGCCTCGGTTTGTGCCTGAGCAAGGGTCTGGGCTTTGACTTTTTCCTCAGCTTCATATCTTGCTTTGTCTTCGGCCTGTGTTCTTGCCTGCGCTTCGGCTGTCGCTCTTTCTTCTGCTTGTAATCTCGCTTCGGTTTGTGTCTCTGCGAGGGTTTGTGCTTTGGCCTTTTCCTCTGCTTCATATCTTGTTTTTTCTTCGGCCTGTGTTCTTGCCTGCGCTTCGGCTGTCGCTCTTTCTTCGGCTTGCAACCGGGCTTCGGTCTGTGCCTGTGTGAGGGCCTGGGCTTTGGCTCTTTCCTCGGATTCAATTTGTGCTTTTTCTTCGGCGAGGAGACGAGCTTTGTTGGCTGAGGCGAATTGCAACTCCGCTTTGGCCCTTTCTTCGGCCTCGATATTGAGGTCCTGTTCCAACTGATTAAGCTGCTCGGTATAGGTCGAAAGCTGATCCTGCAACTGTATTATTGTCTCGTGTTCGGATACCAGCCGGCGCTCAATCTCGGTTTTTTCCATTTCTTTGGCTGACAGTGCGTTTTGAAGCAGGGTGAGTTGCTGCCGATAATCTCCGACGGCTTGTTCGGCTTGTCCGCGGAGGTCTGTTTCCTGATTCAATTTTTCTTCGGCTTTTCGCGTCGCCTCGGCAAGCGAGGATGCTTTATCCTCAGCTTTGGCTAACGCCTGGCCATATATTATCGCCTTTTCTTCAAGCTCGTTTCTTATCTGCTGTTCGAGCTGCTGCCATTGCAGGGCTTGTGATTTTAATTCTTCCTGCGCCTGAACCGTTGCCTTTGACTGGGCCTCAGCGAGGGCCTCCGCTCTTACCCTCAGTTGCGCTTCGTTTTGCGCCCTGTTTTCGGCCTGCAGCGCCAGTTCGGCCTGCGCTTTTAATTCCTCTTCTGATTTCTTTTGAAGCTGCTGGTTTTGCGACTGAAGCGATTTGACTTTTTCCTGTGCGGTCGCTATTTCAGCGGCGTAGGCCTTCGCCTTTTCCTCTAATTGGTCGGTCATCAGCCGTTCGAGTTCGGCGTGCGTTTGTGCCTGTTCTTTTATGGTTTGTTCAGCGCGAAGCCGGGCCGTTTCGGCTGCGGCGGTCTGGGCCACGGCTATGTCAGCCCTTTGGGTTTCATGTTGTGCCTTGTTCTCGGCGAACATTTGCGACTTGCTGAACTGCTCGGCCTGTTTTTCGGCCTGGGTTTTCGCCTCAACAGCCAACGCTAACTGTTCAATTAACGTGGTTTTTGCCCGATTTTCCTCTTCTGCCAGCAGCCGTGCCTCAGCAAGCTCGGCGGCCTGGGTTTGCGAGATGGTTTGCGCGTGAAGCGTCTCTTCGGCTGCTCTTGCCGCGGCCTGCTCGGCATTCGACCTTGCCAGGATTTCCGAGTTTAGTTTTTCATTGAGTTCGGCGTAAGCACGTTTCTGCAGTTCGATCTGGTCTTTAATCTCAGCAAGTTTTCCGGCATTTGACGCTGCCTGCTGCTCGGCGAGGCTTCTTGCCTGCGCTTCGGCGTTTATTTTTTCCTCGGCTTGTTTTTCGGTTTGTGTTTTTGCTTCGATAACCGACGCGAGCTGTTCAGCCAGTGCGTTCTTTGCCTGATTTTCCAGTTTTGCCTGTTGCTGCGCCTCAATCCGTACGTCGGTCTCGGTTTGGGCGTTGGTTTGCGATCGCAGGGCTTCTTCGGCGGCCATTGATGCGGTCTGCTCAGCGTTTGACCTTGCCAGGATTTCCGAGTTTAGTTTTTCATTGAGTTGGGCAAAAGCTTGCTTTTGAAGTTCAAGCTGGTCTTTAATCTCAGCAAGTTTACCGGCATTTGCCGCTGCCTGCTGTTCGGCGAGGCTTCTTGCCTGCGCTTCGGTGTTTATTTTTTCCTCGGCTTGTTTTTCGGTTTGGGTTTTTGCTTCGATAGCCGACGCGAGCTGTTCGGCCAGGGCGTTCTTTGCCTGATTTTCCAGTTTTGCCTGTTGCTGCGCCTCAATCCGTGCGTCGGTATCGGTTTGGGCGAGGGTTTGCGCGTGTAGCGCCTCTTCGGCTGCTCTTGTCGCGGCCTGCTCGGCGTTTGACCTTGCCAGGATTTCCGAGTTTAGTTTTTCATTGAGCTGGGCGTAAGCTTGTTTTTGCAGTTCAAGCTGGTCTTTAATCTCAGCAAGTTTGCCGGCATTTGCCGCTGCATGCTGCTCGGCGAGGTTTCTTGCCTGTGATTCGGCGATTAGTTTTTCTTCAGCTTGTTTTTCGGCCTGTGTTTTTGCTTCGATAACTGACGCGAGCTGTTCAGCCAGTGTGTTCCTTGCCTGATTTTCCAGCTTTGTCTGGTGCTGTGCTTCAACTTTAGCGGCGGCCTCGGTTTGGGCGAGGGTTTGCGCGTGCAGCGTTCCTTCGGCTGCTCTTGCCGCGGCCTATTCGGCTTTCGACTTTGCCTGAAGCGCCGAATTTAATTTTTCATTGAGGTCGTTGTAAGCACGATTTCGTTTTTCAAGCTCACTGGCAATATCGGCAAGTTTTGCCACGGATTGCGCCGCTTGCTGCTCGGCCAGTGTTTTTGCCCGCGTTTCGGCGTCGAATTTTTCTTCGGCCTGCCTGGTAGTAAAAGCGAGGGATTTAATCCGCTCATCGGCCCTGGCTATCTCCCGGCCGAAGGCGACCGATTTTTCCTCAAGCTGCGCCGCTGCCAGGGCCTGGGCTTTGATTTGTTCCTCGGCCTGGATTTGCCGCTGGGCCTGCTCGGCCTGCGCCTGTAACCTGATTATCTCCCGGCCGAGCTGATCGACCTGTTTTTCGGCGGCGGTCTTTGCCTGAATCTCATGCTGGAGGCGTTGCTGTATTTCGATTCTCGCCTGTTCGTGCTCCCGCAACTGGTTTTGCGCCTCGGGCAGGTCTTCGGCGTATTTTTTGATTTTTTCTTCCGATTCTTTAATCGCCCTGTCCTGGAAATCGAGTTTGGCGTTTAACTCTTCGAGCATCCGCTCAAAGGCAATTGTTTTTTCCTGTAAGATTGATTCGACCTGCTGCCTGGCCTGGGTCTGGTTTTCTAACTGAAGCCGGGTTTCAGCAAGCGACTGCGTTTGTGTAGCGAGTGATTCGCGAAGTTTGTCGGCTTCGCTGCCTTGCGAATCGAAAAGCTGCTGGAGCTGTTCGCGGGCTTTTGTTTCGTCCTGCAGGCGGGCTTCAAGCTGTTTTTGCAATTCCTGAAAAGCGTTTGTTTTTTCTTCGAGCCGGATCCGGGCCTGCTGTTCTGAGTTTATTCTGGCCTCGGTTTCGATTCTCGCTTTTTCCTCGGCGACCACCCTTGCCCTTGACTCGGCCTGCGCGATTCTTTCGGCCTCGGCGCGGGCGCGCTGGTGCTCAAGCGAGGTCTCCCGTGCTTCTTCCAGGGCGTCAACATAGGCGAACTTGTCGGCTTTTTCCTGTTCCTGGGCCTGAATCCGAGCGAGTTTTTCCATTCGGACCTGTTCTTTTGCCATGCGTTTGGCTTCGATTTTCGCCATTTTTTCGGCAATGGCTTTTTCTTTCGCTTCGGCCTTTAATTTTTCCTTTACCTTTTTGGCGTTGATGCAGGGCACAAGGGGGTGATGAGGCCAGTGTTTTTCTCCGCAAATCTGGCAAGTCGGGACAAACCGCTCGATATTTGGGACCTGATGCCTGGGCGGCTGAGAGGGAACCTGCCGGCCTGGCTGCGGGGAGCCGGGTCGAAGCGGCTGCGGTGAGCCGGGCCGAGGCGGAAACGGGTTGTCCTTTATCTTATCAACATCCATAAACAGCAAACAACTCTTAACAATTCTACGAGCTTACCTCCTCGCTGCTGACAAGAGGCGAAAAGCAAACTTCCACTCTCCGCCCTTATGTTTTAACAACTATGCGAAATTATTTCAAGCGATAAGTTTTTATAGGACTATATTGCCAGGCAGAGGTTCCAATACAGGTCCAGTCGAAACGGCATTGATACTTACACTTCCTCCAAAACGCGATTGTCTTACCATCTCAGGACTGCGCCGGTGTCGGCGCTTGTGGCCATGGTGGCGTATTTTGCCAAATAGCCGGTGCTGATTTTGGGTCTTCTGGGTTTCCATTGTTTTTTGCGCGAGGCCAGCTCTTTGCCGGATAGTTTGACGTTTATTTTATTGTTGGGAATGTCAATTTCGATTATATCGCCTTTTTTCAACAGGCCGATTGGTCCGCCGACGGCCGCTTCGGGGCTGACGTGGCCTATGCATGCGCCGCGTGTGCCGCCGCTGAATCTGCCGTCGGTTATAAGGGCAACCGATTCGCCGAGACCTGCGCCCATGATATAGCTTGTGGGGCTGAGCATTTCGACCATGCCGGGGCCGCCTTTGGGGCCTTCGTAGCGAATGACGACTACGTTGCCTGCCTTGACTTTGCCGGCAAGAATTCCTTCGCAGGCCTGTTCCTGGCTGTCGAAAATTACGGCTGGTCCTGCGTGCGTGAGCATTTTGGGCGCGACGCCTGCCATTTTAACCACTGAGCCATTCGGCGCGAGGTTGCCTTTGAGGATGGCGAGACCTCCTGTTTTTGAGTAGGCGTTGTCGATTGAGTGTATGACTTTGGAATCACTGATTGCAGCGTTTGCGATATTTTTACCTAATGTATCGCCTGTAACGGTCAGGCAATCCAGGTTGAGTAATTTCGGGATTTTGCTAATCTCGTTGAGTATCGCGCTTATGCCGCCTGCAGAATCGACATCCTGGACGTGGAAATCGCTGGAGGGCGAGACCTTGCAGATATTGGGGCATCTGGCGGAGATTTTGTTTATGCGTTCGAGGTCGTATTTGATGCCGGCTTCGCTTGCGATTGCAAGGGTGTGCAGGACGGTATTAGTCGAGCCGCCCATAGCCATATCGAGGGCAAGGGCGTTATCCATCGACTTGACGCTGATTATGTCCATAGGTTTGATGTTCTTTTCAATCAGTTTGATGATTTGCCGGCCCGCTCTTTTATAAAGCTCTTCGCGTTTGGGGTCGATTGCGAGGATTGTGCCATTACCGGGAAGCGCCATTCCGATGGCCTCGCAAAGGCAGTTCATCGAATTGGCGGTGAACATTCCTGAGCAGCTTCCGCAGGTGGGGCAGCCGGTAGATTCAAGCTCTTTAAGCTGGTCTTCGTTGATGTCGCCGGCATTAAATTTCGCGACGCCTTCGAAGATGCTGATAAGGTCAACGGTTTTACCTTCTTTTGTCTGCCCCGCCTTCATAGGGCCGCCCGATACGAAAATGGTCGGGATATTCAGGCGGACGGAAGCCATAAGCATACCGGGGATGATTTTGTCGCAATTGGGGATGCAAACCAGGCCGTCGAAGCAGTGGGCGTTAGCCATTGTTTCGACTGAGTCGGCAATGATTTCGCGCGATGGAAGCGAATATTTCATGCCGGTATGGCCCATAGCGATACCGTCGCAGACGGCTATGGTATTGAACTCGAAGGGCACGCCGCCGGCGTCGCGGACTGCCTGCTTGACGATTTTAGCCACCCGGTCGAGATGGACGTGGCCTGGAACGATTTCGCAGAAACTATTTACGATGCCGATGAAGGGTTTGTTGATGTCGGCGTTGCTTACGCCGCAGGCGTGTAATAATGCCCGGTGAGGGGCCCGCTGAAAACCTGCTTTTATCATATCGCTTCTCATTTGTCTTCCTTTCCATAAAAATTACTGCCCTATTAGTCCGGTCACGAAGTTGCTATTTTAATAACAAAGACGCTATGAATGAAGAAAAATAGGTTGAATTGACGGGTTTAGAGGGTAAAATTTATGCTTTGTTTCATAAAAGACGTCAAATTTACAGGGAGATCGAATAATGGCAACGAGCAAGGTTTTAAGTCGAATAACTGTCATAGGTGTATTTTGCGTTTCATTGGTATGTGGTTGCGCACAGCAGGCAAAGAAGTCTGTGCAGCCCCAAAAACCGGTTGTTGAGGCAGTTAAGCCGGCACCGGCAGCGCCGGCGGTTACGGGCGTTCAAATCGCGTTGAAGCCGAAATCCGGCGAGCAGTCAAAATACAAGATTTCGACCGGGACCCGGCGGAGCATCAAATGGCAGGGGCCGGTGCCGCAGAAGGGGGCATTTGAGGAAAGCTTCAATGATGAGCAGAGCGATATGGCCATTAGCCAGCAGATACAAGGAGCCGATGCCAACGGCAGCACAATCGCCCAGGTAAAAATCGATTCGCTGAAGTATCTTTCCGTAGTCAAGAACGTGACCGCTATAGATTTCGACAGCTCCAGGCAATCTGACGCTACGACGGCCCTGTCCAAACTGATAGGGCAGGGATATACGATAGCGTTTGAGCCGAATAACTACGTGGCAACTGTCTTGTCGCCGGGCTATGTGACTACGCCTGCGACGGTACAGGGTTTGAGCACGACCGAGCGGGCGGGACAGAATATCCTGTCGCCGGAGGCAATCAGAGAAAGGCATTCGGTCCTGGTTTTGCCGCCGAAAGGTCACGACCAGCTCAAACCGGGCGACAAGTGGAGCAGAATAAAGACCTTCCCGTTCGGACTGATGGGATTGAAATCGTACGAGAAGATATTTACGCTTAAAGAAATACGAAACCAGGGCGGTCACCAGATTGCCGTTATTACCATGAACGCGATACCCAGTTCGGAAGTCGAGGGTAAATTCCGCGACCAGCAGGCAGGGGCCAATTTTCCGAAGATGTTCGATACCAACGATGTTTATACGGGCATCGGCGAGGTTGATTTGACCGCCGGCAGCGTTGAGAATTACAATGAGAACCTCAACGCGAGCTGGATTGCGGCGCTGCCGCCTAATCCCGGCCAGCAGATGGACGCCAATGAGCCGGTAGTGCTAAAAATGACGGCGACCCGCAATTACAAAATAGAAAAAATCAAATGAAAGGGGCAAAATTGAGCTTGAAGAAGATAATTGCCGCGATTGTCGTTATCGGTATTATCGGCGGGTGCGCGCCCGCGCCCGCTGAAAAAGCTGCTCTTGCGCCGGGCAAGACCCGATTGACGGTAGATTTTCAGAAAGACCAGACGCTTAAATATAAGTTTAACTGCAGCAGGGGTGTTATGCTTGACTGGGGCCAGGCGGCCGGAAAAGAAAAGGCCAAATCCAAAACCGACAAAGCGACGGAAATGCTGGATCTGGTTGTTTCATATACGCCCATCGAGGTGAATCCCTACGGGCTTACTACGATAAAAGCGGTCTGTGAATCGGCGAAGGTCGCCCGCGTGGGCCAATCGCCGCGCACGATGTCCAAGCCGGACGCCGCGGAGAGTTTCGCGGGTAAAACATGGACGTTTACCGTGGATGCCGCCGGCAAAATGGAAGACCGCTCGAAGCTTCTTGAGGTGATTCGTCAGGCAGGTCAGCAGGCGTTCAGATCCGACAGAAGCCAGGGGGCAGTTAAAGAGCCGGATATGGTTTACGATTTCATCGCGACTCAGTGGTTCCTCTGGGATTCGATATCGAGCATCCCAAAGCCCGCGGCCGGGGTCGGCGTGGGCGAACAGTGGGAGTCAAAGCTTTTTGTGCCCGCCCCGATGATTCTGTTTGCGGCGAGGGATGCAGCTTATCGGCTCAATGAAATCCGGCCGGGCGAACATGGTAAAATCGCCGTCATAGACAGCAGCTATTCGTTATTGCATCCGAGTCCATCCGACTGGCCTGTGCCTTATACTGAAGTTTTCCAGATGAGCGGGACTTATGGTTTCCTGCGAGGATACAAGCCGCTCGATTTAGAGGGTGAGGGACAGGAGCTTTTCAATATAGACACCGGCCGGACCGAGAAATACTCTCAAAAGTATATCCTTCACGTTCAGGCGTCTTTGCCGATGGGGCTTGGGCTTAGCCCGCAGATAACCATTGACCAGACGATAACGATGGAGCTTCTCGCGCCGCCAAAATAAATTTTCACCGCAGATATTGGGGTTTTGTATAGTGACGAAACGAAAGAATCTATGGGCGCCGTGGCGAATTGGCTATATACAGGGCCTCGCCGACAAAAACGAATGTTTCATTTGCCGAAATGTCAGGACCCCGCAGGATGACGGCGGCAATCTTGTCCTGTGGCGGACGAAAAACTGTATCACGGTGCTCAACCGTTTTCCCTATAACAATGGCCACCTGCTAATTGCGCCTGTCCGGCATATTCCCGATTTCGACCAGGCCAATGACCAAGAGCTTCTTGAAATGACCAAATTGATAAGGGACGCTCAAAATGCGCTTACAATTTCGATAAAGCCACACGGATTCAATATTGGTATGAACTTCGGCAGATGCGCGGGGGCGGGTTTGCCGGACCATTTGCACATTCATGTCGTCCCGCGATGGAACGGCGACACCAATTTTGTCCGGACATGCAGCGATACGACCCTCATCAGCCAGAGTCTTGAGGAACTTCTCGAAATCCTTAAAAAAACAAGCGCGTCACACAATCTCCCGGCTTTATAAAAGATTTAAGGCAAAAACAAATTCTGTTTTGCGACCGTTTTTGATATAATGTGAGTTCAAATGAACGTCCAAAAGCAAATTGATTACTGGAGGACAGGCGCCGAGGAAGATTTCGCGGCGGCAGAAACGCTTTTGGATAAAGGCCATCTGCGACAATGTCTTTTTTTTGCGCATCTTGCTATCGAAAAGATGCTCAAAGCCCACGTTGTTGTTAAGACAAAGGAAATACCGCCCCGCATACATGACCTTGTCCGTCTTTCTAAAATTGCCGGCCTTAATCTCAGCAAAGAGCAAAATGATTTTTTGCTCAAATTTAGAGTATTTCAGCTTGAAGGACGTTATCCCGATTCGGAACAGATGCTGCTGGACAAAAATTTTGTTAAAAAGAAATTGGCCGGGGCGAAGGAGATGTTGGAATGGTTGAAAGCACAATTGCCGAAGCTGTAAAACAATATCTTGCGTCACTTCCTGCTGTCGGGATTCACGCACGCAAAGCGATTCTTTTTGGTTCTTATGCCAAAGGCGGTTATGACCAGTGGAGCGATATCGATCTGATTGTCATAGCTCCTGAATTTGACGAGAAACGTGATAACTCCCTTATTGAGTCGCTTTGGCTTGCTACGGAGATAGACAGCCGCATTGAGCCGATTCCGTGCGGCGAAAAGGAGTGGGAGACCGACGATAACAGACCGATTCTTGAGATTGCCCGCCGGGAAGGTATAACAATAACACCTTGAATTAAGTTGAGTCATTCGCAAATAATATGAGCGAAAAATTTTCCCCTTTAGCGGTTACTGAAAATACCGGTAAAAACCGGCAATTTCCGGAAAAGCCGCATCCATACAGGTCTGATTTCGAGCGGGACAGAGACCGGGTAATTCACTGCTCGGCTTTTCGCCGGCTTGAGGGCAAGACGCAGGTTTTTACGCCCGGGCTGGATGATTTCTATCGCTCACGTCTGACCCATACCATCGAAGTTGCGCAAATAGGCAGGACCATCGCCAGGGCGCTGGGCCTCAATGAAACGCTGACCGAGGCGATATGCCTGGCGCACGATTTGGGACATTCGCCTTTCGGCCATTCGGGCGAAAGCGTGCTGAATAATCTGATGAAGGATTTCGGGGGTTTCGAACACAACAGGCACTCTCTGCGGGTGGTTGACCTGCTGGAACATCCTTACCCGGATTTCGCGGGATTGAATCTGATGTATGATACGCGCCTGGGCCTGGCCAGACACACAAGCCCCTACGATAATCCGGCGGGGGATGATTTTCCGGAGTTAAACTGCTCGCTCGAAGGCCAGGTGGCTAATATCGCGGACCTTGTCGCATATAATTCCCATGACCTTGAGGATGGCTTGCGTGCGGGTTTAATCAATGACGGGCAGTTAAAAAATATCAGTATATTTCAAGACGCCCGGCAACGCGCAGCGGCGGACAAGATTGAGGACTGGACCGTCCGCCGGACGAGGACCGCCAAGGCCGTCATCGACCGGCTCGTCGGCGAGTGTATCGAGACAAGCAATCGGACAATCTCCGAAGCGCATATCGGAAACCTCAACGACATATATTCCCGCCGGGAATGTTTGATTGTGCTTCCCGCGAAAAGTGAAGCCGAACTTGTGGAGCTGGAGCGGTTTCTTCTCGCGAATTTCTATCACCACCCGACCCTTGTTTCCACGGCCAAACAGGTCGAACAGTGGCTTGAAAAATTATTTAATCACCTCTGTAAAAATCCCAAGGCGATGCCGGGTTACTTCCAGCGTTTTATCCCTCAGCAGGGACTCCAGCGGGCCGTCTGCGATTACATCGCCGGCATGACCGACCGGTTCTGCCTGAAAATGTTAGAGGAAATCTGAAGCAGGGCCGTTATAATCTCTGCGTTAATTTTTCCGATTGATAGGTATATGAAAAGACTGCTTACATCCTGTTTCGGGCTGGGCTGGATACCGGTAGCGCCGGGATCGTGGGGGTCGCTGCCGCCGGCGGTTGTGTTTGGTCTTGTTTATTATTTTGGCGGGACCGGCCTGCTCGCCTTTTTGCTGATGCTGGCGTTGTTTATCGCCGGCTCGGTTGTCTGTTTGAAATTGACCGATGCCGCGGTAGCCGCAACGGGTAAGGCCGACCCCAATGAGGTTGTGGCCGATGAGATTGCCGGCCAGGCGCTGACGTTTATGATATTTCCTTTCGTAATAAACGCCGGATTGACCGCTAATCAGATTGTTATAGTCGCCGGGCTTGGTTTTTTTCTGTTCCGGCTGTTTGACACGATTAAGCCCTGGCCGTCTTACCGGTTCGAGGAATTGCACGGCGGCCTGGGAATTTTAGCCGATGACATAATGGCGGGCGTATATGCCGGGATTGGCTTGCTCATTGCTTCTAAATTCTGGATACTGACATAGAATGGCGACTCAATACAGCGCAGATATTTGCAGACGGCTTGCGGCGAAGTTCCAGGGCTTCGGCCTTTACCGGCCGATGCGCGTCAGCCGGTATGAAGCCGGCACAGAGCTGATATATTATGTTACCGGTGTGGAGAAATCCGATACCGCCCGCGTTCGTCTTTTGATTGAACGGTTCATAGGCGGCGGTTTCGCGGGCCAGGTTTACAGGGTAAAGGTCATCGAGGTTCAAAACGAAGCCGGCTCGGCAGGGGGGCTTTCAACGGGCGGCATTTACGCGATGAAGATTCTCGTCCCGCCATCGGGCTTTTCCCTCCTGTTCAGAAATTTCCTTTACGCGATCGGTTTTCAGGGGGCTTTTCAGCTCCAGGTCAACCCCGCGGCAGCGAGGGCGGGAGCGCTTTGGCAAAAGTTTATTCGCCGGGCAGCCCAAGTCCGCTTCGGCGACGAAAAAACCGTCGTCGATGTTCACGCGACCTTTATAGATGAAAAAATCGGCAGTTGCGGCGAGATTAGCGAGTGGGTCGAGGGACGCACCTGGCGGCTCGAAGCAGACGACCACATGGACCTGCTCAAATTATGGATACGAGGCAAACTTGCCCGACTCGGCGATAAGTTTAATACCTGTCTTCTCGGCTCGCCGGAATATCGCGCCAAAAAAGAGTTTATGGCTGATTTCGTCAAGCTGCTCCACGACGTGGGGGCTTACGAGTTTGCCAGGCAATACGAATGGTCAACCTGCAAGAGCCAGCCCAATATGCTCAAGCGCAAAGGGACCGAAAACGACCCGGCGGCGGGTCTTGTGGCGGTGGATTTCAGGCCCGGGCTTGTGCTTTTGCCGTTTTTGCCGATGAGTCCGGGCGATTTCTCGCTGATAGCGAAAGGCATAATGCGCGGCGCAATAGTGCAGTTTGACCGCGGCGATATATCCAAGCTCGAAGCTTTTATACGGTCGCACCCGGAGCAGTTCGCGGACATGCGGCCGATGCTTGAGGAGCTTAAGGCAGACGAGAAGATATATCGCGACAGTGTTCCCGATATCACAAATAACGATATCCGGCTGCTCTATGACAAGCGATTGTGGTCAACAATTTTCGATAGCGCGGTTACCGGCTGGAAGGTCCGAAACCTGATTGACGGGCCGGCGGAAAAAAAACTCCGGGCAAGCAAATTGAAGACGGTGCTTTTTCTTATTTTAGGCCTGATACCTTTCCTGGGTAAAATCATCCGCCGGATTTGGTGTCGGAGCGAATTGCGGCAGCACTACGAGGCGATATTTACAAAATCGAATTACTTCTGGAATGCGCTTAGCGGGAAGATTATCGAAACGACCGTCGGCTGGTACAGGGCCGGCCGCATAAACGACCTTCAGGCGATAAGAATCGCCCAACAGCCGTTTCGTTACTTTTACCATTTGCCTTGTTTGCTTCTTGTATTTCCCTCTCTGCACCGCTTTTTAACCGACGCGGCTTTCAGAAATGAAAAACTGGTTTTTATATTTGTCAGGCCTTTTCGGTTGTATTTTCATGCCCCTATGCGCGAGCAGTGGCTGCGGGATATGGTCGTCGAGGGCCAGAAAAAACACATGCTCACCGCCGAAGACGCTGACGTCATAATCGGCCAGATAAAAGAACCGTTCATTCAGAAATACCTTATAAGTCTTGTTATTCATCTTATGACATTGCCGGTTTCGGAAATCGTGATAGCTTTGGTTACTGTCATCTATGTTCTTACCCGCCCCGACATGACATGGAACGAGGCGTGGAAAACAGCGGTAGCAATATTTGCGGTTTGGCAGCTTATTCCCGTTTCTCCCGGCTCGCTGGTTCGCGGTTTTTATGTTGTCGGGCTGATGATTAAGGAGCGGGATTTTAAGAACTACAATATTGCGCTTTCACTGGCGTTTTTCAGGGTCGTTGGCTACCTCGCGTTTCCTATCCAAATGACATATCGTTACCCGGCCCTGGCAAGATTTATGGCAAGTCATTGGGCGACAGAAATGGTTCATATCGTGCCTGTATTCGGCGAGGGCGGGGCGCTGCTCGAACGGTGGGTATTTGGGCTGTTTTATAACTGGCCTTTGACGGTCCGCAGGCGTATGGGCAGGCGCGCGGAGATTCGGGCGTCGCTGCGGCCTCGATATTGGCACGCGGGGGTTTGTGTTTTAGCGGGAGTTTTGGTATTCGCTTTGGCCGACGTTTTTTATCTGAATCGTTTCGCGAAAATCCCCGTTTTGGGCGATATCTGGTGGCTCAGTATGTTAGTGGCGTTAGTTTGCGGGGCGGGCGTGACCCTTGGCTGCGGGGGGGCGGTGCTTTGGAGGCGAATAGTCTCCGCGACAATTTCCGGCATTTCGATGGGAATACTTGCCGCTGTTGCAGCCGTTTTGATAAGTTATTTCAAAACCATAGAAACACACAACCTTGTCATTTTTGGCGCGATGCTGACCTTTATTTGCGCGCTGTTTTCGACTATCGGCGCGATTGTCGCGGAAATGAAGCTGCCTGACCCGGATTTGAAACCTCGCGGGTTGTGACCGAAAAAAATCTGGCAAAATCGAATATTTCAACGTATAATAAAAGTGCAGCGTTCGATGGCAGTCGAATCGTTCGATATGCCGTCGATGGGTGATGAGTTTATAATTTGAGGATGTCCGCGATTATGGCAAACGCCTATAGTTCCCTTTGTGATGACTTCTACCTTGATATGTTTGTCAATACGGAGCTTGACCTGCCCGTCCAAAGCGATACCGTCCTCGCGTTTTTCGAGCGAATTCAGAAGCAGTATCCCGCGATGGGCTGTTTTACCCGGCGGGAGGGCAACGAATACTGTCTTGAGGAAGACCGCAGCTCGGGTCAGTATCGATGGGTCTCACTCGAATTGGACCGGCTTGGCTCAGGGGTTGTCAATCCCTCCGAGATTGAGGATGTTTACGGCCAGGACAGATTTGTCCTTGAAATGATCCCGTATATGCTGGGTGTGAGTCATCTTAACGTCGATTCGCTTGACGTAACGTATGCTATGGATTTTTACATCGAGAAGTGCCACGACCAGATTATAGCCGAGGCCCTCGGTTCAAGCGCATTCAACTGCCTGCTTGACCTGCCGGCCGCAAGGGCAATCGACCATTCGCCTTCGATAGTAGTCGCCTTGTCCGATGATAACCGCACACAGGCGAGAATCAGCGTCGAGTCGAGGACCAGTATTTTCGACCCCGACAGGCAGCCGCAGTCGCCCGATGAGGCGATAAGCCTGTCTTTTACAGTTCGCCAGTATCCTGCCCTGGCGGGTAAATTCGACGCTTTGAAGTCATTTGAGAACCAGTGCCGGCTGGCTGAAGAGCTTATGGCAGACAAAATTGTCCCGAATCTTGTTCACCCGCTTATCAACGTTATCGCACAAAAACGGATGAGTTGAAATTGAAAGGTTGGTTATGGCCCTGATAGCGCCCTCAAGCAAATACAAAAAAAACACCTATTTAGTCTGGGTAGTTCTTTGTGCCGGTTTTGCGGCTTACTGTATTTACGACGCGCATTATAACGAGGGCTTCATAAAGAAACACTCGCCTGACGGCAAGCCCGACAGCACGATGATGTTCAATCTCAAGGCCCCTTATGTTCTTTTTCCACTGGCGGCGCTGCTGGGCGTATGGATGCTGGTCGTGAGCAAAAGGAAAATCACCGCTGAAGAAACCGCCCTTGTTATCGACGGCAAAATCAATATCGCATACGACTCCATAGAGAAAATCGACAAGACCGTTTTTGACTCCAAAGGCCGGTTCATAATCACGTATAAAGACGCGGGCGGCAAAGAAACAAGCCGCGTCATAAGCGATAAAGACTACGACAACCTCCCGGCGATACTGGAACATCTCGTGGCGAAAATCAGTTGAAATCAGGGCTTCAATCGCTTAAACTTTCATCTTTGAGCCGTATTTTGTTTCGTTTCGGCTAATCCTTTGAAATTTTCTTATCGAAGAGGGCGCGTGTGAATCGGTGTGTGATAGGATTACAGTGGGGCGATGAAGGCAAGGGCAAGGTCGTAGATATACTTGCAGAGGACAGCGATGTTGTCGTTCGATACAATGGCGGCGCTAACGCAGGCCATACTGTTGTAGTGGGAAATGACAAATTCGCATTGCACCTTCTGCCAAGCGGCTCGGTCAGGCCCAAAACGGCTTGCGTAATTACCAGTGCGGTCGTCATTGACCCCGAAACGCTCCTCGGCGAGATTGATAATTTAGGCAAAAAGGGTATCAACCTCGATGGGCGCCTGTTTATCAGTGAAAACGCGCACCTTGTGCTGGATTACCACAAGAAGGAAGACCAGCTAAGGGAAGAGGCGCTTGGAAAAAATAAAATCGGGACGACCATCCGCGGCATCGGTCCCTGCAACGCCGACAAGGTCGGCAGAAGTTTTGCAGTCAGGATGGGCGATTTGCGGGATTTGGGCGACCTTGAGTCCAAACTCAGGGAGATTATTGAATACAAAAACAGGTTTTTCAAGGCCTTGTACAACGCTGAGCCAATGGTTTCCGGCACGATATTCGAAAAGTGCAAATCCTACGCCAAAAAGCTGTTGCCATTCATTATCGATACAACCGAATACGTTCATATTGCCCTTGCGGCAGGCAAGTCGGTCCTCTTCGAAGGCGCACAGGGATCGATGCTGGATATCGACCACGGGACTTTTCCGTTCGTGACAAGCGCCAACGTCAGCGCCCTCGGTATGCCGGCGGGTGCCGGAGTGCCGGCGAAAATGGTCGATGAATTCGTAGGCGTCGCCAAATGCTATACAACGCGTGTGGGCGCAGGCCCGTTCCCAACCGAGCTGGATAACGAAATCGGCCAATATATTCGCGACAAAGGCCACGAATACGGCACGACAACAGGCCGGCCAAGAAGATGCGGCTGGTTCGACGCGGTCGTCGCTTCATATTCCGTAACCATCGGCGGAATCGATTCGGTTGCGCTGATGCACCTCGATACCCTTACCGGTCTCGACGAGCTGAAGGTTTGTACCGGCTACGAAATCGATGGCAAAGCCACCTCGTTTTTCCCCGCCAATATCGATAAGCTGGCAAAGGCCGAATGTATCTATCAGACCCTTCCCTGCTGGAAAGAAGACATAACCGGTGTAACCGATTTCAGTCAATTGCCCGTCAATGCCCGTGATTACATCAGCTTTATCGAAAAAACCATTAAAACGCCCGTTACGATGATAGGCGTCGGGCCAAACCGTAAACAAACCATTTTCCGTCGCCCCTGACCTGCGAATGGAAGACAAACTTATAAAAACTGCGAATCGGCTGGGGATAAATCCCGAGGATATGCCCCGTCACATAGCGATAATTATGGACGGCAACGGCCGGTGGGCGAAAAAAAGGGGGCTTCTCCGTCCGGAAGGCCATCGGCAGGGCGGTAAAGTCGCGGAAGAGATTTCCCAGTGCTGCGTCGATTTCGGAATCGAGTCGCTGACGCTGTATTCCTTCAGTATGGAAAACTGGAAAAGACCGCGGGAAGAGGTTGACGCTTTAATGGGTCTTTACGCCGAGTATCTTACGAAGATGCGTCCGACGCTTATGGAAGATAACGTGCGCCTGGTTCATTTAGGAAGAATCGAGCAGTTGCCTAACGTAGTAAAAGCCGCGCTTTTAGGCACTATCGAGATAACCTCCGCCAATACCGGCATGGTCTTTGCCCTTGCCCTGAACTATTCCGGCCGGACCGAGATTGTCGATGCCGCCAGGGAAATCGCCCGCAGGCACAAGGCAGGCGAGCTTTCGCTGGAAGATATTGACGAAAAGTGCTTTAGCAGTCATCTCTATACCGCCGAGCTTCACGACCCCGACCTTTTGATACGGACCGCCAGCGAAATGAGGGTCAGTAACTTTTTGCTCTGGCAGATTTCCTACAGTGAATTCTATGTGACTGATACGCTTTGGCCCGATTTCAACAGAGAAGATTTGGAAAAAGCGATATTGGCTTACGCGAAGCGCACGAGGCGCTTCGGCGACGTAAAAGGATAACCGAAAAAAGCATTATGCTGAAATACCGTCTGATTTTCGGCACTTTAATGACCCTCGCTTTCGTCGGCATTGTCCTGTTTGACCCATGGTCGCCCGCGCTGCTTGTCATTCTTGTCGCCTTGATGATAATCCTGGGTTCATTCGAGCTTTCAAAACTCGCGGCAGCGAAGGGAATGAAAATTCTCCTGCCGTTATCCATACCAGCGGCCGTGATGCTGGCGACCTGTTCCTATTGGAACCTGTTTTTCCCCGATGTGAGCTATACGATTCTTTTGGCCTTTGGTGTGATGGCGTGTTTTCTATAT